>Ga0335071_10000672_pt1 | contig 37250 bp, 19 predicted proteins | sample Lox_Sample_15_FD_206724 | JGI IMG/M metagenome (GOLD analysis project Ga0335071, IMG submission 206724) | Soil microbial communities from Loxahatchee National Wildlife Refuge, Florida, United States - Lox_Sample_1.5 | ecosystem: Environmental > Terrestrial > Soil > Wetlands | place: USA... | reverse complement strand
CCAACTGGATCACCGTGCCCGGTTCCACCAATTATTATCAGACCACCGTTCCCCTCGACCCCAACAACGGTTCGGTCTTCCTCCGCCTGGCCTATTGGTGATTCGACGCAGGCGTCCGCTTTGTCCTGATCGCCAAATGGGTCAGCGGGGACTTTTTTTCCGGTAATCGCCGCGGCTGAAGTATTTTTCCAGCCAGACGTAAAGGCAGATGAAGAGATAGCGACTGCCCATTTCCCGCATCATGAGTTTCGCCTCGCCGGCCCGCCGGTTGCGCCAGGTAATGGGAATGACCGTCCACGAATATCCCCGCACGATGGCTTTAAGCGGCAATTCCACGGTCAGATTGAAATGAGGCGAGATCAGCGGCCGGCAGCCGTCAATCACCTCCCGTCGGTAGGCCTTAAAAGCATTCGTGGTGTCGTTCAGGCGGATGGCGAAGAGAGTCTTCAGGAAGAGATTGGCCAGGCGGTTCATGAACAGCTTGATCCGGGGATAATCCACCGTTCCGCCTCCCTTGATGAACCGGCTGCCAAAGACGCAGTCCCAGCCCTGGTTCAATTCCTCCCAATAGCGCACGACATCCCGGCTGTCGTCGGATTCGTCCGCCATCATGATGACCACCGCGTCGCCCTTCATGCGGTCCAGACCATAAATCACCGCGCGGCCGAAGCCGTGCAAGCCTTCATTTTTCAGCGGCACCACCTCCGGCAGCCGGGTCTTGAGTTCGGTGAGCAACTCCCACGTCCGGTCGGTGCTGCCGTCATCCACCGCCACGATTTCGTGCGGGACATTGCGCAACCGGAGTTCCAGGTGCAAGTGCTCCACCGTGGAACGGATGCAGCCCTCCTCGTTGCGCGCCGGAATGACGACCGACAGCAGGGAGAGCGGGCGCGGTTGGGGAGGGGATTCGCTCATGCGCCGGCAGAGAGATCGAGCCACTCCGGGTGTTGTTCGGCGTGGCCGGCGATTTCGCCCAGGATGTCTTCCAGTTTGGTGTCCGGGCGCCAGTTCCAGGCTTGGGTGGCCCGCGTCGAATCCAGCACCAGCCAGGGTACGTCGTAGCGCCGCAAGGCCGGGTCGCCCTGGATTTCCCGGCGGCCAAAGCGGGCCGCGCACCAGTCGCTCAATTGCGCCAGCGACAGGCTGTTGGCCGGACCGCCGCTCACGTTGAGCACGCCGCCGGCTTTTTCCGGGTGGCGGAGTTGCAGAGCCATCAACGCCGCCAGATCGCGCGGATGCAGGCAATCGCGCACTTGGTGGCCGGTGCCGCCGAAGCCGATGTATTTCAGCGGCCGCTTTTGGTGGTACGAATGAATCCAAAAGGTAAAAATACCCTGATCCGGCTTGCCAAACTGGCCGGCGCCGGCGAGGACGCCGCAGCGGTTGACCAACACCGGGAGATTAAATGCCTGGCCGTATTCCAGGATGAGTAGTTCCGAGGCCAGCTTGGCGCTTCCGTAAAGCGACAATGGCGGCTGGGTCGAGAAATCCTCCGTCACACCCGCCGGAGCAACGCCTCGTTCGCGGATTTCCGCGAAGCGCGGGATGAACGCCTGATTTCTGGTGTCCAGCGGCAGGGCCGCGAGCCGGGCGGCCGAATACACCCGGCTGGTTCCCAGCAGGATGAAGCCGGCTCCGTGCCGCTTGCAGTATTCCAGGAGATTCAGCGTTCCGACCAGGTTGTGTTCCATCAACTGCCGGCTGCTCGTCAAACCGGAAACGCCCGCCAGCACACTGGGATTCGCCGCGGCATCAATCACCCAATCCACTTTGGGCAGATCGTCCAGGTCGCTGGGGTTGCGGATATCTCCATGCCGGAAAGAAACCGCCGGCGGCTGGAAACGGTGGCGGTTCAGTTCACTGCCCCGGCGACAAAGATTGTCGAGGCCGATGATTTCGAGATTTTCCTGCCGCCGCTTCAGTTCGGAGGCCAATGCGCCCCCAACAAATCCGCAGATGCCAGTGATGAGAATCTTCATGAAAACGCGCTTGTCACGAATTCAACCAGTCGGAACCGGCAACGAAAATCTGCTTCGCCCCGCCAGTTTCGAAGCAGGATACGGTTTAACGCCGGGTTAACAAGTTGATTCAAAACCGGAGATTTCCCTCCCGACCGGCCGGCAACGATGCCGCAACACCAAGACTTTTCGGTCGCGCCCGCCGCCGCTCGGCGCTCAAGCGTGACATGGTTTGCCGTTTACCGGGGAGCGGATCGTTACGGCAACGCTAAGGTTTCTCGCGGTAGGGGGACCGGGCGTCGTAGAGCTTGAGCCGGTTTTGAACGGCCTCGGCCAGCGCCGGATTGTTTCGGGTGGCCGGGAGATTCAACGCGCGTCTGGCCGTTTCCACCGCCTCGGCAAACCGCCCGGCTTCGGCGTAAGCCGCCGCCAGGGTGTCCAGCAATTGCGGTGATTCACCCCCGGAAAGCTGCACCGCTTTTTGTGCCAGGGCGACCGCGTTGGAACCATTGCGCAACTCGGGCTCCGGAGCGGTGGCCAGCAGCCAGGCCAGATTATTTTGGGCCAGCGCGTGGTCGGGGTTGAATTCCAGCGCGGTTTGGTACTCGGCCAGGGCGGCGGCGGTTTTTTTCTGGCTTTGCAGCGCCAGCCCCAGCCGATAGTGACCCTGGGCAAAACGCGGCTTCAACTCGTTGGCGCGTTGAAAATGTGCGACAGCCTCGTCCAGGCGCCCGCGGAGCGCCAGCACCACCGCCAGGTTATAATGGAAATCGCCGTTGGCCGGCTTCAATTGAACCGCCCGTTCGTAGTGTTTGATGGCCTCGTCCAGCCGGTTTTGATTGACCAATAAATTGCCCAAATCATTGCGCCATTCCGCGCTTTCTCCCGTCCGCAACATTTGCTCGTAAAGGCTGACGACTTCGTCAGTTTTTCCCTGCACCTGAAGCAAGCCAGCCAGGTTCTGGCATGCTCCCGGAAAATCCGGCCGCAGCCCAACCACCTTCCGATATTGGGCAATCGCATCGTCCAGCTGCCGGCGCAGCACGAGGATGCCGGCCAGGTTGTTATGAGGGTCGGGCAGATCGGGGTCGAGCTCCAGCGCCCTTTGAAAACAAAGCACGGCATCGTTGGTTTGTCCCAGGCGCAGGAACGCGCAGCCGAGATTGTTTTGCGCCCTGGCAAAGCCGGGAAAAATTTCCAGCGCCCGCTGGAATTGACTGATGGCTTCTTCCGGATGACCGGTTTCGAGCCAGGCGTTCCCGTAATTGTAGTAGGACGCGGCGACGGTGCTGGGGTCCGTCCCCGCCAATTCCAACGCCCGGCGAAAATGCAGCATCGCTTCGTTGGTCCGGCCGGTGCGCAACAATGCATCCCCAAGATTGTTGTGCGGTTCGCCGAAATTCGGATTGATCGCCAGCGATTTTTCAAAACAGGCGATTGCCTCCGACGGTTGATCTCTCTCCAGCAGCAGATAACCCAGATTGTTGTAGGCCAGAAAGGCGGCAGGGTTCTTTTCGATCGTCGTCCGCCAGAGTGTTTCCTTGTCCCGATACATTGCGCTTTGCTTCCACGTGAGCAGCGCCAGCCCCGGCAACAGAATCAGCGCCGTTCCCCGGAGCAGTCCCGGCTGGTGGACGCGCGCGGCCAAACGGTCCGCCCAGGCCGCTGCCAATGCAAAGATGCTCAAACTGGGAAGATAAATCCAGTGATCCCAAACGAACGAATAGCGCATGCCGTACGCATTCATGAACCCCAGCACCGGGAACAGGGTGCCGACGTAGAAGAACAAAGCGGTGACCGGGCCGCGTCCGATGCGTTTCCGCGCCAGCCACAGGCCGGCGAGCAGGGCGATTGCCGCGCAGGGAAGCAGCCATTGCCACCACAGGCCGGTATCGGGCTTCCAGCGGGGATAGATGAAGCAAAGGTTCGACGGCCAAACCAATTCGCCAAAATAAAACCAAAAAGCCCGGCCGGCAATCAGACAGCGGTCCCCCAATGGAATGGTCCATTCCCAGCCGGTTGCACCGACATGAGTTTTTTCGAGCCAGGCGGTCACTCCGGAAAAACCGATGGCGGCGACAAAGAAAGGCAGGCAGGGGAAAACATCCCGGCGCCATGCGATATGTCTGCGCTTCCACCATCCCAGCAACAGGATGACCGCCGGAAATGAAAAGGTCGTCGTCTTGGCCAGCAAGGCGCAAAGCAAAAGCGCGAACGCCAGCACATAGGCGCCCCGCCGGCGCGGAGGGGCGGGTTCGGTCCCCCAGTACGAGTTGTACCGGCCATAAGCCAGCAATCCGCCCAGGAAAAAAACCAGGGAAAGTACGTTTTTTCTTTCCGTTATCCACGCCACCGATTCGACCATGGCCGGGTGCAGCGCGAACAGGCCGGCTGCCAACCAGGCGCCCGGCACTTCCAGTTTTCGCAGCAACTGCCAGAACAGCCCGACGGCGACAAGGTGCAACGCGACATTTTCTGCATGGTAGGGCAGGGTCCAGAGCTTCCAGCAGTGATAATCCAGCCAGAAGCTCGTGCCGGTCAGCGGGTAATATTGTTGCAGCGTGGTCGGGTTGAACCAGATCGAGCCCAGGCCGGACGCGTCGCGCAGGCATTTGAGGATATCCGTTGTCCACGCATTATCATCCCAGACCAATTGCCCGTGCAACGCAGGCCAGTAGGCTGCAAAGGTTACGATCGCCAGGATGAGATACATGCCGGGCTTGGCCCACGGATTGCCCGCATCGTGAGAGGGTGGTTGCGTCGGGACTGAGGTCATGCCGGCCCAAAATTAAACAGGCGCTGGAGAATTTACCAGCGCCTGTCATGCAGAAAACAACAACTGAGATCAGCGGCGAAATCGGCGAACCAGGGCCAGCAAGCCCAGGCCACCGATCAATAACCCGAGGGTGCCCGGCTCGGGGATCGTCTGAATATAATCCGTCACCAAAATCGAATTGACGTCGACACTGGAAGCTGTGGAGGGCGAACCCGTCCGGCGCCAGCCAAAGGCCAGACTGTCGAAGGCGCTGGTCAAATAGGTGGCCCCGCTCGCCGTGCCGTTCCAGGTAGCCAGCGGCGTACCCCCGATCGTATTCCCACTGTACAGCGACTCGGTAATCGTCAGCGTGTTTGCGCCGGAGAGCAGGATTTGAAGATCAATCGCGTATTGCGAGCCTTGGGTCAATCCGGCCGTGAAACCGGTCGCCGCCGTGGTTCCCACCTGCGTTGACGTGGGCGAATTGAAGGCCCCGCTGCCGGCATTATTGAAGAGCAGGTCCTGGTTGCGCGAGAGGTCTCCCAGTGTGCCGGTATAAGTCTGCGCCGACCGGGTCAGGATGGAACCATTGCCGTTCAACATCAGGCGCCCGATGTAGCCGGCGTAGCCGGCGGCTCCGCCGGTTTGTGCCGTGCCGGTGTCGAGTCTCGAGCCTTGCATGGGCAGTACGCCGCCGGAATTGTACAGGCCGAGCGTCACTTGCGCGCTGCCGTTTTGTCCGGACAACATCACGCCCAAGGTGTCGGTAAACACCAGGGCCAGATCAATGGAGTCTCCCACCGTGGCGAGCGTGACGGGCGTGCCGGCAAATTGCGCCTGGACTTCCGAAAACACGCTGGTCGTATTGCGCGCCTCAAAATGGAGCGCGCCGGATGCAATCGTGTAATTGGCCGGGTTGGCTCCCTGGCTCCAATTCTGGTAGGCCGCCGAATTGGCGGTGGGGGCAGTGGGTGTGCCGTTAATTGTGCTGCCGCTTCCAAACGTGTCGCTGAACACCGTGTCACCCAGTGCCATCATCGGCGCAGCTAACGCCAATGCCATCAAAGATAGACGTTTCATGATTATACAACTTTCTTTAGGGTTTTCTGAGTCGTTACTTTGGTACTTAATAAGAGTCTAAACCGGTTCCCAAGGCTGTCATTACCTTATTTCTGCAAACGCATTTGAAATTTCGGCACGTCGGAAGCAGAAGTTTTCGGCTGGTTTCTTGCGCTGCTTGCGCTGTTTGCCACCTCCTCGAAGCATGCCGGAGAGCAAAAAATTCAAAATGCGGGCTTGGTTATGGGCTGACACCAGGTTTCCAGCCGTCGGCGCCGCCCAGGACCTTTTCAACCGATATCCCGGCCGCCTCGGTCTTCGTCAGTTGCTTCACCCAATCGACCCGCTGCGCCGGGTGGGCGCCCGGACCGGTGCTGTTGAATTCAGCATAGCGCGCCGCCTGGTGCGCCTCCGGCTTTCTCCAATCATTCCATCCTTCCGGCCGGACCACGGCGGACATCTCGGTGTTCAGGAAGATCGTGCTGGCGTGAATGCGCCAGGGCCGGCCCAGGTATGTCCGCGATTCGGGTTTGTCGCCCGTGATGGTGCAAGCGGAGAACACGAACCCATGCGGAACATCCGCCGGCGTGGAAGCGGCGGTGATGTAACCGTCGCCCAGACATTCAATGTGGCAATTCTCAAACCAGGCCGTGGCCGCGCCGAAAATGAAATCCACGTGGCCGCCGATGTAACAGCCTTCAAAATACTGCCGCCCGCGATTCAGCAGAATCGTGTCCTGCCAGCCCAGGAAACGGCAATTGCGAAATACCGCGCGGTCGCCGTCCACGCGGATCGCCAGCGCCTGCCCGACTGGTCCGGCGGAATTCTGAAACGTGACATTCTCCGCAGTAAAATCATCCGCGTCAATCAGCGCTGTCGGCGTCCGGAATGTTCCGATGGGTTTGCCATCAAAATTGGTCAGGCCGGCATATAAATCGTAGGTGATGATCGTGTTGGTTGGATTTTCGCCCATCAAACTGAAGAACCGCTTCTCCCGCTGGACATAAATCAATTCCTTGTAAACGCCCGGTTTGACGCGGATAACCACCGGGTTGGTGCGGCTGCCGGCGGCGACAGACATGATGGCTGCCTGCACATTGGTGAACTGGCCGCTGCCGTCAGCCGCGACAACCAGCTCGACAACTTTTACCGTGCTACGTTCCGGAACGGCAGATCGGCAACCGGGGCCGACGAGGGAAAATATCAGGACGACCGGACTGAGCCGCAGCGCGATGCTGGCGAGACCAAGGATTCGTTTCATGTCGGGCTGGAATGTTTCCTGTTGCTGCGCGCCCTGGCAAGCGCGAATTGCCCGCCGGCAACCGTGAGTCAAAAAAACGCTCGATTATCCCTCTGAGAAAAACTGGGTACTCATCTTCCGCGCTTGACCCCAGCGGACGTATCCATGCCTAATTCGCCGATGAAATGTCCCCATTGCATCGCTGGCGCTGGCTTGCTGCTTATTGCTCTTTTGGGTGGATCAACGCTCCCGCTCCCGGCGGCCACCAACGCGCTCGCCTGGCCTGCCCTCACCGCGCCAAGCCGGCCGTGGACCTGGTGGTGGTGGCACGGCAGCGCGGTGGATGAAACGAACATCACCCGCGAACTCCAGAGGTTTCATGACGCCGGCCTCGGCGGCGTGCAGATCACAGCAATTTTCGGCACCAAGGGCGCCGAGGCGCGCGATATCCCGTATCTTTCGCCGCGTTGGCTGGCGATGATGGGTTACACCGTGGACGAAGCGCGCCGGCTCGGCTTGGGCGTGACCATGACGCTCGGCACCGGCTGGTGCTTTGGCGGTCCAACCGTCAGCGACGAGGACGCCAACGCCAGCGTCGTTGTGAAAACGTTCGATCTGGGCGCGGGTGAGCGGTTGACGGAAAAATTCGACCGCAAAACCACGCAGGCGCTGGTTGCCTTTGGACCGGATGGCAAATCCATTGACCTGACCGGCTCCATCACCACCAACGGCGAAGTTTTGTTTTCGCCGCCGGGAAATTGGACCGGAACCAACGCCACGCCGCCCAAGACGTGGACGGTTTATGCGATTTCGCAAAAGCCTTCCGGCCAGAAGGTAAAACGCGCTGCGCCCGGCGGTGAAGGCTGGATGCTGAACCCGGCCTATCCCCAAGCCGTGACGAACTGGCTGAAATGGTTCGATGCCGCGTTCGCCAATTATCGTGGCTCGAAACCGGAGGCCGTCTTCCAGGATTCTTATGAATACCGCACCGACTGGGCGCCGGACTTCTTCGCCCAGTTCGAAAAACGCCGCGGCTACAAATTGCAAACCGAACTCCCCGCCCTTTTCCCCGATGCCTCAAGCCTCGCGTCCCAAGCCTCGACAGACCATATCGCCCGGGTGAAATACGACTATCGTCGCACGCTCTCCGAAATCATGTCCCAGCAATCCGGGCCGGCGTGGATTGACTGGGCGCACAAAAACGGTTTCAGCACGATTTACCAGGCGCACGGCACGCCCGGCAACTGGCTCGATCTTTACGGCGACGCCGACATGCCGGAAACCGAACTGTTCCACAACGACCGCAGCATTTTGATTTCCAAGTTCGCGTCGTCCGCGGCGCACACGCAAGGCTGGCCGTTCAACGGCGCCGAGACCGGCACCTGGCTCAAGGAACATTTCACCGAGACGCTCGCCGACCTGAAATACCTCGCCGACGACATGTTTCTGGCCGGCGTGAACCGCATTTTTTATCACGGCGCCTGTTATTCGCCCGACGACGCGCCGTGGCCGGGTTGGCTGTTTTACGCCTCCACGGAAATGAACCCGCGCAATCCCATCTGGCATGACGTGCAGGCGTTGAACGACTACATCGCGCGCTGCCAGTCCATCCTGCAATCCGGCCAGCCCGACAACGACGTGCTGCTCTACTGGCCGGTGGCCGATTTCTGGAGCCAGCCGGACGGACTGGTCCAGCCAATGTCCGTCAGCAAAACGGACTGGTTTGAAAACCAGCCCATCGGTCGGGCGGCGCATGAATTGTGGAACCGAGGCTATGCGTTTGACTACGTCTCGGATGCGCAATTGCTGCAAGCCAAAGTCGTGGAGGGAAAGATCCGGATGCCTGGGAGCAGTTACCAGGTCATCGTGGTGCCGGAATGTAAATTCATGCCGCTGGAAACGTTCAAGCAACTGCTCACACTGGCGAAAAAGGGAGCAACGGTCATTTTCGAAAACTCATTGCCATCGGGCGTTCCGGGTTTCAACAAGTTGGACAAGCGACACGCTGAATTCAAAAAACTGGTTTCTAGTCTATCGTTCCGGAAGCGCGAGACGCCGGCCGGAAACTGGGAAGAAGCCAGGTTGGGAAAGGGTTTCATTTTCAGACAAGATTCAATCGCCAAACTTTTTTGTGTAAATGCCGCTCACGAACCGATTGCCGAGCGCGGATTATTCTGCATCCGTCGCTCATTTGATGACGGCTGGAATTATTTCATTGCCAACCGAACGACGACAAATTTCAACGGCTGGATTTCACTGGCGCATCCCGCCAAGTCAGTCGTTGTGCTCGATCCGTTGTCCGGTGAATCAGGCGTGGCGGCGGTAAAGAAAGACATTCCTGATCTTAAGGGTTCATTCCTCGTCGGTGAAGTTTATGCGCAACTCGCCGCTGGCCAGTCCGTGATCCTTCGTGCCTATGCCGGAGAAGAAATTGACGGTAGGAACGCCGCGCTGCGGCGTCCCGCTGGCGCAGAGCGCCGACCCTATCCGTATTGGCAGCCACAGACGCCAGACGCCAAATCCCAGACACTAACCGGCGACTGGAAAATAAAATTCCTCGAAGGCGGGCCGACGCTTCCGGCGGATTTTCAAACCGCCCAACTCGCCTCGTGGACGACCTTCCCGGACACGAACTGCCAGGCCTTCGCCGGCACCGCGAAATATGAGATCACTTTCGAAGCGCCAAATTCGCCATCCGCCATCCGCCATCCGCAATTTTTCTTGGACATCGGTGACGTGCGCCAGAGCGCGCGGGTGAAGCTGAACGGCAAGGATTACGGCACGCTCATCGCGCCCCCGTTCCGCGTGGTCGTGGACAATCTCCAGCCCACCGGCAACGTCCTCGAAGTGGAAGTGACCAGTGTCGCCGCCAATCGCATCCGCGATCTGGACCGCCGCGGGGTGCAGTGGAAGATTTTCAAGGACATCAACATCGCGAACGAGAATTACCGTCCGTTCAACGCCGCCGATTGGCCGCTGACGGACTGCGGCCTGCTCGGGCCGGTCACCCTCACGGCCGTGTCGCCTTGGTCACCGTGAGGTTGCCCTGAGATGCAAGCGAGCACCAACAGGACTGTCCCACCGTGGCCTTGGCGCAGGCTCGTTCAACCCATGATAGCATCGGCGCTCCGCTCCGCTCCGGCCAATGCTATCTTTTTTCGTTAGGTGGCTTTCGGCTGACGATTTAATCTGTGGCAGACAGCAACCAATCCGCAAGTATTTGCGGCAAACAAGCCCACGATGACCAATCGGCCGTGCAAACGGATTCGTGCCGTAATCTCCTGCTCAGCCTCCAGCCTCTTTCTGTTCTCTTCCGTTGGTTCTTGGCTGTAATTATAAACGGCGCGTGCCAAGTCGCGGCGATCCACGAAAATTGGGCTGATCACCAACAAGGCCAAGAACAACTCTAGCAACGCCATGATCACCAGTAATTTCTTCACAGCAGATTGCCACCTAGACCTTATGGCTGATGGGCGGTTGCCCGCCGTGGATTAAAGGGTTGATGAAGCGGCGTGGTTGCTCCCGCAGCGCGGGGCGGGTTGCCCCGAGTGGACCGAGCCGCACGAACGTCCCCGCTCACGGCGGGATAGGCTTTCGGATTCGTTGAACGAACATAAACCAACACCCACACCATGAAAGCCATTAAACTCCATCCGGGTTTCGATGTCCACAAAGACTGCACCGAACATCAAGGATCGAAGGGCGGAAACACGCTGAAGCGTGGACACCAAACACCGAACATCCAACATCGAACGCTGAACATCGAATGGGAATATCGGGTCGGCGGCTGCTGGGCAAGGTAGGGACGCCGCGCCTCGGCGTCCCGGCGGTCCGTCCCTACCAAGATGACGGTAGGGCGGCGGTGCTCCGCCGCCAGGCTGCGCGGCAACGCCGCCCTGCCGGGCAGGATTCTAGGGGACGAGATAACGAGTCCATTGGGAAGACTCGCCTCGTGACCTCGGCGCCGACTTGCCCCTTCCGCCTCCTGGCGTCGGCGGTTACGATTGCGTCTTCCGACTGCGCTCGGATGTATGTCTGATAGACCTCCGGCCAGAAATGGGGTTGAATATCGATTTACGCCAAATACTTCCATCTCGTTGTGAAAAAGATTACTTACAGCGTTGTGCCGTTTGCAGCCGGATTCGCTTGTCTGGCTGGGCTTTGCGGAACCGGGTTCGCACAACTCCCGGCCTTTCCGGGCGCGCAGGGCTTTGGACGATTCGCCACCGGTGGCCGCGGCGGCACGGTTTATCACGTCACCAACCTCAATGATTCCGGCCCGGGCTCGTTCCGCGACGCCGTCAGCGGGGCGAACCGCACGGTGATCTTTGACGTCGGCGGTCTCATCCGCATCACCAACCGGATCTCCGTGGCCCAAAACGTCACGATTGCCGGCCAGACGGCTCCGGGCGACGGCCTCACCGTCTATGGCAACGGCATCTCGTTCTCGGGCGCCCACAATGCCATCGTGCGGTTCATCCGTTTCCGACAAGGCATGAATGGGAGCGGCGGCACCGACGCCGTGACCATGACCGGCAACAGCCACGACATGATCTTCGACCATCTCTCAGTGTCGTGGGGGTTGGACGAAACTTTTTCGATCAGTTCCGACAGCGCGCCTTACCCGACGAACATCACCATCCAAAGCATGATCATCGCGCAAGGTTTGCAGACCCACTCAGCCGGTGGGCTCATCCAGACGCCGGGCGGCGTGAGCATCCTGCGGAGCCTTTACATCGAAAACGACACGCGCAATCCGAAGTTCAAATTCAACAGCGAATACGTCAACAACGTCGTCTATGGCTGGGAAACAGCGGCGTACATCATGGGCGGGGATTCCGCCGGCGATTCCTACGCCAATGCTTTCAACAATTATTTCATCAACGGCGCCAACGGCGGCGGCGCAGCCTTCTCCGGCGGCAACGAGAATTTCCACATCTTCGCCACCAACAACTGGCAGGACGCCAACCAGGACGGCGTGCTGAACGGCTCGGAAATCCCGTTCGCCAACTACGGACCGATGGATTTGCAGTCCACGCCTTGGCCCTACCCCATCACCAACGCCCTGCCGCCGCTCACCGCGCTCAAGCTAGTCATCAGCGACGCCGGCGACTCGTGGCGTCGCGACGCGGTGGACCGGCAGTTGATGACCGACCTGACCTCGTGGGGGACGCTGGGCCAGACGATTCATACCGAATTTGACGCGCCCATGAGCGGGCCGGGCACGATCCGGAACGGCACTCCCTACACCGATACCGACCAGGACGGGATGCCGGATTTCTGGGAAGCGGCGCTGGGAATGAACCCCAACGCCGCCAACAACAACGTCACGAATGCCAGCGGTTATACGCAGTTGGAGGAATACCTCAACTGGCTGGCCGAGCCGCATGGCATTGCGCCCGTCAGCACCACCGTCTGCGTGGACTTGCGGCAATTGACGCGCGGCTTCACCAATTCCAACCCGGTTTATTCCGTGGCCAATGCCACCAACGGCATGGTGACGCTGTTCAATGGTTGTATCGCCCGGTTTGTGCCGACCACCGGCTATGCCGGCCCCGCCGGTTTTCAATTCACCGTCACGGACGCGGACGGCAGCACGATTACATGCCCGATGAACCTGTTTTTCACTTCGCTCGCGCAGTCGTTCAATCCGGTCTGGCGCGGCGACGGCGTGACCAACAACTGGAACACCCTGGGCGATTACGACTGGTTCGATGGCCAGTCATTGCTGTTCCCCTTTCGCACCGGGGACAGCGTAATCTTTGACGACACCGGCTCGACCAGTCCCGAGGTCAACCTCGTCGGGTCGCTGCAACCCGGCTCGGTCACGTTCACCGCATCGAAAACTTACGGGTTGAGCGGAGTCGGTTCGCTGGACGGCGCCATGAATTTGACGTTGGCCGGCAGCGGCACGCTGGAACTGGATACCGCCAATCATTTCACCGGCGCCACCTCCGTGAGCAACGGGACGCTGCTGGTCAATGGCAGCCTGGATCAAAGCCCGGTCACCGTCCTCAGCGGCGGCGTGCTCGGCGGCGGCGGACAGCTCGGATTGACGCCGACGTTGCTGGCCGGCGCGGCGCTGGCTCCCGGCAACGGCATCGGCGACAGCGGAACCCTCACCATCACCAACGGTTTGACCGAATCGGGCGGCATCACCGACTTTTTTGATCTCACTGAAGACCCGACCGGGCTGATCAAAACCAACGACCAGATCCGGGTGATCGGCAATCTGGCGTTAAGCGGCACGAATGTCATCAAGGTGAACCTGCTCGATGGCCCGCTGGTCAACGGCGTTTACACGCTGATCACCTATTCCGGCACGCTCACCGGGGGACTGACCAACCTCGTGGTCGTCGGCGCCAACGGCGCGCTCACGAATCCGCCCGGCGCCATCGCGTTGTCCGTGGACAACAACCGCGCGCCGGCAAGCCTGGTGTGGCTGGGCAACGCCGGCAACAACACCTGGGACACCGGCACCAACGCCGCCTGGCGGAACGGCGCCAACCAGGACTGGTTCTATTTTGGCGACTCCGTTTTGTTCGATGATTCCGGCTCCACCAATCCGCCGGTCACTGTCGCCGGCACGGTCAGCCCGGCTTTCGTAACGGTGAATGCAACGAAGAATTATAACTTCAACGGCAACGGCAAAATCAGCGGCACCACCGGCCTAACCAAAACGAATTCCGGCACGCTTACCATCGCCACGACGAACGACTATACGGGTGTCACGACCATCGCCGGCGGCACGCTGTCCATTGCCCAGATTGCGAACGGCGGCGCGCCTTGCGGGTTGGGCGCGGCGGCGAACACCGCGGCAAACCTCTTGCTGAACGGGGGGACACTCCGTTACACCGGCGCCAGCGTCAGCACCGACCGCGGCATTACACTGAACCCGGGCGGAGGCGCGATCGACGTCTCCAGCAGCGGCACCGTGCTGACGTTGAGCAACGGCATCACCGGCGCCGGCCAACTCGTCAAGACCGGCGCCGGCAGATTGGACCCGAGCGTTGCCGGCGACTACGGCGGCGGCACCGTGGTCAACGGCGGCACGCTGCGTCTGGTGACTGATACCGGGCTGGGTTCAGGCGTGCTCACGTTGAATGGCACGACGAACAGCACCACGCTGCAATTTGCCGTCAACGGCGGTTCGTTGAACAACCCGCTGAATGTCGTCGGCCCGAACAATTTCACCATCAACAACGTCAACAACACGGTGAACGCCCTGACCGGCAACGGCACGCTCACGTTGAACACCGGCACCACCTTCAGCTTCGGCGGCGACATGACCGGCTTCAGCGGCACCATCCAGGTCGGGACCCTTACCAATCCGCGTTTTTATCCCAGCACCGGCAGTTCCAATGCCCTGGTTGACCTGGGCAACACCTCGGCTTTGTTGAACACCCGCAATGGCGGCGCCACCATCCAGGTCGGTGCGCTGAGCGGCGGGCCGAACACGCAGTTGCAGGGAGCTTCCTCCGCCGTCAATAACGGCAGCCCGACCACCTATGTCATCGGCGGCAAGAATCTCGACACGACCTTTGCCGGCCGGATGACGCAGGTGATCGTCGAACGCAGCGTTGCTCTCGTCAAAGTCGGCAACGGCACGTTGACTCTTACCGGCATGAACACCAATACCGGCACCACGACGGTGAACGGCGGCACATTGCTGGTGAATACTCCCGCCACTTACGGCCTGGGGACCAACACCGTCACGGTCAACAACGGCGGGACCTTGGGCGGCACGGGGTTGGTCGGCGGCGCCGTCACCGTCAACGCCGGCGGCGCCCTGGCTCCGGGCGGCCCGAACAACATCGGCACGCTGAGTATCAGCAACAGCCTGGCCCTGAACAGCGCGGCCAACCTCTGGTTCGAATGCGGAACCGGCTGTGACAAGGTCGCGGTCACCAACAATCTGGCCCTGGGCGGAACCCTGAACCTGACCAATCTCCCCGGCTTTGGCCCGGGCACCAACGTCATCTTCACCTACGGCGGCGCGCTTTCCGGTTCACTGGCCATTGGCAACCAGCCCGCCGGTTACAGTTGCACCGTCGTCACCGACGTGCCGAAGCAGGTGCGCCTGGCCGTCACGGTGTCGGCCTCCCCCAGATTCAGCAATGTTCATCTGTCCGCCGACGGGTTGATATTTGAAGGTGACGGCGGCACCGCCAACGGCTTGTATTATGTGCTCACTTCAACCAACGTCGTTTCACCGATAAACACCTGGAAGCGGGCGCAAACGAATCAATTCGACACCCTCGGCACTTTCATTTTCACCAATGCCCTCAGCCCCGCCATCCCGCAGAATTTCTATCGGTTGCAGTTGCCTTAGCGTGTGTTGAATTGAATTGACCCCGGGTAGGGACGCCGCGCTGCGGCGTCCGCGGTCGGCGCAGCGCGCCGCCCCTGCTACTCGGCTGGCCGCGTCATTTCTTATCACGCTCTAGTTTCCCAGTGGCTTTACATCCGAGTGCTGCGGGCTGGGCGGCATTTCGAAGCGGTCCACCGGATCGGGATGCGCCGGGTCAAAACCCTTGAAGTCGGTCACAATGAATCTGGCCAGCGGCAGTTTGGCTTGTTGGATGCCTTCGATGACGCACTGGGCGAGTTCGTAGCTCCCGTAATTGTTGTGATGCGTGCCGTCCTGAAACGCCTTGCCCAAATCCGCGCCGAGCGCGCGATAAAGCACTTTGCTCATCGCGTTCAAATCCATCAGCGCGCAATGTTCCTCTCGCGCCACGTCGCGCACGGCGTCGGGATAACCGGCCAGCGTGTCGTGTTCGATGCCGTTCTTGCGTTCCATCGAAGTCACCAGCACCGGCGTGCCGCCCATGGCGCGGGTTTCGGCGATGACATTCTTCAGGTCGGTTTTGAAAACGTCCAGCGCATTGGTCGCACGATTTTTCATGTCGTTGTGGCCGAATTGAATGAACAAATAATCGCCCGGTTTCATCAGGCTGAACACCTTGGCCAACCGTTGGGCGCGCAGCGAATTGGCAAGGGTTTCGCCGGACTCGGCGTGGTTGGCCACGGCGATCTCCGGTTTGAAAAAGCGCGGCAGCATCTGGCCCCAACTGTTCCACGGCTCGGCCGGCTGGTCGCATACGGTCGAATCGCCGATCAGAAAGACGGTCGGCACTTCCGCCTTTTCAATTTTGAGCGAGCGCAGCGACGGATGATTGCCGTTGAACTCCAGCGTCAGTTTTTCATCCCAATCCCAGATTTCGGTCGTTTGTTCGCGCGGCTTGAGGCGGACGCGATTGGTTGCAGGGATTTCCGGCGTGCGCACATTGACAATGAAGGTCCGCGTTTCGGACTGTCCATCGGCCGTGCGGATTTTTTCCAGCATCAGCCGCCGCAATTCCGCCTTCACGGTGGCAGTGGACTCCGCCGAACCGCCGAGCGCGACCGCCACCCGGTAATTGCCCTCCGGCAGTTTGACGGAAAAGTAGAACGGATTCGTGCTGGTGACAAAACCGTCGCCAGCCACGACCGTCGCTCCCGGCTCGAAACCGTAACCGGCCGAGGCGGAATAAAAATTCGTCGGGGTGACCTGTATCCCGTCTGGTCGGGACTGGTTGCCAAAAAGAAACTTCCAGCCGGCCGATTCCTGCGCCGCCGAACCCGTTCCGGGGGTAACCGCGGCGATGGCGAACAGGAGCGCGGCGGAGAAGGCGATTTTCATTGGTTCTGCTTTCTCGGCATTGGCCGGGTGTATTTGTCAAAGACGGATAGGACCGGCAGCGCGTTTCCGTCGTCATCGAAGAAGCCGCGGGAGACGAGCCCGCCGCGATTGCCCACGGCCGGTTCCCACCAGAAGACGCCCTGGCCGCGGTTGTCCGGCACGGCCATCACGATGCGGGCGACCTCGTCCAGAAAATCGCGCTGGCCGGCGGGCGTCTCCGGAAACGGCCCGGGGCGCCCGCTGGATTCCCGCGCCGGCCGCCAATTGTACGCCGTCTCCACCACGATGATATTTTTGTGATAAGTGCCGGCGGCAAAGGCGAGGTTTTCGCGCAAATCCTCCAGAGTGCCGTGCCACCACGGGTAATAGGAAAACCCGATGATATCGAATGGGACTTTGTAGCGGTTCAGGTTGGTGAAGAAGTTCCTCGTCTTGGCAATGTCGCCGCCGCAGTCAACGTGAATCATGATTCTGGGTCGCGGATTCGTGCCGCTGCCAGCGTGAACGCCGTCAATCCCGGCGCGAAGATAATCGGTGAAGTTCTTCCAGTGATCGGGCAATTTGCCGTCCGGCCACAACATGCCGTGCGTGACCTCGTTGCCCACCTGCACCATGTCGGGCGGCACGCCGGCGTCGTGAAAGGCGGCGATGGCGTCGCGAGTGTATGCAAAGACCTGCTGCGCCCGGGCTTCATGGCTCAAATCCTTCCACGCTGCCGGGGTCGGCTGTTTGGCCGGGTCGGCCCACGAATTGGCGTAATGGAAATCGAGCAGGAATTTATAGCCGAGCCGATGCGCGGCCTGTGCCTCGGCCAACGTGTACTCCAAATTGTTCGGCAGGCCGCCGCCGACCGGCTCGACGAAGATGCGCAGGCGGATCCAGTTGTAACCGTGGTTGCGGAACAGTTCCAGTCCGGGGGCGGCGTTGGTTCCGTCCTTGAAGACCATTCCCCGGTCCTCGGCCTGTTTCAGAAACGACAGGTCCGCGCCGAAGGCGAACTCCGATGCCGACCCGCCGGAGACCGTTTTCAGGAGCAACCAACCGGTCAGCATTGGAACCAGTGGCTTCATTTCAACTTCAAGCCCCTAATCCGGAAGGCGTACGCGTAATCGCCGGGTTTTTCGGCGGGCACCTCGATTTTCAGGCCGGCCGCATCCTGCGAAAACCCCAGCGCCCCGGCGTGGCCGAGCAGCTCAACTTCCGTCACCTTGCCCACGGCAGACGGCACTGCGGTAATCCAGGCGCCGTTGGTCGGCCACGACAGGGCGATGGCATACAGCGTGTCGCCTTTGGTCGTGAAGCGAAAACCGCGGCCGCCCCCTTCGCCAGATCGCGTCCACGGCCGGGTTCCATAGATGGCGTCGCCGTTAACCTCGAGCCAGGCGCCGATTTGCCGCAGCAACTTCTGCTGGTCATCGGGGATCGTGCCGTCGGCCTTCGGCGAGATGTTCAGCAGCAGCGCGCCGTTTTTGCTGGTTGCGTCCACCAGCAGCCGCACGCTGCCGGCGGCCGAGGCAATGGGTGAATTTTCCGTGTAGCCGAAGCGGTAGAGAACCGGTTCATCCACCTGCCACACGAAGTCCGTCCGCTCCTTCGGCATCCGGCTCGAGCGTTCGAAATCCAGGATGCTGCCCGCCAGGTACGCCGGCCCGGCTGCCGCGCCAGAACCTTTCGTGCTCAGCGAAACTTGTTTGTCCCACGCCGCCGCGCGGTTGTAGTAGTAGGCGGCGACTTTGAGTTTGAGCGGATCGAACAGGCGCGCGTTGACGCCGTTGTCGAACCACAGCATATCGGGCTGGTATTGGTCAATCAGCTCCGCATTCTGCGCGACCCAGTCCGCCAGGAATTTTTCGCAGGCCGCCGGGCTGCGATCGGCGACGCTGTAAAAATCCGCCCAGTTCGTGTTGTAAAGATCCGTCGCCAGGCCGGGCGTTGGGCGGATGAAGCTAAAGTGCTCGATGCCGTGGTTGGAGACTCCGAATTTGAGTCCCTGTCGGCGCACCGCCCGGGCCAGGTCACCGATCAGGTCACGCTGCGGGCCGAGGCGTTTCGCATTCCAGGGATTCACGGCGCTGTCCCAGAGGGCGAAGCCGTCGTGATGCTCGGCGGTGGGAATGACGATGCGCGCCCCGGCCTGCTTGAAGAGCGCCGCCCAGGCGTCCGGATCCCACTTGGCGCAGGTGAACATCGGAACAAAATCCTTGTAACCAAACGTATCCGGTGGTCCGAAATGCTCCGTCTGCCACCGGGTGATCCCGGGATTGCCGTACATGTGTTTCTCGTACCACTCGCTGCCGTGCGCGGGCACGGCGTAAAGCCCCCAATGCATGAAGATGCCGAACTTGGCGTCGAGGAACCATTCCGGCACGACATAATTGGTTCGAAGCGACTCCCATGTCGGCTGAAATTTCCCGGGCGCGATGGCCGGCGCCGCGGCGGCCGCCCGGGCAACCACATCCGGCGTTGTGTCCGGCCCCGTCTGGGCCAGGGCGGAAACGAACGCGACCGCCGGCAGCATCAGGACGCCGGCAAGCGGTTTCCTTGCCGCGGTTCTCATTGATTCTGCTCAAACCAGGCTTTGGTTTCGGCGTCCAGCGCCTTTAAATCAGGCCGGTGATTCGCTGCGGCGACGGCGTCGCGCCATTCCTGGTTCAAATCGCCCAGGTCAAGATTGGAGCCGACACGGAGGAAAATCGGAATTTGCGGCGGCTCAGCCGATACCGTGATGGTCTGGCCGCCGGTATAAACCTTGTCCGGCTGCCAGGCATCGCGCCAATCGCCGCCGCGCGGCAGATAAACCGTCTGCGTCTGCTGGCCTTTCTGCCAGACCGGCGAGACCAGGAGGTCCGGTCCGTAGAGATAAGTCCACCAGTTCGTCCAGGCGGCTGCCGCCTTCGGGTCTGCCAGAAACAGTGGCCGCACGATGGGCAGGCCCGTCTCCTGGGCCAGCGTTGCCTGCGCGTAGCTGTAATCCGCCAGCCGGGTGTGCAACCGGGCATACAGCCGCCAGGTCGCAATCAGGTCCACGTCGTAACGCGGCGGACTGTGGTAGTCCCAGAACGCCCGGTTGTGGGTGGGTCCCACTTCCATGATCGGTGTGAAACAACTGAACCCCAGCCAGCGCGCCACCAGTTCGCTGTCCATGGACTGCTGGTTGTAGCCACCGGTGTCCGAACCCCAGTTCGGATACCCCATCACCGCCGCCCGCTGCACCGCGATAATTTCCGCTCGCAGACCGTATTCCGTCCCGGCGATGTCTCCGCCCCAGAACACGCCGTAAGCGGCGCTGCCGGTGTACGCTGCCCGGGGCATGCACACGAAATCGTCACCGCGATATTGCCGGGCGACATCGTAGGTCGCCTTCAGGTACATGGGCGGATACGCATTGCGGTTCTCCCGGATGCTGCGGCCGTCGTGAACGTGATACGGTCCGCTTTCCGGGATATTCTCCTCGCTGCGGTCCAGCTTGAAACCCGCGACTCCCAGTTTCAGCAGTTTGGCGACGCCGTCCTGCCAGTATTTTCTGGCCGCAGGGTTGGTAAAATCAGCCAGCGGATAATTGTTTTTGGCGGGAGTCTGGCCGGCGCTGGCGAGGGTCCAGCCGCGCTCCAGCGCATTCGTCGCCATCTGTCCCTGAAAAAACGGCCCAATCCACAAAAACATCTGCAGGCCTTGCTGGTTCAGCCATTTCACCGACTCGGCGAAATGGGGCAGCCGGTTGGTGTCGATCTCGAAATCGTCGTAACCGATGGGGCCGGGCCCCCACGGCCGGTCGATCCAATAAATGCTGCACGGAATGCCATAAGCCTTCATCAACAGCACATCCTCCATCATCTCGGAATTGAACGGGCCGGTGACGGGCGTACCGTCGTAGTAATTGGTCCGCTGGGTGTTTTCATCGCGCCAGCGCCACGTTCCGTACATCCACCGGGGCGGCAGGAACGGCGGCCCGGCGTCGAGCGCGTGCGCCTGGACGAGTGTCGCCGGCTGGTCGGCCGAGTAGAATTTTGCCTCGAAAACCGGCCCTTCAAATTCGATCTGGACACGGTTGGAAACGGTCGCGCAGAAATCAAATTGCCCGGGCCAGTCGCCCTTTACAAATACAGCGTACCCGCGCGACGACAAATAGAATGGCGCGTAGACGGCCAGGGTTGGCTTGACGATCATTTCCACCCTTTGTCCCCGCAGATCCAGCGCTGCGGTCAGGTTGGTCGCCCACGAAGCCTGCTGCGGCCCGTCCACCACCCGCTCCAGCAAACCGGTGAAGTGTTCCTCCGGGTCCGCGGCAATCGCCAAGCCCCACCTGACGACATCATTGTCCGGTTTGGCCGAGATCCGGATTGAACAATTGTTCCCGTCAGGCTGGAGAATGATGGTCACGGTCCGGCCGTCGGGCAGGCTGGTCTGGGCCTGTTGTCCCAAGCCGCCCGGCAGGGGGCGGCACGCCAGGGCCGGAAGCATTGTCCGTCCGGTTGCGGTCTCATAAAACAAGCCGTCCAGTTTGAGCGGAGGGAGGTTGACGGCTTCCGGCAGGGAGAGTGTCACCTTCGATTTGGTGGCGCAGCCGGCCAGCAGTGACAAGGCTAGAAGAATCAGCCCCGGGCGAAAGACATGGCATTTGTTCATGGACATCAATCAACTGTAAAAAACCTGAGTGGCGCCATCCTTGAAGACGGGATGCCGCCGGGACAGGTTTCGGCCGGTATCCTGCCTTAATCCGCGGGATCAGGCACCTCGACAATTCTGGCGATGCCATTCACGGCAGCAAACCATCCTTGAGGGACACCGGCCGGGATTCAATGCGGGCCGTGGCGGATTCGAGTCCTGCCCGGTTGGCCGTGAGGGTGATGGGACCGGGTTGGAGCGACGAACGGATGGCCACGCGGTTGATGCCGCATTCGGTGTTCAAGTAAAGGTTGTTGATCGAGTTGGTGATGCCGCTGTTGTAGCCGCCGCGCCAGGTGGCCGGGCCGTCCAGCTTGAAATCCACCTGCGCCTCATCCGTCGGACATCGCCGGCCCTGGACGTCCACGACTTCCACGTCGAAAAACGCCACATCCGAGCCATCGGCCTGCAAGCCACCCGGCCCAACGTGCGGAGTGAGTCTCAATTTCTTCGGCTCGCCTGCGGTTTCAATTTCGTCCTGCGCCACGATTTTGTTTCCGGCTCTGCCGGTGGCCTTGACGGTACCGGGTTCAAATCTGACCGCCGGAAAGGCGAAAAGGTAGCCGGTGTCGCCAAGCTGTTTGTTTTCGCCGTTGTAGATGTCCACGAAATCACATGGCCGGTTGGTCGCGCCGATCGGCCTGCCGCTCACGAACAGCTCGACCGCATCGCAATGGTTCGCGGCCACGTACACGGTTTTTACCGTGTTGGCTGGATAATTCCAGTGGCCGATGACATGCAGGTCCGGCTCTGGATTCTGCATCACCCGGTAAACGTAGAATGCTTGCTTGGGCAGCCGGACGGAATCCACCTTGCCGCTCACGCGGCAGACTTCGCTGCTGTCCTGCCGGCCATCGGCGTTCGAGTCCGACCAGTAAATCGAGGCGTAACCGGACCATTTCGAGTGGGCCGGGTCGGGGTTGGAGATGCGGTTGATCCAATAATCGTGATAGCGCACAGCGGCGGCCAGACAGAACGTTTCGGAATTCCAATGATACACGTCGTTGGGGCCGGGCTTGAACCCGAAACGCGGCGGCTCGGCCCGTGAAATAAACCCCGGGCCCTGCCTGCTGGTTCCTGAAGAGCTGGTTTCCCGGGCCGAGTAATCGTCCCAGAAACGCCGGGCGGCCTCGTCGCGAAAATCCTCGGTCTCCAGGAGTGGCGCGCGATCTCGTCGCTCGGTGCTGTAGGCGCGGAACAGCGCGGTGCGGTTGGTGAGTTGGTCCGTGCGCGGGTCCTGGCCGATCATCACGCCGAACCATTCGGCGATCGGCGTGGACGCCTCGTCATTCAGCGTGCGGCAACCCATCGCCCGTCCGCCGTGCGGGTCCCATTCCTTCCGCAAGTCCACCATCTGTTGCAGGTGCTCGGGCGTGATGCTGTTGTTGCCGGCTTCCCAGAACAGGATGCTCGGGTGGTTGCGGAAATAGATCATCGCGTCGCGCATCACCTCGACGCGCTGTTCCCATTGCCGGCCGGCGGCGTCCTTTTCCTTGTCGCCCGCCGGGCAGATTTCGATGATGCCGGCCGCGTCGCAGGCCCGGACGTCCGCCGTTTGCGGGGAGATGTGCATCCAGCGGAGGTAATTGGCATGGCTCGCGCGAATGAGTTGCGCATTGTAGTCGTGCATCCAGTCCGGGTACGCCTGGCCCAGCCCCGCCCAGTCGTCGGTCGAACGCTGGGAGTAGCCGGTGAGCCAGACGAACTTGTCGTTCATATAGACGCCGCCCGTGCCGGCGCCGCCTTTGAACTCCGTCTGGCGGAAGCCGGTGCGCGTCCGGCACACGTCCACCACCTTGCCGTCCACTGTCAGCTGGGTGTAAACGTCATAAAGATGGGGATCTGCGTCGCTCCAGAATTTTGCGTCCGCCAGCTTGCCGGCAGCCTTGAAAGTCTCGGTCTGGCCGCTAACCAGATCGGACGCCTCGCTTTCAAATGTGGCGCAGACCTTGCCGTTGGCATCCACCACGGCGACCGACAAGGTGACGGATTGCGGGTCGCCGGATTCGTTGCGCACCTGCGACTCGACATGCACGTCACAGGTTTTGTTTTTGATGTCAAAGTTCGACGGGTAGGTGTAGATGCCCGTGGTCTTGAGGTTTTCGTAGAGTGGCAAGGTCTGATAAACCCGGCCGGTCAGGTGCAGCCGGACGTTGCGGTTCAGCCCGCCGTAATTGGGATTAAAGGCGCGGCCCATCCACTCGAATTCGGTGCCGGTGGCTTCCTCCTTGTAATCGTTGCGGTTGTCCACCTTCACGGCAATCACATTGTCCACGTCGCCGAACTTCACGAACGGGGTGAGGTCGAGGCCGCACGGCGTGACCCCGTTTTCGTATTTGCCGGCAAACTGGCCGTTGACCCAGAATCGCCCGGCCTGTTTCAAGCCTTCGAATTCGAGGAACACCTTCCCGTTTTGGGCGTCGGCTGGCAGCTGGAAATGTTTGCGATACCAGGCGATGCCGGCGTAGGGGTAGCGGTCGCCGCCGCTGTGGCTGATGATGTGGGCGTACGAATCGATGTCATTGTAAGTGTGCGGGGTGCTGACGACGGCCCAATGCGAGTCGTCAAAATCAATCCGATCCGCGTTGGTCACATCGGCGCGGATGAATTTCCAGCCGGGATTGAAATTGAAGGTACCCCGCGGCGAGGCGGGCGGCTGATAGGGGGCCTCCGCTCCGTGAGCCACCAGCGCGACATTCAGACAGGCCCAGGCAGCGAATGGTTTCAGGCGTTTCATGACCGGTTCACTTGGCGTCAGGCTGGATTTTCACCAGCACCACCCCGTGCGGGGCGACCGGGGCCTCAAATTTCTCCTCGAACCCGCCCAGGTCCCTCTGGCGCCAGAGGTCACGCACGCGTTGCCGCCCGGTTAGTTTCAGGTCGGACCAGGCTGCGACGACCGGCGAGGAGTTCGTCCCGGTGTTGAACAAGCCGACCGCGAGCGCGCCGTCTTCGAGGTTCTTGGCAAATACGCACGTTGCGCCGTTGGACGAAATGCAAGTCGCCTGCCGGCCCAGCGGATCCTGGTCCACGGCCAGGACTTCATCGTTGCCCAGGAGGTTCAGCGTGAAATCGTCAAGTTGTTCCAAGTCGCAACCGATGAGCAAGGGCGCCGCCAACAGGCACCATAGGCTAAGGTGCGTGTATTGCTCGTCAGGCGTAAGCCGGGTCGGATGCAATTTGCCCCAGCCGACCTGGCCGACGACCAGCATATCCGGGTCATTCCAGTGTCCCGGCCCAGCGTATGGCGCCGCCCGGTCCTGCTTGAAGCCGATGCCGCTCATGCTTTTCCAGGTGTCGGTGATGTCGCCGGTGGTGCGCCAGCAGTTGCCGCCCACGCCTGCGCCCCATTTCCAGACGTCGGCCATGCCGTACTGGCACAGGCTGAAGACGATATCCCGCGGCTGCCGCCGCAGAAAGTCGCCCATGACTTTGTAGGGATAGATCGCCCCGGCGTCATTGGTCGCTTTCTTGCCCCAAAGCGGGATGTTCAGCGTGTTGGTAACCTTGCCGGACGCGATGCTGCCGTAGCTGCACCAGTCGTATTTAAGGTAGTCGAAGCCCCACTGAGCGTACTGCCGGGCGTCCTGCTCCTCGTGCTGCCAGCTCCCCGCGCAGCCGCCGCAGGTCCAGGGACCGGGCGACGAATACAATCCGGCCTTCAACCCCAAACCGTGGATGTAGTCCGCCAGACCCTGCATGTCCGGGAAACGCGAGTTCGGCACGATGTTGCCCTTGGCATCGCGGAACGGCCCGCGCAAGGTCGGGTCCTTGGCGTCCCGATGGTTCTGCCAGTAATCGTCCACGTTGATGTAAGTCCAGCCGTGCTGGGCCAGGCCGCTCTTCACCATCGCCTCCGCTGCGCGTTTGACCTTGTCCTCCGAAACCGCGCTCGCAAAACAGTTCCAACTGTTCCAGCCCATCGGCGGCGTGAGCGCAATTTGATCGCCCACGACGATCCGGAATGATCTTTCCGCGCTACCCCGGGCGTTTTTCGCGCGCAAGAGGACATTGAACGCGCCCGGCTTTTTGAGTTTTCCGGTGATCCGGCCCGTTTTGGCGTCCAGCTTCAAGCCGCGCGGGAGATGGTCGGCGGAAAATTCCATCGGGCGCGCGCCGGTGGCGGGGATGGCATATAGAAACGGCGACCCCGGCCGCACGCCGAAAATGTCGGGTCCGTTAATCCGAGGCGTGTCCGGCGCCGGCGGGGTGAGAATCAGCGACGCAATATCGCTGTTTGTGGAGGGCGCAGGCACAGACTGCGCTGCGGACAGTTCGCTTTTAAAAATTGCCGCGCCAAGCATCAGGGCAGCGGCCAGCCGGAGGGTAGCGTTACATTTCATGGTTGAGAGGATGATGCCGGAATATCGGTGCCGGGTGTATTCAAAAAATTCCGCCACCCGGCCGAGCGCGGCGCCGGCAAACTCAGTATTCCGGAATCAAAACATGCCAAATTCGGTTGGATTTCAGCGCGCACCGGTAGCACGGATGACCGCCTTGCCGCTCTTCAAGCCGGGCGCGGACGCGGTCACAACGATTTTGCCGGAGGGTGCGGTCGTTTTGAGGTAGGCGACGCATCGGCCGTGGAAGGCCCGGCGCCCGCTGGCCTGGAACGGCTCGTGGCTCGCATTGTCGGCATTGTCCACCGCCGCAACCACTCCCGGACCCGAGATTTTGAATGAAACCAAATCGTTCGCAACCGGAACGGGCACGCCCTGCTTATCCACAACCGTCGCGCGCACGCAGGCCACCGCGTCCCAGTCAAACGGCAGGCGGTCGCGGCTGACGGCGAGAACAATTTTTGCCGGCGAACCGGCCGTGCGCAGTTCGTCGGTCGCCACGATCTTTCCGCCGTTCCGGGCGACGGCTTTGAGGGTTCCCGGGGCGTACGCGACCAGCCAATTGCGCGGAGTGGCATCGGCGTTCAGCGGTTTCACGCCCAGTGATTTGCCGTTCAGGAACAGTTCAACCTCCTGGCCATTGGAATAAATTTCCACATTTTCGTCGTGCGGCGCGGCATTGGTGGGCGACCAATCGGCGAACAGGACCTGCCGACGTTCCAGCGGCGCGAAACCCGGATCTGTCGGCGTGTTCGTTGTCGCTCCGGTCCGGCGCGCCATGAAGACCATGGGTTTTTCCGACCACCAGCTTTGCCGCTCGTAGGCCATCGGCTTCGGAGCACCGGTGCGATCCAGCAGTCCGGAACCGGCGCCGATGACCGGCCAGCGGCGGGATTCCCCCAGGTAATCCACGCCGGTCCACAGAAACTGGCCGGAGTGTGACGGGTTGTCGCGCAGCCACAGCCAGGTCTGGCGATCATGGCGCTGCTCGGTGCCGATGATTTTGCGCGAGGGCACGTCGCGTTGTGCGGTCAGCAATTCATTGTCGCGGTAATTGGTGCCAATCACGTCCAGCAGGTCGGCCAGGCCATTGGTGTAATCGCCGCTGACGTTCGGCCGAAACAGCGCCTGCGTCACCGGCCGGGTCGGGTCCGCTTCGTGCGCCACTTCCACCAAACCTTTCAAAATACCCTTCGCCAGTTCGGCCTTGGGCGTGTCGTGGATTTCATTGCCGACGCTGTAAAGAACGACGCTGGGATGGTTGCGGTCGCGCCGGATCGTGTCGCGCTCGTCGGTCTTCGACCACTCGCTGAAATACAGATGATAATCGTAGGGGTTCTTTCCCACGGTCCAGCAATCGAAAAATTCGTCCATCACCAGGAAACCCAGCCGGTCGCACAAGTCGAGGAACTCCGGCGCCGGCGGGTTGTGCGCCGTGCGGATGGCATTCACCCCGAGGGCTTTCAACGTCTTCAACCGCTCCTCCCAGATGCCCAGTGGCACCGCCGCGCCGAACGCGCCGCCGTCGTGATGCAGGCAGACACCTTTGATTTTGAAATTCTTCCCGTTGAGCCAGAAGCCGGTCTCGGCGGCGAAATGAAATTCCCGGATACCGAAATAAACTGAAACCTCATCCGATTTCGTTCCCCAGGGTTGGGGTCCGGTGTCGGTAGCAGCCGGCGGCTTCGGGTGGGAGCCCGGCGCCGGTTCGGCATCCGGTTCGAGCGGCGGACCGCACACGTCCGCCCGGCATTGGTACAGCGCGGGATGCTCCAGGTCCCAGCGTTGCGGATGGTTGACGACGATGTCCTGACTGAATTGCCCCGAGCCGAAGGCGGAGAGGGTTTGTTCCGGCGTTTGCGCCTTCCCGACAATTTTTCCTTCCGGATCCAGCACGCCAAGGTTCAAAAAGACCGGCTGAGCCACGTTGTTCTGGTTGGTGACATCCACTTGCACTCGGACGATGGCCTGCGTTGCGGTGACTTCCGGCGTGGAAACGAAGACGCCCCATTGAGGGACGTAGATATGAGTTTTTTCAACCAGTCGCACGTGTCGGTAAATGCCCGCGCCGGAATACCAGCGCGAAGCCGGCTGCGCGGAGGTGTCACAGCGCACCGCCAGAACGTTGTCGTCTCCGAATTTCACGCGGCCGGTGAGCTCGTGGCTGAAGCTCACATAGCCGTAGGGGCGATGGCCGAGATGAAAGCCGTTGATCCAGACATCGCTGTTGGCCATGACACCGTCGAATTCGACAAACACACGGCGATTCGGTTCTCCGGCTGGCAACGTAAAATGCTTTCGGTACCAGCCGACGCCGCTGGGCAGAAATGCGCCCGCCCCGCCGGTTTTATTCGTTTCGGCAAACGGGCCTTCAATGCTCCAGTCGTGCGGCCCATCCACTTTGCGCCACGCGCGGTCGTCGAATTGCGGCTGTTCCGCGCCGGGCTGGTCTCCGACGGTAAACTTCCAGCCAAGGTCGAAGGATTGCGATTGGCGGATCGTGTCGCTGGCCTGCGCTGCTGCGTTGCCGAAGAGCAAAAGCAACAGCATGGTCAGAGACGGGAACGTTTGTTTTATCATTGCTTTCATGGCTGCTCCACAGCGACCGAATGCAGCGGACTCCAGGTCAGCATGACCCGAAACGCGGTTGGCGAAAATGAAAATCGATGCCCGCCTCGCCGCCGGCTGATTAACTTTGTCAGGCACTGCCTCTGTCAGTCCGGGGGAGGCGGTACATTCGCTGTACGAATTCAGAGAATAATCCATGCAAATAACCTTGCCAGTCCTTGGCAAATTTGAGAGGTTAATTTCATAGGGGATAGAGCCGTTCCAGCCGTTCCAGCCGTTCCAGCCGTTCCAGCCGTTCCAGCCGTTACGAGGATGATGGATGAGCGGGAAGTGGCATGAGAACGAAAGAGGATTGAGGTGTGGAAATGAGATTAGGTTGGGAAACGAATCAACGCCATCGGCCGGCGGCGGGTGGGGAGCGCACGCGTGTCGCCAGCCATGTTCTGCACCCTCACGGCAGACTTCAATTTCTCGCTTTTACCTTGATTGAGCTGCTCGTCTCAATCGCCATCATTGGCATTTTGATGGCCTTGACGTTGTCGGCCATCGCTGGCGCCAAGGGTAAGGCGCTCCAAGCTGGCTGTCTGAATAACCTGCGGCAGATTGGCGTGGGCATGACTGCCTACGCCGGAGACAATAATGAGTACGTCATCCCCGCCAAGCGCAACAAACCTGAGGAGCCCACCGACGGCAGCTTTGTCCAGATTTGTCTGGAGGAACAGACGGCCCAAAGCACCAAGACGGTCAATCTGGAGATAAGTTCCTCAAATCACCTGAGTATCTGGACCTGCCCGGATCGGCCCGGCCTTCCGATATACGAGACGAAGACCGCCGAGGGTGGAATTGAAACCCACCAATGGATCATTGGCTACCAATACTTCGGCGGCATCACCAACTGGGTCAATCCGAGTTTTCCGGACGGGATTCCCTCCCGCAGCCCGGTGCGGCTGACGTCGTCAAAATCAACCTGGTGTTTGGCGGCGGATACGGTGATCAAGGCGGGGCGTTGGGGCGCCGTTTCCACCTACCACCCGGGACCGCCTTTTGAAAACATGCCGCCGCACGGGCCAACGCGACTGGCAGCGCCGCCCGGCGGGAACGAACTGTTCGTGGACAGCTCGGCACAATGGATCAAATTCGAGCAGATGTTCTTTCTGACGACTTGGAAAGGGGCCTTGGATTCGCGACAAGCGTTCTTTTATCAAGACACGAGCGATTTTGAACCGGAACTCGTCAAGGAACTGCCAAATCTTGTGGGGGAACGGTTCAAGTAAGCGATGCAGACAACAACAAGGAAACGCTAAAGAGAAAGGAGATTAGGATATGAATAGACTCCGGAGTGGACAGGCATGTGTAGCCGCAGTGTTCTTGGTTGGCGGCTTGACGGCTCTGGCTTGTGATTATGAAAAAGCATTAGTTCAATACTCGGATTGGACAACGATAGACCAAGCTAATTGTGTACAAACGAGGTCGGTAACACAAAACAGTTGTGGTGCTGATAGCAACGAGAATAACTGTTCGCAAAACTCGAAAAACGTGAGTGTAAAGCGCCAAGGTGTTCCGGATGGTTACGACTGCGTTGGTCCATGGAAGTCGATAACAGGAACCTTGGTCAACGATACTGTCGCGTGTCCTAAACCAGGGTAAAATTTAGGGAACACGCGTGATCGGCATGATTTTGATTGGCGGTTTCACAGATTCCGCGCTGTGATCGGTTGGGGCGCGTAGTTCACATGGAGTCACACTGCACGCCGGTTAGTGCGGAGTGGCGGGGTGCTCCTTTAAGTTAAACTGGTTGGCTGTTTTGCTTTTTTCTAAACCGTTATCGTGCTATAAGATAAGTAATGCAACAAGCGTGAAAAAGGATCGTGCGAAAAGTTTAAGATTGTCCGCTATGATGGCTTGGGTGTTCGTTTCTTTCGGAAACGTCTCCCTTGGCCAAACGCCCGAACTGCTTTTAACCAATATTCTAAAGGAACTCGATGAGATCCAGCAGGAATTACAAAGTCAAACGGTTAAAGCGACCGTGTTAGTAACCACAAATCCTGATGAGCCTGCTCCCAAAAGCCAGCAAATGCTACAGTACGACCTGTCAGTGGTTTTCTTTGATTGGGGCTATGTCGCTCACCAAGTCATAAACGCCAAGGAAATTCCAGATTCGATCAAACCCGGGTTATGCCTCAGTCAATGGGCTGTCCGTTCCAACAGCTTTTCACAGAGTATCGATGTTTTCGCCAATCCGACGAGCCTAAGCAAGACGGTAAAAGGCCAGGATGTAGAAGTCAGTAATCGAGATTCGAAGTATTCGCCCAGCTTTGTCTTTACGCCACTGGTACCGCAGGACATCAAAAGCAATCTTGGTTTGCTGAGAGACATACGAGTCACGTGGACGACCAACAGCGACTCACGGGATGTCTTGATGGTGAATGGCGTATCCACCGGCGAAATTCTGCCGGCGGACGAAAGTTTTCAAATCGAATTTGATCCGAAACATAAAATGTTTCCCGTTGCCGGGAGCATCAGTGTGCGAGGCAATGTGTTAAACAGATGGACCAGTTCGTATCTCCCGCAGAATGCTTCCGGTTACTATCCAAATGGTTTCGCAACCGAGGTGTTTAGAAACGGCGCCGTGGTCCTTTCAAGAATGTATACCAACATAATCATTTCCCGGGTGACAATTGAAAAGCATGACCTGATTGAGGCCGGACGCATTCCCAAAGGCGCGATTGTTAATGAATATCGATTCGAACGAGACTTTGCTTACGTTCAAAATGATCGCGACCCTACCCCGGAGGAACTGGCGGCAATGATTTCGAGTGATACGGCAATCAAGAAATACCAAGCTTTGAATATCACGGTGTCTCCTATGGGATATGCATCGCCGCAGGCGAAGCGTCGTCCGCTTGTTATCGCTTTCTTGGTGGTTTGGACTATCGTTAGCGTCATCTTTCTTTTCAGTAGGTTTCGAAGGCGGTAACTGCTTGAAAATGGGCACGCGAAACGAGGAACGAGACTGATGAGATGAGAACATAATCTGTGCTGCCTGGGCTGATTACTATGCCAAGCATTCGATCTAGGGCCATTTTCGTAAATGCGTTTTGTGTTTCGGCAGGGGTGATATTAATCATGACCGGCCTTGCCAAGGTGGTCAGCGCATTTGGCCGTGCAGGTATCCTGAAACAGAGTGATCCCATTTTTGGAATTTCGTTTGAGGCTCTAATGTTGTTCGTAGGCGGACTGGAAATCGTCATAGCTGGCATCTGCTTGTACTTAAAGAATCGTACGGTGGCTATGGTCGCGGTGGCTTGGCTTTCCTCATGCTTTTTATTCTATCGAGCTGGCCTTAGATTTATTGGATGGCATCACCCTTGTCATTGTCTTGGGAATTTGACCGATTTTATTCGTATATCGCCGGAAATGGCCGACAAACTTATGACGGCCATTCTGGGGTATTTACTGCTGGGCAGTTACTTGGCCTTGTTCTGCTCGTGTCAGGGAAAAGATCAGTCGATTCCCTTGAGCCCAGCGGTACCATCTGATTCAAAGGCTTAGTACAGGTGAAAATCCTGCTGCGAACACTATCCCTTTGACCCCTACGAAAGTCAAAAACGAGCCTAGAAATTTTGGTTAACAGCTTGATAATAAACTGGCGTGGCGGCATCAAGGTCATGTTGGCATTGACCATTGTGGCCTTTTGCCTTTTTGAATTTGTGTTGCGCCGACAAAGCGGCGTTCTGGGTGAGGTTGAAGCGGCGCTGGTGGAAATGCAGTGGATGCTACTCGTGTGCCTTGCAGTTTGGTGCGGCACTTTTTCCCTACTGGCGTTCAGCACAAATGATTTGCCGCTGATTGGTCTGCTGCTGCTCGCGGTTGTCGCGTATTTCAATGGCCATGCGGCGTCGCCGGGAACAGATACCATCACGCTTTTGGCCGGCGTGACACTGGGGAGAGGCGCAGCTTACCTCTTGAAAAGCAAAAAGCCGACAACGACAGGCGGACAACTGCCTTTACTGAGCGAAGGCGCAGCAGAAATTGAAGTCAGAAGCCAGAAGCCAGAAGCCGGAAATAATGGAGTGGCGCTAATTGTGTTTGTCTTTGTCGTGCTGCTAACGGTGGCGTCGATGTGGCGACCGGATGGGGTGCTGGTTTTTGGTTATCGTGGTAATGCTCGCTGGGACGGCCCTTGGGATAATCCGAACATCTTTGGATTGCTCATGGGAACGGGGTTTGCGCTGGCCACAGGCAGCGCAGTTTCAAGTTTTCAGTTTTCAGTTTTCAGTCAGACAAAAAAAAGAGACCAGCTTCGGAAAGTAATTTACGCCTTTTCGTTCCTTCTTACTGCCATCCTGATGGGGCGCGGATTGTTGCACAGTTTCAGCCGGGGAGCGTGGATAGCGACGTTGTGCGGTCTTGTCTATTTGGCAGCCCAAGTTTTCAGTTTTCAGTTTTCAGCTTTAAGATTCTGGTTGCGGAGAAATTGGCTGCCTTTGTCCGTGGTCACTGTTTCTGTACTCGTTATCCTGTTCTGGCAATTTCGGTGGGCAGAGTGGCTGCCTGTGCGGCGGGCGTTTTCCGTGGCAAATGTGAATGATTTTTCGTGGCGCAATCGTATCGTTGCTTGGGAAGGTGCGCTGCAAATCGCGGCGCAGCATCCATGGCTGGGCGCCGGCTGGAACCGGACGGAACAATTGTATGAACATTACTATTTGTCACCTCGGTTGACCGAGAGTGCGGCGGTCCAAATGAATGATTACCTCATGCTCGGCGCAACGCTGGGGGTTCCGGCGTTGGTTTGCTTTTGCATGTATTTTTGGATCTGCTTGACGCGGAGTGCGGAACGCGGAGGTTGGAATCGCTGTCACCTCACCCCGGCCCTCTCCCTTCCCTCCGGGAGCGAAGAGGGAATAGTACCAGCCGCCATCCTCAATCTTCCACCCTCTGATTGGCTGGGAGCAACATGCCGCGCTGGGGCGATTGTGTTGCTGGTGGGGTTCTGGTTTGACGGCGGATTGTTCGAGCTGCCCACGGCGGCGACGTTCTGGATTTTACTGGAGCTGGGGAGGGCGGACGCAAAGGTAGAAGGAAGAATTCAGAATGAAGAAGGGCACGGTTCAACAAAGAAGGAAGAAAGAAACGAATCGTGCGCTATGTGAATTACAGGATTGGCGTGCCAATTGTGGCGTTGCTGTGCCTGCTTCTGGCAATGGCTTGGGAAACCCATCGTGACCCGTTCCGCCGGATCGAATTCACGGTGAATACTCCGCACTTCGGAAAGACAAAAGCGATTGCCGTGTTGCCCAAACCGGACGCCACATTTCCTGTCTTGATCTACGTTCACGGATGGTCAGACAACCTGATGAAGGACGGCAAATCGTTGCGCCAGATCGCCGAACTTGGGCTGGCCGCTGTGGGGATTGAATACGATCAAACCAACCCGGCGGCATTCGACGAACAGTTCTTGGCACTTCAGAATTTTGTCCAGCGTCAGTCCTGGGCGCAGAGCAATGCGATTGCGTGGTTGGGAATGAGTATGGGCGCGCAACGGACGCTGTGGTTTCTTTTGAATCATCCGGGAGTTCAGCCTCAGTTGTACGTCCGATTATCCGGTGGGTGGGATGAGGAATTAGGTTCCAAGTTTCAAGTTTCAAGTTTCAAGTTTCCGGTTCTGTTGGTTCACAGCGATAACGACACGGTGTTTCCGCTGGAGGACACCAGGCGTTTGGCTGCGCTGCTGGAAACAAACGGTGTTTCCGTAAATCTGCGCGTTTTGCGCGGCACCGGACATGATTTTGGTTTGGACCGGCCTGTCGTTTTCCGCGAAATGGCGGAGTATTGCCGGGCACATCTGCCATTGGCAGACTACACGGCCACGCTTCGCGATTGCCGTTTGAATGATGCGGAACGCCAGCGGTTCAATCTCGCTATGCAGCGGGCCGGACAAAATCGGCGGGAATTGTGGAAAGCGGTTGTTGCGTCACACGAACCTGAACGGCGAACGCTGATGATGGTGATTGGCGGGTTGGAGGATTATGACCTGGCCCATGTGCAGGCTTCTTATTTGAAAAGCAATGTCCACTTGGCATGGCAGGCCAGACGAACCTATCCTTGGTGCCACAACACGCCGCTCGACATCTTTGAAAAATACGTCGCTGGCTCCCGATTTTTCCAGGAACAAATCGAGCCGTGGCGTCCTCTACTCAACCGACTGGCCCGGCATGAGGTAAAGTATTGCCGCACGACTCAGGAGGCAAGCGACAAGGTATGGAAGCTGATGAACGAAAAAGTGGCGTTCAATTTGCAGGAATCGGACAATGAGCTTGCTCCGTTGAAAATCCTGGATGCGGGCAGGGCCGGCTGCCTTGGGCTGTGTATCATGCACGCGGCGATTGCGCGGTCGGTGGGCCTGGCTGAACGAGTAACGCGCGTGCTTTGGCAGAATTCCCTGGGCGAACACTTTTGCGTGGAAATTTGGAGCGCCGAGGATCAGCGATGGCATGAGATTGATGTGAGCGCGGGGGACCGCGCCTTCGACAACGACTGGGTAATGCGCGTTCCCAAAACGGCAATTCTTGCGCCGACCGGCGACCGCGGAGTTTGGGATGGCCTGGGTGTCGGCCGCTGGAGTTCCTTCACCAATACCATCAGCCTGATCTATCCCAGCGTGGACGTAGTCATCAAGGTGCGGAATCACGGAATTCCCGCGCCGGACCAGACGGTCGGCATTAAACTTCCGACGGTCAAAGGACTGGTCTATATGGCTTTGGCTCGCACGGATCTCAACGGAGAAGCCCGGCTGACGCTTGGCCGAAGCGCTCAGTATCCCTATCTGTTTTTTGTGCTCCCGCCGGAGGAAGCGGCGGTCAGCGCCAAGTATCCGTTTCCTTTTTCGCGTCACCAATTCGGTGAGGAAACTTGGCGATGGGTGCAGGTCCGCTCGGACCAGACTCAGGAGGTGATCTTGAATCTGGAAGACCGTCAGCCCTTTGACCCGAACACGAAACCCCCCGCGTTGTCGAAGCCTCTCTGATTCCCATGCCGAAACAAATTCCAGCAACGAGCGCCGGATGGACCGCCTGGGCAAACGCGTTGGAAGAGAAGTCGCCCGCGCGTTTTCGCGCCTTCATTCTGGCGGTGGCGGTGGTCCTGATGGTGGCTCACTACACGATTGACGAGATTGCCTACCACCCGGAAACAAGCCTCTGGCAAGCGTGGACGTTCTGGTCAGGCGCATGGATTTATGCCGCCTGGCCGTTCGTGAATTGGCTGGCCTGGCGACTCGTGTCCGCCGGACGACTGAAAACCGCGAAGCCGATCCTGATCATGACGGCCGTACTCTCCGCCGGGAGCATTCTCGCTCTTTGCCTTCCAAACATACTCGGCTCCATCGAAATCATGCACCTTCACCGATTTGATCCGCCGATTGAAAAGTGGCATTGGTTCGCGTTTCGGTTTTATTGGAGGTTTTGGACGGCAGTTGTTCTTGTCATTGGAAATCTCGTTTTGCTCTGGCGCTGGCGGCGCGCTGCTGCTGAGAGTACAGAATTACGCGCGGAGGCGCGCGTTGTGCCAGATCGCGAGGGCGCGATCGGGAGCACGCGAGGCGCGTGCGCTCCCCGTGCATCTGTGAGTCGAAGCAGCATGATTCTGAAAATTCTGGCAGTGACGAGTGCCACTGTGGCGTGTGGAGTCACGGCTCTTCATCTGTTTTTGCCCCGAGTGCCGGCGAACGAAGACGTCGTGGATATCGCGCGAAACTACCTGATCGAAGCGCGTTTGCGGAACGATTTTGATTACCTCATCCAACACTCATTTTCTCCGGGCCGGCCGCTGGCGCCGTGGCTAATGCATCTGGAGTTGGCGGACCTGCAGCGGCATCAGTTTTATCCGAATCTGGATGACGCAACCTTTCGGGAATACGTTCTGTCACCGGAGACTGCCGTTCTGCCGTTGCCGGAAGTGAATTGGCGGCGCACACTTTGGGAAAACTTCTGTCCGCGCATTCGCCATGAAACCGATCCAATCGAAGCGGCGCAAATTGTTGTCCGGTTCCTGCGGGAGCGGGTGGGCATCGATCCGAGCTATGATTACCGAGTAGGCGTCGAAACCATCTGGACCGAGCAGATGACGGACGACGCCGGTTTTGAACGCATCTACGTGGCAACGTTGCGTTCGGTGGGAATCGCCGCGCGCCTGAACGATGCCGGACAAGCCGAATTGCTCGAAGGCAATCAATGGCAGGTGGCGCCCCGCGTCTTGGTGTCCTCGCTCGAAGACAAAAAATTTCCGGGGCCCAAGCATGGACTGGTCAATTTCAGGAATTGGGCTGGCGATGACTGGCCGCAATGAACTGATGAACAAAAGAGACGACAAAACCAGTGCCAGTCCACTCCATTATTGGGTCAGCGGGTACATCTACTTGACGGCAACGGTACTTGCTTTAATCGGCCTTTTTCTGCTTTCCACCTGGTGGACGACGCGAAACAGCAGTGATTGGTGGCTTGGCTGGCGCGACCCGTTGCTGGGGCTTACCAACCGCGCGTTGTTGGTTGTTGGCGGCTTGTTGCATGTGGCTGTAGCGACCTATTTGTTTGCAGCGCGTGATTTGTGGCTCCGGCTCCTGGCTGCACTGTGGGTGGGACTGAATCATCTGGTGTACTACGCCGGAGTCCATTTGGTGGAACCATCCGCCTTGCCGAACGCGGAACGCTTCATCGGATGGAGACTACAATTACAGCCGGAAACTGTGGATGCCCGATGGAGAATCTTTCAACTCTGTCTCATGGTCACCAGCACCGTGTTTCTCATTCTGTTCTGGCATTCTTCCTGGCGTCAAGCGCAACAGCTCAAGCAGCAAGCCTGGTTCAAGCAATGGCAGCAGAGCCGGGCGCAACTCTCACAACCAAAACCCGTTTCTCCCCAACAACCGCTACCGGCTGACGACTACACGAAAAATGTCTGCTCCCATTGCGGGCAAAAAATT
>Ga0335071_10000671_pt1 | contig 37284 bp, 35 predicted proteins | sample Lox_Sample_15_FD_206724 | JGI IMG/M metagenome (GOLD analysis project Ga0335071, IMG submission 206724) | Soil microbial communities from Loxahatchee National Wildlife Refuge, Florida, United States - Lox_Sample_1.5 | ecosystem: Environmental > Terrestrial > Soil > Wetlands | place: USA... | reverse complement strand
TCGACTCGCAGATCTCAGAGCTCGAGGCCCAGCAGCAGCGCCTGACCGATTCCGAGAAGCAGCTGCGCGCGAAGATCGAGGCCTTCCGCACCAAGAAGGAGGTCATCAAGGCGCAGTACTCGGCCGCTGAGGCCCAGGTGCGCATCTCCGAGGCCGCCACCGGCGTCGGAGAGCAGATGGCCGACGTCGGCCTGGCGATGCAACGCGCCGTCGACAAGACCGAGGACATGAAGGCGCGCGCCGATGCCGTCTCCGAGCTCGAGGCGGCCGGGACCTTCGAGGACCTCACCCAGCTCGGCACCGGCGAGGACGACATCGACCGCCAGCTGCGCGAGCTGTCGAGCAAGAGCGCCGTCGACGACGACCTCGCCAAGCTCAAAGCCGAGATCGGCCAGGGCACCGCGGCACCGAATCAGCTGGGCGCGGGGGAGTCCGCCGTCGACGGGACGGCCGAGGAGGCCGAGGCCCCGGCAGGCGCCGAGGAGGCGAAGTGATCGTCCGCATCTCCGGTGAGGGCCAGTACCGGCTCGCCGACGAGGCGCTCGCGCGCGTCAACGAGCTCGACAACGCCGTCGTCGAGGCCGCGCAGGCCGGGGACGAGGCGCGGTTTCAGGCCACGTTCGGCGACCTGCTCGCGCTCGTGCGCTCGCAGGGCGAGGAACTGCCGGAGGACGACCTCTCGACCTCGGACGTCATCCTTCCCCCGCCCGACACGACGGTCGAGGAGGCCGCCGGGACATTCACCGGCGAAGGCCTGATCCCAGACTGAGCAGACCCGACCGAGCAGGTCTCCCATACGTCCCTCGAGCGAGGTATCGCGGATGCATGAGCGGGCACGCGCGAGGGGTGCTGTACGGACGTACAGCCCCCGAGCAGCGGGGCCGCTCAGGCGCCGCGAGACCCGCGAACCTCAGTACCCGACCGGGTGGCGCTGGCGATACCCAGCGTTCGAGTGGCGCAGCGGACGCCAGCGCGGGCCGGGGAGCCCGTGCGGGTCGTCGGCCGCGCTCGTGTCGAGCCGCAGGCCGGCGATGACCGTGTAGGCATGCCCGGGGTTCGTGTAGACCGTGATCCACGTCCCGCGCCCGGCGGCGCCCCAGCTCATGAAATCCGACGAGTCCAGCGGCGCCCGGAGCAGGCTCGCGCCGCCCAGCGCGTGCGACACCGTGCCCGAGCAGTCGAACGCGGTGTCCTGGAAGCTGCGGTGCCCGCCGCCGTAGCGATAGGGCAGCCCGATGATCTCATTCGCCGCCCAGACCGCCTTCTGCACCGCCGCGGGCGCGCCCGCGGGGGCCGCCGCCAGCCCGTTCGGCAGCAGCTTGGCCTGGGTGCCGGGCACGGTCCCGACGAGCGCCGGGTTGGGCTCACCGAAGGCCTGGCCGCCGGTCGTTCCGTACGCCTGACCGCCGCCCATGGAGCCCCCGCTCGTGTCCTGCGCGGCGGCGACCGACGGAGCCACGGCGCAGCAGCACGCGACGAGCAGGGCGATCGTGGATGTGCGGGGGTGCACTCGGCTTGAGCTCTCGTTGGTCGGCCTACGGGGTTAGCTGACGGGCTGGCGCTCAACTGCGCCTCTCACGGATGACCGTGGGATTCGCCCCGGACTTCTGGGTCCCCCGATCCCCGCTGACGGGGATTCGGCCTCTTGCGGTGCGCAACTGTACAGAACTCTGCCGACGGACGCGCGGCCGCTGGAACCGGCGGGCGCCGCGCGCGGCGCGGCTACGCTCGGACGCGATGCCGCCCGCCACCCGCCAGCTCGCAGCGCTCGGCGCCGCGCTCGCGCTCGCGCTCGCAGCCTGCGGCCAGGGCGCCTCGACCGGCACGCCCGCCGCGGGAGTCCAGACGGCCGCCGGCACGACCTCCGGCTCGGGCCGGGACGCCGTCGCCGCCGGCTACCCCGCGCTCGCGACGAAGAACACGACCCGTGTCAGCACCGCCGACCCGGTCGGGACCGCCGCCGCCGTCGCGCGCATCGTCTTCCCCGACCCGGCGCCGGCCCAGCGCCCCAGGGCGGTCGCCCTCGCGGACGCGGGCGACTGGCGCGGCGCGCTCGCCGGCGCCGTGCTGATGGCGCCCCCGCTGCGCGCCCCCCTGCTGTACACCGCGAACGGCGACATTCCCGCGGAGACGTCGCAGACCCTCGCCGCGCTCGCGCCCACGGGCGCTCCCAGCGCCGCCGGCGCGCAGGCGATCCGGCTGGGCACCGCCGCCGCCCCGGGCGGGCTGCGCACCGTCTCGATCCCCGGCAGCGATCCGTACACGCTCGCCGCGAACATCGACGCCTACCGGGCGCGCGTCGCCGGCAGCGAGAGCCGCGCGGTCGTCGTCGTCTCCGCCCAGGATCCGGCCTACGCGATGCCGGCCGCCGCCTGGGCCGCGAAGTCGGGCGACCCGGTGCTGTTCACCGCGCGCGACAGCCTCCCCCAGCCGACGCGCGCGGCGCTCGCCGCCCACGGCCGGCCGCGCATCTACGTGCTGGGCCCGTCGTCGGCGGTCTCGTCCGCGGTCGCATCCGCGCTGTCGCGCCTCGGGACGGTCACGCGGATCGCGGCCTCGACCCCGCAGGCGAGCGCGATCGCGTTCGCGCGCTTCGTCGACGGGACGTTCGGCTGGCGCATCGTCGACCCCGGGCACGGGCTGGTGTTCGCCTCGCCCGCGCGCGCGGGCGACGCCGGCGCCGCCGCGCCGCTGTCGGCCAGCGGCACGTACGGGCCGCTGCTCCTGACCGACGCGCGCGGCGGGCTGCCCGCGAGCGTCGCGAGCTACCTGCTCGACATCAAGCCCGGCTACTCGAGCGACCCGGTCCGCGGCGTCTACAATCACGGCTGGATCGTCGGCGACCCGGATGCGGTGTCGGTCGACACGCAGGCGAGCATCGACAGCCTGCTCGAGATCGCCCCCGTCAAGCCCTGAACGAGCCATCGTGAGCGAAGCCGAGGACCCGAATGTGCGCAGCAGGGCCGGCGCCGACGTCACCGTCGACGACGTTCGCCGGCTCATGGGCGCCTCGACGCCCCACTTCGCGCTGCAGCTGCGAAACCGCATCCGGCGGCTGATCCGCGAACTGCCCGCCGACCATCCCGCCCGGCTCGAGGGCGAGCGCGAGATCGCGCGCCTGGAGGCACTCGGCGTCGAGGGCGAGCTGCGCGGGCACCGTGCCGAGCCCGGCCTCGAGCCGCTGGCGTCGGTCGACGACCGACGCTGATCGCGCGCCCGGTAGCGTTGCCCCCATGACGACCGGCCCCGCCCGCCCGGAGGGGATCGCCCGCAGCGGCCTTCCGGGGCCGTTCGCCGTCGGCGCCTACGCGCGCGGGCTGCGCGACTTCCTGCGCCAGCGCCCGCGCGTGCAGGTCTTCGGCGAGGTCTGGAACCTGCGGGTCGCGCGCACGCGCGTCTTCTTCGAGCTGCGCGACCGCGACGGGGCGCTGCCCTGCGCGATGTGGCGCGAGCGCTTCGACGCGCTGCGCCTGCCCGAGGGCGCACTGGCGGACGGCACGCAGCTCGTCGTCGCCGGCGGCCCGGACTACTACCCGGGCAGCCCAGCCGCCTCCCCCGGCTTTGCGTTCGACGTCACCGCGGTGCGGATCGCCGGTGAGGGCGACCTGCTCGCGCAGCTCGCCGAGCTGCGCCGCAAGCTGGACGCCGAGGGACTGTTCGAGCCCCAGAAGGTGCTGGGGCGCCCGGCCCTCCCGCACACGATCGGGGTCGTGACCGGCGAGCAGGGCAAGGCCCGCGACGACGTCCTGGCGGGCCTGCGCCGCCGCGGCTGGGCCGGACGCCTGGTCTGGGCCTTCGCCCCGGTCCAGGACCGGCGTGCGGCCCCGGCGATCACCCGCGCGCTGCAGGACCTCGCGGCGCTGGACGACGTCGACGTCGTGATCGTCGCGCGCGGCGGCGGCTCGCTCGCCGACCTCTTCGCGTTCTGCGACGAGACGCTCTGCCGCACCGTCGCGCTGCTGCGCGTCCCGGTGATCGCGAGCGTCGGGCACCACACCGACCGCACACTGCTCGACGACGTCGCCGCGTTCAGCGCGTCGACGCCCACGCACGCGGCCGAGGCCGCCGTCGCGCTCGACGTCGGCGAGGCGCGCCGGGACACGCGGGCGACCGCGGCGGCGCTGGCCCGCCACGGGCGGCGCGCCGTCGTGGAACGCGCGCGCCACCTCGCCCGCATGGGCCGTGTCCCCGGCGAGCACCTCGCGCGCAGCCGCCGGGCGCTGCACCAGCAGCTGCGCGAGCTGCGCGCCGCGGCCACGCGGCGCGTCGCGCTCGAGCGCGCCGCCACGACCACGCGCGCGGAGGTCCTGCGGCGCAAGGCGGCCGCCGGCGCCGGCGCGGAGGCCGACGCGCGCCGTCGCGCGCTCGACGGCTTGGCGCTCGCGCTCACGGCACACGACCCGCGCCGCGTGCTCGAGCGCGGCTACGCGATCGTCGACGACCGCCACGGCAAGCTCGTCACGAGTGCGGCGCGCGCCCGCGAGACCGGCGCGCTGCGCGTGACGTTCTCGGACGCCTCCGTGGATGCGAGGATCGAGGAGTGAGCGCCGAGGAGCCCACCTACGAGCAGGCGACGGCGCGCCTGGAGGAGATCATCCGGCGCCTGGACTCGGGCGAGGCCGGGCTGCGCGAGACGCTGGCGCTCGTCACCGAGGGGCGCGCGCTCGTCGAGCGCTGCGCGGCGGAGCTCGAGGCCGTCAGCCGCGGGCTGGAGGAGCTGCGCCTCGACGAGCTCGTCGCGCGGCTCGAGCAGCAGGCGCCCGACGCCCAGGAGACGGGATGAGCACGTTCGACCGGATCGCCGAGCTGCCCCTCGTCGTCGAGGGCTACGCGCTCGAGCCCCGCGCGCAGGAGGTCTCCTCCGGGTTCCTGCGCCGCACGACGACCTTCCACCTCTCCGGCGCCGGCCACGAGGGCCTCGGCGAGGACGTCGCCTACGACAACGACGACCAGGAGGCGCTGCAGCGCGCCGGCGCCGTCCAGCCGCTCGCCGGCAGCTGGACGCTCGCGACGTTCTGCGAGCACGTCGAGAGCCTCGACCTGTGGCCCGAGCCCGCCCGCCACGCGGCGTCGGTGCAGTACCGCATCTGGGCCTACGAGTCCGCCGCGCTGGACCTCGCCCTGCGCCAGGCGGGCACGACGCTGCACGGGGTCCTCGGCCGCGAGCTGCGCCCGGTCACGTTCGTCTGCTCCAAGCGCATCGAGGACGCCGACATCGGCCCGCTGCTGCGCCTGCTCGAGCGCTACCCCACGCTGCGCCTCAAGCTCGACCCCCAACCGGGGTGGGACGAGGCCCTGATCGCGCGCCTGGCCGCCACCGGCGCCGTCGACTCGCTGGACTACAAGGGCCTCTACGAGGGCACGGTCGTCGACGCGCCGGCCGACCCCGCGTTCTACCGGCGCGTCGCGGATGGCTTCCCGGACGCCTGGCTCGAGGACCCGAAGCTCACGCCCGAGACCGATGCCGTGCTCGAGCCCCACCGCGCCCGCATCACGTGGGACGCGCCGATCCACTCGGTCGAGGACGTCGACGCGCTCCCCTTCCCGCCGCGGATGGTGAACATCAAGCCCTCGCGCTTCGGCCCGCTGCGGGAGCTCATGCGCGCGTACGACACGTGCGCCGAGCGCGGGATCGGCATGTACGGCGGCGGCCAGTTCGAGCTGGGCCCAGGGCGCGGGCAGATCCAGTACCTGGCCTCGCTGCTGCACCCGGACGGCCCCAACGACGTCGCGCCGACCGGCTACAACGAGCCCGACCCGCCCGACGGCCTGCCGGCCAGCCCGCTGCCGCCGGCCGCGCACGAGCTCGGGCTGCGCTGGGGATGAGCGACGCGACGCGGGCGGCCCCCGGGGCGACGCTCCCCGGCTGGCCCTTCTCGTATGTCGACCGCGTGCGCTTCGGCGACCTCGATGCGATGCGCCACCTGAACAACGTCGCCTTCCTGCAGTTCTTCGAGTCCGCGCGGATCGCCTACATCACGACCGTGATCCCCTCCCACCGGCCGACGAACCCCGACGACGACTGGGGCTTGATCTTCGCCGAGTGCCACATCAACTACCGCGCGCCGGCGTTCTTCGACGAGGAGATCCGCACGCACGTGCGCCCGGCCCAGCTGCGGCGCTCGAGCCTGCGGATCGAGTTCCTGATGACGAGCGAGGGCGACGGGCGCCTGCTCGCCGAGGGCTGGGGCGCGCTCGTCGGCTACGACTACGGGGCCGGCACGGCCGCGCCGCTGCCGCAGGTGCTGCGCGAGATCATGCTGGAGCAGGGCGAGGTCATGCTGGAGCAGGGCGCGCGGGAGGCGTAGGGGCGGTTCAGCCGCGACCCCAGGCGACCGCGCTGGTCGAGTTGGGCACGGTATGCGTGACGAAGTCGACCCGGGCCTCCGCGAACGCGGGCCCCGCGGATCAACCCCCGAGCGCCGCGAGCTCCTCGCCCAGCCAGCCCATGAGGAGCCGCGCGTCGGGCATCTGCTCGCGGTCGGCGACGATGCCGAAGTCGAGCTGGCCGCAGTAGCTCATGACCGTGATGTTCAGGCCCATCCCGTCGGTGATCACCGACACCGGGTAGTTCGCGACCAGGCGCGCGCCGGCGCAGTAGAGCGGCAGCGGCGGTCCCGGCACGTTCGAGATCACGAGGTTCCAGGTCGGCCGGCCCGGCCGGCTCGTCGACAGGCGGAACGTGAGCTGCGCGGCACGCGCGAAGACCGCCGGCGGGATGAAGTGGTTGGCGTCCTGCAGCAGCCCTGCGGGTAGCGCCCGGTGGCGCTCTTTCATCTCGGCGAGCGCCTCGTGGGTGCGCAGCAGCCGCGCCACCGGGTCGGCCTCGTCGGTGAACAGCGGCGCGCGCATCAGCAGGATCCGGTTGCCGAAGGTGCCGACCTGGTCGCCGGTGCGCACGGACACCGGGATCTGCGCGACAAGCGGCTCCGCCGGCAGCTCGTCGTGCTCCACGAGCCAGCGGCGCACCGCCCCCGCGCACATCGAGACGATGACGTCGTTGACGGTGCAGCCGTGCTGGTTCTTGACCGCCTTGACGTCATCGAGCGCGAGGCGCCCGAAGACGAACCGCCGGTGCGCCGAGACGCGCCCGTTGAAGGTCGTCTTGGGCGCCTGGTGGCGCCGGCGCTCGGGGCCCGACCCCTCCCCGAGGACGACCTGCTGGGCGCCGCCCGCGAGGCGGCCGAGCAGCCCGGCACCCGGGAGCGTCGCGAACGGCGTGTCCTCGATGTTCGGGATCGCGCGCGGCAGCGCCCGCAGGACGCGCAGCGGGTAGCGCGGCAGGCCGGCGACCCCGCGGCCGAGCAGCTCGAGGTCGCCGGGCGGACGCTCCCCGGCGTGGCGCCCGTCGGGCTCGGGGAGCGCGCGCCCGGCCGGCTCCAGGTCGAGCAGCAGGCCCATGATCTCCGCGCCCGACATCCCGTCGATCAGCGCGTGGTGGATCTTCGTGAGCATCGCGACATGGCCGTCGCCCACCCCGTGGATGAGGTAGAGCTCCCACAACGGCCGCGCGCGGTCCAGCGGGCGCGCCATGATCCGCGCGACCTGCTCGGCGAGCTGGTCGTCGCTCCCCGGGGCCGGGAGCGCGAGCTCGCGCACGTGGTACTCGACGTCGAAGTCCGCGTCGTCGACCCAGTAGGGGTAGTCGAGCCCGAGCGGCACCTCTGCCAGGCGCCAGCGCAGCGGCGGCAGCAGGGCCAGACGCTCGCTGACGAGCTCCTGCATGTCCGCGACGGCGAGCGCGCCGCCGGGGGCGGTCGCCGGGTCGAGGATTGCCAGGCCGCCGACATGCCCGGTCTGGCGCGCGCTCTCGAGCGCCAGGAACTGCGTGTCGAGGCTCGTGAGCTGGCGCACTCGGGGCCGCGGCGCTAGCTCGTGCGCTGGATGAGCGTGCCCGTCCCCAGGCCGCCGCCGCAGCACATCGTCACGAGGCCGACCTCCTGGTCCTCGTCCTCCAGCGTGTGCAGCAGCGTCGTGATGAGCCGCGCGCCCGTGGACCCCAGCGGGTGGCCGAGCGCCATCGCCCCGCCGCGCACGTTCACGCGGTCCATGTCGGCGTCGTGCTCGCGCGCCCAGGCGGCGACCACGGGCGCGAACGCCTCGTTGATCTCCACCCGGTCGATGTCGCGCATCGTCATGCCGTTGCGATCGAGCAGCTTGCGCGTCGCTGGGATCGGCCCCTCGAGCATCTTCACCGGATCGCAGCCCACGGTCGTCTGGTCGACGATCCGCGCGCGCGGCGCCAGGCCCAGCTCGGCGGCCTTCTCACGGGTCATCAGCAGCACCGCCGCGGCCCCGTCGGAGATCTGCGAGGAGTTGCCCGCGGTGATCTTCCCGCCCTCCTTGAACACCGGCTTCAGCTGGCTGAGCGCCTCGAGACTCGTCTCGGGGCGGATGCCCTGATCGGTCATGAACGTGTCGCCGTTGACCGGGAACGGCACGATCTCGCGCTCGAAGCGCCCTTCCTCGGTCGCCTTGGCCGCCAGGCGGTGCGAGCGCACCGCGAGCTCGTCGAGCTCGGCGCGCGAGACCTCCCACTGGTCGGCGATCATCTCCGCACCCAGCCCTTGGCCGACGATGTTGTGCTTGTCCATGAGCTTCGGCGTGAACGCCGCGCCGAACTCCTGCTGGGTCTTCATGCCGGCGGCGAACGGGATGTGGCCCATGTGCTCGACGCCGGACCCGATGACGACGTCGTGGACGCCCGAGGCGATCAGCGCCGCGCCGAAGTTCACGGCCTGCTGGGCCGAGCCACACTGGCGGTCGACGGTCGTCGCGGCCGCCTCGATCGGCAGGCCCTCCTGCAGCCAGGCGTTGCGCGCGACGTTGAAGGCCTGCTCGCCGAACTGCTGCACGCAGCCGGCGATCACGTCCTCGACCTCCATCGGGTCGATGCCCGTGCGGTCGATGAGCTCGGTGTAGCAGCGGCCGAGCAGGTCCGCCGGATGGGTGTCCTTGTAGTAGCCCTTCTCCCGGTGCCCGCGGCCGATCGGCGTGCGGACGGCTTCGACGATGACGACCTCGCGACCCTGCTGTGCCATGGGACCTGTGGCTCCTCCGACTTGGGAATCCGACCGCTTGGGGAGTGAAGCCTACCTCGGCGCGCGACATCCCCGGGGGCGCCGGTCCCGCTATCTTCCGCGCGCCGTGGACGAGCGCATCGCCATCGCCGGGAGCGGCGCCATCGCCTGCGGGCTCGCCGCGGTCGCCACGCGCCTGGGCGACGTGCGCCTGCTGGCCCGCAGCGAGGACTCGGCGGCGCGGGCCCGCCAGAGCATCGCGCGCCACGCCGAGCGCCTCGGCGACGCGATGGGCCCCGGCGCCGTCCTGGTGACCACCGACGCCGGCGAGCTGCGCGAGGCGACGGTGCTCGTCGAGGCGGTCGCCGAGGATCTCGTCGCCAAGGCCGGGGTGCTCGGGACGCTCGGCGGCGCGGCGCGCCCCGATGCGCTGCTGGCGACGACGACCTCGTCGCTGTCGGTCGGGGCGCTCGGCGTGTCGACCGGTGCGCCCGACCGGTTCTTCGGGCTGCACGTCTTCAACCCCGTGCCGCGGATGGAGCTCGTCGAGCTCGCGTTCGGCCCACAGGCCGCCGCGGCAACCCGCCAGCGCGCGGTCTCGCTGACCGTGGCGCTGGGCAAGACGCCGGTCGTCGTCCCCGACACCCCCGGCTTCGTCGTCAACCGCCTGCTCTTCCCCTACCTGTTCTCGGCGGTCGCGCTGCTGCACGAGTCCGGGATGAGCCCCGAGGACCTCGACCGCTGCATGACGCTCGGCGCCGGGCATCCGATGGGGCCGCTGGCGCTCCTGGACTTCATCGGGCTCGACATCGCGGCCGCCATCGGCTCGGAGATCGGACATCCCGCCCCGCCGGCGCTGCGCTCGCTGGTCGCCGAGGGAGCGCTGGGACGCAAGAGCGGACGCGGCTTCTACACCTACTGAACGCGCGACGGCGGCCGAAGTCTTAGCGGCGGTTTCCGCCGGCTTCATCCGGCGTTCAGGTCGCCGCGCGATCCTGCCGTCATCTCAGGGACACAGCGCGAGACGCGCACCTCACAGGAACGTTCACCGACCGGCCCGCTCCCCCCCGCGGGCCGGTCGCCGTTTGCAGGCCCCGACCGGGCGTTCACACGACGGTCTCAGGATCCTTAGGAAGTTGGGGGTGGAACCTTTATGGAGCGTTGAGCCCCATCGCGCAGGATGCATCCAGCGAACGAATCGCAAGTGCACCTCCTCCCAGAAGCACCGGCCGGCCCGCCTCGAGCGGGCCGGTTCCGTTCCGGGATCGATCGCCGAGGCACGGGCGCTGCGGGTCGAGTCGTGCACGCTTTGCGTGCAGAGCTCGACCAGGGCGCGCGGCGCTCCACATTTAGGCCGGCTTGAGGGCGGCGGTCGATACTCGGCCGCAGCGAACGCGATTCGCAAGTGCACCTCCTCCCAGCAGCACCGGCCGGCCCGCCCCCAGCGGGCCGGTCCTGGTCAGGTGCTCAGGCTGACGGCGTCGGCGGGCCGACGACCGCGCGGCGGCGGATGCGCACGGCCTCCACGCGGTTCTCGCGCACCGACTCGACGCGGATCGCCCAGCCGTCGGCGTGCACCGTGTCGCCGCGCTTGGGCAGGCGGCCGAGCTGTGCGAAGACGAGCCCGCCGATCGAGTTGTAGGCGTCGGTGTCCGCGGGCAGCACGATGCCGTGATCGACGAGGTCGGTGAGCGCCACGTGGCCGCGGACGAACCAGTCGCCGTTGGCCAGCCTGCGGACCGCGCCGCCGGCCGGGTCGGTCTCGTCGTCGATCTCCCCGACGACCTCCTCGACGATGTCCTCGACGGCGACCAGGCCCGCGGTGCGGCCATACTCGTCGACGACGATCGCCAGCGAGGAGCGCTCCCGCTGCAGATCGGCGAGCAGGTCGTCGAGCGGCTTGGTCTCCGGCACGATCAGCGCGGGCTTCACCAGCGGTTCGATCGAAGCCCGCGGCCCGTCGGCCATGTACAGCCGCGCCAGTGAGTTCGCGTGCACCGTGCCGCGGATGCGGTCGGCGTTGTCGTCCTCGGTCACCACGAGGCGCGTGTGACCCGAGGAGACGCAGCGGCGCAGCGCGGTCTCCACATCGTCGGAGACGTCGACCGTCACGACGGCGGGGATCGGCGTCATGACCTGCCGCGCCTCCTGCTCGTGCAGGTGGAAGACGCCCGCGAGCATCCCAGCCTCACCCTCGTCGAGCTTGCCGCCGCTCTTCGCCTGCGAGATCAGGAGCTTGAGGTCCTCGGGCCCGCCGCCCTCGTCGAACTGGGTGACGTCGATCCGCATCAGGCGCAGGATCCCGTTCGCAGCGCTGTTCAGCGCTCCGACGAAGGGGCGGGTGACGAATTCGAAGCCCCCCAGCGGGCGGGCGGAGCGACGAGCGACGTCCTCCGCCTTGACGATCGAGTAGAGCTTGGGCACCTGCTCGCCGGCGATCACGTGGATCGTCGTGACGATCACGTACGCGATCGCGACCGAGACCGCCACCGCGGCGCCGTGGGAGAGCGAGCCGAAGAGCGGCTCGAACAGGCGCGCGATGGCCGGCTCGCCGAGGAACCCGATACCCAGTGACGCCAGCGTGACGCCGAACTGGCAGGCGGCCAGGTAGCGGCTGAGGTCGTCCTGCTGGCGCAGGGCCGTGGGCGCCCCGCGCCGGCCGGCCCGCGCCTGCTCCTCCAGGCGCCCGCGGCTGGCGCGCACGAGTGCGAACTCGGAGGCAACGAAGAACCCGTTGACCAGCACGAGCACGAGGACCGCCAAGATCAGCAGGACGGTCATGCGGCCGCGGCGTGTGAGCCGCTACTTCGAGGAGGTTCGTCGGGCAAGAGCGTTCGCCGGGGCGAATGTACCAACCGTTCAGGCGCCCGCAGGACTGGCGGCCGCGAGCTCGTCGATGCGCCCGGCCAGCGCCAGGTCCGCCGCCGTGATGCCGCCCTGCGAGTGAAGCGCCATCGGCGCGAGTCGACGCCCTCGGGCCGCTAGCCTGGCGGCCATGGCGGGACGGGAGCGCCGCGCATGCGCATCGTGAGCCTCGTGCCGCACGCGACCGAGCTGCTGTTCGCGCTGGGGCTCGCCGACGCGGTGGTCGGCGTGACGCACGAGTGCGACCATCCGGCTGCCGCCACGCAGCTGCCGCGCGTCACGCGCGACGTGCTCCCGGCAGGACTCTCGTCCGCCGCGATCGACGCGGCGGTGCGCGAGCGCATCCGAGCCGGCGAGGCGATCTACGTGCTCGACGAGGAGCTCCTGCGCGAGCTCGAGCCGGACCTGATCGTCACCCAGGAGCTGTGCCCGGTCTGCGCGGTCAGCCACGACGACGTGCTCGCGGTCGCCGAGCGGATGCGGCCGTGCCCGCGGGTCATCGCGCTCGATCCGCAGACCTTCGGCGAGACGATGGCGGACGTGCGCACGATCGCCCGCGCGACCGGCGCACAGGCCGCCGCGCTCGACCTCGTCGCGCGCCAGCGCGCGCGCGTCGACGCGGTGCGCAGCGCGGTCGCCGGCGCAGCGCCCGTCCCCGTCGTGGCGCTCGAGTGGCTGGACCCCGTCTTCGCCGCCGGCCACTGGACGCCGCAGCTCATCGAGCTCGCGGGGGGCGTGGACGTCCTCGGCCGGCCCGGCGAGCCCTCGCTTCAGGTTCCGTGGGCGGCGGTGGCGGCGGCCCGGCCCGAGGTCGTCGTCGTGATGCCGTGCGGCTACGGTGCGGCGCGCGCGCTCGAGGAGGCCGAGCTGCACGCCGCCGAGCTGCGCGCGCTGGGCGCGCGGCGCGTCGTTGCGGTCGATGCCGGGGCGACGTTCTCGCGGCCGGGGCCGCGGCTCGTCGACGGCCTGGAGACGCTCGCCGCGGTGCTGCATCCCGGCCGCGGGATCGATGCGCCGGGACCGGCGCTCGAGGTCGAGCTCTGACTCTTTAGGCCACCGCGAGCTCAGGCCACCGCGAGCGCGCCGGCGACCGCGCCGGCCGACAGCAGCAGACAGCCGAGGTAGCCGATCGCCGGCAGGCGGGCGTCGTCGGCGATCCGGAACGCGATGCCGGCGAGCACGCCGAACACCAGGCCGCCGCCGTGACCGCCGATCGACACGCCGCTGATGACGAAGCTCAGGCCGAGGTTCAACATGATCAGCACGCCGATGTCGGTACGCAGCGGGTTGAAGCCGCGGCGGTGCAGCTCGACCGCGGCGGCGCCCATCAGACCGAAGATCGCGCCCGACGCGCCGACGGTCGGCGTGGTCGGGTCGAAGAGCAGCGCGCCGAACGCGCCGCCGAGCAGCGACGTGCCGTAGAGCGTCAGGTAGCGCGGGATGCCGAGCTGGGGCTCGAGCATCTGCCCCAGGATCCACAGGAGATACATGTTGAAGCCGATGTGCAGCCAGCCGGCGTGCAGGAAGGCGTAGCTGACGAGCCGGTAGTACTCGTGCAGGATCGAGACCGCCGGCCCGAACAGCTCCAGGCGGCGAAACAGGGCGTTGCCCTCGCTGCCCATGCCGGTGGCCAGGAACAGCAGCGCGTTGACGATGATCAGCGCGATCGTCGCCGTCGCGGCGTGGGCGCGCGCGGTCGCCGCCGGCAGCGAGGTGACCTTCGTCGTCTGGCGCGCGCACTCCGGGCAGCGCATCCCCACCGGACTGGGCGTCATGCAATCCGGGCAGATCGGGCGCCCGCAGCTCGAGCACGAGACGCGCGTCTCGCGCCCGGGGTGGCGGTAGCACGTCGGCAGCGTCTGGGTCGTCATGCGTCCCGTCCAGGCTAGTGGCCCGCTCCACCGCGAACGTCCCGCACGGCCTGCTCAGGGCGGCAGCCCGGGACGTTCGGCGCTCAGCGGGTCAGGCGGCGCCCGACCTGGTCGGCGATCGTGCGCAGCGCGCCGACCGCGAAGGCGATCGGATCGGCCTCCGGCGCACGTGCGGCACTGCGCCGGCCGCGGCGCCGGCGCGCCTGCAGCAGTGCCGCTGCGCCTGCGGCGGCGGTCCCGACGGCCACCGCGGCGACCGGGCGCACCCACGTCCGCGGGTCGTGGAGCACGTCGAGCTCCCACGCGTCGAGCTCGTCGGCGGCGAGCAGGCTGATCGTCGTCAGGTGCTCCTCCATGCGAACGGCCAGATGCTCCGGCGGCTCGACCGGGGCGAGCGCACGCTGCAGCAGCGCCTCGAGCTCCCCCTGATGCGGGCGGGCGCTCATGCGCTCACACCCCCACCGGCGTCGCCACGATGCCCTCGAGCTGCTTGATGGCGCGATGGATGAGCACCTTCGTCGCGCCGTCGGTGCGCCCCAGCGCACGCGCGATCTCCTTGTTGTCCATCCCGAGCGCGAAGCGCATGATCAGCGCCTCGCGCCGGTCCTCCGGCAGCTGCTGCACGCCCTCCAGGATGCGCCGCAGCTCGTCCCGACCCTCCACGATGTCCTCGGTCGTGTGCGGAGCGTCCGGCTCGGCCACCGACTCGAGCGGGGTCTGCGGCTTGCGCGAGCGGTCCCGGTAGAAGTTCGCCGCCAGATTGTGCGCGATCCGGATGAGCCAGGGGCGCAGCGGCCGCCCGTTGGACTCGGCCAGCGCCCGCTCGAAGTGGCGGTATGCCTGCAGGAAGGTCTGCTCGGTGAGGTCCTCGGCGTCGTGGTGGTTGCCCACCCGGTAGTACGAGTAGGAGTAGACGTCGCGCAGATGCGCGCGATAGAGCTCCGAGAAGCGGCGGTCGAGCTCGGCCTTGTCCACGCATCGGAGCCTACGCCACCCGCTGTCCGACGATCCGCCGCGGGGCGGTCACGTGCTCGGCGAAGCTGCGGGCGCTCTCGCGACCCTCGAGGACGTCCAGCAGCGCGTGCGTGGCCGGGGCGCGCACGCCGCGGGCCTCGAGTGCCGAGGCGAGCAGCGGCAGCGCGTCCAGCGCCTCGGCCACGTGGCCGAGCGCGGGCCGGATCTCGTCCGCGGGCACGCCGCGCGCGAGCAGCTCGCCCGCGCGGCGGTTGCGCCCGTCGGCGGCGACGACCGATGCGACCAGGTCACCGGCGCCGGCGAGCCCCGCGAACGTCTGGGGTCGGGCGCCGAGCGCGGCGGCGTATGCCGCGACTTCCGAGAACACCTTGCCGGCGGCGGCACCGGACGCGTTCGGCCCGCTCACCGCGGCCGTCGTCGCGGCCAAGACGGCGGCGTTCTTCGCCACCCCGGCCAGGTCGACACCGACGACGTCGCGGGTGGTCTGCACGTCGAAGCCGGCGTCGGCGAGCGCATAGCGCACCTGGGCGGCGAGCTCGGGATCCGCCGAGGCGACGACGAGCGAGGCGCCGTGGCGCAGGGCGTCGTCGGCGTGTGCGGGCCCGCCGAGGCACGCGACCCCACGACCGCCGGCGCGCGCCGTGCAGTACGCGGTCGGCAGCTCCCCGCCGGGCGGCACGAGGCCCTTGGAGAGCACCAGCAGGCCGGCGTGGGGACTGAGCCGATCGGCCACCTGGCCCATCGCGGCGGGCAGGTCGGCCGTGGGAACCGCCAAGCAGACGAGGTCGGCCTGTGCGAGGTCCAGCTCGGCGGCGCGCACGACCGATATGGCCTCGGGCAGCGTGACGCCGGGGAGGTACCGCTCGTTCACGCGCGCCTGCGCGACCGCTCCTGCCTGCGCGGCCGTGCGACAGCCGAGCTCGACGTGCAGCCCGGCGCGCGCGAGCGTCACCGCGAGGCTCGTGCCCCAGGATCCGGCGCCCACGATCGCCGCACGGCGCAGCGGCGGCGTGCCGCCGAGCCACTCCCACTGCAGCTCGACGCACGGCCAGATCCGGTCGGTCACGCCCTTGGCGAGCGCCGGCGACGGGCGGTCGACCTTCGGGAAGCGCAGCGGGCGCCCCGCGCGCATGCGAACCTTGCGCGGGTAGATCCGCCAGCCGCGGCGCACGTTCGCAGTGCCCGCCACGGCCACCGGGACGACGACCGCGCCGGTCTCGAGCGCAAGGCGCCCGACCCCGCGGCGCGGATGGCCGAGCGGACCCGGCCGCACGCGCGTGCCCTCGGGGAAGATCATCACCGCGTCGCCGCGCTCGAGGATCCGGCGGGCCGTGGCCATCGAGTCGTCGTCGCCGGCGCCACGGTCGATCGGGAACGCGCCGAGCGCGTTCAGGAACCACGCCTGCAGACGCCCGAAGCGGCCCGGCCGCTCGAAGAGCTCCTTCTTGGCGACGAAGTAGATCGGGCGGTTCACGAACGCCGAGATCACGAAGGGGTCCAGGAACGAGCGGTGGTTGGCCGCGAAGATCGTCGGCCCCGTCTTGGGGACGTGCTCGCGCCCGATCCGCTCCAGGCGGAAGTAGACGAGGAAGAACGGCAGGAAGAGCGCGCGCACGACGCCCAGGACGAGCGGGTTGACCCCGCGCTCGTCCGTCCGGCGCAGAAGCTTCTCGCGCTCCATGCCGGGAGTACCGCATCAGGCGCCCGGCGTTACACCCCGTCAGGAGTAGGATGCGCGCAATGCCCCTCGACCGCGCGCGCACCCTGCGCGGTGCCCTCGCCGGTGTCATCGCCGCCGGCGTCTGGGCCGCGACGCAGCCGCTGGACCGGCGCGTCTTCGGCGTGCCCTACGACGACACCGAGCTGCTCGGCAAGGCGGTCACGCGCCGCGCCGCCTGGCCGCTCGTCGGCGTCGCGACCCACCTGGCCAACGGGGCCGCGTTCGGGGCGCTGTACGCGAACGTCGCCCCACGCGTTCCGCTGCCCTCCTGGTCGCGCGGGCCCGCGGCGGCGATGGCCGAGCACCTGGCGACCTGGCCCCTGGTGGGCGTCGTCTCGCACCTGCACCCCGCGCGCGAGGAGCTGCCCCGCCTGGCCGGCAGCCGCGCCGCGTTCGCCCAGGCGACCTGGCGCCACCTGCTGTTCGGCGTCGTGCTCGGCGAGGTCGAGCGCCGGCTGAACCCGCCGCAGGACGACGAGGTGCCCCCCTACGAGCACGTCGTCTCGACCAACGGCCACGGGAACATCGAGCACGCCGCCGGCATCGCGTACCCCGCGTAGCCGCCCTGCTGCGGGAAACCACGGAGGATCAACCCGTGGTCGTCCGGCGCCTGCCATCGAGCGGCTGTGCGAAGCTGCGCCCGTGGCCGCCGACGAGCCGACGATCACCATCGTCCTAGCCGACGACCATGCGGTCGTGCGCGCGGGCCTGCGCCTCGTGCTCGAGCAGGCCGAGGGCCTCGAGGTCGTCTCGGAGGCCGGCGACGCCGAGAGCGCGGTGCGCACGGTCAACGGTCACAAGCCGGACATCGTCGTGCTGGACCTCAACATGCCCGGCCCGCTGAGCTCGTTCGACGCGATCCCGCGCATCGCCGAGGTCTCGCCGGAGACGAAGATCGTCGTGCTGACCATGCAGGAGGATCCCGAGTTCGCCCGCCAGGCGCTGCGCGCCGGGGCCGCGGGCTATCTGCTCAAGGAGTCTGCCGACACCGAGCTCGTCGAGGCCGTGCGCCGGGTCGCCTCCGGCGCGACCTACCTGCACCCGAGCATCGGCGCGGCACTGGCCTCCACCCCGGAGCCGAGCGGCCCGCCCGACGACCTCACCGAGCGCGAGGCCGAGGTCCTGCGCCTCATCGCGCTCGGCCACACGAACGCCGAGATCGCCTCGATGCTGTTCCTCTCGGTGCGCACAGTCGAATCGCACCGCGCGCATATCCAGCAGAAGCTCGGCCGCTCGACGCGCGCCGAGCTCGTGCGCTACGCGCTCGACCACGACCTGGTCGCCGGCGCCTGAGCACCCGCTCTACCGCAGCGGGAGCGTGGCGCGCACCGCGGTGCCCGAGCGCTCGCCCGGGCCCACCTGCAGCTCGCCGCCGGCGAGCTCGACGCGTTCGCGAATCCCGTGCAGGCCGTAGCCGTGGCTGGCCGCGGCAGGGTCGAAGCCCCCGCCGTCGTCGACGACGGCGATCGCCAGCTCGTGCCCGTCGCAGCGGACGCGCACGGCCACCCGCTCGGCCCCGGCGTGGCGCGCGGCGTTCGTCAGCGACTCCTGGACGATGCGGTAGACCGTCGTCTCGAGCTCGGGGGTCAGCGCGTGCTCGCCGAGGTCGACATCGGTCTGCACGTCGAGGCCGCTGGCGGCCATCGTGCGCTGCGCGAGCGAGCTCAGCGCCGGCGCGAGCCCGAGCTGATCGAGCGCTGCCGGACGCAGCTCGGCGATGATCCCGCGCAGCGAGGCGATGTCGCTGGTGAGCTGCTCGGTCGCGGCCGCGACGGCCGCGCGCAGCGCCGCGGGGTCCTGGAGCCGCGCTGCGCCGGACAGCAGGACCCGCAGGGCGCCCAGCGCCTGCAGCGTCTCGTCGTGCAGCTCGCGCGCCCAGCGCCGGCGCTCCTCCTCCGCTGCCTCGATCGAGCGGCGCAGCCGGTCCTGCTCGACGCTCTTGGCTGCCGCGACGGCCGTCGCCGACTGGTCGGCGAACGCCTCGAGCAGCAGCTCGTCGTCGGCGGTGAAGCGCCGCACCGGGCCGACTCGCTCGAAGGCGATGAGCGCGCCGAGCGCGTCCCCGCGGTAGACGAGCGGGACGATCAGGGCGGTGCGCACGTCGCGGACGCCGAGCTGCGACGGTGAGACGCGCATCTCGCTGGCGACGTCGGTGATCCGCTGCGAGCGGCGCTCGCGCAGGACCTGGCCGGTCGTCGAGCCCTCGAGCGGCAGCGAGCGGTGCTCGCACAGCTCGACCTCGCCGGCCGCCGCCCGCGCCACGAGGTGATCGCCCTCGCGCAGCAGGATGAGCACATCGCGCGCTCCGACGAGTGCCCGCGCGCGCTTGGCGACCAGTTCGAGCACGCGGCCGAGCTCGGTCTCGCCGCCGATGGCGCGCGCGATCGCCGCGGTCGCCTCCAGCCCGCGGACCGCCCGCTGCAGCTCGTCGCTGCGTGCCACCGCGTCCTCGTACAGCCGCGCGTTCTGTACGGCCACCGAGGCCCAGTCCGCGAGGACGACGACGGTCTCCTCATCGACCGCGGTGAACGGGCCGCCGAGCTCCTTGTCACAGAGGTAGAGATTCCCCCAGGCATTCCCGCGGATCAGGATCGGCACGCCCAGGAAGGTCTCCATCGGCGGATGGCCGGGAGGGAAGCCGTAGCTGCGCGGGTGCTCGGCGACGTCATCAAGCCGCAGCGGGCGGGGATCCTCGATGAGCACGCCGAGGAGGCCCTTGCCCGTCGGCAGCGACCCGATCGCCCGGCGCGTCTCGTCGTCGAGGCCCCCCGTGAGGAAGCGCCCGAGCCGATGTCGACCGTCGTCGAGCACGCCGAGCGCCGCATAGCGCGCCCCGGTCAGCTCGCGCGCGGCGACGAGCACCATGTCGAGCACCGCGTCGAGGTCGAGTTCCGCCGTGAGCGCCCGTCCGAGGGCGACCAGCCGCGCGAGGCGATCGTCGTCGAGTCGCGTCGTCGTCTGCATCCAGGGCCAGCCTACCCGGCGCCCCGTGGCTCAGACGGTCGGCACGAGCTCGTGCTCCGGCGGCGGCTCGGCGATCCGCACCCGCGCGTCGACCGTGACGACGCCCGTCGGCGTGGCGATCACTGGGTCGAGGTCGAGCTCAGCGATCGCCGGCTGCGCATCGGCGAGCGCCGCGATGCGCACCACGAGATCCTCCACGGCGGCGATGTCGGCCACGGGGCCCCCGTGGTAGCCCTCAAGCAGCGGAAAGGTCCGCAGGCGGCGAAGCATCGCCGCGACCTGCGAGCGGGCCAGGGGCGCGAGGCGGGCCTGCACGTCGCCGGCCAGCTCCGCGGTCGGGCCCCCGGCGGCGACGGCGACGACCGGGCCGAACAGCGGGTCACTCGTCGCGCCGACGAGCAGCTCGACGCCGGCCGGCGCCATCTCTTGGACGAGGAAGCGCTGCGCGCCGAGCGCCCGCGCAAGCTGGCGCGCCGCCGCGCGCGCCTCGGCAGGCCCGCGCAGCGCGAGGCGCACGGCGCCCGCCTCGCGCTTGCGCACGACGCCGGGAACCAGCGCCTTCACGGCCACGTCGCCGCCCAGGCGGGCTGCGGCGCGCCCCACGGCCTCCGGCCCCTCGACGGTCTCCTGGCGTGCCAGCCGCACCCCGTAGGCCTCGAGCAGCTCGGCGGCCGCCTCCGGGCCGAGCTGCCCGGGCCCAGCCTCCAGCGCGCGCGCGAGCACGGCCGCCGCGCGCTCGTCGTCGACATCGGCGGGGACGCTGACCGGCTCGGGCGACTCGCGCGCGCGCTCCGCGTGGCGGACGACGTGGGCGAGCGCGCGCGCCGCGTGCTCGGGCGTGGCATAGACCGGCAGGTCCAGGCCCTCCGGCGCCTGCCCCGAGGGCATCGCGACGAGCAGCACGGGCACCCCGGCGGCCGCGAGCGGGCGCGCCGCGCGCGCGATGGCGCGCAGCGGCGGCCCGGCGCTGCGTCCCGCGATCGGCGCGATGTGGATCGCGATCACGGCGTCGACCGCGGCGGCCGACCCGGCGATGCGCACGGCGCGGCCCAGGTCGCGCGCGGACGCCCCCGCGAGCACGTCGACGGGATTGCTCACCGCGGCGCTCGTCGGGAGCGCGGATCGCAGTGCCGCCTGCGCGTCCTCGTCCAGCGGCTCGACGTCGAGGCCCGCCGCCGCGCACGCGTCCGCGCAGGCGACGCCCGGGCCGCCCGCGTTCGTGACGATCCCGACACGCCGGCCGCGGGGCAGCGGGCCGCGGGCGAGCGCGGCCGCAACGTCGAGCTGCTCGTCGAGCGTGGGCACGCGGATCACCCCGGCGTGCGCGAACAGCGCGTCGACCGCCTCCTCGGAGGCGCCGACGAGCGCGCCCGTATGCGAGGTGGCGGCCCTCCGCCCCGCGACCGAGCGCCCGGCCTTCACCACGATGACCGGAGTGCGCGCGCTCATGCGCCGCACGATCTGCCCGAAGCGCCGCGGGTTGCCGAGCGACTCGAGGTACAGCAGCACCGCATCGGTGCCTGCGTCCCGCTCCCAGTAGCGCAGCAGATCGTTGCCGGAGATGTCGGCCTTGTCGCCCAGTGAGACGAACGCCGAGAGGCCGAGCCCGCGGCGCGCGAGCAGCTCGAGCGCGGCGATCCCGAAAGCACCGCTCTGGGAGGCATAGGCGAGGCGCCCCGGGGTTGCGGGACGGCTCGGCGCGAACGTCGCGTCCAGGCCGACTGCCGGGTCGGCGTTGATCACCCCCAGGCAGTTGGGGCCGACTAGCCGCATGCCCGCGCCGCGACAGATCTCGAGCAGCTCGTCCTGGCGCGCGCGACCCTCGGCGCCGCTCTCGGCGAAGCCCTCCGAGAGGACGACGAGCGCCCGCACCCCCTTGGCGGCGCAGGCGCGCGCCACCTCCGCCACGCGCGGCGCCGCCACCGCGACGATCGCCAGCTCCACCGGCCCCGGGATCGCCTCCACCGAGCGGTGCGCACGGCACCCGGCGACGCTGCGGTGGCGGGGCGTGACCGGATAAAGCTGCCCGGCGTACCCCGCGCGCACGATGTTGCGTACAACCGCGCCGGCCGGGCTGCCGGGTCGCCAGCGGTCGCCGACGACGGCCAGCGCGGCCGGCGCGAGCACGTGGCCGACGGCCGCCACGGCGGCGGTGTCGTCGCGATCGAGGAATCGGCGCAGCGCCTCCTCACCGGGCTGCGCCGGCATCTCGACCTCGAGCACCCCGCGCGCGGGCCGGATCACGGGCGCGAACCCCGAGGCGCGGAAGACGTCGAGCATCCGCCGGTTCGAGGGATGCACGATCGCCGTGAAGACCGTGACCCCCTGGTCGGCGGCCAGCTCGGCCAGGCGGCCGAGCAGCAGCGTGCCCAGTCCGAGGCCTTGGCGCTCGTCGGCGACCGCGAAGCCGACCTCGGCGCTCTGGTCGGGCGCACGGACGAAGCACGCGTGCGCGACGATCCGCCCGTCGCGCACCGCGACGACGCCGGTTCCGCTGCGCGCGAGGATCGCGGCGGTCTGCTGGCCGTCGGTCTGCCCGAGGAAGCGCAGCCAGCGCGACTCCGGGGTCAGCGCGTCGAACAGCTCGCCGAGCTCGCGGGCGTCTGAGCGGCGCATCTCGCGCAGCGCGACCGTCGAACCGTCGCGCAGCGCGACGTCCTCGCCGCGCGCAGCCATGCTCACGGGCCCCAGTCGCCCGTCGCCAGCGTGTGGAGGAGCGCCTGCTCGGCGGGAAGGCGGTTGTGCGCCTGGGGGATCACCAGCGAGCGCGGCCCGTCGATGACCTCGGCCGTCACCTCGGCGTCGCGACGCGCCGGAAGAGGGTGCATGAAGACCGCCTGTCTGCCGGCGGCGCGCATCAGTGCGCGATCAACCCGGTAGCGCGCGAGCTGCGGATCGTCCCCGGGGGGCGCGCGTCCCGCCGCCCATGGCGCCGTGTAGACGACATCCGCGCCGGCGACGGCCGCGCGCGGGTCGTGGGTGACCTCCACGCGCTCACCGTAGCGCCCGGCACAGCGCTGCGCATCGGCCAGCACCCCGGGGTCGGGCTCCGCACCGGCGGGTGTCGCGACGGCGACCGCGATGCCGCTCAGCGCGCACCCTTCGATGAGCGAGTTCGCCGCGCTGCCCGCACGCCCGACGAAGGCCAGCCGCAGGCCGTCCAGGCGTCCGAAGCGCTCGCGCAGCGTCAGCAGGTCGGCGAGCGCCTGGCACGGCTGGTGCAGCTCGGTCTGCATGGCGATCACGGGGACGCCGGAGGCCTGCGCGTAGACCTCGACGTCCGCCTGGTCGACGCCGTACATCGCGACCGCCACGCAGTACCCGGAGAGCACGCGCGCCGTCTCCGTGAGCCCCTCGGCGGCGCTCGGCGCCTGCACGCGCAGGGGCAGCGCGCCCAGCCGGTGGACGGCGGCCTCGAACGCGAGCTGCGGCGGCGCGGCGACGCGCGGGCAGACGCAGGCGACCGTCTGGGCCGCGAGCGACCCGGACCACTCGGCCGGCGCGGACTTCATCGCCGCGGCCAGCCGAAGGACGTGGCGTAGGCCGCGGGCGTCGAGGTCCGCCGTGCGCAGCAGGTCCCTGGGAGCGCTCGCCTTGCGCATCGCTCGGACGATCCTCCGCCGATCCGGACCGGCGTCCATCGGTGCCCAGCACGCGCGCGCATGCGGGCGGACTACGGATGCGCCCCCGGCGGCACGCGCCGTACGTTGCGGGCATGTTCCGACGGATCGTCCTGGCTGCGCGCGGCGACGACACGCGCTCGCGCGACGCGCTGGCCCTGGCGATCGCCCTCGCCGGGCCTCACACCGAGCTTGTGATCGCCGGGGTCTGGGTGTCGCCGCTGGGTGCCGGGGACGCGCTCTACGCGAACTCCGTCGAGGGCCAGCTCGAGCGCGAGCTGGAGCGCCTGCGCGAGGCGGCCCCGGAGGGCCTCTTCACCCGCGTGCACGTCGCGGGTTCGACCTCGCCGGCCCGCGGCCTGCACCATCTCGTCGAGCGCGAGCGCGCAGACCTGCTCGTCGTCGGCCCCGCCGACCCGGAACAACGGCGCGCGGACGGGCCCGACCTCGCGCTCGGGCTGCTGCACGACTGTCCCTGCGCGGTCGCGGTGGCTCCCGCGGGCTACGCCGCGCAACCGCCGCGCCCCCCGGCGCGCGTCCTCGTCGGCTGGGACGGGTCCCAGGAGGCGGCCGATGCGCTCGAGGCGGCGGTGCGGATCACCGAGGACGCCTGCGGGTCGCTGCGCCTGGTCGATGTGGTCGAGCCGCCCTTCACGGTGGCGCAGATGCCCTGGGCGGGCGCCGCCGAGGCCGACCCCGCGTGGATGGCCGAGCTGGTCGATGCCGCCGAGCAGTCGGTCGAGGAGGCCCGCCGCCAGGTCGGCGGCCGCGCGCCGGTCGAGACGGAGGTCGTCAAGGGAATCGCCGGCGAGGAGCTGGCGCGCTGCGCGGCCGACGCCGACCTCGTCGTGACGGGCTCGCGGCGGTTCGGATCGCTGCGGCGGCTCGTGCTCGGGAGCACGTCGGCGGTCGTCCTCCACCATGCCAGCGTGCCGGTGCTCGTCCTCCCCAGGGGCGCCCGAGTCCCCCAGCGGCCGGCGGCGGAGGCGCGATGAGCGCCGCACGCCCGATCCTCGTCGCCTTCGACGGTCACGCGTTCGCCGCGCTGCGACTCGCCCGGTGGCTCAGCGAGCTGCTCGAGCTGCCCCTGCACGTCGCCACGGCCTACCGCTACGAGCCGATCTCGCTGAGCTCACGCCAGGAGCCCGACTGGGCCAGTGAGCAGCGGCGCGAGGTCGCCGAGCGCCGCATGGACCGCGCGATGGCCTGGGGCGAGGAGCCGCACGAGGTCGAGCACAGCGTGATCGCAACCGAGCGGATCGCCGACGGCCTGCTGGAGCTGGCGCGGGAGCTCGACGCCTCGGCGATGGTGCTCGGCCCGGACCAGCGCGGCGACGTCACCAACGAGGTGATCCGCCGCGCGGCCTGCCCGGTCGCGGTCGCGCCCGAGGAGCCGCTGCTCGTCGAGAGCCGGCCGCGCGTCGTCGGCGTCGCCTTCGACGGGTCCTCCGCCGGGCGGCTCGCGCTGCTCGCTGCGGGCCGTCTCGCCGACCGTGCCGGCGCGCGCTTCGAGGCGGTCGTCGTGGCCGACGACGACAGCACGGCGCACGAGATGGCGCACACCGCGGAGCTCAGCGCCGAGAGCGAGACCCGCACCCCGCACGTCGTGCGCCGGCGTGGCAGCCCGGGCGCGGCGCTGCGGCGCGCCTGCGAAGGGCTGGACGTCCTGGTCTGCGGCTCGCACGGGCGCTGGCCGCTGATCGAGCGCGACATGGGCAACGTCGTCGCCGAGCTGATCGACGCCCCGATCTGCCCGATGATCGTCATTCCCGAGCGCGCCCGGCCCGACCGCACGGCCGCGCTCGGCATCGCCGGCGCCGGCCACCCCGAGGGCTGACCGCCGGTCAGCGGCGCCGGCGCGCGTCAGCGACGCGGCGCAGGTAGCGCTCACGGTCCTCGGCGTCGCGCTCGGCATCCGACAGGTGCGCCGCCAGCCAGCGCGAGGCGATCTTCCCCGGCGGCCACCACAGGGGCGCGTCGGAGACCTCCGGGGGGTGTCCGTCCGCGAGGTCGATGCGCATGTAGCGCGCGCCATCGCGCGTGCGCAGCATCCCCCGCAGGACCGGGCGGAACGGCTCCGGCTCGCGCTCCGAGCCGCCGAGCGTCACCGCGATGTGCTGGGCGGCGACGTCGGCCTGCTGGGCGGCGATGCCGCCCTGCTTCATCCAGAATGACGTCCCGTCCCCGGCCGCGTAGAGGCCCTCGCACCCGGGGACCCGGCCGTGCTCGTCGACCGGCACCCAGCCCCCGTCGTCGCAGGGGACGCCGGGGATCGGGACACCCGCGAGCTGCGGCAGCGCGACGATCCGATCGACCTCCGCCCATTCCCCGGACGGGGCGACGCGGTAGGTCGTGTTGCTGACCGGCTCGGCCACCGTCCCGCCCCGCACCGCGATACCGGCGTCGGTGAGCACCCGCGCGACCTCGGCCGCGGCCTGCGGCCCGAACACGCCCAGCGGCTCGGGCTCGGGCGTGAGGAGCGTCAGCGCCGGCTCCCCCGTCTCGCGCATCCACTGGGCCATCCGCAGCGCCAGCTCGTAGGCCGGCAGCGTCCAGCTCACGCCGGCCGGCACGATGATCGCGACGCTCGGGGCGAAGCCCGCGCGGTTGTCGGCGAGGACCTCGTCGAAGGCGTCCTGCTCGAGCAGCAGGTCGAAGCTGACGCCGTACTCGAACGCCGGCACCGTCGCCGCGCCGGTCGCCAGCAGCAGCGCGTCGTAGGGCAGCTCGTCCCCGCCGCCGAGCAGCACGCGCCGTCCCGCGACGTCGACGCGGCCGACCGTGTCGCAGACGAAGCGCGCGCCCGCCGCCTGCGCGAGCGCATCGAGCGCGTAGCGCCGCGCGCGGCCCAGGCCGAACGGCTCGTCGATGTCGAGGAAGCGGTAGTGAAAGTCGGGCTGGGCGCTGACGAGCGTGACGTCGAGCCGCTTGCGCGCCAAGGCCGCGAGCGCGAGCAGCGCCTCGCTGCCGGCGACGCCGCCGCCGGCGATCACCACGCGCGGATCGCCACTCGTGCTCGGCATGCATGGAGGGTCCCCGACGGGCACCGCAGCCAGCATCGGGGAAACACGCGCAGGCACCTGTGGAAAACCCGCATCGCGCGTACCATCGACGCATGTGCCGCAACATCCGCCCGCTGTTCAACTTCGAGCCGCCCGCGACGAGCGAGGAGGTCCAGGAGGCCGCGCGACAGTACGTGCGCAAGGTCAGCGGCTTCACGCGCCCCTCGCGCGCGAACGCCGAGGCGTTCGACCGCGCCGTGGACGCGGTCGCGGCGGCGACCGCGCAGCTGCTGGGCGACCTCGTCACGAGCGCGCCGGCCAAGGATCGCGAAGCCGAGGCCGCGAAGGCGCGGGCGCGGGGGGCCGCGCGCTTCGCGGCCTGAGGCGGCGGCCCTGCGAACTCCGCGCAGCTCCGCAACCTCGCGGCGCCCTGCGGGTTCCTGAAGGCATGCCCGCCCTCCGCCGCCTTCCGGCTGCGCGCGTCCTGCTGCCGCGCGTGTGCGCGCTGCTCGCCGCGGCACTCGTGCCCGGCGCGCTGCCCGCCTCCGCGGCCGCGGACTGCCCCGGCCCGACGGCCGGCTGCCCGTACACCGCCACGCAGCAGATCGGGCAGGTCGGCGGCGTCCTGCGTTTCCCGCAGGCGGTCGCGGTCGGCTCGGACGGCGCCGTCTACGTCGGCGACCAGGCCTCCCATGTCGTGCATGTGTTCAACGCCGACGGCTCGCTGCGCGGCACGATCGGGACCCCCGGGACGCAGCCCGGGCAGATCGGCGCGGTCGGCTCGCTGGCAATCGGCTCGGACGGCCTGTTCGTCGCGGAGGGCGTCACGAACCGCGTGCTGCGGTTCGACCCGGCCGGGGCGCCGCTCGGCAGCTTCGGCGGCACCGGCGACGGCCTCGGGCGCTTCCGCTTCGGCGCCGGGGGCGGGAACGACGCCGCTGCCGGGGGCGGCCTGGCGCTGGCGGGCGGCTTCGTCTACGTCGTCGACACGGGCAACGACCGGGTGCAGCGCCTGCTGCCCGACGGCGGCTCGCCGGCCGAGCTCGTGCCGCCGGGCCAGCTCGCCAACCCGCGCGGCATCGCGGTCTGGGGCGGCCGCGTCTTCGTCGCCGATGACCAGCACCACCGGATCGCCGTGTTCGACGTCGCCGGCAACCCCGTGACGAGCATCGGGCTCGGACAGGGCACCGGGCCGGGGCAGCTGAACTACCCCTACGGCGTCGCGGTCGACCCCAAGGGCCGGGTGTTCGTCGCCGACGACCTGAATCACCGGGTGGTGCGCTTCGGCGGCGTGCCCGCCTACGCCTACAAGGCGCGCTGGGGCTCCTACGGCACCTTCCCGGGCCAGCTCGCCTACCCGCGCGGCCTGGCAACCGACGCGGCGGGCGACATCTACGTGGCGAACACCGGCGACGACCGCATCGACGTCTTCGACACGAGCGGGACGCTGCTGCGCAGCATCGGCAGCGACGGGCGTGCGCCCGGGCAGTTCGATCAGCCGACCGGCGTCGCCGCGGACGCGAGTGGGGTGCGCGCCGTCACCGACACCGTCAATGGGCGCCTCCAACTGCTGAACCCGGACGGCACGGTCGCCGCCGTCTGGGGCTCCCCGAACCCCGGGCCCACACTCCTCCCCCATCCGGTCGCCGTCGCGTTCGACGCCGCGGGCAACGCCTACGTGCTCGACGACCGCCGCAGCCGCATCGTCGTCTTCGACCGCTCGACGGGGCTGCCGTCGCGCACGATCGGCTCGCCCGGCAGCGGCCCGGGCCAGCTGCTGGCCCCGACCGGGCTGGCGATCGACGCGGGCGGCACGATCTCGGTCGCCGACGACGGAAACGCCCGGATCGCCCGCTTCAACCTCGACGGCTCCTACCTCGGCTCGACGACCGGGATCGATGATCCGCGCGGGATCGCCGTTACGCCCGACGGCGCCCGCACGTACGTCGCCGACGGGGCCAACCGGATCACGGTCTACGACCCCGCCGGAACGGCGCTCGCGCGCTTCGGCGGCTCCGGCTCAAAGCTCGGCAAGCTCAACGTCCCCGGGCAGATGACCGTCGACGCCGCCGGCAACCTGTGGGTCGCCGACCGCGGCAACAACCGCGTTCAGGAGTTCGGTCCCGACGGCGAGCGCCTGCTGGCGCTCGGAACGCGCGGCAGCGCGCCCGGGCAGTTCGTGCATCCGGCCGCCGTCAGCGTCGACTGCCACGGGCTCCTGACCGTCACCGACGAGGACGGGAACCGCGTGCAGCAGTTCGCGCTCGCCGCTCCGCCGGCGTCGACGTGCGGGGCGCTCCCACCGCCCGCGACCCCACCGGCGCCTGCGACGCCGACGCTGCCCGCCCCGCCGGGCCCCGCGGTCACGCTGCGACTGCTGCGCACCCAGCGCCTCCTGTCGATGCGCGTACTGCCGCTGCGCGTCGGCTGCGACACCGCGTGCTCGCTGACCGCGTCGGGCACCCTGACGCAGCGCACGAACCCACCGAAGGGCCGGCGGGCGGTGAGCGCCCCCCTCGGCGCGCAGCGGCTGCGCCTGCGCGCGGGCCAGACGGCGATCGTGCGGCTGCGCCTGTCGCGCACCAGCGTGGCGCGCCTGCGGCGCGCGCTCGCCGGACGGCGCGGCCTCACGGCGCTCGTGCAGGTGAGCGCGACCGCGGCCGTCGGCGCGCCCTCGACGCTCACGAGCCGCACGAACGTGACCGGCTGAGGAATCACCCCCGCCCGAGCCGGACCGTTTCGCCCCCCGCGCGGCCTCAGCTCCCCGCCGTGCCCGGCACGAGCAGCTTGCGGACCATCGCGCGCCACTCGTCGGTGCCCAGCGGATGGGCGGCCAGCTTCGCGGGCTCCTGCGCGTCGCGCAGGAAGACGTGGCAGCGCTCGCCCTCCTGCGCGAGGACGATGTCGTGCGTCTGGCGCGCGCCGTCGTCACCCCAGTGGCTGACGCTGACGAGCGCCGTGCGCCGACTCGCCGCGAGCACCGCGTCCGCATCGGCGTGCTCGTGCCCGCGCTCGCCGGAGGGCAGCCTGCCCCACAGGCGCTCGAGCACGTCGTCGGTGGTGCGCAGCGAGTAGAAGTGGATGCCCAGCGCATCGACGAGGATCTCGAGCGTCACACCCTCGGGCTGCGGCAGGAGCACGAAACGCCAGGGCCGGTCGGGCTCGGTCCCGGTGGCGCGAGCGTCGAGCACGGCGCGGGCGCGCTGCTGGAACGCCAGCGCGATCCCCAGGTCCCCGCGCACGGCGATCTCCTGGGAGCCGGCCGTGGTCGTGATGAGGTTGCGCGCCGCCAGCGAGCGGACCGCCTCGGCGACCGCTTCGGGCTCGGGGGTGCGCTCGAGGAAATGCACGACGCCGCTGACCGCGTCCATCTCCGCGAGCGTGTACGCGCCGAGCGCCACCGGGCCGGTCTCGACGAGGTGGACGACCGCGTCGACCAGGCCCTGCGGAATCTCGGCGTCGCCGGCGAGATCGGTCGTGCTCATTCCTCCTCCTCGGGTGCGCCGAGCGCGTGCAGGCGGGCGGCGGTCTGTATGCGGCGCTCGCCGACCTCGACGGTCGCCGGCGCCGTGTGCGGGGCGGCGGGCAGGCGCCAGCGGCTCACCGGCGCTTCGGCGTCGAGCACGCCGCGCGCGGCCTGCGAGGGCGCCTCGGTCACGTAGACGTCAGACGCGCCGAACAGCCCGCGTCCGGCGCGCCGCCCGGGCACGAAGACCAGCTCGGCGAGCGTGTTCGCGCGCTCGGGCGGCGGGAAGCGCGCCGCCAGGTCCGAGGAGGCCGAGGTCACGTCGTCGTCGTCCTCGATCCGCTCGAGTGCGCCCGTCAGCTGCGGCTCGGCCGAGGCCGGCAGGTCCATCGTCACCCCGAGATCGGGCGAGAGGTACATGGGACGGCGCTCGGTCATGCTCGACAGCCCCCAGGGGCCGACGTTGCGCTTGGTGAAGCGGTACACGACATAGTCCATGAGGTGGCGCAGGTCCGTGACGGTCGGCAGGCGGAACCCCTGCCCCATCGCCGCAGGGGTCTTCTCCAGCTGCACCCAGGTGCCGTTCGCGGTGCGCCCGTGGAGCTTCTCGCGCACGAGCGGCCCGCGCAGCCCGATGTCCGGGTAGCGCTTCTTGTCGATGTCCTTGTGGTGGCTGGAGATCCGCAGGTGACTCTTGGGGAAGCGCCAGCGCGCGTAGAGCTCGGGCTCGTCGACCAGGACGTGCGCGCCGCACAGCACCTCGCGCAGCTGCAGGACGTCGAGCCCGTGCGTCTCGAGGTCGGCGATGATCGCCGCCTCCGCGGGCGTCAGCCGCCGCGCTGCCAGGGCCAGCCCGGAGCGGAAGCGCCCGACGCGCGAGGTGATCTGAACCATCAGCCGCACCCGCGTGCGCACGCGATCGGTCTCCTGCTCGCTCAGCGGGATCGGCTCGGGGGCCGGCTCAGGTGCGACCACGGGCGGCGCGGCGTCGGTCATCGAGCGGGCACGCTACCGCCGGCGCCGCGCCGTGGCCAGCGCGGGCACACAGGTCGTACGCACGCGGCACGCAGCTCATCCGATCCGGCTGAAGACGGGCGCACCACCGTCGCCTACGGTTCGCGCCAACCGGCATGGACCACGAGCACGGAGGGGTATCGCGATGAGCGTCGCCCGAGTCTTCGAGCTGTACTTCAAGGGTGCGCCCCCTGTCGCGCTGCGCGCCTATGACGGGAGCCGCACCGGCCCGCCGGACGGGCCGGCGGAGGTCGAGATCCGCTCCCCCGACGCGGTCGGCTACCTGCTCACAGCGCCGGGCCAGCTCGGGCTCGCCCGGGCGTACGTGAGCGGCGCGCTGGAGATCCACGGCGACCTGCACCACGCGCTCCACGCGCTGCTGCGCGGGCGCGAGCGCCGGCTCACGCCGGCCGATCGCGCGCAGCTCGCGCGCGAGGCCGCGCACGTCCTCGACCCCTCGGCGCTGCGCCGCCCGCCACTGCCGCCCGAGGAGGCCCCACCCGCGTGGCGGCGCGGCCTGCGCCACTCCCAGGCGCGCGACGCAGCCGCGATCGCCCACCACTACGACGTCTCCAACCGCTTCTACGAGATCGTGCTGGGACCGTCGATGGCGTACAGCTGCGCGGTCTTCCGCACGCCGCACGACTCGCTCCAGGACGCGCAGGCGGAGAAGTTCGACCTGGTCTGCCGCAAGCTGATGCTGCGGCCGGGCGACCGCCTGCTGGACATCGGCGCCGGGTGGGGCGGCATGGTCGCCCATGCGGCCGAGCACTACGGCGTGCGGGCACTCGGCGTCACGCTGTCCGTCCGCCAGGCCGAGTGGGCACGGCGCATGCTCGCGGGCCGGGGGCTCGCGAGCCGCACGGAGGTGCGACTGCTCGATTACCGCAACATCCTCGAGTGCGACTTCGACGCGATCTGCTCGATCGGCATGAGCGAGCACGTCGGCGCGCGCGAGCTCGGCGGGTACGCGGCCGCGCTGGTCGAGCGCCTGCGCCCCGGCGGCCGGCTGCTCAACCACTGCATCACGCGTCCGTCCGGGCGCCAGGGCGCGCGCACCGGCGCGTTCATCGACCGCTACATCTTCCCGGACGGCGAGCTCGAGGCGCCCGGCACCGTCATCAGCGCGCTGCACGACCACGGACTCGAGGTGCGCCACGAGGAGAGCCTGCGCGAGCACTACGCCCTGACCCTCAAGGCCTGGAGCGAGAACCTCGAGCGCCGCTGGCCCGAGGCGGTCGCGGAGGTCGGCGAGCGCCGCGCACGCGTGTGGCGCCTGTACATGGCCGTCTCGCGCGTGGGCTTCGACCTCAACCGCATCCAGATCCACCAGGTGCTCGGCGTGCGCACCGGCGCGGGCGGCCGGTCCGGCATGCCGCTGCGCCCGACCTGGGAGCAGGCTGCGCCCGCGCGCGAGCCGGAGCTCCTGGCGACCCACTGAGACCAACGGCGAAGAAGGAGGCATCCGACGTCCTGCGCCGGCGGCACGGCTGGGCGTTCGCGATGAGCTCGCTCGCCACGCTCGCGCTGATCGCGACACTCTTCACGAGCCTGTATCCACGCGTGATGGTCTTGTCGACGAGCTTCGCGGACAGCCTCACGGTCTCCGGCTCGGCCTCGGCGCACTACACGCTGCAGGTGATGAGCGTGGTCGCGGTGATCTTCGTCCCGATCGTCCTGCTCTACCAGGCGTGGAGCTACCACGTGTTCCGCGCGCGCGTCAGCGGGAGCGAGCCGGCGGCGCACCCGCTGGCCCTTGTCGCGCACGAGGGCCCGGCCAAGGCGAGCGACCGATGAGCACGGCGGCGGAGAAGCACGTGGTGATCGTCGGCGGCGGATTCGCCGGCGTCGCGTGCGCGCGCGAGCTCAGCCGGCACCGCGGCGTGCACACCACGCTGATCGACCGCCACAACTACCAGCAGTTCCAGCCGCTGCTCTACCAGGTCGCCACCTCGCAGCTGCCGGCCGCCGACGTCGGCCTGGCGCTGCGCGCGCAGTTCGCGGGCGAGTCGTCGGTCGACGTGAAGTTCGGGGACGTCACGTCGGTCGACCTCGCCACGCACACCGTCACGACCTCCGACGGCGCGACCTACAGCGGCGACGCGCTCGTGCTCGCCGCGGGCGGGGCGCCGCGCTTCTTCGGCACGCCGGGCGCGGCCGAGCACGCCTTCCCGCTGTACTCGCTGCGCCAGGCGGTGATCCTCAACTCGCAGGTGATCGCGGTGTTCGAGGCCGCCGACCGCAGGCCGTCCCTCATCGACGAGGGCTACCTGACCTTCGTGATCGTCGGCGGCGGCGCGACCGGCACCGAGACCGCGGGGGCGCTCGCCGACATGGTCCGCGGCACGCTCACCGTCGAGTACCAGGACCTCGACGTCGCCCGCGCGCGGGTGATCCTCGTCGACCACGGCGACGCGCTGCTCGCCCCGTTCTCTGCGCGCGCGCACCGCTACGCCGCGCAGGTGCTGCGGCGAAAGGGCGTCGAGCTGCGGCTGGGGTGCGGCGTCAAGGAGGTCGCCGCCGACCGCGTGGAGCTCACCGACGGGACGGTGATCCCGACGCGCTGCGTCATCTGGGCCGGCGGGATCAAGGCGGCCCCGCTCGCCGCGCTCGCCGGCCTCAAGGAGGCAGCCGGCGGGCGGGTCGACGTGCAGGCCGACCTGCGCCCCGCCGCCGGCTCGCTCGTGTACGCGATCGGCGACATCGCGAACATCCCGGACGGGCGCGGCGGCACCCACCCGCAGCTCGGCTCGGTCGCCCAGCAGAGCGGCACGTGGGCCGCGCGCAACATCCTCGCCGAGCTCGAAGGACGGCCCACGACGCCCTTCCGCTACCGCGACAAGGGGATCATGGCGATGATCGGCCGCGGCGCAGCCGTCGCCGAGGTCGGCCCCAAGCGCTGGCAGGTCAACGGCTTCCCGGCCTTCATCGCCTGGTTGGGCGTGCACGCCCTGCTCATGGCGAGCTGGCGCTCGCGCGTCGAGGCGGTGATCAGCTGGACCTGGGACTACCTCACGCGCTCGCGCGGGCCGCAGCTGCTCGACCGGCCCAGCGAATCGCCGGTCGACGGCGACGGGAGGCTCGTCGGTCCCTGACGACGCGCTTGGCGATCCCCCTCGGACCGTGAGGACTACTGATGCGCGAGCGAGCTCGCGGCTCCATGCTGGGCCGTCTAGCTGACGAGCAGCGCGCTCCTCCCGCCATGAGTCACGAACAGCCGCTCATCGTCGTCGCGCTCGGGGGCAACGCGCTGCTCAAGCGCGGCGAGCCGCTGGAGGCGCAGAACCAGCTGCAGGCCGCGCACCAGGCCGCCCAGCTGCTCGCCCCGCTCGCCGCGCGCGCACGACTGGTCGTCACCCACGGCAACGGCCCGCAGGTCGGCCTCCTCGCACTTCAGGGCAACGCCTACCACGACGTCGCGCCCTACCCGCTCGACGTGCTCGGGGCCGAGACCGAGGGGCAGATCGGCTACGTCATCGAGCTGGAGCTCGACAACGCCGTCGCCGGCCGCGAGACGGCCGCGCTGGTGACGCGCACCGAGGTCGATCCGGCCGATCCGGCGTTCGGCGACCCCACGAAGTTCATCGGCCCGGTGTACGACAAGGCCCAGGCCGACGACCTCGCCGAACGGATGGGCTGGAGCGTGCGACCCGACGGAGATCGCTGGCGCCGCGTCGTCCCTTCACCCGAGCCGCGGCGGATCGTCCAGCTGGAGGTCATCCGCCGGCTGGTGGCCGATGGGGTGATCGTCGTCTGCGTCGGCGGGGGCGGAGTGCCGGTCGCCCGCACCGACGGCGGCCGCTGCCAGGGCGTCGAGGCGGTGATCGACAAGGACCTCGCGTCGTCGCTGCTCGCCGTCGACCTGGGCGCCGACATGCTGATCCTCGCCACCGACGTCGAGGGGGCGTACGCGGACTGGGGAACGCCGCAGCAGCGCATGATCTCGCGCGCGACGCCGCAGGAGATCCGCACGTTCGAGTTCCCCAAGGGTTCGATGGGACCCAAGGTCGAGGCCGTCGCGCGCTTCGTCGAACGCGGCGGCCGGCGCGGGGCGATCGGGGCGCTGGAGGACATCGAAGCGCTTGCGGCCGGCGACGCCGGGACCCAGATCGTCGCCCGGTGAGGTGCTGCTCGTCTCTATGAAGAAGGGCTGGGTGTCATGTCCGCATTCGCCGCCAACTCCGAGGTCGGCAAGCTGCGCAAGGTGATGGTGCACAGGCCCGGCCTGGAGCACACGCGCCTCACGCCTGACAACTGCGGGGCGCTGCTGTTCGACGATGTCATCTGGGTCCGCAAGGCCAAGCTGGAGCACGACGCGTTCGCCGAGGTCATGCGCGAGCACGACGTCGAGGTCTTCTACGCCGAAGCGCTGCTGGCCGAGGCGCTCGAGGTTCCCGCGGGCCGCGAGTGGGTGGTCGAGCAGGTCCTGAACGAGCGCCAGATCGGTGTCGCGCTCGCTGAGCGCGCCCGTGACGTCGCCGCGCAGATGAGCGCGACCGAGCTCGCCGACTACCTCATCGGGGGCTTCACGAAGGCCGATGCCGAGCAGGGCGGCGGCCTCTTCTACGACTCCCTCGACCCCGCCGACGTGCTCCTGCCGCCGCTGCCGAACTTCCTCTTCCAGCGCGACCCCTCCTGCTGGATCTATGGCGGCGTCACGGTCAACCCCATGACCAAGCCCGCCCGTCGCCCGGAGACCGCCTACGTCGAGGCGATCTACCGCTTCCACCCGATGTTCCAGGTCGACGGCGGCGTGCGGTTCTGGTTCGGCGGTGTCGAGGAGCAGTGGGGCCGCTGCACGATCGAGGGCGGCGACGTGCAGCCGATCGGCAACGGCGCGGTCATGATCGGGATGGGCGAGCGGACCACCCCGCAGGCGGTCGGCATCCTCGCCCGCACGCTGTTCGCCGCCCGCGCCGCGACCGAGGTGCTCGCCGTCCAGCTGCCGCCGTCGCGGTCGTACATGCACCTGGACACGGTGATCACGATGGTGGATCGCGACGCGGTCACGCTCTATCCCCACGTCGTCAACGAGGATGTGCGGGTCTGGTCGCTGACGCCGGCCTCCGACGACGGCGCGTTCGATCTCACGCGCCGCACGGGAGATCTCGTCCAGGAGATGACACGAGTGCTCGAGCTGGACGCGATGCGGGTCATCAAGACCGGCGGCGACCGCTTCGAGCAGGACCGCGAGCAGTGGGACGACGGCAACAACGTCGTCGCGCTCGAGCCCGGCGTGGTGATCGCCTACCAGCGCAACGAGGGCACCAACACGCTGCTGCGCAAGGCCGGGATCGAGGTCATCGAGATCGACGGCTCCGAGCTCGGTCGCGGCCGCGGAGGCGGCCACTGCATGACCTGTCCATTGCTGCGCGATCCCGCGTAACCACCAAGGAGCACGACGTGTCCTACAACCTCAGGAACCGCAGCTTCCTCAAGGAGCTCGACTTCACCCCCGCCGAGCTGCGCTTCCTCCTCGAGCTTGCCAGGGCGCTCAAGTCGGCCAAGTACGCGGGCACCGAGCAGCCTGGGCTGGCGGGCAAGGAGATCGCCCTGATCTTCGAGAAGACCTCCACTCGCACCCGCTGCGCGTTCGAGGTGGCCGCGCACGACCAGGGCGCGCAGGTCACCTATCTGGACCCGACCGGCTCGCAGCTCGGGCACAAGGAGTCGATCGCCGACACGGCCTCCGTGCTCGGGCGCATGTTCGACGCGATCGAGTTCCGCGGCGCGGGGCAGGCCGAGGTTGAGGAGCTGGCCGCGCACGCCGGGGTCCCCGTCTACAACGGCCTGACCAACGAGTGGCACCCCACGCAGATGCTGGCGGACTTCCTGACCATGCACGAGTCCAGCCACAAGCCCTACGACGAGCTGTGCTACGCGTTCGTCGGAGACTGCCGCTTCAACATGGCGCGCTCGCATCTCGTCACGGCGGCGCTCCTCGGCGCAGACGTGCGGCTGGTCGGACCCGGCGCACTGCAGCCGCCCGAGGACGTCGTGCGCGCTGCGACCGGGCTCGCCGAGCAGACCGGCGCCACGCTGACGATCACCGACGACGTGGAGCAGGGCCTCAAGGGCGTCGACTTCGTGCACACCGACGTCTGGATCTCCATGGGCGAGTCCCCGGGCGTCGCAGCTGAGCGCGTCAAGCTGCTCGCGCCCTATCAGGTCAACGCCGAGCTCATGCGCGCCACCGCCAACCCGAAGGCGAAGTTCATGCACTGCCTTCCGGCCTTCCACGACCTCAACACCGCCGTGGGCGCCGCGCTCGCCGAGGCGACCGGTCTGAAGTCCGGGATCGAGGTCACCGACGAGGTCTTCTCCTCGCCGCGCAGCATCGTCTTCGACCAGGCCGAGAACCGCCTGCACACGATCAAGGCGGTGCTCGTCGCAACGCTCGGCTGACGACCGGGGGTGGGCGTCAGAACGAGAAGCCGGAGACGGGACTCGAACCCGTGACCTACCGCTTACAAGGCGGTTGCTCTACCAGCTGAGCTACTCCGGCGGTGATTACTAGCTGGGATGCTGTCCCAGCGCCCAGTCCACGAACCAGGCGACTTGTACTCGACGCGCCAGCAGGTCACAACCGTCGAGTCTCAATGGGCGACTCTTGGAGAGGACAGACCACCGAAGTTCCCGCCCGGACCGAGCGCACGTGTGGTGGTAGCCGGCAGTGATCTGGGTGTAGCGGCGGGCCGCGGCACCGCCGTCTGCCCGGAGGTGTTGAGACCCCAGCAGACGGCGCGGCCCGCCCGCGTCAGCGCACA
>Ga0335071_10000670_pt1 | contig 37319 bp, 28 predicted proteins | sample Lox_Sample_15_FD_206724 | JGI IMG/M metagenome (GOLD analysis project Ga0335071, IMG submission 206724) | Soil microbial communities from Loxahatchee National Wildlife Refuge, Florida, United States - Lox_Sample_1.5 | ecosystem: Environmental > Terrestrial > Soil > Wetlands | place: USA... | reverse complement strand
ATTTTTACATGCTGGGCAGCATGGGCCTGGCCTTTCCGATCGCACTCGGCGTCGCGCTGGCGCAGCCGGAGCGCCGCGTCTTCGCGCTCGAGGGCGACGGCTCGCTCCTGATGCAACTCGGCTGCCTGTCGACGATCGCGGCGCTCAAGCCGAAAAATCTCGTGATGGTCGTGATGGACAATGGCCTTTACCAGATCACCGGCAGCCAGCCGACGCCGGCCGCAGCCGTCGCCGACATCGTCGCGATCGCAATCGCAAGCGGCCTCACCGACAGCGCATGGGCCGCGGACGAGGAGGATTTTGAACGCCTCGTCGATCAGGCGCTCTTGGCAACGGTGCCGACGTTGATCGGCGTGCGCATCGACGACAAGCCGGGCGTGGGAGCCACGCGCCGCGATCCCGTGCAGATCAGGGAACGCTTCATGATGGGGCTCGGCGTGCGCCAGGCGCTTTAACTTTTAGCGTCAAGCATGCGCTTAACTACACACACAACTAACAGCGATGTGAACGTGGTCGATCGCGTTATTTGTGCTATGCGGCAGGGCATGACACCCTTGCTCCGCCTCACCGCGTGGCTGCTGGCTGCAGCCGTGACCTTCGCAACGCTCGGACCGGCGAGCTACCGGCCACACGCCATTCTTGGCCAGGACGGCGATCATGCGTTCGCCTTCATCCTGGTTGGGCTGGCATTCGGCTTGGCGTATCCGCGCCAGAGACTGCCCGCTTCCGCCATTGCGATGGTGATGATCGGCGCCATAGAGATCCTGCAACTTTGGGCGCCTGGACGCCATGCGCGGCTCGAGGATTTTCTGGTCGATGCGGCTGCCGCCTGCCTCGGGTTCCTGATGACCGCCGCATTCGACTGGGCAAAGCAACGCTTCGCCTGATCTCACCCGACAAGGAAAAATGCCGCCCGGGAACCGGGCGGCATCTGAACGGGATCGACTCGCGTTTTTCTCAGAGCAGGCCGGCGCCGCGGGCCCATTTGTATTTTGCGGCGAGCACCTCGACCGGCAGTTCGGTCGAATAGGCGTAGGCGGGGATGCCGTGCTGATAGAGATATTCGGCGGCCTCCTCGACCTCGACGTCGCCGGCAAGCGAAGCGACCATCGGTTTCACAAAACCTTGCGCCTCCATCTCCTTCTTCACCTCGACCATGTTGCGGGCGAACACCATCGGCGGCGTCACGATGGTGTGCCAGTAGCCGAGGATCAGCGAATGGATGCGCGCGTCCGACAGCCCGAGCTTCACCGTGTTGACATAGGTGATCGGCGGCTCGCCGCCGGTGATGTCGACCGGATTGCCGGCAGCGCCGAATGGCGGGATGAACTTGCGGAACGCGGCGTCGAGATCCGGCGGCATCGCCATCAGCGACAGGCCGTTGTCGACCACCGCATCCGACAGCAGCACGCCGGAGCCGCCCGCACCGGTGATGATCAGCACGTTCTCGCCCTTCGGCGTCGGCAGCACCGGCACGCCGCGGGCGAATTCGAGGAGCTGGCGCAGCGAGCGCGCGCGGATCACGCCGGACTGCTTGAAGACGTCCTCATAGATCTTGTCGTTGCCGGCAAGCGCGCCGGTGTGCGAGGAGGCAGCCTTGGCGCCGGCCGAGGTGCGGCCCGCCTTCAGGACTACGACCGGCTTCTTCCTGGAGACGCGCTTGGCGGCTTCCGCGAAGGCGCGGCCGTCCTTCAGATCCTCGCAGTGCTGAGCAATGAGGTTGGTGTTCGGGTCCTGCTCGAAGAATGCGAGCAGATCGTCCTCGTCGATGTCGGACTTGTTGCCGAGGCCGACGATTGCCGAGACGCCCATTTTCGCCGAGCGCGAAAAGCCGATGATCGCCATGCCGATGCCGCCGGACTGCGACGACAGCGCCGCGTGGCCCTTGACGTCATAGGCGGTGCAGAAGGTGGCGCAGAGATTGGCCGGCGTATAGTAGAAGCCATAGATGTTCGGCCCCATCAGGCGAACGTCGTATTTCTTGCCGATCTCGACGATTTCAGCCTGCAACTCGGGATGACCGGCCTCGGCAAAACCCGATGGGATCAGCACGGCGCCGGGGATTTTCTTCTCGCCGCATTCGGTCAGCGCCGCGGCCACGAATTTCGCGGGGATCGCGAACACCGCGACGTCGATCACGCCGGGCACGTCCTTGACGCTCTTGTAGGCCTTGTAACCGAGAATCTCCGACGCCTTGGGATGGATTGGCAGGATCTCGCCCTTGTAGCCGCCGTTGATGAGATTCTTCATCACGGAGTTGCCGATCTTGCCGTCCTCGGCGGAGGCGCCGATCACGGCGACCGCCTTCGGCTGCATGATGCGGTTCATCGCGGCGACGATCTCTTCGGTCGGGCGCGGCGCCGGCCGCGGCGTGTAGTCGAAATCGACGACGATGCGCACGTCGGCCGCGGTCGCGCCCGCTTTGGTCGCGAACACCGGATTGAGATCGAGCTCGACGATTTCCGGGAAGTCGCTGACCAGCTGCGACACTTTCACGATGACATCAGCCAGCGCATCGCGGTTCACCGGGTCGCCGCCGCGCACACCCTTCAGCATCTCGTGCGCCTGGATGCCGTCGAGCATCGACAGCGCATCGTCCCTGGTCGCCGGTGCGAGGCGGAAGGTGACGTCCTTCAAGACCTCGACAAGGACGCCGCCGAGACCAAATGCCACGAGCTTGCCGAACGAGCCGTCGGTGATCGAGCCGACGATGACCTCGGTACCGCCGGCCAGCATCTGCTGCACCTGGATGCCTTCGATCCTGGCATCGGCCTTGTACTTCCTCGCGTTGGCGAGGATCGTGTCGTGCGCCCTTTCGGCATCGGCAGCGGTCTTCACCCCCACCACGACACCGCCGGCCTCGGTCTTGTGCAAAATGTCGGGAGAGACGATCTTCATCACCACCGGAAAGCCCATGTCGGAGGCGATCTTGGCGGCCTCGGCTGCCGATTTCGCCAGTCCCTCCCGGGGAACCGGGATTGCGTAGGCGTCGCAGACCAGCTTGCCTTCCGGCGCGGTGAGACTGGTGCGCTTGTCCGCTTTCACCTGGTCGAGAACTTTGCGGACCGCATCTTTGGCACTTGACATCAGACTTCCTCCCGTTTCATGGCATTTGGTATGCCAGAAGGCTCATTGTCAAGCCGGACCGGTGGCATGAGGCATTGAAAAAGCTGTCAACTTGACAGTCTGGCATCTGGCATGCCAAAAATTATCGGACATTCTTCTGGTATGTAGACGTCTCCCTCATCAGGAGATTTGTCGTGCCCACGCGGAAACAGAGCAAGGCGCCGCCAACCATGGCCGAGGCTGACATCGCAATCGTCCGGATCGCGCCGGAGACCAGTTTCAAGAACAAGGCCTATGAGGCGTTGAAGGATGCCATCCTGAAGATGGACATCTACGCCACGCCCGAGCCTGTGATGCTGGACGAGCGCGCGTTGTCCGAACGACTGGGCGTCAGCCGCACCCCGATCCGCGAAGCCATCGCGATGCTGGAGCAGGACGGTTTTGTAAAAACCGTGCCGCGACGGGGCATCATGGTGGTGCGGCGAACCAAGAACGAGATCGTCGACATGATCCGCGCCTGGGCGGCGCTCGAAAGCATGGCAGCGCGGCTGATCACGACCACCGCGCGCAAGAAGGACATTTCGGCGCTGCGCGACTTCTTCAAGGATTTTGGCAACGACCGCCTGCCGCAGGATCATGTCGAGGAATATTCCAAGGCCAATATCGCGTTCCACCAGGCGCTGATTTCGCTGTCGGAATCGCCCGTGCTGGTCGACATGACCAACGACATTCTGCTGCATGTGCGCGGCTATCGCCAGCTCACGATCGGCCGCACCGAACGCATCGCGGCGTCGCTGCCGGAGCATCTTGCGATCATCGAGGCGCTCGAGGAACGCAACACTGAACTTGCAGAGAAGCGTGCGCGCGATCACACGCTGGGCCTTGCGACCTATGTCGAGACGCACGGCCAGGAACTGTTCAACTAGCTCAGATTGATATCAGAACACGACCAACCCGTCCTGAAGAAGAGACGACCAGGGAGAGAAGGCCCATGCTGAATACCGCTCAAAAAACCGAGGCGGCGGGCGCGGAACAGGAACTGACGGACGGTTTCCATCTCGTCATCGATGCGCTGAAGCTGAACGGGATCGATACGGTCTACGGCGTGCCGGGGATTCCGATCACCGATCTCGGCCGCATGGCGCAGGCCGCCGGCATCCGCGTGCTCTCGTTCCGGCACGAGCAGAATGCCGGCTACGCCGCGGCGATCGCCGGCTTTTTGACCAAGAAGCCCGGCGTCTGCCTCACGGTCTCGGCCCCCGGCTTCCTCAACGGCCTCACCGCGCTGGCGCACGCCACCACCAACTGTTTTCCGATGATCCTGGTCTCGGGCTCGTCGGAGCGCGAGATCGTCGACCTGCAGCAGGGCGATTATGAGGAAATGGACCAGCTCGCGATCGCAAAGCCGCTCTGCAAGGCGGCGTTCCGCGTGCTGCACGCCCAGGACATCGGCATCGGCTTTGCCCGCGCGATCCGCGCCGCCGTCTCCGGCCGTCCGGGCGGCGTCTATCTCGACCTGCCGGCAAAGCTGTTTTCGCAGGTGATGAACGCCGAGGCCGGGCAGAAGTCGCTGGTCAAGGTGATCGATCCCGCACCGGCGCAACTCCCCGCCCCCAGCGCCGTCAAGCGCGCGCTCGACGTGCTCAAGAGCGCCAAGCGTCCTCTGATCATTCTCGGCAAGGGCGCGGCCTACGCGCAGGCCGACGAGGCAATCAAGAATTTCGTCGAAAAGAGCGGCGCGCCGTTCCTGCCGATGAGCATGGCCAAGGGCCTGTTGCCCGACCTGCATCCGCAATGCGCCGGCGCCGCACGCTCGACCGTGCTGAAGGATGCCGATGTCGTGATGCTGATCGGCGCCCGCCTCAACTGGCTGCTGTCGCATGGCAAGGGCAAGACCTGGGGCGATGCGCCCAAAAAGTTCATTCAGGTCGACATCGAGCCGAAGGAAATGGATTCGAATGTCGAGATCGCGGCACCCGTGGTCGGCGACATCGGCTCCTGCGTGAGCGCTTTCCTGGACGCGATGGGCGCGAACTGGGCGGCGCCGCCGGCCGAGTGGACCGGCGCGGTGCAGAAGAAGCGCGAAGAGAACATCGCGAAAATGGCGCCGCGGCTGATGAACAACAGCTCGCCGATGGATTATCACGGCGCGCTCGGCGTGCTGCGCACCATCGTCAAGGAACGGCCCGACGCCATCCTGGTCAACGAGGGCGCCAACGCGCTCGACCTGACGCGCGGCGTCATCGACATGTATCAGCCGCGCAAGCGGCTCGATGTCGGCACCTGGGGTGTCATGGGCATCGGCATGGGCTCGGCGATTGCGGCCAGCATCGAGACCGGCAAGCCGGTGCTCGCGATCGAGGGCGACAGTGCCTTCGGCTTCTCCGGCATGGAGGTCGAGACGATCTGCCGCTACAAGCTGCCGATCTGCGTCGTGATCCTCAACAATGACGGCATTTATCGCGGCACCGACCTCAACTCTGCGGGCGCGGATCCGGCGACCACCGTGTTCGTCAAGGGCGCCCGCTACGACAAGATGATGGAAGCTTTTGGCGGCGTCGGCGTCAACGCGACGACCCCGGATGAGCTGAAGCGCGCGGTGAACGAGGCGATGGATTCCGGCAAGCCGACCCTGATCAACGCCGTGATCGATCCGGCGGCGGGCTCCGAGAGCGGACGCATCGGCAATCTCAATCCGCAGAGCGTGCTGAAGAAGAAGTGAGCGGCAACGCGTCGTTCGTATCAGCGCGAATGACCGCGCGAGAGACAGATTTTAGGAGGGAAACAGATGACCAAGGCGCTGACGGGGGTTCGCATCCTCGATTTCACCCACGTGCAGTCGGGACCGACCTGTACGCAGCTTTTGGCGTGGTTCGGAGCTGACGTGATCAAGGTGGAGCGCCCAGGTGTCGGCGACATCACACGCGGCCAGCTGCAGGACGTTCCCAACGTCGACAGCCTGTATTTCACCATGCTCAATCACAACAAGCGCTCGATCACGCTCGACACCAAGAACCCCAAGGGCAAGGAGGTTCTGACCGAGCTGATCAAGAAGTGCGACGTGCTGGTGGAGAATTTTGGCCCCGGCGTGCTCGATCGCATGGGCTTCCCCTGGGAGAAGATCCACGCGATCAATCCCAAGATGATCGTGGCCTCGATCAAGGGCTTCGGTCCCGGGCCGTACGAAGATTGCAAGGTCTATGAGAACGTGGCGCAGTGCACCGGCGGCTCGGCCTCGACCACGGGCTTCCGCGATGGTCTGCCGCTGGTCACCGGCGCCCAGATCGGCGACAGCGGTACCGGGCTGCATCTTGGGCTCGGCATCCTCGCCGCGCTCTACCAGCGCACCATGACCGGGCAAGGTCAGCGCGTCACCGTGGCGATGCAGGACGGCGTGCTCAACCTCGCGCGCGTCAAGCTGCGGGACCAGCAGCGCCTCGCCCATGGTCCCCTGAAGGAATACAGCCAGTATGGCGAAGGAATTCCATTCGGCGACGCAGTTCCACGCGCCGGCAACGATTCCGGCGGCGGTCAGCCCGGCCGCATTCTCAAGTGCAAGGGCTGGGAGACCGATCCAAACGCCTACATCTATTTCATTACCCAAGCACCGGTCTGGGAGAAGATCTGCGATGTGATCGGAGAGCCCGGCTGGAAGACCCATCCGGACTACGCCAAGCCGCCGGCACGCCTGAGCCGCCTGAACGAGATCTTCGCTCGCATCGAGCAGTGGACCATGACCAAGACCAAGTTCGAGGCCATGGATATCCTCAACAAGGATGACATCCCGTGCGGCCCGATCCTGTCGATGAAGGAAATTGCCGAAGACGAGTCGTTGCGGGCGACGGGGACGGTCGTCGAGGTGGATCATCCGACCCGCGGCAAATACCTGTCGGTGGGTAACCCGATCAAGCTGTCGGATAGTCCAAGCGAGGTCTCCCGCTCCCCATTGCTCGGCGAGCATACCGACGAAATCCTGCGGCAGGTGCTCGGGTTCACAGACCATCAGGTCGTCGAAATCCACGATTCCGGCGCGCTGGACCCGCCCCGCAAGCAAGCGGCGGAATAAACGTCAAATACACGATAGAATTGAAATTTGAGGGTCGCCCGCTCGGGCGACCCTTTGTTTTTATTGGTTCTTTACCGATCCATGTTGCAATGCACGATGTAAATTGCTGCTATGCAAACAAGTTCGTTGAATCTGGCATCTGGTATACGTAAATCCATCCTCGACAAATGAATCAAGCATCGCTTTGCGCATTCAAGAGAGTATGACCATGTCCAAGACTGCTTCCATCGCACTCGCTCCCTCCTCCAGTCTTTTCGGTCGAATGTTCGCTGCCGTCGACCGCTGGTTGATGGCGTATGCCGAGACTCAAATCCGCAATGGTGACGTTCCACGCGTCGGCCTCTGAAAGATTTCGCGCGCCTCGCGCCTCGTTCGAACTTTGGTTCAATGGCCCCGGTCTCCGGGGCCATTTTTTGCGGCCGGCATCACCAAACGCGACCAGGCTTCTGCGGCATTTTCGCGCGGTGCCGACGCACCGCTTGAACCCCGGGCATAATGAATAAAACAATAGCGGTGCAGCGTCCCACTTGATCGAAACCAAGCAGAAGGCGCGCATCGGGAGGCCAGGGATGACCGACATGGCGCAAGCGACGGCCGCCAGGGCCGCACGGGTCAGCGACAGCTATCGCTGGACGCAACTGGTGATCGGCATCGCCGCAATGGTGATGATCGCCAACTACCAATATGGCTGGACCTTCTTCGTCCCCGACATCCAGAAAACATTCGGCTGGGATCGCGCATCGATCCAGTGGGCATTCACGCTCTTCGTCCTGTTCGAAACCTGGCTGGTGCCGGTCGAAGGCTGGTTCGTCGACAAATACGGACCGCGCCTGGTCGTTCTGATCGGAGGAATCCTTTGCGCGATCGGCTGGGCGATGAACGCGCAGGCCGCGACGCTCAGCGGCTATTATCTCGGCATGATCGTGGCCGGCATCGGCGCGGGCGCCGTCTACGGCACCTGCGTCGGCAACGCGCTGAAATGGTTTCCGGACAAGCGAGGTCTTGCCGCAGGTCTCACCGCAGCCGGATTTGGCGCCGGCTCGGCTTTCACCGTCGCGCCGATCCAGGCGATGATCAGGGATTCGGGCTTCCAGACCACATTTCTGTATTTCGGGCTCGGCCAGGGAATCGTCGTGGTGATTCTTTCCTTCTTTCTCCTTGCGCCGACAGCGGGACAGGTCCCGCCTGCCGCTCAGAATGCAAGTCTGCAGCAGAGCCGCCGCAACTACACGCCAACGGAAGTGATGGGCCAGCCGATCTTCTGGCTGATGTATTTCATGTTCGTGATCGTGGGCGCCGGCGGGTTGATGGTGACCGCCAATCTGAAGCCGATCGGCGTCGACTGGAAGGTCGACAGCATCCCCGTCACGCTCGCCGGGATGACGATGACGGCGGTGACGTTTGCCGCAACGATCGACCGGATCCTGAACGGATTGACGCGTCCGTTCTTCGGCTGGGTGTCCGACATGATCGGACGCGAGAACACGATGTTCATCGCCTTCGGCATCGAGGGCCTGGGCATCTGGGCGCTGTATGTGCTGGGCCACGATCCGGTCTGGTTCGTGATCCTCTCCGGACTGGTGTTCTTTGCCTGGGGTGAAATCTACTCGCTGTTCCCCTCCACCTGCACCGACACGTTCGGTGCGAAATTCGCAACCACCAATGCCGGCCTGCTCTACACGGCGAAGGGCGCGGCGGCGCTGCTGGTTCCTATCGCAAATTACGTGCAGCAGTCGTCGGGGAGTTGGGACATGGTGTTCCTGATCGCGGCAGGCGCGAACATCCTGGCATCGCTGCTCGCGATCATCGTCCTCAAGCCGTGGCGCAAAACCGTCGTAGCCCAGGCCAATTCATGAGTTCACACACGAACTTCACGAGAACGCTGGATCGAAAGGCCAGCATGTTCGTTTGGACACGTGGAAGTTGATTCAAGCCTGTCGACGACCAGGGCTCCGGCCCGGTTCCATGGGCGAATGTCGCGTAGGCCCAAGCGGTCGTCAGACCTATGATGCACTGCATCCTATAACACGCTTGCATCGTGGAATAAAGTATACCAAGCTGAGATCCAGGCGCTTGCGATAACAAAGCTACAATCCATGCGGCGCTAAGTCGCGATTCCACAGCGCGTGCGGGAGGAAATGGAATGAATGTCAGTCTAGCCACCGGATCAGCACCATCCAATGGATACCGCTGGATGCAGCTCATCATCGGCGTGGTCTGCATGGCGATGATCGCCAATCTTCAGTATGGCTGGACCTACTTCGTCGGGCCGATGGCCAAGGCCCATTCCTGGGATGTCGGCGCCATCCAGGTCGCCTTCAGCATTTTCGTCGCGCTGGAGACCTGGCTGACGCCGCTTCAAGGCTGGATCGTCGATTCGCTCGGTCCACAGCGCGGGCCCAAGCTGATGGTCGCGGTCTGCGGCGTTTTCGTCGCGCTCGGCTGGCTCATCAACGCCAAGGCGGGATCGCTCGAGATGCTCTATTTCGGTGCCGTCGTCTCGGGCGTCGGCGCCGGCGGCATCTATGCCACCTGTGTCGGCAACGCCGTGAAATGGTTTCCCGATCGCAGAGGCCTTGCCGTCGGCCTGACCGCGGCTGGTTTTGGCGCCGGTGCGGCCGTCACCGTCATCCCGATCCAGATGATGATCGCCGCGATCGGATACTCGGATACTTTCTTCTGGTTCGCTTTGGGCCAGGGCGGCATCATCTTCGTCGTCGCCTGGCTGCTGCGCTCGCCGCTGCCCGGCGAGGTGCCGGCGGCCTCGGCGGTCAAGGTGCTGCAGTCAAAGACCTCCTCTACGCCGGGACAGATGCTGGCCTCACCGGTATTCTGGCTGCTTTATGTGATGTTCGTGCTGGTGTCGGCCAGCGGGTTGATGGTGGCGGCGCAGATCGCCGTCATCGCCAAGGACTATGGTGTCGGCCAGACCGTGCTCGTGTTCGGCGCCACCACGCTGATCGTCGCCGGCATCATCGACAACCTCGCCAATGGCGGCGCGCGGCCATTCTTCGGCTGGGTCTCCGACCAGATCGGCCGCGAATACACCATGGCGATCGCCTTCACGGCGGGCGGCCTCGCCTATTGGCTGCTCGGGACGGCAGGCACCACGCCCTGGACCTTCGTGATCTGTGCCGCGCTGATCTTCTTCACCTGGGGCGAGATCTTCAGCCTGTTCCCGTCGACCTGCACCGACATGTTCGGCCCGAAATACGCGACCACCAACACCAGCCTGCTCTACACCGCCAAGGGCCTGTCGGCTTTCGTCGTGCCGCTCGCCAACGTCATGAAGAACTATACCGGCAGCTGGCATGCGGTGTTCGCAATCGCCGCGATCATGAACTTCATCGTCGTCGCCATGGCGCTGTTCGTGGTGCGGCCGATGCGGCTGTCGATCACGGCGTCGGAAAACAAGAACCCGGTCGGCCAGCCTGCCGAGTGATTGCCGCACGCGGCGCGATCAAATCTGCCGACCTCGATCTCAAAGGGCGCGCCGCGGCGCGCCCTTTGTTTATCCGCAGGCGACGGCGAAGCCCGTCCTCTCCGGACGTATGCTCAAAATATATCTAAGTATACCAGCAACTTCGTCTCGCCTTCGGCTAAACTGAAACGTGTAATCTCTCAGGACTGCACGCCTCCACCGGCTGATAAGCGTCAATTATTCTGTCCTTTATTGGGTTGCTTGCCATCGTGAAACCCGATTGACACGTGGCATAATGTATACCAGTATCGGCTTGCAACTGCTCCTCCAGCCAAAGGAGATTGGGATGAAAGTCGGAGACATCCTGCGCAAGAAGACGTCCCGGGTCGTCACGGTCCGGATGAACGAAACCGTCGGCGTTGCCGCCCAGTTGATGCGTGCCAGCAATATCAGCGCCCTCGTGGTCAAGGATGTCGTGCGCACCGAAGGCAATACAGCGGCCGGCATGTTCACCGAGCGCGACGTGGTGCGCGCGATCGCCGAGCATGGCGCGGCCGGCGTCAACCTGAAGGTCTCGCAGCTCATTTCGGTGCAGAAGCTCGTCGCCTGCTCGTCGGACGATACGCTCGAGCAGGCCCGCCACCTGATGAACGTGCATCACATCCGCCATCTTCCGGTGATCGATGATTTTGCACTCGCCGGGGTCGTCAGCATGCGCGACATTTCGAGCGCCTTCGACGAAGCGGCCGGCATGGCGCCGAAGTCCGCGGCTTAGACGTTCATGGACTGACTGGTCGCGTCGCTTCGGTGCGCAACCGAAGCGCATGGATAATTTGTTGCCTTTCCGGAGGATCGGGATGAAGGTTTGCATCTTTGGTGCCGGCGCGATCGGCGGTTATCTCGGCGTGCAGCTTGCGCGCGCCGGCGCGAATGTCAGCCTGGTCGCACGCGGCGCCCATCTCGCCGCCATGCGCCAGAACGGGCTGACGCTGCTGCTCGGCGACGAGCGCCATGTCGAACGGCTGCGCTGCACCGATGATCCTGCCACGCTCGGGGTGCAGGATTTCGTCATCATCTGCCTGAAGGCGCATTCGATTCCCCAGGTGATCGATCAGATGCTGCCGCTGCTCGGTCCCCGCAGTCGCGTCGTCACCGCGGTGAACGGTATCCCCTATTGGTATTTTCACAGGCACGGCGGCATCTACGAGAATATGACGCTCGAGAGCATCGATCCCGGCGGCCGCCAATGGGAGGAGTTCGGCCCCGAGCGCGCGATCGGCTGCATCGTCTATCCCGCGACCGAAATCGTTGAGCCGGGTGTCATCCGCCACGTCTATGGCAACCATTTTCCGCTCGGCGAACCCTCGGGCGAAGTCACCGCCGACGTCCAGCGGCTGTCGCGATTGTTCACCGAAGCCGGCATGACTGCGCCGGTGCTCGATCGGATCCGCGACGAGATCTGGCTGAAACTGTGGGGCAATGTCTGCTTCAATCCGATCAGCGCCCTGACCGGCGCGACCCTCGACGTGATCTGCTCCGATCCGGCGACGCGCGCGCTGTCGAAGGCGATCATGCTCGAGACCAGGACGATCGCGGAAAGCTTTGGCGTCAAGTTCCGCGTCGATGTCGAGCGGCGCATCGAGGGCGCGCGCAAGGTCGGCGCGCACAAGACCTCCATGCTGCAGGATCTCGAGCGTGGCCGGACGCTGGAGATCGATCCCCTGGTCACCGTGGTGCAGGAGATGGGGCGCATGACCGGCGTTCCGACGCCTGCGCTTGACAGCGTGCTGGCGCTGATCACGCAGCGCGCGAAGATCGCGGGTCTCTATGAGGAGCGCGCGCTTTTCCGCCCGGCGGAAGCGAAAATCCCGGCTTTTGCATGAGGCTCTGCCGGGGCGCGCCATAGACTTTTGCCGGCCCCGACGCCATCCTGCCTTCGATAACGCCGCGCGGACCTCAAGCGCGGGAGGAAACCGAGGGCAGAGATGATCAAGACGCGATTCACCGAACTCGCCGGCGTCGACCACCCGATCGTACAGGGCGGCATGCAATGGGTCGGCCGGGCCGAGCTGGTTGCGGCCGTCGCCAATGCCGGCGCGCTCGGCTTCATCACCGCGCTGACCCAGCCGACGCCGGAGGACCTTGCCAAAGAAATCGCGCGCTGCCGCGACATGACCGACAAGCCGTTCGGCGTCAACCTGACCATTTTGCCCGCCATCAAGCCGCCGCCTTACGCGGAATACCGCAGCGCCATCATCGCGAGCGGCATCAAGATCGTCGAGACCGCCGGCAACAAGCCGCAGGAACATGTCGACGAGTTCAGGAAGCACGGCATCAAGGTCGTGCATAAATGCACCAGCGTCCGCCACGCGCTGTCGGCCGAGCGCATGGGCGTGGATGCGATCTCGATCGACGGCTTTGAATGCGCCGGCCATCCCGGCGAGGACGACACACCCGGCCTGATCCTGATTCCCGCGGCCGCCGACAAGGTCAAGATCCCGCTGATCGCCTCCGGAGGGTTCGGCGACGCCCGCGGCCTGGTCGCAGCGCTCGCGCTCGGCGCCGAAGGCATCAACATGGGCACGCGCTTCATGTGCACCAAGGAGAGCCCGATCCATCAGCTCATCAAGGAGAAGATCGTCGCCAATGACGAGCGCGAGACCGAGCTGATCTTTCGCACCATGCGCAACACCTCGCGTGTCGCCAGGAACGCGGTCTCGAAGGAGGTGGTCGCGATGGAGAAGCAGGGCGCGACCTTCGAGCAGGTCCGCGAGCTCGTCGCCGGTGCGCGCGGCAAGATGGTCTATGCGACCGGCAATGCCGACGAAGGCATCTGGTCGGCCGGCCAGGTGCAGGGATTGATCCACGACATTCCGAGCTGCGCCGAACTGGTGTCCCGCATCGTGCGCGAGGCCGAGGCGATCATTCGCAGCCGCCTAGGGGGCATGATGTCGACGCCCCATCGCGTCGCCGCCGAATAGACCCGCGCCACCGACAACCCGAGAGATGATGCCATGAAGGCTTATGTGTATGGCGCCGATGGTCCAGCCATTACCGATGTCGCAAAACCCGCGCCCCAGGGCACGCAGGTGCTGGTGCGGGTACGCGCCTGCGGCTTGAACCGCGCCGATCTCGGCATGACCAAGGGCCACGTGCATGGCGCCAGGGGCGGCGTCGGCACCGTGCTCGGCATGGAATGGGCCGGCGAAGTCGCCGAACTCGGACCGGACGCCAGGGGCGTCAAGGTCGGCGACCGGATCATGGGATCGGGCGCGGCCGCCTTCGCCGAATACACGCTTGCCGATCATGGGCGGCTGTTCCATGCACCCAGCAACATGAATTTTGACGAGGCCGCCACCCTGCCCGTCGCGCTCGCCACCATGCACAATGCCGTGGTGACCAACGGCAGCTTGCAGGCGGGCCAATCGGTCCTGATCCAGGGCGCAAGCTCCGGCGTCGGTCTGATGGCGATGCAGATCGCAAAACTCAAGGGCGCGAAGCTGGTGGTCGGCTCCTCGACCGATCCGACGCGGCGCCGACGCCTGACGGAGTTCGGCTCCGATCTCGCGATCGATTCGTCCGATCCCACCTGGGTCGACCAGGTGCTGGCAGCGACCAATGGCGAGGGCGTCGACCTGATCGTCGACCAGGTCTCCGGCAAGGTGGCAAGCCAGAACCTCGCCGCGACCAGGATCAAGGGCCGCATCGTCAACGTCGGCCGGCTCGGCGGCACCCACGCGGACTTCAATTTCGACCTCCACGCCGCGCGCCGGATCAACTATATCGGCGTCACTTTCCGCACCCGCACGATCGAGGAGATCCGCGAGATCTTTGACGCGGTGAAGAAGGACATCTGGCCGGCCGTGGAACAGCGCAGGCTGCAGCTGCCGATCGATCGCGTGTTCGCCTTCGATGACATCGCGGCGGCGTTCGCGCATATGGAGGCGAACCGGCATCTCGGCAAGATCGTCGTGACGCTGTGATGACTTTTTAAAATCGGAACAATTCGCAACACCTGCGCAAGCGCGATTCGACTGTGAGCCACGCACGGTCGGCGCTTTCATGTTCGGAAGCGCCCTGCTACATCGGCCGCCATGAGCGGTCTCGATCCAAACGCCAAATCCCGTGTCGCCGCAATCTCGATCGGCGCCAGCGCCAGCATGGCCGCGGCCAAGTTTGTCGTCGGCATCCTGATCGGCTCGCTCGCGCTGATCTCGGAAGCCCTGCACAGTTCGGTCGACGTGATCGCCACTGTCATCACCTGGCTGGTGGTGCGGGTGTCGGATCGCCCGGCCGACGAGGAGCATCATTACGGCCACGGCAAGCTCGAGAGCCTGTCGGCGCTCGGCGTGATCGCGCTGCTCTATGTGCTGGCGGGCGGCGTGCTGGTGGAATCCTGGAGCCGCCTGCGCGAGGGCGCAGCCCCGCCGGTGATCTCGGCGGTTCCGTTCGTCGTGCTGGTGATCGACATCGCCGTGAATTACTGGCGCGCCCGCGCGCTGCATCGCACGGCGCACGAGACCCACAGCCAGGCACTTGCCGCGGACGCGCTGCACTTTGCCTCCGACGTGCTCGGCTCGATTGCGGTCATCATCGGCCTCGCGCTGACGGCGCTCGGCTTTCACTGGGGCGATTCCGTTGCCGCCATCGCGGTCGCGGTCATGATCGCCGCGCTCGGCCTGCGGCTCGCGCGCTCAACCGTGGAAACACTGCTCGACCGCGCGCCCGAAGGCGCCTCGGAGAAGGCACGCGCAGCGATCAGCTCCGTTGCCGGCGTGGTGGATGTCGAGCGATTGCGCGTGCGCATGGTCGGCTCGACACATTTCATCGACGCGATCGTAAAAGTTCCGCGCACCTATCCGATCGACCGCGTCGAGGAAATCAAGCGCAAGGCGCAGGCTGCGGTCGCAACCGCGCTCGGCGACGCCGATCTCACCTTTACCGCGGTACCCGTCGCGCTGAACAACGAATCGGTCAGGGAGCGAATCATGGTGATCGCCCGCAACTCGGGCCTCGCCATTCATCACGTCACGGTCCACGACCTCGGCAACAAGCTGATCGTCTCGATCGATCTGGAAGTCGACGCCGAGCTGCCGCTTGCCGAAGCGCACGACATCACCGGCACGCTGGAGCGCAACATCCGCGACGAATTCGGTGCAGACGTCGAGATCGACACCCATATCGAACCGCTGGAACCCGAACTGCCGCACGGCGTTGACGCTGCGCCCGACCGTGTCGAGGTGATCCGCGATGCTCTGACGCGCTTTGCGGCCAACACCGCCGTCCACGACGTGCACAATGTTCGCGTCCGCAGCACCTCCGCCGGGGAAATCGTTAACTTCCACTGCCGCGCGGCACCGACCATGAGCGTGATCCGGGTGCATGAGAATGTCGACGAGATCGAACGCGCGCTCCGTCGCGCGTTTCCGGATGTGAAGCGCGTGATCAGTCACGCCGAGCCGCCGTTCGCCTGAAAGCCGCGCACCCGGCAACCGCGGTGTGCGGCAAAATGCGCACCGTTTTTTTGCGGAGCGAGCGCGCTGACGTTCCTGTTTCGGACTCGCCTCGCCTGCTTTTCGCCACAGGCCTTACGCATTGGATAAGATTTATTTGCCCCGTGGAATCGTTGACTCTCGACAGCCCGCCAAATCTGGATTCAAATCTCGCCATGATTCGGGAGTGACTGGGGCTCTCCCAAAACCAGGTAGCAACGGGATTTTGGTGGGGGTCTACGGCATGGCGCGCGCTCATGCAGCGGACGCGTGCGTTCAATCCGATTCGATCAAAGGGTTGGCGCAGTCGATCGCTAAACCAGCCTACCAAAGGCTGTTGACTGCCGAGCCGACGCTGCGCCGGGCCGTGCCCACTCTGATCATCGCCTTCCTGATCACGATCTGCCTCGGCGCCTTCGTGCAGGTGATTGATCAGAGCCGGCAGAAGCGCGCGTCGAGCAAGCGCGACCTCGCGGCGCTTGCCGACCTGCTCGCCGAGCGCATCGACCGTCTCGCCGCCGTGCGTCGCGAGCGGCTTGCCAATATCGAGCGCCTGCCCAGCCTGCTGCCCGATTTCATCCCGCCCTGGGGCATCGCGCGCGACCGGCATGTCATCGTCACCGGCGCCGACCATCGCATTCTCGCCCGCGTCCCCGTCGAGTCCAGCCTCGGCGAGGCCGACCGGGTGCTCGACGTGATCTCCACGGCCCAGCTGCTGGCGGCACCTGGCCTGCAGGGCACCGTCACCGACATGATCCTGCCGAACGGCAATGGCGCGCTGGCGATTTCGGTCGCCATCAAGGCGCTGCCCGGACAAGTCATCGTCATCCAGGAGAAATCGGACCCGCTGTGGGGATCGGATGCGGCGCTGTCGGTGACGCTCTCGGCCACGACAGGCTTTGTGGTGCTGATCCTGGGCTTTGCCTTTCACTGGCAGTCGACCCGCGCCCGCGAGGGCGACCTCATCAACGATGCGGTCCGCGGCCGCATCGACACCGCGCTGAACCGCGGCCGCTGCGGCCTGTGGGACTGGGACCTCTCCCGCGGCCGGATTTTCTGGTCGCAGTCGATGTTCACCATGCTGGGCCTCGACAGCCGCAACGACCTTTTGACTTTTGGCGAGGTCAACGCGCTGGTGAAGTCCGACGACATCGATCTGCTCGCCATCGCCGACCGCCTGCTCTCCGGCGAGCTCAATCACATCGACCAGACCTTTCGCATGCAGCATGTCGACGGACACTGGATCTGGCTGCGTGTGCGCTGCGAGCTCAGCCATAGCGCCGGCGATTCCGGCCTGCATCTGATCGGGATCGCCGTCGACATCACCGAGCAGAAGAGCCTCGCCGAGAAGACCGTGGAGGCGGACCTCAGGCTGCGCGACGCGATCGAGACCATCCCGGAAGCCTTTGTGCTGTGGGACGCCTCCGACCGCCTGGTGCTGTGCAACTCGCATTTCCAGCGCCTGCACAAGCTGCCGGACTCCGCCGTCATCCCGGGCACCTCCTACGAGACCGTCATCGAGGTCGGCCGCATGCCGGAGGTGCGCACCCGCCTCAACGACACCGGCACCCAGGCGCCGGGCGCGCGCACCTTCGAGGCGCAGCTCGACGACGGCAGCTGGCTGCATATCAGCGAGCGCCGTACCAAGGATGGCGGCTACGTTTCGGTCGGCACCGACATCACGCGGATCAAGGAGCACGAGCAAAAACTGGTCGAGAACGATCTTCGCCAGCGCGCCAACGTGGCCGACCTGCAACGCTCGCAGGCCGAGCTTGAGCGCCAGGCCGGCGAGCTCGCCGACCTCGCCGAAAAATACTCGCGGGAGAAGAACCGCGCCGAGGAAGCCAACCAGACCAAGTCAAAATTCCTCGCCAATATGAGCCATGAGCTGCGCACGCCGCTCAACGCGATCATCGGCTTCTCCGAGATCATGGGCAGCGGCATGTTCGGCGCGCTCGGATCGGAAAAGTACCAGGAATACTGCCACGACATCCTGACATCAGGTCATTATCTGCTGGAGGTGATCAACGACATCCTCGACATGTCGAAGATCGAAGCCGGCCGGATGAAGCTCGACCTCGAGCCGCTCGACCTCTCCACGACGCTCGCGGAGTCGCTGCGCGTCGTCTCCGGACGGGCGCACGACAAGCGTCTTGCGCTCGATGCCGACATCGAGAAGAACATCGCGCTGGTGGCCGACCGCCGCGCCACAAAACAGATCCTCGTCAACCTGCTGTCGAACGCGGTCAAGTTCACGCCGGAAGGCGGCAAGATCGCGGTGCGCAGCCTGCTGCTCGAGGACCGGATCGTGCTGATGATCGCCGACACCGGGATCGGCATCCCGCCGCAGTCGCTGGCGCGGCTTGGCCGGCCGTTCGAACAGGTCGAGAGCCAGCTCAGCAAGACCTATCACGGCTCGGGCCTCGGCCTTGCAATCGCGCGGTCGCTCGCGCATCTGCACGGCGGTTCGATGCGGCTGCGCTCGAAGCTCGGCACGGGCACCGTGGTGCGTGTCACCCTGCCGCGCACGGCCGAGACGACGATGCCCGCGGCTGCTGCCTGAGCCATCGTTGCACGCACCGCGCACCACGCCTTTCGTCTCCTTCGGGCGTCGGCATCGATATCGCTGCCCCTGAGCAGGTGGTCGGGATGACCGTCGAAGCTTACCGATCGAGAAACGCGAGGGCGGCGCCGGGTTCCGGGGCAGCAATCATGTTTGGCCAAAATCCTGCCGGCTAGACGGGCGTGTAGATCACGAGTCTCAGCGAGGGATCATCGTTCCATTGGAAGCTGGCATGCTCGAATGACAACACGCCCTTCTTCGGATGATGCAGCCGCTTGAGGCCAGCCGCGGTGCCGCGGACGTCATGGCTCTTCCACCAGACCGAAAACTCGGGGCAGTCCTTGCGGAGCCTCAGCAGCAGATCGCGGAATGCGGGATCGTCGGCCCAGAGGTCGTGCGTCGCCCGGAACTGTGCGACGATCCGCTTGGCTTCATCCGCCCAGCCCGCGCCAAACAACCGTCGCGCCGCGGGCCGGGTCAGCACGGACACCAGGATGTTGCGATCCTCATCCGGCAGCTGATCGAACGCCAGGACCTCGTTCGCCGCCTTGTTCCAGGCCAGCAGATCCCATCTCCGGCCCGTGATGTAGGCCGGCTGTTTCATGGCGGCGATCATCCGCTGCAGCGAAGCCGGCACGCCCTCAGTCTGGAAGGCGCGCCGCTCGCCGGACCGCGTCAGCGCCTTGAGGTGCAGATGCTCCACCTTGGAGAGCCTGAGCGCGCGCGCCAGCGCATCGATGGTGGTCGCGGACGGATTGACCGATCGGCCCTGCTCCAGGCGGATGTACCAGTCGACGCCGATGCCGGCGAGTTCGGCCACTTCCTCGCGCCGCAAGCCTGCGGTTCGGCGTCTGCGGCCCTCGGCCAGTCCCACTTCCCGCGGCCTGAGCTTTTCCCGGCGCGACCTCAGAAAATCGCCGAGCTCGCTTTTGCTTTTCTCGATCAGGGTCACGGCAGCCTCTCGGGAGCTGAACTTTGGGGGGGACTGACGATCCTAGGATAATACCATGCCTTCTCCCATCCGGACAGCGTCGCAGAATGGGGCGAAGTTTGGAGCGCCATCATGACCGTCACTGACCCACCGCCTCACGCAGCAAGGCATCGAATTGCCCACTCGCGCATCGCGCTTTCGATCACCATCAATGCAGAGCGCCACGCGCTCGAGATCAGCCCGACCGCGACGTTGCTCGACGTCATCCGCGACCAGCTGGGCCTGACCGGCACCAAGAAGGGGTGCGACATGGGAGGCTGCGGCGCCTGCACGGTGCTGGTCGCGGGCCGGCGGGTCGTATCGTGCCTTGCGCTCGCCGCATCTTTTGGCGACGCCGCCGTCACCACGATCGAAGGGGTGGGAACTGCCGATCGCCTGCATCCGCTGCAGGCCGCCTTCATTCGCCATGATGCGCTCCAGTGCGGCTTTTGCACACCGGGCCAGATCCTCTCCGCCATCGCGCTGTTGTCGGAAGGCGCCGGTTCGATCGCGGAGATCCGAGAAGGCATGAGCGGCAATCTCTGCCGCTGCGGCGCGCATCCGAGCATCGTTGCGGCGATCGCGGAGGTCGCCGGGCTATGAGCGGACCGTCGTTCCATTACGTCAGCGCCGCGGGGCTCGATGACGCACTTGCGCAAGGGACAAGGCGAGATGCGATCTATCTCGCGGGCGGAACCGATTTTCTGCAGCTCTGGAAGAGCGGGCTCGCGACGCCCAAAACCGTCATCGACATCTCCCGCCTGCCGCTGACAGAAATCTGCTATGCCGGCGATATGTTGAGCCTCGGCGCGCTGGCGCGATTGAGCGACGTCTCCGCTCATCCCAACGTAAGAGCCCATCACCCGCTGATCGCGGAGGCGATCCTTGCCAGCGCGAGCGGACAGCTGCGCAACATGGCAACCGTCGGCGGCAACCTGCTGCAGCGGACGCGATGTCCCTATTTTCGCAGTGGCGAGCTCGCCTGCAACAAGCGCGCCCCGGGCTCCGGATGCGGCGCCCTCACCGGAGAGAACCGCCATGCGGCGCTGTTCGGCACCAGCGCCGGCTGCGTGGCGACGCATGCCTCGGATCTCGCGGTGGCGCTCAGCGCGCTCGATGCCGAGCTCGTTGTCGCCGGCGTGGCAGGCGAGCGGCGCCTCGTCCTGCAAAACCTCTATCTGCTCCCGGACGCAACGACTGCGCCAGACTCCACGCTTGCGGATGGCGATGTCATCACCGCGATCAACATCCGCGGCGCGGCCGCTTTCGCGCCGCGATCGACCTACCTGAAGGTTCGGGATCGCGCATCGTTCGAGTTCGCGGTCGTCTCGGTCGCCGCCGCGCTGCGGATCGAGGATGGTGTCATCAGCGCGGCGCGGCTCGCGGCCGGCGGCGTCGCGCCATTGCCGTGGCGGCTTCACGAAAGCGAAGCGGCACTGATCGGCCGTGCCCCGAACGAAGCGGCCTTTGTCACCGCCGCGGAGCGCGCGATCGAGGGAGCCAGGCCGCTCGACAACAACGCGTTCAAAATCCCCCTGCTCCGCAACGCCGTCATCCGCGCCTTGCAGACGATCGGAGTTATCAGGTGAACACCATCTAGACCACACGCTACGAAGCCCTCCAGAAAGTCACCGGCCAGGCCCGCTTCGAAGCCGAGATCGCGCCGGCAGGCCTGCTCCACGCCGCCTTGATCGAATCTCCCATCGCATGCGGCGAGCTCTTGGCCGTGGATGCGGCGGAGGCGGCAACGCATCCGGGCTTCGCGACCCTCGTCACGCATGCCGACTCGGCGCTCTTGAAACCCACGGCCGCCACCGCACTGATCCGCGAGACGGCGATTCATTTCCATGGCCAGCCCCTGGCGCTGGTCGCAGCATCGACGCTGGCGGAAGCGCATGAGGCGGCGCGTGCGGTTCGCATCAGGGCTGCGGCGCGGCCTGCAGTGACGCAGATGGACCAGGCGCTCGGCTCGGCCTTCGCCCCTGACACGGTCGGGCGTTTTCCCGCCGCGAGCCGCCGCGGCGATGCCGCCACGGCGCTCGGCGAGGCCGAGCTGGTGATCCAGAGCCGCTACAGCACGGCCGTCAACAATCATCACCCGATGGAACCGCACGTCGTGGTGTGCTGGTGGGACGGCGCAACGGCCGTCGTCCACACCTCGACGCAGGCGATTTTCGGCACCCGCGCTGTCATCGCGCAGGCCTTCGACATGCCGCCCAAAGATATTCGCGTGCTGGCCCGTTTTCTCGGCGGCGGCTTTGGCTGCAAGGGGCAGCTGTGGTGGCCATGGATGCTCTGGGCGATGCTGGCCTCGCGAAAAACCGGCTATCCGGTCAGGCTCGAATTGTCGCGCGCACAGCTGTTCACGCTGGTCGGACGGCGCCAGCAGACCGAGCAGGACCTGGCGCTCGGCTTCGCCGATGGCCGCCTCACGGCGATCGCGCATGACGTCGTGGCGCAGACCTCTCAGCATGCAGACTATTCGGATTCGACCGCCGTCTACAGCCGCCTGCTCTACGCCTGCCCCAATGTCTCGACCACGCACGCCCTGGTGCGAACCAATGAGCCGCAACCGGTGCCGATGCGGGCGCCGGGAACGGCGCCCGGCACCTTTGCACTGGAATCGGCAATGGACGAAGCCGCCGAGCGGCTCGGCCTCGATCCGCTCGACTTGCGCGTGAAGAATTTTGCCGATCACGACCAGGAGACCGGCCGGCCGTGGAGCAGCAACAGCCTGCTCGCCTGCTACCGCGTTGGTGCGGAACGGTTCGGCTGGGCGGATCGCCATCAAAAGGCAAAACGCGACGACCGCTGGACGATCGGTTTTGGCATGGCGACGACGCTGTATCCGGCGATCCGCCAGGCCTGCCGCGCCCGCGTCCGTCTCAACGTGGATGGATCGCTCCTCGTTCAATGCGGTACGCAGGACATGGGCTCGGGCACCTACACCGCGCTCGGCCAGATCGCGGCCGATGCGCTCGGCATTCCCATGACGAAGGTGACAGTCGAGCTCGGCGATACCTGGCTCCCTGACGGACCTTTTTCCGGCGGCTCGCAGGTCACGGCCAGCATCTTTCCGGCCGTGCTCGCGGCAACATCGAAATTGCGCGCGCGGCTCGCCAGCATGGCCGTTACCGACCTCAATGGGCCTCTCGGCGGCAAGGCACCCGATGACCTCGCTTTCGAGAACGAACTGATCCGCGAGCCCGCGAGCAACGCCGCGGAGAAGCTCAGCGACCTGCTGGTGCGCGCGGCTCCGGATGGCCTCGCCGCCGATGGGGAAATTGCCGCGACCGATCACCCAAAACTTGCCGCAACCGGCATGGGTTACGGCGCTGTGTTCGTCGAGATTGGCGTCGACGCCGCACTCGGCGAGATCCGCGTGCGCCGCGTCTGCGTTGCCTTTGCCGCCGGCCGCATCCTCAATCCGTTGCTGGCCAGGAGCCAGTATATCGGCGGCCTGATCGGCGGCATCGGCATGGCGCTGCATGAGCAGACGATCACCGACCGGGCGACCGGCTGCATCCTCGGCAAGTCGCTCAGCGATTATCTCATTCCGGTGCATGCCGACATGCCCACGTTCGACATTGCGATGATTGAAGAGGACGATCCGCACCTTCCCGGCAGCGTGAAAGGTATCGGCATGCTGGGCACCGCGGGCATCCAGGCCGCGATCGCCAACGCCGTATACGACGCGATCGGCAAGCGCGTTCGCCATCTGCCGATCCGGATCGAGGATTGTCTCGCGTCGGCCGCCGACACGGCGCGTCGTTGAGCATCGGACTGATTTTCAAACATGCGAGGGATGTGAGTCCGCGTTCTCGCGGCGCGATCGCACCCGAGTTGTCATCATTTCCGAACCCGTGATCCCGCGTGCATCACAGCACAAGATGTTGGCGGATTTTCTGCACCCCGCCTTGTTTTGGCCGCGGGTTGAGCAGATAATATGTTGCTATGTCTGGGTGTGGCGAGAAATTTCGCGGTTGCAGCGAACGCGTCAATGTCGCTCCCGATGCCGCGCGTCCGACCCGCCGCGCGCTGATGCTCGCGGCGCTCGCCGCGGGAACCTGCGTTGTGACAACAGGACCGCTCGCAGCCGAGGACGATGACCGGCCGGGCAGCGATTTGCGGCCAAAGGCCGCCGATCTCCTGGTGTTTTACGACGGCGATCGCCAAAACGAGATCATCAAGCCCGGTGACGTGGCTCTTGGCGGGCCGCCGGTCCATGCCTGGGCGAAGGATCCCAAGACATCCGTGATCCGCGATGGCTCACGGTTGAACGAGATCATGCTCGTCAGGCTTGATCCGAAGGAGCTCGACGAGGACACGCAGCCTTGGGCGGCTGACGGGATCCTGGCCTTTTCGGCGATCTGCACGCATGCCGGCTGCTCCGTCACGGAATGGACCAAGGCGACGGAGGGCGACGGCAACGTCTTCAAATGCCCCTGCCATAACTCGGAATTCGACCCGCGGCACGGTGCGAGCGTCGTCTTCGGACCGGCGCCGCGACGCCTCGCCGTGCTTCCACTCGCAATCTCCGAGGGAGCGCTGGTCGTATCCAGACCCTTTATCGGAAAGGTAGGTCCGCAGCAGACCGGCTGAGCCAACAGACAAGCGTTTGGGTTTTCGCGTTGCCAAAAAATCAAACGACATCAAACAGGAGGATGCGCCGATGACCATCAAGCAATGGCTGTTATCGAGTTCAGTTGCCTTGACATGCCTCGCCTCGCCAGCCGCGCTCGCGGGTTCGATCGATAATTACAGCACGGTGACCTCGGCCCGCCTGGAGAATCCCGAACCCGGCAACTGGATGCTCTATCGCCGGACCTATGACGGCCAGGGTTTTAGCCCGCTCGACCAGATCAATGCGTCGAACGTCAAGGATTTGACGCCGGTGTGGACCTTCTCGACCGGCGTCGTCGAAGGCCACGAGGCGCCGCCGATCATCAACAATGGCGTGATGTTCATCGCGACCCCGATGGGGCAGGTCATCGCGCTCAATGCAAAAACCGGCGAGCAGTACTGGCGCTACAAGCGCGAGCTTCCCGAGGATCTGTTCCAGCTGCACCCGACCAGCCGCGGCGTCGGGCTGTGGCAGGACAAGCTGTATCTCGCCACCACTGACGATCACCTGGTGGCGCTCGACGCCAAGACCGGAAAGGTGGTGTGGGACAAGAAGGTCCAGGACTACAAGAAGGGCCAGTATATGACGCTGATGCCGCTCGTGGTCGACGGGAAGGTGATCGTCGGCGGCTCCGGCGGCGAGCTCGGCGTGCGCGGCTATGTCGTGGCGTTCGACGCCAATGACGGCAAGGAGTTATGGCGCACGTTTACGATCCCAGGCGAAGGCGAGCCCGGCCACGACACCTGGAGCGGCGACGACTGGAAGACCGGCGGCGGCTCGGCCTGGATGACTGGCACCTATGACAAGGACACCAAGACGATCTATTGGGGCACCGGCAACGCCGCGCCCTGGCCGGGCACGGCGCATCCCGGCGACAATCTCTACACCAGCTCCGTGCTGGCGCTCGATCCGGACAGCGGCAAGATCAAGACGTACTTCCAGTATCATCCGAACGATTCCTGGGACTGGGATGAGGTCGACGCGCCGATGCTGGTCGATCTGCAGCGCGACGGCCGTTCGATCAAGAGCCTGATCCATCCGGGCCGCGATGCGATCTTCTGGGTGTTGGAACGCAAGCCCGACAGCATCAAATACGTCAACGGCTGGACCTTCGTCTCGACCGATGTCTGGAAGGGCATCGATCAGGAAACCGGCAAGCCGATCCTCGATCCAGCCCACAAGCCTGTCATCGGCAAACGCGTCGAGTTCTGTCCGTCGCTGTGGGGCGGCAAGGACTGGCCGTCGGCCGCCTACAGCCAGAAGACCGGGCTGGTCTACGTTCCCGCCAACGAGAATTTCTGCGGCGGGTTCAGCGGCGAGAAAGTGCCGCTGGTTCCGGGCCAGCTCTGGCTCGGCACCAAGCCGGAAGACATCGGCCTGACCCCGCGTCCGGGCGCCGATCATTTTGGCGAGCTGCAGGCCTGGGATCCTGCGACCGGAAAGAAGGTCTGGTCGCAGAATTTCCCAAAGTCGCAGCTGTTCGGCGCGGTGACGGCAACCGCAGGCGACCTGATCCTGGCCGGCGGCACCAACGACCGGATGTTCCGCATTTTCGATGACAAGACCGGAAAGCTGCTGTGGGAGCAGAAGACGAATTCCGGCATCATGGCGATGCCGATCGCCTATGAGGTCGATGGCACCGAATATATCGCGGTGCAGTCGGGCTGGGGCGTCGACGCGGCGCGCATCCAGGACGGGCTGTCGAAGGCGGGCCTCGGCATAGAGGACAACGTGCCGCAAGGCGGCGTCGTCTGGGTGTTTGCACTGAAGAAGTGAGCTCGGTCCGCACTGATCAATCGAGCAAGCCGCCCTCGAGGGCGGCTTGCTGATTCTCGAGCCGTGTCGCGTATGTGCACCGCCCCTGCGCGCGCCGCAGGCATGATGTCCTTGTGCGCTCCGTTCGCTTCAACGAACTCGTGCCGAGCGTCGTGCGCATTAACCATCCATTAACCATGGCGGCCTAGCCTCATCTGATCGTCCGGTCATCAGCCGATTGCCACCCGGTTCGTTCCAGGAGAACAGCCGATGCCCATTGAGACGCTGACCTATTCCGCGCTTGGTGCGCGCCTGAGAATCTCAGCGCAGGCCGCGCGCTCGCTTGCCAAGCGGCTCGGCTTGCCGCGCTCGGTCTCGGACGACGGCAAGGCCCTGGTCAGCGTCGACCTCGCCGAGATAAGGCATGCGCCGCGGCCAGGTCGCCGTCGCGGGGCAGACAAAGCCGCCTCGCTCAAAGCGAAGATCGCGGGACTGGAAGCGAATATCGCGCGGCTCGAGCTGGCTGCCGCCGGCCACCGGGCGGATTTCGAGCACGAGCGCGAGCGCGCGGATCGGCTGCTGATCGAACTGCTGCAGGCGAATACCGAAACCACGGCGGCCAAAGAGGCTGCGGCACGGCTTGAAGGCGCGCTGCGAACCAGCAGCCGGCATGCCGGCCCGGCAGACAGCCCCGCACAGGCACAGCATCGGCTGGGACGTCTGGCCGCGGACCTGGTTGCAGGAGACCGCAAGGCCAGCGGATAGACCAACGTTTGATTCCCGAGTTTTCTGGAGCGATCGTGAGGCAGACATGACGGACATCACCGATATTCGCGAGATGAGGGCGCGCATCGTCGTGTTCGGGGTCGGAGGTGCCGGCGGCAATGCGGTCAACAACATGATCGCGGCCGGGCTCGAAGGCGTCGAGTTCATCGTCGCCAACACCGATGCCCAGGCGCTGACCATGTCCAGGGCCGACCGCGTCATCCAGATGGGCACCCAGGTGACCGGCGGCCTTGGCGCCGGCGCGCAGCCCGAGGTCGGACGTGCTGCGGCCGAAGAGACCACCGAGGCGATCCGCCGTCATCTGGCCGGCGCGCATATGGTGTTCGTGACGGCGGGCATGGGCGGCGGCACCGGCACGGGCGCGGCGCCTGTCATCGCAAGGACCGCGCGCGAGCTCGGCATTCTCACCATCGGCGTCGTCACAAAGCCGTTCCAGTTCGAGGGCCAGCGCCGGATGCGCTTTGCCGAAGCCGGCATTGCGGACCTCCTGAAGGCCGTGGACACGCTTCTGGTGATTCCGAACCAGAACCTGTTCCGGGTGGCAAACGAGAAGACGACGTTCACCGACGCCTTCGCCATGGCCGATCAGGTGCTCTATTCCGGCGTTGCCTGCATCAGCGACCTCGTCGTCAAGGAAGGCCTGATCAATCTCGATTTTGCCGACGTGCTCTCGGTCATGCGCGAAAAGGGCCGCGCCATGATGGGACGTGGCGAGGCTTCCGGCGACAAGCGCGTGCTGAATGCCGCGGTCGCCGCGATCTCCAATCCGCTGATCGAGGATCCCTCGATCAAGCGCGCCAGCGGCCTGATCATTTCCATCACCGGGGGTCGGGATCTGACACTGTTCGAGGTCGACGAAGCCGCGAGCCGGATCCGCGACGAGGCCGACCAGGACGCCAACATCATCGTCGGCGCAACTTTTGACGACAGCCTGACGGACAAGGTCCGCGTTTCCGTGGTGGCGACCGGCATCGACAATCTCGGCGCGGCGCGCCAGACCGAGGATGGCTCGCTCAGCGCGCTGGCCGCCCGGCTGCGGAGCGACAACCGCCGCACCGCCGATCGCATCATGCGCGGTGCCGCGCCGCCGCCCCCGCCGGTCGCCAGCACGCCGCTGCGCACCGCGGCCCGGCTTCCCGACCCGGCCCGGCTTGCCGAGACGCGACCGGCAAAGCCGCTTTCGGAATGCGTGCGCCAGGCCGTTCCGCAGGGCCTCGATCCCTACGGCCGCCTCTCGGCCGTGCGCAATTCCGTGGACAAGGTGCTGGATATTCCGGCCTTCCTGACCCGCAAGGCGAGGTGAGCCGGCGCGAGCTAGGCCCGTCCGCCGTGCCGCGCGATGAGTTGATCGGCGACGTCATCGAGGTCGTTGCCGACGATCTGCGGCTGCGGGCCGACCCCCAGCACATCGTTGCCGACACGCTTGATGAGCGCTGCCTGCCAGCCCGCCGCGACGGCTCCGAGGGTGTCCCAGGTATGGCAGGCGATGAGACAGAGCCGCGCGGGTTCGACCGCAAGCTCCCGCTCGACATGGCCATAAGCCTGGCGCGACGGTTTGTGATGCTTCACGCCGTCCGCGCTGAAACGCCGCTCGAAGAGATCGACGATGCCGCCATGTTCGAGCTGGCGGGTCTGAACCTCCAGCAGATTGTCGGTCAGCGTGAAGAGCCGGAAACCTGCATCGCGCAGCTTGCGTAGTGCCCCTGGAACCTCACGGTGCGGCGGCATCGTGGAGAATCGTTCCGTCAGTTCCTTCTTCTCCTGCTCGCCGATCCTGATGCCGCGGGTATCCGCCAGCATCTTCATGACGGCCGCTCCGATATCGGTGAACGGGACGTAGCAGCCGGCCACGGTAAGAGCCGCGGAATACATGATGAAGTTGGAGAACCACAGGCGCATGGCGCTCTTCTCGCCGAAAATGCGCTCGAAGGTCGGCTCCATGGTTTCGAGATCGAGAAGCGTTTCGTTGACGTCGAAGACGATCAGGGGAAGAGCGGCCATGTTGTTTTGACTCCTGTTTGTCGCGCCCTCAGCTTTTCAGTGTGTGGTCTTGAGCCGGCTGCGATGTGCGGCCTGTTTGGCGCGATTGCCGCAGACCGCCATGCTGCACCATCGTCTCGCCTTTCTCCGCGTGTGGTCGGCAAACAGCAGCGTGCAGCCCTGCCCCTCACAGGCCTTGACGTCGGCAAAATCCTCTTCACAGACGAATTTCGCCAGCGCTTCGCCGATCGGCAGCAGCAGGGATTCGGGAGATCGCCAGCGCCGCATCACCAGAAGCTCCAGACCGTCGCCATCGCCGCCGCGATAACGCGAGATCTGGCTGAACGTTTCGTCGCGCTCCAGCAGCCCGTTCAGGGGACCCAGTTGGTGGAGCGCCCGGGGCGCCAGCGGCCGGCCCGCGTGCTTGCGGACGAAGCTCCTGAACCACTCGCGGAGTGCGCGAGCCTGGTCCGCGACCTTGTCCAGTTCGCCGGGCATCGCTCGCGCTCTCATCACATCCATGACATCGGCAGGAACAAACCTCGCCTGAGCCAGCCATTCCAGGAGACCGTCGCCGCTATCGAGCCAGTCGATCGGGACATCGGCCGGTGTCGCGATCGAGTTCAGGAAATCGAGACCGGGCGAGTCGGCGATGAACATGGCAGGTGGTCTTGATTCCACGATGGGCCTCTCTCAGAGCAGAAAGTTCCAATCGAATAACCTGTCAAATGCCTATTGACAAGTTAGGCGCGACTGGTAGTAACCCTTTAGATGCCATTCAACAGGTTACTGAGGCGATCCGCACCCAACCCACGGAGCAGATGGCGATGAAGGATGTGAGCGTGGTGTTTGCCCATGGCGCATGGGCCGACGGATCGAGCTGGGCCCGGGTCATCACGGCTCTTGCGCCAGAGGGCGTCGGTGTGACGGCAGCGCCGCTTCCGCTGACGTCGCTGGCCGACGACGTGGCCGCGCTCGACCGCAGCCTGGATCGGACCAAGGGACCGATCGTGCTGGTGGGACATGCCTATGCCGGCGCGGTCATTGCGCTCGCCCGCCCCGAACGCGTGAAGGCGCTGGTCTACGTGACCGCGCTTGCGCCCGACGAGGGCGAGAAGGTCGCGGACGTGTTCTATCGCCGCGAACCCCATCCTCTGGCGCCAAAACTTGCACCCGATGACAACGGCTGGATCTGGCTTCCCGAAGCAGCTTTTGCGACGGCGTTCGCGCAGAACGCATCTGCTGATGATCGCGCCGTGCTTGCGGCCGTGCAGCGTCCGATCGCGCTGAACTGCATCACCGTTCCCGCCGGACGCCCGCTGTGGAAGGACGTCCCGAGCTGGTTTCTCGTCGCCGAGGACGATCGCATGATCGTCCCGGAGACGCAGCGCTTCATGGCCCACCGCATGAAGGCGACCGTGAGGGCCCATGCAGTCGACCACACGCCGAGCGTCACCGCGCCGACCGTCGTCGTCGACTTGATCCGCGAGGCCGTCAGTTCCACGGCCGGACGCTGAAGCATGCCTTGCGCGTTCCTGTCAGACGTGACGTTCCGGAAACCACTCCGATAACCTTCTCGCACCTCTCAACAGGTTATGACCAAAGGAGAGCCGCATGACCCCAGTCAAATACCGGACCGCCGATGTCGACGGTTTCAACATCTTCTATCGCGAGGCGGGGTCTGCCGGCGCAGCAAAACTTCTGCTGCTGCATGGGTTTCCGAGCGCGGGCCACATGTTCCGCGACCTGATCCCGCTGCTCGCCGACAGGTTTCACCTGGTGGCGCCGGACCTTCCCGGGTTCGGCCAATCCGACATGCCGCCGCGCGAGACGTTCAACTACACATTCGACAACATCGCCCGCGTGATCGACCGCTTCACGGAGGTGATCGGCTTCGACCGGTTCGCGGTCTATGTTTTCGATTACGGTGCCCCCACGGGATTCCGGCTCGCGGTGCGTCACCCCGAGCGAATCACCGCCATCATCTCGCAGAACGGCAATGCCTATGAGGAGGGTCTGAGCGAGGGATGGAGCCCGATCAAGGCCTATTGGCAGGATCCGTCACCTGCGAACCGAGAGGCGCTCCGCGCCTTCCTCAGTCCGGAGACGACACGCTGGCAGTACACGCACGGCGTGCCCGATCCGACCACCGTGTCGCCGGATGGCCAGAACCTCGACAATTTCTATCTGGCTCGCCCCGGCGCTGACGAAGCCCAGCTCGACCTGTTCGGCGACTACAAGAGCAACGTTGCGCTGTATCCGTCCTTCCAGGATTACTTCCGGACCCACAAGCCGCCGTTGCTGGCCGTGTGGGGCAAGAACGATCCCTTCTTTGTTCCGCCGGGCGCCGAGGCGTTCAAGCGGGACAATCCCAGGGCCGTCGTTCGCTTCTTCGACACCGGCCACTTCGCGCTGGAAACCCATGCAGGCGACATCGCGAAAAGCATCCGCGACTTCCTGTCGTGACGGTGTCGCAAACGGCATGATGATCCCGGCGAAACCGGACAAGGCCGATTTCTGCGCTGGCCCGGCGGCCATCATTCCGTCTGCAGCGTCGGCGCGACCTCGCGCGCGACATGCACCAATGCTGCGATCAGCGGCGTCATCGGGTCGCGCTGCGGGATCACCAGCCCGACATTATAGGTCACGGTCGGATCGACGATTGGGATGGTGCGCACCCTGTCCGAAAAGCCCAGGGTCTCGGCGAGTTTTGCCGGCATCACGCTGGCCCAGCGGCCGGTCTTCACGTGCGTATAGAGCACGATCATCGAATTCGACGTCAGCGTCGGCGTCGCCTCGACGCCGACCGACTTCAATGCGCGGTCGATGATGCGGCGGTTCTGCATGTCCGGCGTCAACAGGCAGAGCGGCACCTGCCCGACTTCCTTCCAGGTCACCTGCTCGCGATCGCCGAACATGCCGTCCGGCGACGTCAACAGATAATAGCTCTCGTTGTAAAGCGGGATCGAACGCGCCTTGCCGATCGGCTCGTTCTCGATGTAGGTCAAGGCGGCGTCGACCTCGAGATTTTCCAGGAGCGCAAGCGCCGTGATGGAGGTGCAGGACACGATGCGGAACCGCACATTGGGGTGTCGCGCGCGAAACGGCGTGGTCAGCGAGGCGACCATGCCGAGCGCGGTCGGGATCGCCGCAATCGCGATTTCGCCGGACAGACCATCCTTGAGCGTGTTGATCTCCTGGCGCATCGCGCGGGCATCGCCGACGATGCGCCGCGCCCAGTCGAGCACGCGCTCGCCCTCGGGCGTAAAGCCCTGGAAGCGCGAGCCCCGCTGCACCAGCATGACGCCGAGAATTTCCTCGAGCTGCTTCAGGCTCGTCGACATCGTCGGCTGGGTCACGCCGCAGGCTTCCGCTGCGCGTCCGAAATGCCGCTCTTTGGCCAGCGCCAGGAGAAGTTCGAGTTTGTCGATCAACTCAAAAAAGCCTTTCCGATCAGGGCCAAAATGCACGCCATCATGACTATCACGGCAACACCATGGCAGACACGCCAAAAGGCCGTATTTTCATGGGCGCCATGCATTCATTGCGTTTTTCTATCGTTCAATTTCCGGCATCAATCAATGCGCTTTCTCTATCGCAGCATGAGACAGCTTTATTGATATCTTGAGAGATTCAATCTTTGATCGAATGCAATGATTTGCCTTCGACAGAGAGCCAGGGAATGACGCCTCAATATGAATCTTGGGATCCCGCGCGCGGGTCCGACATCATCGCCGAGCATGCCAAACGCGAGGGCGCGACGCTGGTGATCCTGCACGCGCTTCAGGAGGCTTTCGGCCACATCCCGGAGCCCGCGATCCCGATGGTCGCCGAGGCGCTGAACCTGTCGCGCGCCGAAGTTTACGGTGTGTTTACCTTTTACCACGACTTTCGCCAAAAGCCGGCCGGACGGCATGTGCTGAAACTGTGCCGCGCGGAAGCCTGCCAGGCCGCCGGCGGCGACGCGCTGGCCGCGCGTGCCGAACAGAAGCTTGGCATCGCCGTGGGCGACACGACGGCTGACGAGCGGCTGACTCTGGAGCCGATCTATTGCCTCGGTCTGTGCGCCACCGCGCCATCGGCAATGCTCGACGGCCGCCTGATCGGCCGCCTCGACGAAGCCCGTATCGATGCGATCGTGGCGGAGACCCAGCGATGACCTTGCGCCTGTTCATTCCCCGGGATGCCGGCGCCGTTGCGGTCGGCGCCGACGAGGTCGCGCTGGCGCTGGAGCAGGCTGCGGCAAAACGCAGCATCGCGATCGAAATTGTCAGGACCGGCTCGCGCGGCCTCTATTGGCTGGAGCCGATGGTCGAACTGGCGACACCGGCCGGCCGCGTGGCGTTCGGGCCGGTCGCGGTCGCCGACGTCCCTGCCCTGTTCGATGCCCTCACCACCGACGGCGCGCACCCCAAGCGGCTCGGCCTCACTGAGGAGATCCCCTGGCTGAAGCGGCAGACGCGCCTGACCTTTGCCCGCTGCGGCGTGATCGATCCGCGTTCCCTGGACGACTACCGCGCCCATGGCGGCTACAAGGGCCTCAAGCGCGCACTGTCACTCGGCCCGGATGCCGTTCTGGCCGAGGTCACCGCGTCGGGCCTGCGCGGCCGCGGCGGTGCCGGCTTTCCGACGGGTATCAAATGGAAGACGGTGGCGCAGGCCAGGGCGGATCGCAAATACATCGTCTGCAACGCCGACGAAGGCGACAGCGGCACCTTTGCCGACCGCATGATCATGGAAGGCGAACCGTTCCTGGTCATCGAAGGCATGACCATCGCCGCGATCGCGACCGGCGCCAGCAAAGGCTACATCTACATCCGCTCGGAATATCCGCACGCGGTCGAGGCGATGCGGCAGGCCATCGCGGCCGCGCAGCGTGCCGGCTATCTCGGCCGACGCACTGGTAACGGGACGCCGTCGTTCGATCTCGAAGTCAGGGTCGGCGCCGGGGCCTATGTCTGCGGCGAGGAGACCTCGCTGCTGGAGAGCCTGGAAGGCCGCCGCGGCATCGTGCGCGCAAAACCGCCGCTGCCCGCGCATCATGGCCTGTTCGGCAAGCCGACCGTCATCAACAACGTGCTGTCGTTCGCCGCGGTCCCCTTCGTCCTCACCGAGGGCGCCAAAGCCTATGCCGATTTCGGCATGGGCCGCTCGCGCGGCACGATGCCGATCCAGCTCGCCGGCAACATCCGCCATGGCGGGCTGTTCGAGACCGCGTTCGGCGTCACGCTCGGCGAGCTCGTCGACGACATCGGCGGCGGCACCCTGAGCGGCCGTCCGGTGCGCGCGGTGCAGGTCGGCGGCCCGCTCGGCGCCTATTTTCCCCGCGCGCTGTTCGACACGCCGTTCGACTATGAAGCCTTTGCCGCCCGCGACGGCCTGATCGGCCATGGCGGCATCGTGGTGTTCGACGACAGCGTCGACATGGCCAAGCAGGCGCGGTTTGCGATGGAGTTTTGCGCGATCGAATCCTGCGGCAAATGCACGCCCTGCCGGATCGGCTCGACCCGCGGGGTCGAGACGATCGACAAGATCCGGCGCGGCGAACGCGTCGCCGAAAACCTCGCCGTGGTCGAGGACCTCTGCAACACCATGAAGCTCGGCTCGCTCTGCGCACTCGGGGGTTTCACGCCCTATCCCGTGATGAGCGCCCTGAAACATTTTTCGGAAGATTTCGGCCCTGCGCCGACGCGCCTGCAGGCTGCGGAATAACAATAAGGACAAATCAGCATGTCTCTCATCGAAGAAATCGATTTCGGCACGCCGCGCTCCAAATCCGAAACCATGGTGACGCTGACCATCGACGGCCAGAGCATCACCGTGCCCGAGGGCACCTCGATCATGCGCGCCGCAATGGAAGCCGGCACACAGATCCCAAAGCTCTGCGCGACCGACATGGTCGACGCCTTCGGCTCCTGCCGGCTCTGCCTGATCGAGATCGAGGGCCGCGCAGGCACGCCGGCCTCCTGCACCACGCCGGCCATGAACGGCCTCGTCGTGCACACCCAGACCGAGCGGCTGAAGCGCTTACGCAAAGGCGTGATGGAGCTCTACATCTCGGACCATCCGCTGGACTGCCTGACCTGCGCCGCCAATGGCGATTGCGAACTGCAGGACATGGCGGGCGCGGTCGGCCTGCGCGACGTGCGCTACGGCTATCAGGGCGAGAACCATGTCTTCGCCGAAGCCAAGGACGCGGCCAATGCGGCCTTGATGCCCAAGGACGAAAGCAACCCCTATTTCACCTATGATCCCTCCAAATGCATCGTCTGCTCGCGATGCGTCCGCGCCTGCGAGGAAGTGCAAGGAACCTTTGCCCTGACGATCTCCGGCCGCGGCTTTGAGAGCCGCGTCTCGCCCGGCATGAGCGAGAGTTTCCTCGGCTCCGAATGCGTCTCCTGTGGCGCCTGCGTGCAGGCCTGCCCGACCGCGACGCTGACGGAAAAATCGGTCATCGAGATCGGCCAGCCCGAGCACTCGGCGGTGACGACCTGCGCCTATTGCGGCGTCGGCTGCACCTTCAAGGCGGAAATGCGCGGCGAGGAAGTGGTGCGCATGGTTCCCTACAAGGATGGCAAGGCCAATCGCGGCCATTCCTGCGTCAAGGGCCGCTTTGCATGGGGCTACACGACGCACAAGGAACGCATCCTGAAACCGATGATCCGCGAGACTATCGCCGAGCCCTGGCGTGAGGTTTCCTGGGACGAGGCGTTCAGCTTCGCCGCGACAAAACTCCGCAACATCCAGCAGAAACATGGCCGCGACTCGATCGGCGGCATCACCTCGTCACGCTGCACCAACGAGGAAACCTATCTGGTGCAAAAGCTGATCCGCGCCGGCTTTGGCAACAACAATGTCGACACCTGCGCGCGCGTCTGCCATTCGCCGACCGGCTACGGCCTGGCGACCACGTTCGGCACCTCGGCGGGCACGCAGGATTTCGACTCGGTCGAACACACCGACGTCGCCATGATCATCGGCGCCAATCCGGCCTCCGCCCACCCTGTGTTCGCCTCTCGCTTGAAGAAGCGGCTGCGCCAGGGCGCGAAACTGATCGTGATCGATCCGCGCCGCACCGAGATGGTGGAGGCGCCGCATGTGAAGGCGCTGCATCTGCCGCTGCTGCCCGGCACCAACGTCGCCGTGCTCACGGCGATCGCCCATGTCATCGTCACCGAAGGCCTCGTCAACGAAGCTTTCGTGCGCGAGCGCTGCGACTGGAGCGAATTCGAGGACTGGGCGGCGTTCGTGTCGCAGCCGAAGAACAGCCCGGAAGCCACCGCAATCATGACCGGCGTCGACCCGAAGGATCTGCGCGAAGCGGCGCGGCTCTATGCCACCGGCGGCAACGGCGCGATCTATTACGGGCTCGGCGTCACCGAGCACAGCCAGGGCTCGACCACTGTCATCGCGATCGCCAACCTCGCGATGGCGACCGGCAATATCGGCCGCCCCGGCGTCGGCGTGAACCCGCTGCGCGGCCAGAACAACGTGCAGGGCTCCTGCGACATGGGCTCGTTTCCGCACGAGCTGCCCGGCTACCGGCATATCTCGGGCGATGCGGTGCGCGATCAGTTCGAGGCGCTGTGGCGGGTCAAGCTCAATCCCGAGCCGGGCCTGCGCATCCCCAACATGTTCGACGCGGCGATCGACGGCTCGTTCAAGGGCCTCTATGTGCAGGGCGAGGACATCCTGCAGTCAGATCCCAACACCACCCATGTGGTCGCGGCGCTGTCGGCGATGGAATGCGTCATCGTCCACGACCTCTTCCTCAACGAGACCGCGAACTACGCCCATGTGTTCCTGCCCGGCTCGACCTTTTTGGAGAAGGACGGCACCTTCACCAATGCCGAGCGCCGCATCCAGCGCGTGCGCAAGGTGATGAGCCCGCGCAACGGCCTCGCCGACTGGGAGGTCACCATCGGCCTCGCCAAGGCGATAGGCTTTGACATGAACTACAGTCACCCCTCCGAGATCATGGACGAGATCGCGGCGCTGACGCCGACCTTTGCCGGCGTCTCCTTCGCCAAGCTCGATGAGCTGGGCTCGGTGCAGTGGCCCTGCAACGAGAAGGCGCCGGAAGGCACGCCCGTGATGCACATCGACGGTTTTGTGCGCGGCAAGGGCAAGTTCGTGGTGACAGAATATATCGCGACCGACGAGCGCACCGGCCCGCGCTTCCCGCTGCTGCTCACCACCGGCCGCATCCTCAGCCAGTACAATGTCGGCGCGCAGACCCGCCGCACCGAAAACGTGGTCTGGCACGACGAGGACCGGCTCGAAATCCACCCGCACGACGCCGAGCAGCGTGGCGTACGCGAGGGCGACTGGGTGCGGCTCAAGAGCCGCGCCGGCGAGACAACCTTGCGCGCCGAGATTACCGACCGGGTCGCACCGGGCGTGGTCTACACCACATTCCATCACCCGGACACGCAGGCCAACGTGATCACGACCGAGTATTCGGACTGGGCAACCAATTGTCCGGAGTACAAGGTGACCGCCGTGCAGGTGTCGCCGTCGAACGGCCCCTCCGACTGGCAGAAGGCCTATGACGCGCAGGCGCGGCAGTCGCGGCGGATCGCGCATGTCGAAGCGG
>Ga0335071_10000668_pt1 | contig 37342 bp, 33 predicted proteins | sample Lox_Sample_15_FD_206724 | JGI IMG/M metagenome (GOLD analysis project Ga0335071, IMG submission 206724) | Soil microbial communities from Loxahatchee National Wildlife Refuge, Florida, United States - Lox_Sample_1.5 | ecosystem: Environmental > Terrestrial > Soil > Wetlands | place: USA... | reverse complement strand
CCATGCCTACCGGCGGTTGGCCAATCGTTGGTTGGAGATCGCTTGGAGGTTGTGGCAGGATCGCATTCCATATGACGAAGAGCGTCATTTGCGTCAACACGCATTACGTGTAAGGCCCCCAAACTAGTAATTTTGAATTGAGCTTCCTGGCTGTGTAGGTTCTAGGTTGGTTCCCTGAACGTTCAACGCAGCCCGGGTCAATGTTTGGTCATGACACCGCTATTTTTCCGCGCCTGGTGTTGATTTCTCCTATTGACAAAACGTGTCTGCCGCCGGGACGAGCGAGACGAGACGGCTGAAAATCACTTTTTCTGGCGAATGGCCGCCGCGGGCCGCGCCGATCGCGACATCGTACCCGAAGGGTAAGCATCCCGTAGGGAAGGCGGTCAGGCCGTCTCGCCCCGGCGGGCCGGGTCTTTCGGCCCGAACGGGGTGGAGCCGGTGTTGGCTGGCCCAAAGATTAGGGAGCCGTAGCCATCGGGCGCGGTCTGACTTCACGATCCAGACGGTCTCCGAGATTGTCTTTTGCGACATCCAAGTCGAATTCTGCCTGAAGTCCGAGCCAGAATTGAGGGGAGACACCAAAGTAACGAGCAAGGCGAAGGGCAGTATCGGCAGTGATGCTACGTGTGCCAAGCGTAATCTCGTTGATCCGACGGGCGTCTACACCAATTTCGATTGCCAGACGATTCTGACTAAGGTGCAATGGCTTGATGAACTCTTCGAGTAAAACTTCCCCTGGATGAACAGGATGTAATTTGTTGGTCATAGTAAACCTACCTTTCAATGGTAATCTACGATCTGAACGTTGTAGGCATCGCTCTCTTGCCATTCAAAACAAATTCGCCACTGGTCATTGATTCGGATACTCCATTGACCTGTTCTATTCCCGGTGAGCTTTTCTAAGCGGTTTGCCGGTGGAACACGGAGGTCGTTCAGAGAAATTGCGTTGTTGATCATACGCAATTTTCGCAGAGCGATTTGTTGGATATCTGGCGGCAATTTGCGAGAAATCTGCCGCTGATAGATACTTTGAGTAAGATCGTCTTTGAACGTTTTGATCACGGAGTTATTGTATGGCGCGATGCGCTATATGTCAACCACCCAATTGGTGCAATGCTTTCAACAATTTTCTGGAAGAGCCAGCCAACTATTAATTATCCGGGTAGACGAATGGTTTACGGACTGTCTGTCTACTTACATCAACCAATTAATCCTTCGGCTGACCCAACATTAAATTTCCTCCCCATCATTATATAACGCAATCAAAAAAGCAGGCCACGCTGCTGCCATGGCCTGCTCTCTCGTCAGATCACAGTGACGGTCGACCCTCTTTCCGTCTTTTCCACCTCGATGCGAGTGGGAAAGGCGTCCTTCAGTTCCTCCAAATGGGTGATGACCAGAATCTTGGCGAAATCGCTCTTCACCGCGTTGATCGCCTGGATCAGGCGCTGGCGGCCGAGTGCGTCTTGTGAGCCAAAGCCCTCGTCGATGACCAGCATCTGCAGGCGGGCTCCCTTGCGGGCGGCCAGCACCTCCGAAAGCGCCAGGCGGATGGCAAAGTTGACCCGGAAGGCCTCCCCGCCCGAGAACATCTCGTAATCCCGCAGCCCGGCTCCGTCGCTGACCTGAATCTCGAGGGTCTCGCGCAGGTCCTTCCGTTTCTCGTCCTTGTATTTCCCCTGGGTCTCGAAGTGCAGGCGCATGCTGTCCTCGCTCAGCCGGCCGAGGATCTCGTTCGCCTTCAGCTCGATCTCCGGCAGGGCCTGCTCGATCAGCAGGGCGGGGACGCCGTCCTTGCCGAAGGCGCGCTCCAGGGCCTTGTACCTTCCGATTTGCAGGCCCAACTCGCCGCGCTCGCTCTCGTACTTCTTCTTGCGCTCGCGCTGGACGTCCAGCACGCTGACCTTCTGGCGGGCGGCGCCGACTTCCTGGTTCAACCCGTTCTCGCGCTCCTGAAGGTCGAAGAGGGCCCGTTCGGCCGCGTCCAGGTCGGGGGACTGGGATTCGACCGCAGCCAGGGCGGCGGCCGTTTCGTCGTATTCCTTCTGCTGGGCGCCGAACGCGGCAGACTGCTGGCCGATCTGTTCCTTCAGGTTGGCAATCTCGTCATCCAGGGGCTGGGTGGCGGCCCGGGCGGACTCGAGGGCCCGGTAGGCCGCTTCGGCGGTCCGGCCCTGGACCTCGGTTTTGCGGGCGGCGTCGTGGGATGCGGCGTCATATCCCAGGGCGGCCAGTTGCTTGTCCACTTTCGCCAGTTGCTTGCGGGCGTCGACGGCGAACTTCTCGCCCTCGAGCAGCCTGGCCACCTGCGCCAGGCGCTTCGCCCCGCCCTTTTCCCACTCCTTGACCTTCTTCTGGTCGGCCTCCAGGCGCTCGGCGAGCCTGGCGACGGCGTTCGACTGGGCCAGCCGCTCGGACTCCGCCGGGGCGAGCTGCTTGAGGCGGGCTTCGCAGTCCGTGATCCGGCCGGCCAGTTCCTCGGCCGTGGCCTTGTTCGTCCGCCAGCGGTCGCCCATCTGTTTCCCCTCGGCCTGGAGCTGTTCGAGGGTGGACTGGCGGTGTTCCGGGTTGAGGGGCTGCCCGCACAGGGGACAGGATGCGCCGTCGGCGGCCTGGAGTTTTTCGATGCGCACCTTGAGCTCGTCCATCTCGGCTTTCAGGGCGGCATTCTCGGCTCGCAGCTCGGCCTGTTTCTCGCGGCTTTCCTGGGCCTGTCCTTCCAGGCTAACGCGCTCCTCCAGCTTCGCTTCCGCCTCCGCGAGACTCTTTTGCGCCGCATCGATTTCGGTGGCTAGCCGGCCCAGGGCGGCCTGCTTTTCCTCGATGGCCGACTTTTCGACCAGCAAGGAGGACTGCTCCTGTTCCAGCCGGGCCTTTTCGGTGTTGATTTCGTCCAGGAAGGGCAGGCGCAGTTTTTCCTGTTCGTGGAATTGGGAGGCGACGCCGTCCCAGCGCTCCAGCTCCTGGCGGGAGGCCTGCCAGGCGGCGTATGCGGCTTCGACTTCTTTTGCCCGGCCGAGCAGGTCGGCGTGGGCGAGCCGTTCGGACTCCCGCCCGGCCAGGCGGGTCTGCAAGGCGGTGAGGCCCGCATTCGAGCGCTCCAGGCTTTCGGCGAGCTTGACGACCAGCTGGCGTTGTTTGTCGAGGGCGAGGTGGGCCTGGCGGGCGGTGGCGAGGGCCGCCTCCTGGATTTTCCGGCCGGCGGCCAGCGCCCCCAGTTGCATTTCCAGGTCGGCCAGGTGGGCCTTGCGGGGCTCCTCCTCGGCCAGCTCCGCCTCGATCTCGGCGATGTGGCCGTCCACTGCGCCAAGGGAATTCTCGATCGCCTTGCGCTGTTCGGCGGCCCTTTCCCGGTAGACCTCCCAGGTTTCCAACCCGAGGATCTTGCCCAGGATCTCCTTGCGCCGCGCCGGCGGCTGCTGGGCGAACTGGTCGGCGTGCCCTTGCAGGAAGAACGAGACGTTGACGAAGGTGTCGTAATCTAGGCGGAGGACCTGCTCGAGGCGTGCCTGGGTGTCCCGGTTGGTGCGCTCGGTGAGCGGACGCCATTCGGCGGATTTTTCAGCCTTCCCGGATTGTTGGATCTGGAATTCGAGCGCGGTGGTCTTGCCGCGGGCCAGCGAACGGATGACCCGGTAGATGTTGGCCTCGTAGGCGAAAGTGAAAGAAACCTCGGCGGCCTGCGACTGCAGGTTGACGACGGACTCATCCCGCTTGCGGGCCTGCCCGAAGAGCGCCCAGGTCATCGCGTCCAGCAGCGAGGATTTCCCGGCTCCGTTCTGGCCCGAAATGCAGGCCAAGTCGAAGCTGCTGAAGTCCACCTCGACGGGTTCGTGGTAGGAGAGAAAACCGGAGATTTTCAAGCGGAGTGGGATCACGGGATTATTTTATCATTCCTGAAATGGAATGCAGTGTGCCAGGCGCCAACTGCTTGCCCAACCTTCTGTCTGATGTTATCATATTCGTGTGTTCACGAACCCCGCAAACCGCAACCGCACGCGCCTGACACTGGCCATTGTCGTCCTCGTGACCATCCCGTGCTATTGCCTGGGCTTTGCAACCGTCCAGTGGGTTCGCGGCAGCGCGACCGCCACGGCGACCGAGACGTTTACGCCGTCCGACACATTTACCGGCACGCCCCTGACGCCCACCGCCACATCGACGCCGACTCCCAGCCTGACCGCCAGCGTGACCCTGACTCCGAGCGAGACATTCACCCCCAGCCTGACGAACAGCGCCACCTGGACCGTGACCCTGACCCCCAGCGAAACCCCCAGCATGACGCCTCCGCCGACGTTGACGCCGAGTTTGACCCTGACGCCGGTCCCGCCTCCTTCGGACACCCCGATCCCGTCCGATACCCCTGACCTGACTCCGACGACTTAGAGTTGTCCAAAATGACCGAACTCCTGCCTTTCCTCAAGCAACTGCTTTCCGTTCCCGGCCTTTCCGGCTACGAGGATCCCGCCGCCATGCTCATCGAAGAACAATGGCGGCCCTTCGTTCAGCAGTTCAGCCGGGGGAAACTCGGTTCGCTGCATGCCTTACGGACCGGAACCGGGGCGGTGCCACGCCCGTCCGTGATGATCACCACTCACATGGACGCCATCGGCCTGATGGTTACCGGGGTCGTCAACGGATTCCTGCGCCTCACCCAGGTGGGCGGCGTCGACCCGCGGGTCCTGCCCGGGACGAGCGTCAGCGTGTACGCCAGCGGCGGCGGAGAGCCACGCATCTTGCCGGGCGTGGTCGTCCAACCGGCCGCCCACTTGCTGCCTCCCGAAGCCCGCGACGGGGTGGTGCCGCTCGAGAACCTGTTCGTCGACACCGGCCTGCCGCCTCACAGCCTGGCCGGGCTGGTCCGGGTCGGGGACGTGGTCTCCTTTGCTCAGCCTCCGGTCGAATTGAGCGGCGAGACCCTCTCGGGCCATACGCTGGACAATCGGGCCTCGGTGGCCGCCCTGACCGTCTGCCTGGAAGAACTGCAGAGCCGTCCGCATGCCTGGGATGTCTGGGCGGTCGCCAGCACCCAGGAGGAGGTCGGCGCGCTGGGGGCGGGCGCCTCTGCTTTCGAGCTGCACCCGAGCATGGCCATCGCCGTGGACGTCACCTGGGCGAAGGGGCCGGGCGCCTCCGACTGGAGCACCTTCCCGCTCGGCAAGGGCCCGACTATCGTGATGGGTCCCAATATCCACCCGGCCCTGCACGAGGCGATGAAGGAACTGGCCGACCGGCTCGAGATCCCGTACGCCGTGGAATACACCCCGACCCATTCGGGGACGGACGGCGTCGCCACCCAGGTGGCCGCGGAAGGCATCCCGACGCTGGTGATGGGCCTGCCGCTTCGCTACATGCACACGCCGGTGGAGCTGGTGGCCGTCAAGGATATCCAGCGGCTCGGCCGCCTGCTGGCCGAATTCATCGCCGGCCTGGAGCCGGATTTCATGCAAAAGATCACCTGGGATGACTGACATGCCCGCGATTGGAAACGCCCAACTCAAGCTGCTCGAAAAACTGTGCAATGCCTGCGCCGTCTCGGGGGACGAGGCCGAGGTGCGTCGGATCGTCCTGGAGGAGCTCCGCGGCGTCGCCACCGATGTCCGGGTGGATGCCCTGGGCAACGTACTGGTCACAATGCTTGCCAGCGGGTCGAAACGCCCGCGGGTCATGCTGTCGGCCCACATGGACGAGGTCGGTTTCATGCTGGTGGCCGACGACGGCGACGGCCTGTTCCGCTTCGAGACCGTCGGCGGGATGGACGTCCGCCAGCTTCCCGGCAAGGCCGTGCTGGTCGGCCGGGACCATGTGCCGGGGGTGATCGGGGCGCGCCCGATCCACCTGACCACCGCCGACGAACGCCGTCACAAGATCCCCCTGGACTCGCTGCGGATCGACGTTGGCCCGGGCAGCCCGAAGGTCAAGCCCGGCGACCGGGCGACCTTTGCCACCCGTTTCCAGAAGAGCGGTCCGGCGCTGCTTTCCAAGGCGCTGGATAACCGCCTGGGCGTGGCCACCCTGATCGAACTGCTCAGGAATGCCCCGGCCGGGATCGACCTGCTGGTCGCCTTCACCGTCCAGGAGGAGATCGGCCTGCGGGGCGCCAAAGTGGCCGCCCACGCCTTCGGCCCCGACCTGGCGATCGCAGTGGACGCCACCCCTGCCAACGACCTGCCGACCTGGGACGGGGAGGAGAATGCCGCCTACAACACGAAGCTCGGCTTCGGCCCGGCCATCTACCTGGCGGACGGGGCGACCTTTTCGGACCCACGCCTGATCCGCTGGCTGGACGAGGCCGGTACGGCTGCAAAGATCCCTCACCAGTTCCGCCAGCCGGGCGGCGGCGGGACGGACGCCGGGGCCATCCACAAGAGCCGCGCCGGCGTGCCGAGCGTCTCGGTCTCGGTGCCGCACCGCTACAGCCACACGGCCGTTTCCATCGCCCGCCTCGAGGATTGGAAGAACACCTTTGCGCTGCTGTTCGCTGCGTTGTCTCACGTACCGTCAAATTTATTGGTTTCGGAGCGTAAATAATATGAATGGATTGATTGCCCTGGTTGGCTCGGGCGAATACCTGCCCGTGATGGATCCGGTCGACCGCTACCTGCTGGAGCACTGCGGCGCGGATGGGAAGAAGCCGCGGGTGGTCTGCCTGCCGACCGCGGCCGGCGAGGAAGGCGACGCCTCGGTCGATCGCTGGCTAAGGATGGGGGTGGAACATTTCACCCGGCTGGGCGCGCACGTCCAGGCCGCCCGGATCACGAACCGGGCGGAGGCGGACGAGCCCCAGTACGCCGAGATGCTCGAGCAGGCCGACCTGGTCTATTTCTCCGGCGGACACCCGACCTACCTGTACCAGACCATGCAAGGGAGCCAAGCCTGGCAGGCAGCCGAAAAAGCCTGGGGCCGCGGCGCGGTCTACGCCGGCTGCTCGGCCGGCGCGATGATCCTGGGCGCCAACATCCCGGATTTCCGCTCGCTTGGCCTGCGCCAGCAGGCCGCCTTCGGGGTATTCCCCAACAGCGTCATCTTCCCGCATTTCGACCGCATGATGACCATGCGGGGCGTGGTCATGCCGCTCCTCCAGTCCCGCCTGGGGAAAGAGGAATACTCGCTCGGGATCGACGAGGAGACCGCCCTGGTCGGCAAGCTGGGCGGCGAGTGGACGGTGATGGGTCGCAGCAAGGTCTACCTCATCACCCGCAAGGAAGTGAAAGCATTCAGCGCCGGCGAAACTGTCCCGGTACCGGCGTAGCCGGTTTCTTCGAGGAGTTTTCATGAAAGCTTTGATCCAGAAATTGACCGAGACCTTCAGCCCCTCCGGCTTCGAATCCGTCATTCGGGAGGTCATCCGGGGGGAGGTGAAGCCCCTGGCGGACGAGATCCGGGTGGACGCGCTCGGCAACTTGCTCGTCCGGAAAGGCGCGAAAGCTGCGAATGGCCTGCGCATCATGCTGGCCGCCCACATGGACGAGATCGGCCTGATGGCCACCCACATCGACGAGAACGGTTTCGTCCGCTTCACTGGCGTGGGCGGCATCCGCCCGGCCGGGCTGGCGGGCAGCCGGGTCCGCTTCATGGACGGAAGGCCCGGCGTGATTGGCTCGGACAGGCTGCCGGACGCCAGCAAATTGCCCGGACTGGAGCAGTGTTACATCGACGTGGGCGCTTCGAGCCGGGCGGACTGTCCGGTCAAGGTCGGGGACGTGTGCGCCTTCGAGCGTCCCTTCGTCGATCTGGGCTCGCGCTTGGTTGCCAAATCGATGGACGACCGGATTGGCTGCGTCGTGTTGGTCGAGACCCTGCGGGCGTTGAAGAAATCCCCGCACGAGATCTATTTCGTCTTTACCACCCAGGAGGAAGTCGGAACGCGCGGCGCGACGACCTCCGCGTTCGGCGTCGACCCGGACCTCGGCCTGGCGGTGGACGTCACCGGCACCGGCGATACGCCGAAGTCGTCGAAAATGGAAGTCGCCCTGGGGAAGGGCCCGGCCATCAAGGTCAAGGACAGCGGGATGCTCTCCGACCCGCGCGTCGTCGCCTGGATGGCGCGCACCGCCGAAAAGGCGCACCTCCCTTACCAGCGGGAAGTGCTCGAGGGCGGCACGACGGACGCCCGCGCCATCCAGCTGGCCCGGGGCGGCGTCCCAGCCGGCTGTCTCTCGGTCCCGACCCGCTACATCCATTCACCATCCGAGATGGTCGATTACGGGGACGTGCAGAATTCCGTCAAACTGTTGACGGCCCTGTTGAGCGGGCCAGTGGGATTGTAAAACGTGTGAAAACCAAAAAGGCGCAGCTTTTTTAGGGCTGCGCCTTTTTTATCCTAGTTCGATTAGGGGGAAACGGTAATATTGTAAACTTCCACGTAATCCCCGACCGGGTAATCGTTCCAGCCATCGTTGATCTGCTGCCGGATTTTCTGGCCGAACTGGGCCTGTGCTTGCCCGCCAGGTTGTTTCCCTTTTTGGACGGAAGCTAATCGGGTCGGGTGTCTGCTGCGCCTGGGAGCTGGTCGTGGTCGGGCAGGAGTCTCTCCACCTGGCGGATCGCCGGGAAGGCGTAACCTGCCAACAGGGCGGTGATGGTCAGCCCGCCAAAGACGATCATCTCGACCGCCATCCCGGAACCGCGTCCGGTTCCGGCCATCCAGCCGAAGGCTCGCGCCAGGCCTGTCCCGGACTGCATGGCCGGCTCGAGGAGATGATCGGCCAGCAACCCGCCGAGGATGGGGGTGAACATGTCCGGCGCCCAGGTCAACAACCGCCGGGCGGCGAAGACCCTCCCCTGTACATCCGGCGCCACCTTGGCTTGCAGCAGAGATTGGCTGGAGGCGTTCCCCAGGGTCGCCCCGAGGCCGCACAAAAGCGAGGTTGGGATCCAAACGCCCAGGCCGCGGCCCAGCCCGAAGAGGATATTCCCTACCAGGCAAAAGAATGACCAGCCGACCAGGGTGCCATGGATGCGGTTTTTCAACCCGCCCCAGGCTGACATAATCAGCGAGCCGAGCACCCAGGAAACCGCCCCTGCCGTCTCGACTGCTCCCAGAATGACGCTGTTATTGCCGGTCCGGGAGAGGACCAGCGGTACCTGGACGCTGTTGGGAAAACCGAGGAACAAGTTCGCCGCGAACAGAATGATCACGATCCCAAACAAACTGGGACGCTGGAAGATGTATTTGAAGCCGAAGGTGGCCTCCTTGAAAATGTTTCCCTTGCCGGCCTGACCTTCGACCGTTTGCCTCGGCGGCGGGACCCGGATGAGCATCAACGCCCCGATCGCCAGCAGGAATGTCGACAGGTCGATGATCATGACTCCGGTGAGGCCGATGTGCGGCATAAGCGCCCCGGCCAGCAGGGGGGCGATGGCTGACGGGCCGGCCTGTACAAGGGACATCATCCCGTTGGCCCGACCGTACTGTTCCTTCGGAATCATCGTTGTGATGGCAGCCGAGTAGGCCGGCCACTGAAAGGCGCTGCCCAGTCCGATGAAGCCATTGATGATGAAGAAGTGCCAGATTTCCAGCTGGTGGGTGGCGAAGAGAATGAAGATGGAAAGCGTCCCCAGGGCGGCGGTCAGGTCGCTGACCATCATCATCAGCTTGCGGTTGTACCGGTCCACGAAAACGCCTGCCAGCGGGATGAGCAGCAGGTACGGAACGGTGAAAGCCGACTGCATCACGCCCAGGTCAGTTGCGCTGCTGGTCTTCTGGAAGACCCAGATCGACAGGGCAAAGCTGGTCATATTGGAGGCCAGGATGGAAATCGCCTGGCCAGCCAGGACGATCATCAGGCCGGTCATCCCGGATGGGCGCCTGGATGGGGCAGTCGGACCGGTCACGCCAGCTCCTTCTCCGTTGCCAGGGTCCGGCCGAGCTGGTAGGCCTGCTCGAGCAGCTCGGGATGTTTTTCGACCTCGCCCATGTCGTTGACCGAGCCGTGGACGACGGCGACCAGTTCGCTCTTCAGGAAGCGGCACATCGTCTCGAAGGTATGGATGGCGTTGATCCCGCCGGAAGTATACAGGTCGGTGTCGCCGTAGGTCAGCAGGATGCCGAACCGTTTGTGACTCACTTCCTGCCACTGGTGTCCCTGGAAACCGTACCAGCGGTCGATGCAGAGCTTAAGTTGGGCGCTGAAGGTGAACCAGTAGACCGGGGTGGCCAGGACGATGGCGTCCGCGGCCGCCAACTTGGGATAGAGCGGCGTCATATCGTCTTCGATGACGCATTCACCGGATTCCGTGCACAAGTCGCAGGCGTCGCAGGCGCGGATGTCCAGGCCGTGCAGGTAGATGCTCTCGACCTCGGCCCCGGCTTCCTGTGCGCCCGCCGCGGCCCGGTCGGCCAGGGTGGCGCTGTTGCCATGCTCACGCGGACTGCCTTTAAGGATCAGAATCTTTTTTGTCACAGGGTCTCTCCCTATCCGTGTTCCACACGCGAATAAGAATATGCCGTCGCAGCCAGGTTGATGAAATAGGTGACCAGGCTCAAGAAGCCGAACGGCTTGCCAACCAGAAAGCAGTACCCGATCATCCCCATCAGGGCCAGGTAATATAGACCGAGATATGGACCCAGCCAGCGGGAATGCCGGAAGTCGAATTTGAGCAGATAGTCGAGCAGGAATTCGAGCGCATCGTAGACCAACAGCAGCCCGGGCAGGACGGTTGTCCACCACGCTCGCTGGAGGGCCAGGTTGAAACCGACCGCTGCCAGGAGCGGGATTCCCAGGCCCAGGCTGGCCAGCCCCACCCGGAACCCGGCTTTCGTCTGGCCGCGCCCCCGCAGAAGGAACATGACAGCCAGCAGCAGGTTCGTCAGGTTGGCGATGCCCACCACTGCCCAATCGATAGCCGGGAATAATCCGGTCATGGTTTCCACTCCCACGCATCATCTTACCTTAAATTTCAGGAATACACACGGGTCTCAACCAGGGTCTTCCACCCTTCCAGGGACGGATACGCTATAATCCGGTATTGGATATCGAAAGGGATGATATGAACGCGATCACCGAGTTTGAAAACCGCCTGCCGCAAACCCACCGGACGGTCTTCCGCAACCTGAAGAGTCCGCTCGCCATCCAGGAATACCTGGACAGCATTCCATACAAAGCCGAGGAATTGGACCGCTCGCCGGTGCAGGTGATGACCGATGGCCAGGCCCATTGCCTGGACGGAGGCATCTTCGCCGCCCTGGCCATGGGGAGGATCGGCTTCCGCCCGCTCATCCTGGACCTGGTGCCGGCTCCCGGGACCGACGACGACCACGTCCTGGCCGTCTACCAGATCGACGGATGCTGGGGGGCGTTGGCCAAGTCCAACTATCCCAACCTGCGCTGGCGCGAGCCGGTCCATCGCGGCCTGCGCGAGCTGGTGATGACCTACTTCGAATTCTATTTCAATCTCGAGCGTGAAAAGACCCTGCGCGGATACACCCGCCCCCTGGACCTGTCGCAATTCAAGGATCCGACCTGGATGTGGGATGAAGAGGGGATCAAGAAGATCTCGAAGCGACTTTATGCATTGACGCCGATTCCGCTGGTCTCCGAAAATGGCGCGGCCCGGCTCAGCGTGGCCGACGAACGCTCGTACAAGGCCGGCACTTATGGGACGGATTTCAACTGGTCTTTCGGAGCGCGACCTTAACCCTCCCGGTCTGAAGGGCCCTAATACTAAATTAGGGCCGGCCGGGAATCGAGCCCCTGACCAGCCCTAATTGCCTTTGGGTTGAGCAACGATCTCAGCGCAACCCTTCAGTAATGGCGCCAAGCATGACGGTGGTTTCGAAATCGATGGTTTTGGCGCCTGCCAGTTTGGCCTTGCAGGTTTCGATCACCCTGCCCGAGAATTGGTTCCACTGCTGGTCGGTCAACAGGTAAATTTGATCCTTGAAATGCAAATGGATCCTGTTGCCGCCTTTTATGCCCAGGTCGAAAGCCTGTTTTACCCCGACCTCAGCCTTTGGCATCACGGCTGCTTTTAATGACATCCCTGCAGCCGCCAGGTCTTTTTCCGTTGCGGCCTGAAGCTTGTTCCTTTGAATGAATTCGCCGATCTGGGAAGAGTATTGGACCCAGAAGGGGATGGGTATACCCGGGAATATCCACCCGGGCCATAGCGCAACAACTTTATTTGCAACCATATTTTCCTCCTTGAGCAGACATCATAAGAAATGGGCAAAAAAATAGTCAATCCTGGTCGCTAGGCGGGGAGCGTGTCGCCATCGTATTGACCTCCTTTGGCTGTTGCCAGACTGTTCCACTGGGGTATGCCGGACAGGTGGTGAATAAATACCGGTCCCAGCTGACTCTCCAGTTTCGTAAAAACATCCATCGCAATTCGAATAATGGCATGTTCGGACGCACACAAAAATGGTCCAACCCGGTTGTAATAGCCGGTCATGAAAACGTTCGAGCAGCCGCACCAATTCATGCACATGTCCTTCAGCGAACACTCACTGCATTCCCGATTATGGCTCCCATCGGGAGCGCATCGTCTCATCATTCGGGAAATATCGACGCCGTGTTCCACCGAACCGATGCAGTGTTCATGGTTGCCAGCGGTACTGATCAAGCGTTCGCACGGGTACAAGCTGCCATCGGGAGTGATGGTCAATTCCCCGGTGCCCATCTGGCAGCGCTCCAGGGGATGATAGCCGCCCCGGATGACAACTGCGACCTTTGTGTCTATCAAACTTATAAAGTGGGGGTCATGATCCAAATACCAGGCCACGTAACGGTCTGCCAGGGCGCGATAGACAGTCGGTAAAGCTTCCGCGTCTGCTTGAGTCCAATTGGCGGAAAAATCCGGGTTCAGGAATATCCTCCGCAGACCCAGCCCGGAGAAATAATCCAGGGTCTCGGGCAGGTATCGAAAGGTTTGTGGATGGTAGACCGCATTGACCAGGACGACAGGCAAGGCCTGCTGGGCAGCCATGAGGGTGTGTACGACCGCCGAGGCCGTCTCCTGGCCTGCCGGCGTATGCCGGAACAGATTCTGTACATGTGGAGGTCCATCGCAACTGAAACAGACCTTGAACGCATGCTCGTTGAAAAAGGCCGCAATCGCATCTGAAAATATCGTGCCGTTGGTAGTGATCGTCAATCTGACGTGGTCGGGATCATACGCGGGATGATCCTCGATCATCGAGGTGATGTCTTTAAGAAGGGAGAATTCCAGAAGCGGCTCGCCGCCAAAAAAGCCGATCTCGATATTGCTTTTTGGGGGAGCATGATGAAATATAAAGTCAAGCGCCTGCTGGGCGGTCTCTATGGACATGACGGCTTTATTCTTCCGGACATAGCAATATGAGCATGCCAGGTTACACTGAAGCGTTGTACAGAGGGTATAACGACGCGGCCGACTGTTCAGGTCGACCAGATTGTTTCCATTTGTGGGCGGTGGTGTGTTAGTTGGTGCGGCCGGCATGTTTCCCCCAGGGATTTCTGAGGAATGAGCTTACTGCAGAAGACAATTTGTTGATCGGAACATCCATAGGTTACCCCTTCTTGCTATTCGATTTTCTTCAACTGCCAGGCTCCAGAAAACACAAAAAATCCATCGACTATGACGGAATGCCACAATGGAAAATGCGAAAAAATTTTGGAAACTATGCAATTGTTTGGAAAAAGGCTATTGCTTCTGTAATCTCCACACCCTTAACTTACTCGAGCCACTCCAACTATACAACGAAACAGCCTCGAATTCAAGGCAATATTTCAGATTCTGAATGTTCATGAAAGGGTAAACCCTTCCGCAAACCTGATCCATATTAGACTGTCGGGCAAGATATTATCTTGCCCGACTTGCCCTACAATTTTATCCCGAGCACCATCTCGACCGGCAGCCCCCACATCGGCATCACTTTCGCCTCCTGGGTCTTAAACCCGGCCGCTTCCATGGATTCCCGGGCGAAGATCGGGCGGCAATCCACGTAGTTGGGGATTTTATCGTGGGACCAGTCGTACAGGCGGGTCATCAGGTTGGGCTTGCCCTTCTTCGACATGGCGACAACGCAGATGCGCCCGCCGGGACACAGCACCCGTTTGCATTCGCGCAGGACGAGCGGGATCTCGGGGGTGTCGAAGAGCTCCAGGGTGAAGCAGAGGAAGACGGCATCCAGGGAGCTGTCCGGGAAGGGCAGGGAGGCCGCGTCGCCGATCTTTAGGTTGGTCCGGGACGAAAGGCCGGCCTTGCGGAGGCGTTCCCCGGCAACCGTCCGCATGCCCTCGGAAATATCCAGCCCGTGGACCTTGCCCTTCTCCCCGACCGCGCGGGCCAGCGGCAGGAGGGTTTTCCCGGTCCCGAAGCCGATCTCCAGGACGGTTTCGCCCGGCTGGACCGCCAGGAGCTGCAGCCCGATCTCCTTGTATTTCTTCTCGCTGTCCCCGGCCATGGCATCGTACCATCTGCTCATGCGATCATAGCTGGCCCGGGCTTCTTCCTTGGTTCTCGTAACGCGGCTGATCTCTGCCATGCCATTTCCTCTCTTATCCGGTCAGCTCGCGCAGGCGCTGATACATGAGAGATATCCCCATTGCCACCAGGGCGACGACGATAATCCACTTCCAGAAGTGCAGGAACAAGATGATGGTGGCCGCCATGGCCAGGAGCAGGGTGATCCGCCCGACCGTCTGAACGAAGGCGCCGCGCAGGACGGATTCGGTCACGACGAATAAGATGAAGATGACGAGCAGACCCGCCCAGATGTACTTTGGCACGAACAGGATCAGGGCGGCCACGGCGAACAACAGCAGGCTCAAGCTGACGGCAGCCCAGGTCTCGGCGGCCCGGTCGAAGCGCAGGGCCTGGGCCGTGCTGTCGGGGACGGCCAGGTTGCGGATATGGGCGTGTGGATCGTCCTGCAGGCCGGCCTGCATGCGTTCCAGCCGCTGGGTCAGGCCCTGCAGCAGGGCGGCATTCTCGGATTGCTCCCTCCTCAGGCCGCGGACTTCGGTGGAAAGGCTGGCGATTTCCTTTTCCAGGGCCGCGTACTGCTTGGCCAGGTGCGGGTTGCCTTCCATGCCCTTCGACTTGATCCCCAGGGCCTGCAGCTCGCCGGCTTTCTGCGGGATGAGCTTGCCTAATTCTTCCTGGCGGTGGGAGACCTTGCTGCAGTTCTCCCGGAGCATGTCCATGGCGTGGGGCGGGGTGGGGACTTTGTCCAGACCGGCGAATCCGAGCAGGTCATACCAAGAGCTGCGCGGTGTGCCGTCCCGGTTGTACATGGGCCCGGCCGGGGCGTTTTCCCCGGAGATCGGATCCTTGGCGAAGTACCCCCACAGGCCGCGGTACTGGCTGGCCCAGGGCGTCGACTCGTCGATCATGACCGGCGACCAGGCCTGGGGTCCGCCCGGGCCGAGGCGCAGTCCGTCCCCGCGGGCAAAATCGACGAACGGGATGCGCAGGGTGTTGACCGGCGGCTGTCCGAGCATGTCGGTCCAGAGCTTGTTCCAGGAACGGACCAGGCCCGAAAACCAGCCGGGCAGCGGCAGGTTGACGGCGGCCTGGTACTCACCGCGCCGGAAGTACGAAGCGTGCGATCCGGCCCCGGCATAGACGACTGGGTGCCCATCCTCCAGGTCAAGCTGGCTGCGATCGTCCCAGCGGCGGCGCAGGTCGTCGCCGTGGAAGTCGTGCGAGGCGTAGGCGGCCCATTCCGGGATGAGCTGGCCGTTGTCCTCGTACAGGTAGACCGTCACCATCTCCCAGTCGGATTCGTGGTCGTTGACGCCGTGGAAGCCGGAGCGCCAGCTGTTGAAGCAGAAGAAGAACCAGTATTGCAGCATGACCCAGCCGTTCTGGCGGGTGACGCGGCCATAGTAGGTGTATTTCGGATTGAGCTCGAAGATCTCGTTGTAATCGATCTCGGCGGCCGCCGCGTCCGCGGCCGAGACCTTGCCGCGCAGCAGGAAGGAAAGGGAGAACAGGCCGTCGACCAGGCGGGGCAGGAAGCCTCCGCGGGCCAGCCGCCCGATCCCGGCATGGAAGTAATTCCCCAGGCGGATGCGCAGCAGGGTCTGGTCGGCCAGTACCTGGGCGGCTTCCGCCAGGTTGAGGTTCTCGACGAAGCGCAGGTAGCGGATCGAGCCGAATTCCGCCGGCCGTGTCTCGATCAGCTTTTCTAGGGTAAGCTCGCCCTGTTTGACCAGCAGCTCGTCACGCCCATCGGGATGGTGTTCCCAAAGCGATGACTCGCGCACGTAGCCTTCCACTTCGGTCGGGAAGAATTGCTCGCCTTTGGTGTAGTAGACCACCGGCTCGAATTTGCGCAGCAACTCCAGGTCGGGAGTGCCGGCCGGGGCGGTGGGTCGGTCAGAGGGTGGGTTCATCGCGCCTCCTGATCCCAAAGATCTGCTGGACGTCGGTCATGTTCAGGGCGAAGGCGATGATGACATTGGATGCCATCACGGCGTAATTGGCCCGGGTATAGAAGTAATCCACCAGCGAGATCACCAGCGAAATGCCCGTCCAGGCCATCAGCAGCACCCAACTCCAGCGGTGCAGGCGCAGGAAACCGATCAGGACGACGATGCCGGCCAGCGACAGCACTAAGTAGGTAATGCTGGAAAGGAGGATTTTCCCCATGGCGGTCAGTTTCCAGCCCGTGAAGAACGGACCGGCCAGCCCGCTCTGAAAAACGTTCGATCGGATCAGCGGCTCGAAAACCTGGTAAAGCCGGATCAGGAAGAGGACCACGATCGCCACCGCGATGATCGTCACGGCGATCGGACTCTTTTTCCTGCTGCTCTTCTTCCTCTTTTTTGCCATCCTTCACCTCGAATTGTCGCTTCGGAGCAGACCAAAGTCTCCATTCAGGATATCTTTCCCCCAATTATAGAACCAAGTTCCTCAAAAAGGAGATGAGATTGTCATTAAGGTGTCAACTGGTAAAAGGAGGCTTGTAGTAGAATCTTTCTACAGAAATCATTCAGAATCCGAGTCCAGACGTGCCACCCAGCAAGCGCAATCCTTCTCCCGGCCCCATCCCATCGACCGATCAACCCAAGCCCCTCATCGAGCTGCGACAGGTTTACAAAGTCTACGAAACCGCCGCAGGGGATTTCCCCGCCCTGCGCGGCGTCACCGCGCAGGTCCACCCGACCGAATTCCTGGGCGTGATCGGGAAGTCCGGGGCGGGAAAATCCACCTTGCTGAACATGATCACCGGGGTGGACCACATCACGACCGGCGAGGTGGTCGTCCACAATGGCGCAGGCGATGTTTCCATCCATGCCTTGAGCGAGAACGACCTGGCGCTGTGGCGCGGCCGGACGATGGGCGTGGTCTACCAGTCCTTCCAGCTCCTGCCGATGTTGACCCTGGTGGAGAACGTCATGCTGCCGATGGATTTGTGTGGGCTGTACAACCGGCGGGAAAGCCGGGAGCGCGCCCTGGATCTGCTTCGACTGGTCGAGCTGGAGGAGCACGCCTTCAAGCTCCCGAATTTCATTTCCGGCGGGCAGCAGCAGCGTGTGGCGATCGCCCGGGCCCTGGCCAACGATCCACCGATCATCGTCGCCGACGAACCGACCGGCAGCCTGGATTCGGTCACGGCGGATCACGTCTTCCAGGTCTTTGAGCGCCTGCTCGACAAGGGCAAGACCATCATCATGGTCACCCACGATAACAGCCTGGCGCCGCGTTTCACCCGTCATCTTTACATTCAAGACGGGGAGATCGTCCCGGACGCCGGGGCAGTCAAAAAGAAGGTGCGCCGATGAAACGGATCCATGCCGCGGCCGCATCCCGCTCGGATGTCGTCATCGACCTGCAGAAGGTGGTCAAGACCTTCAAGAACGCCGCCGGGGAATTCACCGTCCTCAAGGGCGTGGACCTCTCCCTGCGCCAGGGCGAGTTCGTCGCCATCGTCGGCAAATCCGGCAGCGGCAAGTCTACCCTGCTGAACATGATCACCGGCATCGACCACCCGACTGCCGGGAAAGTGGTCATCCGCGGGACCGACATCTACCAGATGACCGAAAGCCAGCGTTCCCTCTGGCGCGGCAAGAACCTGGGGGTGGTCTTCCAGTTCTTCCAGCTCCTGCCCATGCTGACCCTGCTCGAAAACGTCATGCTGCCGATGGACTACGTCGGCATGTACGACTTCGATGAGCGTCCGAAGCGCGCCCTGGAGCTGCTCGGGATGGTCGGCCTGGAGGCCCAGGCGGATAAACTGCCTGTGGCGGTGTCGACCGGCCAGCAGCAGAGCGCCGCCATCGCCCGCGCCCTCGCGACCGATCCACCCATCCTCTGCGCCGACGAGCCGACCGGCAACCTGGATTCGCGCTCGGCGGATGTCATCATCGAGTTGTTCGATAATCTTGTAAAGAACGGGAAGACCATTGCCATGGTCACCCATGACCCATCCCTGACCGAGCGGACATCCCGCACCATCGTCATCTCGGACGGCGAGTTGATCGACGAGACGGTGGCGCAGTGCCTGTCGCTGCTGAACCATCGCCAGATGCTCGAAGCGACCCGCCTGCTCGAGCATTTCACCTACGCCGCCGACAGCAACATCCTGCAAGCCGGCCAGCACGTCGACTATTTTTTCATGGTCAAGAGCGGCGTGGTCGAAGTGGTCCTGCAATGCGGCCCGCGCAAGAAGGACGGGGTCACCATCGCCCGGATGGGGCCGGGCCAATTCTTCGGCGAGATCGAATTGCTGCAGGGCGGGAAGTCGATCGCCTGCATCCGCGCCGCTCCCGACGGGCCGGTCGAACTGGTGGCCCTCCACCGGGACGTGTTCAAGAAGCTGTTGGCCGATTCTCCGCTGACAGAGGAAGCCCTCGGCAAGATCGTCCAGGCGCGCCTGGACGAGAACCGCACTGCCGACCGGCGGAGAAAGAAATAATTAACACAAAGGACACCACGGAGCACGAAGGAAAAGAGCAAGTCTGTTTTGTTCTCCCAATAAAACCCTTTGTGTACCTTCGTGCCCTTCGTGTTGAAAGCTTTTGAGGTGATGTTCTTATGATGCGTCCGCGTTGGCGAAAAGTATTCCACGACCTGGTCGGCAGCCTGTCGCGCACGGCACTGGTTGTCGTTTCGATCGCCGTGGGCGTGTTCTCGATCGGGGTGATCGTCGGCGCCTATGTGATCATCTCGAATGACATGAGCGTCAGCTACGCCGCCAACAACCCGATGAACGTCGAGCTGCGCACCAACGACTTCGACAGCAACCTGGTCAAGACGGTCCAGGATATGAACGGGGTCAAACAGGCGGAGGGACGGCGGGTCTTCACCATGCCGGTGCGGACCCCCGGAAGCACCGAATGGGTGTCGATCAATGTGGTGGCCATCGACGACTTCGCCAAGCAGCAGATCAACCTGATGCACGTCCTCTCCGGCACCGGCAAACCGGCCAAGAAGCAGGTCCTCCTCGAGCGAAAGGTCCTCGAGAGTCTGCATGTCAAGGTGGGCGATTCACTCGAATTCCTGCTCGACAACGGCTCCATCCGGACCATGCAGGTGGTTGGCATCGTCCAAGACCCGAGCACCGGGGCGGGAGATTTCCTGGCCAACCCGTTCGTCTACATTACCACCGACACCCTGTCGTACCTGCGCCAGCCCGACACCTTCAATCGTCTGTATGCCACGGTGACGACCGGCCAGAATGACGATGCCCACCTGCGCCAGATGGCCGGCAATGTCAAGGACAACGTCGAGCAGAGCGGCGTCACCGTCCTGCGGACGCGCTCGTCGAAGACCAACGAACACCCGCTGGCCTCCACCGTCCAGGCCATCCTCGGGATCCTGCTGGCCCTGGGCATCCTGATCCTGTTCCTGAGCAGTTCGCTGATCGCCAACACGCTGAGCGCCTTGCTCAACCAGCACCTGCGCCACATCGGCGTGATGAAGCTGGTGGGCGGGCGGCGCAGCCAGATTTTCACCATGTACATCGTCCTGATCCTGGCTTTCGGGGTCATCGCCCTCTTGATCGCCGTTCCACTCGGCGGTCAGGGGGCCTATGCCCTCTCGGCTTTCATCGCCCAGAAGATCAATTTCAACTTGCTTGGGTACAGGATCGTCCCGCTTGCCTTTGCGATCCAGATCGTGGTCGGGCTGGCGGTTCCGCTGTTGGCCGGATTGGTGCCGGTCCTGAACGGGTCCCGGATTACCGTCCTGCGGGCCTTGAGCGGCGACATCGCCCAGGAGGAGAAGAAACCTTCCCTGGAGGCGAAGCCGCGCGAGCCGGTATCGAGCCGGCTGCTGACCTGGTTCCGCTCCCAGCTTGCCAAGCGCGGCATCCACATCCCGCGCCCACTCTTGATCTCGCTGCGGAATACGTTCCGGCGAAAGGGCCGCCTGGCCCTGACGCTTTTCACCCTCACCATGGGCGGGGCCATCTTCGTTGCCGTGTTCAACGTGCGCGTGACCCTCCACGATTACATCGACAGCATCGGTAAATATTTCATGGCCGACGTGACCCTTGATTTCACCCAGACCTACCGTCTGGATGAGGTGTACAACGCCGCCAAGCAGGTGCCCGGGGTGGTGGCGGTCGAGGGCTGGGCATACGCCAGCGCCGAAGCCCTCTACCCAGACGGAACGGTCGCCGACACGATCACCGTCCTGGCCCCGCCGGTGGACAGCACCCTGGTCTCGCCGATGATGGTCTCGGGCCGCTGGCTGCAGCCGGGCGACCGGAAAGCCATCACCGTCAGCGAGAGCATCCTGTCGAAATACCCCGACCTGGTCCCCGGCAAGACCATCCGCCTGAAGATCAACGACCACGAGGACGACTGGACGGTGGTGGGCATCTTCAAGTTCGTCACCCAACAGGGGACGGTGGCCTACGGTACGTACGAATATATTTCCAAGATCACCCACACCACCGATCATGCCTTTACATACCGGATCGTCACGGATAAGCATAACCCGGCTTACCAGCAGCTGATGAGCGAGCGGTTGGACAAGTATTTCCGGGACAAAGGGTTCCACGTCAATGCGGCCCGGACGGGCAAATCCACGCTGGCCACGGCTTCGGAAAGCCTCGACATCCTGGTGACCTTCCTGCTCATCATGGCGTTACTGACGGCCCTGGTCGGGAGCATGGGCCTGACCGGGACGATGGGCATGAACGTGCTGGAGCGCACCCGTGAGATCGGTGTGATGCGCTCGATCGGGGCGGTCGACCGGGAGATCATGCGCACGGTCATCGTGGAAGGGATGGTCATCGGCGGCATTTCCTGGCTGATCGGGGCGGCGCTTTCCTTCCCGATCACGTATTTGCTTTCCGACATCGTCAGCGTGGCGATCTTCAAATCGCCCATTGCAGTCCATTTCACCTACCAGGGATTTGGCCTCTGGCTCCTGGTGGTGCTGGCCCTCTCGGCGCTCGCCAGCATCCTGCCGGCCCGCAATGCTGCCCGGCTGACCATTCGCGAAGTCCTGGCATACGAGTAGTAATTCGCTTTTAGCTTAGTCGAAGGAGATCGATATGAACAAGAGAATCACTTATTCCGGCTTATTCCTGGCCCTGGCTCTGCTGTTGGCCGCCTGTGGGACGAATGCGAATACGAACGCCATCGTCACCCCAAGTTCGGCGGATACCGTGGTCGCGGAGGGCCATCTTGCCCCGAGCCGCAACCAATACCTGGCCTTTACGGCGCGTGGCAAGGTGGACCAGATCCTGGTCAAGAAAGGCGACAAGGTCAGGCAGGGACAGGTGCTGGTCAGCCTGGCGGACCGCCAGCAGGCCCAGGCCGCCCTGACGGCTGCCCAGCTCGGCCTGACCTCCGCTCAGCAGGCCTTCGACGCCCTGAACCGCACCGGAGACCTGGGCCGCGCCCAGGCCTGGCAGGCTTACATGGATGCCCAGAAGGTTCGCGAATCCGCCCAACTGGCCTGGGATGCCCTCGATCAGAGCACCATCCAGACGAACATCGACAATGCCCAGTCGGACGTCACCTCCCGCAAGACCGACCTGGATAACGCCCAGACCGATTTCAACAAGTACGCCGACCTGGCCAACGACAATCCCACCCGTAAGTCCTACGAACAGGCGCTGCGCACCGCCCAGACCAATTACGACCAGGCAGTCCAGAAGGTGGAAACCCTGACGAACGACCGCGACCGGGTCCAGGCCGCCCTGCTGGCTGCCCAGAACGCCGAGGCGGAAGCCAAGCGGACTTACGAGAATAGCCAAAACGGTCCCGACCGCGACAAGCTGGCCCTGGCCCAGGCCCAGCTCGACAACGCCAAGGCGCAGGTGGCCTCCGCCCAGGATGCCCTGGATAACTATGACCTGAAGGCGCCCTTCGACTGTACCGTCATGGACATCAATATTTCCGAGAACCAGATGATCGGCCCGGAGACCTGGGCCGTGGCCGTGGCGGATACCAGCCAATGGTACGTCGACACGAGCGACCTGAACGAGCTCGACGTGGTCAAGGTAAGCGTCGGCCAGAAAGTGGATATCACTGCGGATGCCCTTCCCGGGGTGAACATGACCGGGGTGGTCGAGTCGATTGGCCTGACGCCCATCAATCAGGGCACGGACGTCCTGTACACGGTCCATATCCGTTTGGATAACCCCGACCCGCGCCTGCGTTGGGGCATGACGATGGAAGTGACCTTCCCAACGAACAAGTAACTGCGCCTTCGCTGTTCAAACAGGAGCCGGGAGATCGTTCACCGGCTCTTTTGTTTCCTCCCGGCCTTGACAACTTGCCTAATTAATATTATATTTTTAATAAATATATTATAAAATAGATTGGAAATTACGTCGATTTATCGGTAGATGGGAGTCGATATGCACACGTATCGGTACTTGATTGTCGGGAGCGGGATGACCGCTGATGCCGCCGTGCGCGGGATCCGTTCCATTGATCCGCACGGTTCGATCGGGATGCTCGGCGAGGAAAGCGATCCGCCTTACAGCCGTCCGCCCTTGAGCAAGGCCTTGTGGAAGGGCAAGCCGGTCGATAGCGTCTGGCGCAGGACGCCGGAGGCAGCCCTGACCCTCCACCTCGGGCATAAGATCCTCTCCCTGAACGCCGCCGAACGCCTGGCGGTCGATGATGAGGGACAGACCTATCGGGGGGAAAAGCTCCTATTGGCTACGGGTGGGACTCCCCGTCGCCTGCCTTTTGGCGGCGACGATATCATCTACTTCCGTACTCTGGCCGATTTCAAACGCCTCCACGAACAGACCATCCAAAAAAAGACATTCGCCGTGATCGGAGGCGGGTTCATCGGCTCGGAGATCGCGGCCGCCCTCGCCTTGAATGGTAAACAGGTGACCATGCTTTTCCCGGAAGAAGGCATCGGCGCGCTGGTCTACCCGCCCGACCTGTCCCGGTTTCTCAACGATTTCTTTCGCCAGAAAGGAGTGGAAGTGCGGACGGGTGAACTGTTGTCAGGAATGGAGACACGCCGCAAGACTCGGGTCCTGACGACCAAAAGCGGACTTGAGGTTGCCGTGGACGCGGTGGTGGCCGGGATCGGCCTCCGACCGAACCTGGACCTGGCCCAGACGGCCGGCTTGCAGACCGGAAACGGCATCCTCGTCGACGAGCATCTGCTCACGGGCCAGGCGGAGGTCTATGCTGCCGGGGATGTCGCCGAGTTCTACAACCCGGCCCTTGGAAAGCGTATGCGCGTCGAACATGAGGACAATGCCAACACGATGGGGTTCCTGGCAGGCCGGAACATGGCTGGCGCAGGCGAACCGTATGATCACCTGCCGTTCTTCTACTCCGACCTGTTCGAGCTGGGTTACGAAGCTGTCGGAGAATTGGACGCCCGTTCGACCGTCGTGGCGGATTGGCAGGAGCCATACAAGACCGGCGTGCTGTATTACCTGAAGGACGGGCGGGTCAGGGGAGTCTTGCTCTGGAACGTCTGGAAAAAAGTCGAGGCAGCTCGCAAGCTGATCGCTGCTCCGGGTCCGTTTGGCCCGGAGAACCTGATCGGCAGGCTCGGTTATTGATTCCAGGTCGGTTCGATCGGAACGACGGCTATCGAATGGAGAAGAAGATGGAAACGAATCATACACACGCACAGCGGGACTCGCATTCCGTGATTGCCGTGGAAAAACGCCAGATCCCGGCCGACCAGATCCATAAATTCGAAGGTTACATGTCGGAGATCTTCTCCGCCCTTGGCATGGATATGGAAACCCCCTCGACCGTCGATACCCCGAAACGGTACATACAGGCTTTGATCGAGGCGACCGATGGTTTCGACGGGGATCCCAAGCTGCTGAAGACCTTCCGGACGGAATGCCGCGGCGAGCCGGACTGCCGGATCAGCCAGTTGATCGAGGGTCCGATCCGGTTCCATTCTCTCTGCGAGCACCACGTCTTCCCATTCTTCGGCCGGGCCTACATCGGCTATATCGCCCATGAACATATCATCGGCCTGTCCAAATTGACCCGCCTGGTGCGGCTTTTCACCCATCGCTTCGCGGTCCAGGAAAGGATCGGCCAGCAAGTGGCCGACTCCCTGGAGGCGATGCTCGAGCCCCACGGCGTGGCGGTGTACCTGGAAGCGCAGCACATGTGCGTGGAGATGCGCGGCGTCCGCGAGGCTGCGCCCCTGACCCGGACGCTCGTCTGGCGCGGCAATTATGCCAGCGACGCCTCCCTGCGCAGCGAGTTCCTGGCTGCCTGTGGTTTGAAAAACTGACGGGTCGCCCGATCTTCTGATTGCTCGAAGGATTGGGAATGTCTCTCGAAGGAAGGACGGTCTTGATCACCGGAGGAGCGCGCCGGATCGGGCGCTCGCTTGCCCTGGCGGTTGCGCGCTCCGGCGCGGACGTGGCCTTGCATTATCACCGCTCGGAAGGCGAAGCGGAGGCCGTGCGTGACGAGATCATCGGGATGGGCAGGCAGGCGGTTCTCCTGCGAGCCGACCTGGGCGACCCGCAGACCTGCACCGATTTGATCGGCCGGCTCCGCCCCCGGACGGATTTGTTCGCCCTCGTCAACAACGCGGCGGTTTTCGAGGCCCTGACCTGGGAAACGACCGACCCGGCATCCTGGGAGCGGCACCTGACGGTCAACCTGACCGCCCCGTTCCTGCTCAGCCAGGCCTTCGCCCGCACCCTGGGCGACCGGGCGGAAGGTCGCATCGTCAACCTGCTCGACTGGCGGGCGCTGCGCCCCGGCCCCGACCACCTGCCCTATACGGTCAGCAAGGCCGGGCTGACCGCCCTGACGCGTTCCCTGGCCGTCGCGTTGGCCCCTCGCATTACCGTCAACGGGCTGGCCCTGGGCGCGATCCTGCCCCCGCAGGCCGGGGCCCCCGCCGGGGTGCTGGACCGGGTCCCGGCCGGACGGTGGGCCGGCCTCGAGGAGGTCGGGCAGGCCCTGCTCTTCCTGCTCGATGGGCCGGCTTACATCACCGGGGAGATCCTGCACGTCGATGGCGGCAGGCACCTGGTTTAGGAAGGGAATTCCATGGATCAAATCTTCATCACGGATTTGGAAGCGCGCGGGATCCTCGGGATCAACGATTGGGAGCGTGAAAAGCCCCAGACGATCCGGATCAATATCGTGCTATTTGCCGACCTGCGCAGGATTGGCGAGAGCGATGACATCCGCGACGGCGTCAACTACCGCACGGTCGCCAAGCAGGCCTTGGCGCATGCCGAGACGGCCGGGCGATTCACCGTCGAGGCGCTGGCGGAAGACCTGGCCGGCCTGTGCCTGAAGGAGCCCGGCGTACAAAAGGTGCGGGTGCGGGTCGAAAAACCGGGTGCGGTGCGTTTTTCCCGCTCGGTGGGCGTCGAGATCGAGCGGGGCGCCCCCTCCATCGAATGAAAAGACCGGGCTATCAAGTCTGCCTGCTGCTTGGCTCGAACGTCCGACCGGAAACCAACCTGCCCCTGGCGGTTGCCCGTCTGCGCCGTGAGCTGACCGTCCTGCAGGCATCCTCCGTCTGGGAATCTCCACCGGTTGGCGGGGGCGGCCCGGACTATCTCAATGCCGCCTTGCTGGCCGTCTCCCATACAGGCGTCCTTTCCCTCAAACAGGGGACCCTCCTGCCGTTGGAGGCCCGGCTGGGCCGGGTCCGTACCTCGGATAAGAATTCTCCCCGCCCGATCGACCTGGATATCATCCTCTTCGACGGCCAGGTCCTGGACCCGACCCTCTGGCAGTATGCCCACCGGGCCGTGCCCGTCTCGGAGGTGCTGCCGGGGCTCCGCTCGGAGGATGGGGAGACCCTCAAGGACATGGCCTTCAGGCTGGCGGCCGTGCAATCCCTGCGCCTGCGGACGGACGTCGCGCTGTGACCCACTGCCATAACTCAGGAAATATCATTCCGCGCCTCCGGAAAATTGGACTAGAATTGGCCTATTCCATTCTCCGGCTCTGGTGGGCTGGACAAAAGTCGATCCCTCAGGAGTAGTGCGTGCGCCCGCTTGAAATTGCCAGTGCTGTCATCCTCTTTTTCTGTTTCATTCGTCTCTTCTTCTCCCCCAGGCCGCGTTGGGCGGAATTCCTGCCGGCGGTCGGGATTCTGATTGCCATCCTGCAGCTCGGCCTGGAGGGATATCGCTGGCAGATGATCCCGGTCTACCTGCTCGTCCTGGTCGTTTTCCTCTTCTCGCTGCCGGCCCTGGCCCGGAAGGCAAAGCCGGCTGGCCGGGGGAGGTGGAAGTCCCTTACCGGGGCGGTCGCCGGCTTGCTGGCGACGGCCGTGGCGGTCGCCCTGCTGGTCCTTTTCCCAATCCCGCATGGCCCGTCTCCGACCGGGCCCTACCAGGTGGGCACCTTTTCGCTGGACCTGACCGATGCTTCCCGTCATGAGATCTATTCGAGCGATCCCGCCGACCTGCGCCGGATCATGGTCCAGGTTTGGTACCCGGCCTCGCCGGCTCCGGGTACGCTCCTCTCGCCATGGGTGGACCATACCGAGATCTTCGGTCCGGCCATCGCCAGGATCCTGGGGCTGCCCTCGTTCTTCCTCGATCATCTGAAATATGCCCGGACCAATTCCTACCTGGACGCGCCGGTCTCGAATGCCGAGCCCAAATACCCGGTCCTGCTTTTCTCGCACGGCTGGACGGGTTTCCGGACCCAGAATACCTACCAGATCCAGGAACTGGTCAGCCACGGCTACATCGTCGCCGCCTTGCAGCATACCTACGGCGCCGCCGTGACGGTCTTCCCGGATGGCACGATCGATTACTACAACCCACAGGCCCTGCCCGAAAACGCGCCAGCGGACGTGTACGATGCCGCTGCCAACCGCCTGGCGGATCAGTGGGCAGGTGACCTGGGTTTCGTGCTGGATACCCTGACCCAGATGAATGCCGGCGACACCCGTTACGGCCTGAAGGGCCGCCTCGACCTGGACCGCGTCGGGGTGTTCGGCCATTCCACCGGGGGCGGGGCGGCGGTCGAGTTCTGCGCCCGGGACGCGCGCTGCAAGGCCGGCCTGGGGGAGGACGCCTTCCTGACCCCGGTCTCCAAATCCGTCCTGGCTGCCGGGTTGCGCCAGCCTTTCCTGTTCCTTTTCAGCGAGCAATGGTCCCACCGGGAGAAGAATGTGGCCCTCTTTGCGCAGCTCTATTCCCATTCGGACCGGTCGATCACGGCCACCATCCTCGGTACGAAACACTACGATTTCACCGACCTGCCCCTGCTGACGCCCATCGCCGCCCAGTTGGGATTGAAGGGGCCCATCAATGGCAAGCGGGTCATGATGATCGTCGACGATTATTCCCTGTCATTCTTCGATCGATACCTGCTGGGAGAGCCGACGACCCTGCTCGATGGCCCTTCGCCGCAGTTCCCCGAAGTGAAGTTTCCCTGATGGAAAGGCAAACGTCCATGGCAGAAGACTGCACCCCGGTAACGATCGTCATCTTCGGCGCCTCCGGCGACCTGACCTGGCGCAAGCTGGTCCCGGCCCTCTATAACAACTTCAAAAAAGGCAGGCTTTCGGAATGTGCGAACATCGTCGGCTTTGCCCGCCGGCCTTACACTGATCAGGTCTTTCGCGACCACCTACAGGAAGGCGTATCCCAGTTTTCCCCGGAGACTTTCGACGTCGGAACCTGGGAGAAATTTGCTCGCCTCCTGCACTACTTCCAGGGAGACCTGGATGCCGGCGGGGATTTCCCGAAGCTGGAGAGTTATCTCAAAACCCTCGAGATGGATCCAGCCAACCGCCTATCCAGCTCGCCTCAAGCGAGCGGGATGGCGCACGGGCGGCACGAAGCCGCCCGGCTGTACTACCTGGCGACCGCCCCGGAGCACTACGCCCTGGTGGCGGGCGAGTTGGGTGCGGCCGGGATGGCCAGCCACCCGGACTGCTGGCGCCGGATCGTGATCGAGAAGCCCTTCGGCCACGACCTCGCCTCGGCCGGGGCTTTGAATCGGGCCGTCCACGCCGTCTTCGACGAGAGCCAGGTCTATCGGATCGACCATTATCTGGGCAAGGAGACCGCCCAGAACATCCTGTTCTTCCGTTTTGCCAATACCATCTTCGAGCCGGTCTGGAACCGCCGCTACATCAACAACGTCCAGGTGACCGTGGCCGAGGACGTGGACGTCGGTCACCGGGCCGGCTACTACGATACCGCTGGCGTGGTGCGGGACATGTTCCAGAACCACCTGCTCCAGCTCCTGGCGCTGGTGGCGATGGAGCCGCCCAGCTCGTTCAACGCCGAGGCCGTCCGCAACGAGAAAGCCAAGCTGTTCGAGAGCATCCGCCCAATCGTCCTGACCGACACCGTGCGCGGCCAGTACGAGGGCTATCTCCAGGCCGAAGGCGTGACGCCCGGCTCGCAGACTCCCACATACGCGGCCTTCAAGCTGAATATCGACAACTGGCGCTGGCAGGGCGTGCCGTTCTACCTGCGCTCGGGCAAGGCATTGATGCGCAAAACATCCGAGATCATCATCGAGTTCCAACGCCCGCCGCACCTGATGTTCCACCTGCCGGAAGGCAGCGAATTCACCCCGAACATCCTGTCCTTGTGCATCCAGCCGGACGAGGGCATCCACCTGCGCTTCGAGGCCAAGGTCCCTGATTCAGAGCAGACCATGCGCTCGGTGGATATGGATTTCCACTACCGTTCCTGGTTCGACGGCTCCCTCCCGGAAGCCTACGAGCGCCTGCTCCTGGATGCCCTGGCCGGGGACGCTTCGCTCTTCACCCGCAGCGATTCGATCGAGGCGGCCTGGCGCCTGCTGGACCCGGTCCTGCAGGGCTGGGAGGCCCAGAAGGCCCCGCCGCTGGTCGCCTATCCGGTCGGCAGCTGGGGGCCGACGGAGGCGGACGGGCTGCTCGGTCGCGACGGCCGGGTCTGGCGCATCGGCTGTACCGACGAGCCCGGCATCATCCACGCCGGGGATTGAAGGATCGTTGCCACGGTTTCGACGAATGAGGCCCGGGTTCCCTGGGCCTTTTCGAACTCCGTCTGCGATTGCTCTTTTCCAGCGCACTACTTGTGGGGACGTACCTTGCCAGGCGAGGGATTTGGCATATAATTAGATATTCTAATTATTAGAAAGGCAAATTAAATGACTGTGTCTACCGATCTGGTTGCGCGCGAGATCCTCGACGTGGTCCCGCTGGCCATGCGGACCATCCGGGCCGAGATGCGCAGCTCTCGCTCGAGCGACCTGACTGTCCCGCTCTTCCGGACCCTGCATTTCCTGGAGCGTCACCCGGGTGCCTCGCTCCAGGACCTGGCCGGGCATCTTGGCCTGACCTCCCCGACTGCCTGCAAGATCGTGGATGGCCTGGTCGACCATGCCCTGGTGGCGCGCCAGCCTTCCCGCGCGGACCGCCGGAAGATCACCCTGGCCCTGACGCCGGCCGGGAGCGACGTCCTGGAGAAATCTCGGGCCAGCACCCAGGCCCGGCTGGTCGAGCTCCTGACGCCTCTTTCTTCGCTCCAGCTCGAGACGGTCTTCCGTGCCATGGAGCTGCTCCAGCCCCTGTTCCTGACTGCCGGGAGTCCGCTGATCCGTGAGGAGGTGAAGCCATGATGCGCGGCGGCGGTGGCGGTGGCGGCCACGGTGGTCCCTGGGGGATCGTGAATTCGACCGACGAGAAACCGCGCGTGACCTGGGATCTCATGAAACGCGTGCTCGAATATGCGCGCCCCTACCTCTGGCTCATCCTCGGGATGCTGCTCATCACGCTGGCGACCTCCGGCCTGTCGCTGCTGAATCCCTTGATCCTGCGCGACCTGATCGACCGGACCCTGCCGAACAAGGATCTGCACCGTCTGGCCTGGCTGGTGGTGGCCCTTTTGGCAATTCCTCTGGTGACCGGCGGGTTGAACGTGCTGCTGCGCCAGCTGAACGCCCGCGTGGGTGAAGGCGTGGTCTATGACCTGCGCTCGGCCTTGTTCGCCCATTTGCAGCGCATGTCGCTGAGCTTTTTCACGCACACCAAAGTCGGCGAGTTGATCAGCCGCTTCAATAACGACGTGGTCGGCGCGCAGAGCGCCATCAGCAACACCTTCGTCAACATCGTCACCAGCCTGATCCAGGCGGTAGCGACCCTGACGGTCATGTTCACCCTGGAGTGGCGGCTGACCCTGATCAGCATCGTGATCCTGCCGTTCTTCCTGGTGGCGGCGCGCAAGCTCGGCAATCGCCTGCGGGACGTGGCCCGCGTGCAACTGGATCTCAATGCGAAAATGAACGCCGTCCTGAACGAGTTGCTCAATATCAGCGGCGCCTTGCTGGTCAAGCTGTTCGGCCGCACCGAACAGGAAGATGCCCGCTTCACCGCCCGCGCTTTGGACGTCCGGCAGAGCGGCGTCCAGCGGGCGGTCACCGGGACGCTTTTCTTTGTCAGCATCGGGCTGTTGAGTTCGGTCGGGATGGCGCTGGTCTACGGCGCGGGCGGGTACCTCGTCATCAAGAGCACCCTGACCATCGGGACCATCGTGGCGCTGGGGGCCTACCTGGGCAGCCTGTACGGCTCCCTGCAGAGCCTGACCAATGCCCCGGTGGATTTCGCCACCTCCATGGTCAGCTTCGAGCGGGTCTTCGAAGTGATGGACCTGCCGCACGAGATCGCGGAGAAGCCGGGCGCACGCGTACTGCAAAGTGTGCGCGGCGTGCTGGAATTTGAGGATGTCAACTTCCGCTACACGATCGAGGAGAAAAACCTGCTGAAGGACGTCCGCCGCTTTGGGCAGATCCAGGACGTCAAAGCAGTGCTTTCGGGCAACCGCGACGAGAAACCTCGCAACGGCGGGAGCCCGGAAGACCAGGAGCTGGCCATCCACACGCAGGCTCGCGACGAAGTCCTCGAGCACATATCCTTCCGGGCCGATCCGGGCCAGTTGGTGGCGCTGGTCGGGCCGAGTGGGGCCGGTAAGACCACCCTGACCTATCTCATTCCCCGGCTTTATGACCCGACCGGGGGGCGCATCCTGATCGACGGCAACGATCTCCGGGACGTGACCCTGGCTTCGTTGACCTCCCAGATCGGCATGGTCACCCAGGAAACCTATCTGTTCCACGATACCATCCGCGTCAACCTGCTGTATGCCCGGGAAGATGCCACCCAGGCCGAGGTCGAAGCCGCGGCCCGGGCAGCCAACATCCACGATTTCGTCATGGGCCTGCCGAACGGCTACGAAACGATCGCCGGGGAACGCGGTTATCGTTTGAGCGGCGGCGAAAAGCAACGCCTGGCCCTGGCGCGGGTCATCCTGAAGGATCCGCGCATCCTCGTCTTGGACGAGGCAACCAGCTCGCTGGACAGCGAATCCGAAACCCTGATCCAGGAGGCGCTCAAACGGGTGATGGTCGGACGGACGAGCATCGTCATTGCCCACCGCTTGAGCACCATCCAGGCGGCGGATCTGATCCTGGTTATGGACCGCGGCCGGATCGTCGAGCGCGGCAATCATCACGAACTGCTGGAGAGGAATGGCCTGTATGCCCGGCTGTACGAGACCCAATTCCGCCGAAAGGTAAAGGAAGTAGCCTGAGAGGAATATAAAGACCTGGCGATCCATTTGCCAGGTCTTCGTTTTACACAGGCTATTGCTATTTTGCCTTGCTCTTTTTGCGAACGGCCGGAGATTGGGGGATTGGCAACTGGATGACGATCGTCGTCCCCGAACCCTTTTCACTCTCGGCCCAGATGCGTCCGTCATGCTTTTCGACGATCGATTTGGCGATCGCCAGGCCCAGCCCGGAGCCACCTTCGTCGCGCTGGCGGGAGGGGTCGGAGCGATAGAAACGGTCGAAGATCCGGCTGAGCTCATCGGACGCGACCCCGGGGCCGCTGTCGTGGACGCGTATTTCCAGGTTCCCGTCCACCGCTTGCCCGCAGAGCGAAATGCAGCCCTGCCGGGGTGTGTAACGCAGGGCATTGTCCACCAGGTTGCTGAGGACCTGCATCATCCGACCCGGATCGGCGGAGATCTCCGGCAGGTCGGACTTCGCATCCACAACGATCTCGATCTGTTTCTCGTCGGCGCGCTGTTTGGAAATGGCCTGGACTTTTTCGAGCAACTTGGCCGGGGCGACCGGCTGGCGCTCGATCGGCAGTTCGCCGGCGTCTGCCCGGGAAAGGGTGCGCAGGTCCTCGATCAGTTTTTCAAGCCGTTCCGCCTCGTCGCGGATGATCTCGAAGGTCTCGACCGATGGGGCCAGGACCCCGTCGTGCACGGCCTCGGCGTGCCCCAGGATGACGCTGACCGGGGTGCGCAGCTCGTGGGCAATGTCGGCGGTCATCTGCCGGCGTACGTCGGCCGAACGAGCCAGCTCGGCATTCATCTTGTTGAACGAGAGCGCCAGCTCACCCAGTTCATCGTGCGACCGCACGGGCACAACCTGTTCCAGTTGACCTTCCGACATTGCCCGGGTGGCGGTCGTCAGCTCGCGGATCGGACGGGTGAGGCTGCGGGAGAGCAGGAATGCCAGCAGAACGGCCAGGGCGGTGACAGCGATGGCGCTCAGGCTGTAGATCTGGATCAGGCGGTCGAGGAAAGCCGTCTCGGCCGGGTTGGCCCGGATGGTGGGCTGGCGGGTCACCAGGGTCCCAACCGTTTTCCCGCTCACTTTGATGGGAATCCCGGATTTGACGTCCGAAGCCGGCAGCATATCTCCGACTTGGTCGCCAGGCCCCGCCAGGATGACCTTGTTGCTGGCATCCACCAGGGTAAAGAAGCGGCTGCCACCTTCCACGCCTCTTGGCGGCGCCCCCGTCCGCGGCACCAGCAAGGCGTTCTCGATGCCATCCCAGGTCCCGTTTTTGCTGTAATAGTCGGCCAGAGCGGAGACGATGTTATTCCGATTTTGATTGAAGAAAAAATTCCTGAACTCACGGTCGGTCACCCAGCGGGCGGAGAGCACGATCAGCAGCACGCTGACCAGGCTGACGACCAGAAAGGCGAGCAATAATTTGAAGGTGATCGAGCGCATGATTTTATTGGCGGGTGAACCGGTAACCGACCCCGTAGACCGTTTCGATGTACTGGCGGGACGGGTGGGACCGTTCGATCTTGGCGCGCAGGTTCTTGATATGCAGGTCGATGGCGCGCTCGTAGCCTTTGTACCGCACGCCCTGGATGATGTCGAGCAGGTCGAGGCGGGAAAATACCTTGCCGGGTTTGGACATCAGGGCAGCCAGCAACTCGAATTCTGAAGGCGTCAGGTCGATGAAGCGATCCGCCACCTGGACCGTATGGGAGTCACGGTCGAGGGTGACGTCGGCGGCGCGCATGATCTTCACTGCCGGTTCCCTCTTGCCGCTGCGGCGCAGGACCGCCTTGACGCGCGCCATCAGCTCACGAGGACGGAATGGCTTCGAGATGTAGTCATCGGCCCCGGATTCGAGCCCGGTGACCTTTTCGTCGCTGTCCACCCGGGCGGTCAGCAGGATGATCGGCGTATCGGAGGTGGCCCGGTACGTCCGCATGAATTCATAGCCGTCCATTTCGGGCATCATGATGTCGAGAATGATCAGGTCGGGAGTATCGTGCTGGGCGACGGTGAGGGCCTCCCGGCCGTTCGCGGCGGTCACGACCCGAAATCCGCTCTGGGTCAGGTAAGTTTCAACCAAAGAGACGAGGCGGGCCTCGTCGTCTACGACCAGGATGGTCTTTGCAGCAGACATATCAGGACATTTTCTATGGTTATTTTCATAATTATTATATCAAGCGCAGGATATTTCGTGGCGTGAAATCGATAAAGATTGGTAATCCCATCCGGAAAAAGACCGGATGGGATTACCTGGAAGGCTACGCGGCTCAGGATTGGGCTTTTTTCTGCAGCAGGCTGATCAGGGCATTCATCAGGTTGGACGGGATGCGGTTGGCGAACTGGGCCCGCAGTGCGACCTGGGTCGGGTTGGGGGTGGGACGGGTCCCGCCCGTGCCGGTAGTGCCACCACCGCCCCCGAAACCGCCGCCGGCGAAACCACCTCCGCCGGTGAAACCGCCGCCGCCCGTGAATCCGCCTCCGCCCCTGCCGAAGCCGTTGCCGCCGGCGCGCGGCGTACCGCTAAAACCGGGCGTGCCGTTCGCGCCGAATCCATTCGTCAATCCCAAAGTACCCATGGTCGTGAACATATCCTGGCGGGTCAGCTTCATGGCGGTGATCGCCTGGATCTGTTGCGGGGTCATGGTCGTCTGGATCTGCGAAATGACCGCGTCGATCTCGGCCTGCGCGGCGGTATTGCTGGAGGTCAGCTGGCTGTAAGCCTGCCAGAGCGGGATCAAGGCGGCTGCCGTCTTGGCGTCCACGGCGTTGCTGGTCCCTTCCAGCTTGAAGGTGCCAATGACCAGTTGTTCGGCCAGCGGCAGGGGTTGGGTGAGATTGCCTGCGCCTGGTGTGCCTCTGGTATTTCCATTGGCCGTGTTGCTCGCTGCAGAAGCCGGCTTTGCTCCGCAGGCCACCAGGACGAAAGCCAGGATGGCTGTTAAGGCAGTGAGAGGGATAAATATTTTTTTCATTCGGAATTCCTTTCTTCGTAATGGAAAATCTATTCGTGCCGCAAGGCGTCGATTGGATCGAGTTGGGCGGCCTGGTTGGCCGGGTAGTAGCCGAAGAAGGCGCCTACTGCGGCCGCCGAGAAAAAGGCCAGGAAGATCGAGCTGGGAGCAACGACGGTCTTCATCGTTCCCACCGCGCCGAAGATCCAGGAGCCGCCAACCCCGACCAGAATGCCGATCAATCCGCCGATCACGCTCAGGAGCAGGGCTTCGGAAAGGAACTGCCAGCGGATATCGTTTGGGGTGGCGCCCACGGATTGGCGCAGGCCAATCTCACGGGTGCGCTCGGTCACGCTGACCAGCATGATGTTCATGATGCCGATCCCGCCGACGATCAGGGAAATGCCGGCCACCCAGGCGAGCAGATTCCGGAACGCCGCGGTGGTCGATTCCTGGGTCGTGATGATGTTCTGCTGGGTGGTGATGGTGAAGTCAGGAGCCGTTGCAGAAACCTTATGCCGCTGTTCCAGGAGGAGGGTAATCTGGTCGATCGTGTCATTCATCTTTTTTGGATCGGACACGGTTACATAGATGGTCCGGACACGCTGGCCGAGGAAACGGGCAAACTGGGAGGGTGTGTAGTACTGCAGGACCGTCGAAAGGGGCAAATACAGGCGGGCATCGTAATCCACATCGCCGACCATGCCTTTTGGCGCCATCACTCCGACGACGTCCAGGTAGAAATTCCCCACCTGGACGGTCTGCCCGATCGGGTCGGCAGTCCCAAATAACTGCTGGGCCAGCCCGGAACCCAACACGGCCACCTTGGTCTTGTGGTCCTGATCCGACTGGGTGAAGTAGCTCCCGCTGGCGACCTTCATGTCGCGCACGGTCGGGAAGTCAGGCAGGGATCCGAGGATATTGATGCTGCTCAAGGAAACGGCGCCAGCCTTGACGGTCTCCGTGGTGCCCTGTTCGACGCTGACGCCGGCCACATTGGGGACCTGCTGCTCGATTGCGGCGGCATCCGTGAAGACCAGGCCGGTACCGGCCTCGGCTCCGGTTTGTGGACCGTTGCGGGTGAAGTTGGGGCTGATGAAGATCAGGTTCGAGCCCAGGCTGGTGATCTGGCTGGCAATGGCAGAAGCCGTGCCGTTGCTGACGGCAATCATCATGATCACTGCCGCCACGCCGATGATGATCCCAAGCATTGTCAGGAGCGAGCGGACCTTGTTCTTGCCGATCGCTTCCCAGGAAATGCGTAACACTTCGGTTATGTTCATATCGCCGTGCTTTCCTTGTGGAGGTTCTTTGCATTGTGAACCACCGTATCGATGTGCCCATCCCTCAAATGGATGACCCGTTCCGTATACTGGGCAACCACCGGGTCATGGGTCACGATAACGATGGTGGCTCCCTGATCGTGTAGTTTTAACAATAGCTTCATGATCTCTTCGCCCGAGTGGCTGTCGAGGTTGCCGGTAGGCTCGTCGGCGATGATCATGACCGGGTCGGTGATCAAGGCCCGGGCGATGGCGACGCGCTGCTGCTGGCCGCCGGAAAGTTCCTGAGGTTGATGGTCCATCCGGTCGCCCAGGCCGACCGCCTCGAGCATTTGTTCGGCCAGTTCCTCCCACTTTTCGCGGGGATGCTTGCGGGTCCGGTCGTAAACGAGCGGCAGGATCACGTTGCGCAGGGCGGTGGTGCGTGGCAGCAGGTTATAGGATTGAAAGATATAGCCGATCTTGGTATTGCGGATGGCGGCCAGCTGGATCTTGTCCAGGTTGCTGACGTCCTCCCCATCCAGGACGTACTCCCCGGAAGTGGGTGTGGAAAGACAACCCAGGATGTTCATCAGCGTGCTCTTGCCGGAACCGGACGGTCCCATGATGGCGACCATTTCACCCGATTTGACCTCCAGGCTGACATGGTCCAGTGCTATGACACTGGCCTCTCCCATCCCATAGGTTTTGGTCAATTCCCTGGTTGCGATGACGGTGCTGCGGGTCGTGTTCATGGAGTCGTCGCTCCTTGGGCATTGTTCGAGGTGGCCTGGATGCCCGTGCTGACGACTTCCCCTGCCTTCAGGCCGGTCTTGATTTCCGCGAAGGTCCCGTCCTGCAAGCCGACGGTGACGATCCGCAGGGTCGGTTTGCCCGCGGTCATTACGAAGAGTGCATAATTATTCGGGGACAGTTCATGCAGCGCCTGGACCGGGACCAGGACGACGTTATTGGCCTGGGCGGCGATGATATCGACCGAAGAGGTCACTCCGAGTGGCAGAGAGAGGGTGGCCCCAGAGGCTTGCTTTTGATCCAGCAGGACCAACCCTTCCACGACCGAGTTGCCCTGGATCGTGACCAATTGGGGTGATACCTGGGTGACCTTGCCGGTGAACGTTACGTTTGGCAGGGCATCGAAGGTAACGTTGGCAACGTAGCCGACCTTGATGTTGCTATAGTCGAGGGA
>Ga0335071_10000667_pt1 | contig 37345 bp, 38 predicted proteins | sample Lox_Sample_15_FD_206724 | JGI IMG/M metagenome (GOLD analysis project Ga0335071, IMG submission 206724) | Soil microbial communities from Loxahatchee National Wildlife Refuge, Florida, United States - Lox_Sample_1.5 | ecosystem: Environmental > Terrestrial > Soil > Wetlands | place: USA... | reverse complement strand
CTGCGGTCAGGGCGACGTCCGTCGGCGTGTCGCCGCCCTGGACGCAGACTCAATGCCGTGGATGCACACTTGGGCGGACAAGCCACCCGTAAAGGCCTGGGCGGGTCAGCTGATTGCCAGGCCCGGCAGTCCGCTCACGCCGATGTGGCCGTGGAGTTTTCGCAGGTTGTGGCAGGCGGCGAGCAGCTGCCATTCACCGCGGGCCTGCTCGAGTCCGCGCAGGAGTAGGTGTTTGGCGTTTTGCAGGGTGTGCATCTGACCGAAGACCGGTTCGACGATCGCCTTACGGCGGGCATAGACCGCCTGGCCTTTGTTGGTGGTCAGTTTGCGGGCCATCCGCTGCTTGCTCGTAGCCGAACAGGGGATTCGCCCCCGTGAGGCCACCGGCGGTGGATCACCGCGTCGCTGGCGTCCGGTGGCCACATAGAACTCGGTGCCACAGGTGTTGGTGAACTGCGCGGCGGCATCGAGGTTGTCAGCTGAGCAGTAGCCGGCATCTGCGAGAAACTGGCCAGGGGCTTGTCCGGCGTTGGTGACAGTCTTCTCGGTCATCGGGATCAGGTTGCCCACATCGGCGGCGTTGGTGTTGAGCTCGGTGGCCACGATCACCTGGTGGTCGGCGTCAACGACGGCCTGGGCGTTGTAGCACTGGTGGAAAGCGCCGTCACTGGTGAGCATGATCTTGGAGTCCGGGTCGGTGAAGTTGCGCTGGGCCTTGGGTTTCGGGACTGCTTCATCGGCTGCTGCCTTGCCCTTGGCCGCGGCAGCCTGGGCGTCATCACCACGGTCGCGTGCGGCGGTCTCGGCGTGCTCGGCGGCCCGGGCGCGGGCTTCGTCTTCCAAGGCAGCCTTGGCTTGGCGGATTTTGGCTAGCCGGGTTTCGCGGCGGGCCAGCTCTTCGGGCAGCTCGTCGCCGCGGCGGTCCTTGCCGAATTTCTTGTCTTCGGCCTTGTCGATGCGTTCGGCGTCAGCCAACAACGCTGAGACCTCGTCGGCGAGGACCTTTTCCTTGTCGCTCATCCGCGCATAGCTCATCGCTTTGCGTCTGGAGGCATCGGACCGCACCTTGGTGCCGTCGAGTGCGACCTGGCCCAAGCTGACCATGCCGGCGGCCTGACACAACGCCAAGGCCTGCACGAATAGGTGCCCTAATGCCGATAGGTGGCGTTTGCGGAACCGGGCGATCGCGCGATAATCCGGGGCGACACCCGCGGCCAGCCAGCGAAACGCCACCACATCGACACAGGCTGCTTCCAGCTTGCGTGACGAGCGGACCCCGGTGGTGTAGCCGTACAACAAGATGCGCACCATCAGCCGTGGGTCATAGGGCGGCCCGCCGCGGCCCTCGGTGTAGACCAATTGGATGCGCGACAAGTCCAGGTGTTCGTCAACCAGGTCGGCGATGAACCGGGCCAGGTGCTCGTCCGGCAGCCAGTCGTCCAGCGACGGCGGCAACAACAACCCCTGATCCGGATCGAACGGACGGAAGGTCTTGTCCACCGGCAGTTTCGGCGCCGCAGAATGCGTATCTACCCGCAGCGCGGGATCTACCTCGAACAACCCACCATCATCGAGATCATCAGGCACACCCCATCATCGCGTGTATCCCGCATTCAGCCAGATACCCCAGACGGCGTGTTACCGACCCAGGCTCCTAGCCGCCGAACTCGTTCGCGTGGTACTTGTGGGTGCCCTCGAGGTCATCGAGGATCGCCGCCTGGGCCTTTTTGGGCAGCGTGTGCAGGATTGCGCGCACCCGGGCCTGGCGCCGCGCGACGGCTTTGCGCTCCGGCATCCCCGGCGTCGCGACGATCTGTGGCGGCACGCCCTCGATTTCTTCGACGCCGCCGGCGTGGTGGCCCGCATCGAGCAGAGCCTGTTCCTCGGCCATCGTCGCCTCGTCCTTTTCCTCCGACATGCCGATCGGCCCGATGCGGCGGCCGTTGAGGAACTGCCGCACCACCGGCTCATCGCTGGTCAGCAGCACCTCGCGCGGGCCGAACATGACCAGCTTGCGGCGGAACAGCATGCCCATGTTGTCCGGCACGGTGCGGGCGATGTTGATGTTGTGCGTCACGATCAGGACGGTGGCGTCGATCTGGGCGTTGATGTCGAGGATCAACTGGCTCAAATACGCGGTACGAACCGGGTCCAGACCCGAGTCGGGCTCGTCGCACAGGATGATCTGCGGGTCCATCACCAGCGCCCGGGCCAGGCTGGCGCGCTTGCGCATACCGCCGGAGATCTCACCGGGGAACTTCTTCTCGTCGCCGCCCAGACCCACCAGACTCAGCTTCTCCATGACGATGTCACGGATCTCGCTTTCCTTCTTCTTGGTGTGCTCGCGCAGCGGGAACGCCGCGTTGTCGAACAGGTTCATCGAGCCGAACAGCGCGCCGTCCTGGAACATCACGCCGAACAGGGTGCGGATCTCGTAGAGTTCCTTGGCCGAGCATTCCAGGATGTCCGTGCCGTCGATCATGATCGAGCCGCGTTCCGGCCGCAGCAGACCGATCAGCGACTTCAGGAACACCGATTTGCCGGTACCCGAGGGCCCCAGCAGCACGCTGACCTCCCCGGCGGGGATATCCAACGACACGTCTTCCCAAATCCTCGAGGGACCGAAGGACTTGGTCAGTCCTCTCACCTCGATAGCGACGCCCATGGGGGATCCTTCCGTCGACGCTGGTGCCCGCCACCTGCCCTTTCTGTGGCATGAGTCACTGTAGCGCACGCTCGCGGGGGCGCATCAGGGATGGACACCGCCGCCGGCAAAAATTGGCCCACCTGAGACCGGAGCGCGCCGTCGCCGCTTGCTGTTATTTGACGCGGGTGTTAGCCGGCCGGCGCCCAGTTACCATGGAAACCCATCGGTACCCGCTGCGGCAGGTGCACGGTCGCCACCGATTCGAGGGTCTGGGCATCCAGCAGCACCAATTGCCCTTCGTCGCGGTCGCGGTGGTAGCCGTAGCCCATCAGGACGCCGTCGTCTTCGGCCCGGTCCCCGGGATTGGGCACGAATGACATCTCGCCGAGCAGAAGGGCGGGATCGAGCGCGGCCGCCACGCTGGATCCGCTCGCATAGTCGTGCTTGTACAGCCCCGGCGCACCGCCGGAGAAAGAAGCGCCGACGGTGTAGCCGAAGCGGTGCCGCCCACCGAGCAGGGTCTCGTTGATGCGGGGGAATTCCTGCGGGCGGTCGTCGCGGCATTCGGTGGTCACCGCGCCGGTGGCCAGGTTGACGGTCCAGCGCTCGAGGATGGGCGGGGCCTCGCCGGGGCCGCGCCGGTCGAACATCCGCGAGTAGCGGACCACGTCGAGCACCAAAACCTCGGCACCGCGCCGCATTTCGGAGTAGGCGTTGAGCGGGTGATAGACGTAGCAGGGTTCGATGTCGAACCAGCGGACGTCCTTGTTGGCGCCCTCGCGGGGCATCACCCCGACGCGCGCCGGGTAGTTCGGGTTCCAGGCGTACGGCATCCGGTCGGAGTGCTTCGGCTCGCGGTTCATCATCGCGTTGATCGGGCCCGGCACCCGGACCCGTCCGATCAGCGACTGCATCACCAGCCGCGCGGGCAGTGACAGCCACCGCGGCATGCTGGCCGGCAGCGCCTGCGCCGCGTCGAACGTCACCGGCAGGTCGTAGATCACCACATATTTGTCGGTCAGCGAGAAGTCGTGCATCATCGGCGACCCGGACACCTCGATGTCGACCGTGCGGCGGGCCCGCCCCCGGGTGTCGATCACCGAATACTGCACGGTGCGCCCGCGGGCGAACGAATAGGACACGGCGTGCAATTCGCCGGTGCGCGGATCGCGGTGCGGATGGGCGGTGTAGCCGCCGGCCAGGGTGCCGTCGAAGTCGCACGTGCCGAGGGTGTCGAGCTCGTCGGTCAGCTCGTAGTTGGCGACGCCACCCTCGACCAGCGCCAGGGTCCGTCCGGCGTGGGTCAGCACGTTGGTGTTGGCGCCCAGCGAAAGCAGGCCCGCGCGCGGGTCGAGCCTGGCCGGCGCCGGTTCGCCGAGGGTGGCGCACACCGACAGGCTGCGCACCCAGCGGTTGCGGTACCAGCGGGCCTTGCCGTCGCGCAGCGCCACGCCGTGCACCATGCCGTCGCCGCTGAACCAGTGGTAGGTGGCCGGGTCGACCTCCTCGGCCGGGTTGGGCCCGTTGCGCAGATAGCGCCCGTCGAGGTGCTCGGGGATGCGCCCGGTGACCTCCAGATCGGTCGCGGTCACCTCGGCGCCCACCGGCGCGAGGAAGCCCTCGAGATAGGGATTCCGGGATCGGGCGGTCTGCACGGAAGTCACTGCTAAACTCCTATAACGTTGATATTTCGCTGTTATGAGGACGCTACGCCGGTGATGGGAAGATGGCAAGGATGACTTCGGAGACGCAACGCAGCGTTCGCGATGAGATGCTGCACGCTGCCGTCCGCCTGCTCGACGAGCGGGGGCCGGACGCGCTGCAGACCCGCAGGGTGGCCGGCGCCGCGGGGACCTCGACGATGGCGGTGTACACCCATTTCGGCGGGATGCGGGGCCTGATCGCCGCCGTCGCCGAGGAGGGCCTGCGGCAGTTCGACGCCGCGCTCACGGTGCCCCAGACGGACGACCCGGTCGCCGACCTGTTCACCATCGGCGCCGCCTACCGGCGTTACGCCATCGAGCGTCCGCACATGTACCGGCTGATGTTCGGCAGCACCAGCGCACACGGCATCAACGCACCCGCGGGCAACGTCCTGACGCTGACGGTCGCCGAGATCGAGCAGAAAATTCCCAGCTTCGCGCACGTGGTCCGCGCGGTGCAGCGCGCCGTGCGGGCGGGGCGAATCACAGTCGCTTCGGCGGCCGACGCAGCGATAGTTGCCACGGCCGCCCAGTTCTGGGCGTTGGTGCACGGGTTCGTGATGCTCGAGTTGGCCGGTTTCTACGGCGAGGACGGCGCGGCCGTGGCGCCGGTACTCGGGGCGATGACGTCGAATTTCCTCGTGGCGCTGGGGGATTCACTCGAGCGCGTAGCACGGTCGCAACGCGCGGCCTTCGGCGCCCGCTGAGCGCACGAAACCCCCGGAGCCCGCTCTGGGCCTCCGGGGGTTTCGCGGAGGGAACTACTTGACGGTGACGGTGGCGCCGGCGGCCTCGAGCTTGGCCTTGGCGTCGTCGGCCGCCTCCTTGGTGACCTTCTCCAGCAGCGGCTTGGGCGCGCCGTCGACGAGGTCCTTGGCCTCCTTGAGGCCCAGGCCGGAGACGATCTCCCGGACCACCTTGATCACGCCGATCTTCTTGTCACCGGCGGCCTCGAGGATGACGTCGAATTCCGACTGCTCCTCGGCGGCCTCGGCGGGCGCGCCACCGGCGGCCGGCCCGGCTGCGGCGACGGCGACCGGGGCGGCCGCGGTGACCTCGAAGGTCTCCTCGAACTTCTTGACGAAGTCTGAGAGCTCGAGCAGGGTCATTTCCTTGAACGCGTCGAGCAGGTCGTCGGTAGACATCTTTGCCATTGTGGGTCCTTCCTGGTTTGGGGTTTTGGGGTTATTCGGCTTCGGCCGGGGTTTCCGGAGCCTCAGTGGGTGCTTCCGAAGCTGGTTCCGGGGCCTCGGCGGCGGCCGGCGCCGGGGTCTCCGGGGTCTCTGTGGCCTTCTTCTCCTGCAGCGCGGCCGCGAGCCGGGCCATCTGCGAGGCTGGGGCGGCGAACAGGCCGGCCGCCTTGGCGAGGTTGCCCTTCATCGCACCGGCCAGCTTGGCCAGCAGCACCTCGCGGGACTCCAGGTCCGCGATGCGCTCGACCTCGGCGACCGTCAGCGGGTGGCCATCCATGTAGCCGCCCTTGATGACCAGGGCCTTGTTGTCCTTGGCGAAGGTCTTGATGGCCTTGGCGGCGTCGACCGGCTCGCCGCTGACGAACGCGATGGCCGTCGGGCCGGCGAACAGCTCGTCGAGGCCCTCGATCCCGGCGTCGGCGGCCGCCCGCTTGATCAGCGTGTTCTTGGCCACCGTGTAGGTGGCAGATCCCGCCAGCGACCGGCGCAGCTCGGCCAGGTTGGCCACGGTCAGGCCGCGGTATTCGGTGATCAGGGTGGCCGTCGAGTCCTTGAATTGCTCCGTGATGTCTGCGACGGCGGTGGCCTTGTCAGCCCTGGCCATGCATACCTCCTGTCGGTGAATGTCTTGTGCGATCACCGCGGAACGACGAACGCCCCGGCGCAGGAAGCGGCCGGGGCGTAAAGATGCGCCGGCGCGGGCCGGCGGTGTTGCCTCGTCCTCCTGCGTGGGCCGCCGGGATGTTCCCGGACCTTCAACCGATTGCTCGGTGACCGACGGTCTTCGGTGGATCGCCACCACAATAGCGCGACGCCCCGCGGTCAGCCAAAACGCGCCAGCCGGGCCGCGCCGACCAGGCCGGCCTCGCCGCCCAGCCCGGCCGGCACCACCCGCAGTCCGGCCAGGAAGTCCAGCCGGGCGTACTCGGCCAGTGCGGTGCGCAGCGGGTCGAAGAGCACCGCGCCGGATTTGGCGACGCCACCGCCGACGACCACGAGATCGAGGTCGCACACCGCCCCGACCGACGCGATCATCGCCGCGAGCGCGGTGGCGCCCCTGCGAAACGCCCGCACCGCCAGCGGATACCCGGCCGCCGCCGCGGCAGCCAGGTCCCTCGCGCCGGCGCCCGGCGGCGCCGGCCAGCCGTTGTCCCGCGCCCAGCGCACCAGCGCCGGGCCGGCCGCGACGGTCTCGACGCAGCCGCGGCCCCCGCACGCGCAGGTCCGGCCGTCCTGTTCGACCACGACGTGACCGACGTGACCGGCGTTGCCGGTGCGCCCGGTGTACGGGACGCCGTCGAGCACCAATCCCCCACCCACGCCGGTGGACACCACCATGCCGAGCATGAACCGCGCGCCGCGGCCGGCGCCCAGCCACTGCTCTCCCAGCGCCATGCAGACGCCGTCGCCGCCCAGCCGTACCGGCACGCGCGGAATCATGGCCGCGACGCGGTCGCGCAGCGGAAAGCCGCGCCAGGATCGGATGTTGATCGGGCTGACGCGCCCGCGGGGCAGGTCGATGGGGCCGGCCGAACCGATGCCCACGGCCGTGACTGAACCGTCGGCGACGCGCATCGCGTCGGCGATGGTCGCGGCGACCGCGGCCCAGATCTCCTCGGCGGGGCCGCCGGCGGGGGTGGGCCGGATCGCGGTGTGCACCAGGGCGCCGCCGGGATCGGCCAGGCCGGCGGCAATTTTCGTACCGCCGATGTCCACGCAGAGGGTGAGCCCGGTCATCAGTGGCGATGGGTGTTGTCGGGTTGGCGCGGGTCGCCCGGATGCTCGTAGCCGGGTGCCAGCCGGACCAGCGCGGCCCGGCGCGCGTCCAGCCAGACCCGGAAGGCGCGTCGCCGCGCCGCACCCTGCAGGTGCTCGGCGATCGCCGGGCGTACCTCCGCCAACGGCGGCCCGACCCGCGAGGGGACCCGCCAGCCGTGCGGGCCGGGGCGGGGGGCGGCGAATCGCAGCGGGTTGCGGGCGTGGTAGTCGGCCACGTCGTCGTCGCCGATCCGGACCTCCGCGGTGACGTCGGCGAACAGCGCCCGCGCCCGCGGATCGGCCAGCGCCGCGGCGGCGACGCTGCCGATCTCCAGCCGGGCGGTCGCGTCGGGCAGCAGCTCGGCCTCGGCCGGCGCGTCCCGCGCGGTCAGGCCGCGCGCGGCCGCCTCGGCGGCGACCACTCGTTCGGTCACGATCAGCTGGGTGAGCCAGCGCCGCAGCTGCCGGCCCTCGGCGGTGCCGCTCGCCGGCAGCGCGGCCGCTGCCCGGCCGCGCCGCAGCCGCGCCTCGGCCGCGTCGACCTCGTCGACGGACACCAGATCCCCGGCAACGGTCGCCACCGGCCGCGCGCTCATGTCACGGCCACCCGCACCGCCGGTGAGTAGACCAGCCGGCCGGCGCAGCCCACCCGGACCAGCGCCCACCAATGGCCGGGGTCCAGCCACGGCGGCGGCGTCACGTCGAAGCCGAGCTCGACCTCGCCGCGGGGCGGTAGCACGGCGCCGAGCGCGGCGGGGCCGATCCACTCCCAGGTGCCCCAGGGGCTGATCAGGTGGGCCTCGAGCGCCAGGTCGGCCCGGGCGTGGGTGCCCACCGTCACGGCCAGCCGGGCCGTCTGGCCCGCCGCGAGTTCGACGTCGGCCGGCCCGTCGGCGAGGTAGAGCAGCGCCGCGTCGTCGCACGCACCGACCTCAACCACGCAGACGTCCTCGACCACCTGGCGCCAGGCCACGGGGACGTCGTTTCCCGTGAGTCTCAGCTGGGCGCGGACCGGGTACAGGCCGGGCTCCGCGTGCGCCGGGATCGACACCACCACGTCGGCCTCGCGGTGATCGCCGGCGCACAGCGTGAACGGCAGCTCGGCCGGTGCGGCCGCCCAGCCGTCGGGACAGACCACCCGCACCGCGCCGTCGTGCGCGGCGTCGCTGCAATCGCTGGCCGCGGTGAGCCGCAACGCCGCCTCGCCGCCCGGCGCGGCCGTCACCCGCCGCGGGTGCAGGTGCGCGACGGCCGGCAACCCGCCGAGCGGCGCGGGTCCGCGGTTGTGCAGCCAGTAGCGCGCGTAAAGCGGTTGCGCGGCCTCGGTGTCCGGCGCCGGCCGCGCGGAACCCTCGGAAACCCCTGCCAGGGCGGGCATTTCGAGACGGGCCAGCACGGTGGCGACCTGATAGCCGTGCAGGTCGATCGACTTCGTGTCGCGGTGCGGCCGTTCCAGCAGGTCGGCGAACCGCAGCCCGCGCACCTTGCCCAGCCCGGAGCCGAGGGCGACGCGGGCGCAGTTCCCGCTGGTTTCCACCAACCGCAGGGCCACCGCGCCCGGGTCGACCGGCCGGGCGCTGCCGGTCGGCAGCGGGTTGCCGGCCGCCTTGAGGGCCGCGAGCTGCACCGCGCCGGCCGGCTCGATGTGCAGGAGCGATCCGGACGGCGGCAGCCCGCCGCGTCGCACGCCGGGGACGACCGCGAGCAGCCGATGCGCGAATTGCGCCGCGCGCGCCGGGATCTCGGCCTTCCGCCAGTCGCCGTGATCACTGACGAGCGCGTAGTCGAAAGCGTGCGTCCAGTGCTGCAGCTGGAAGCCGGATCCGTCGGGGGCGGTGCGGCGCGGATCGTCGATCCAGGTGCCCGACGGCCAGCCGGTGCAGGACCGCATCAGCGCGGTGTGCAGGGTGCCGTCGGTGTCGACGGCGAAGCTCGGCACCCCGCGGTTGAACAGCGCGACGGTGTGGGATTCGAAGCGATCCATGCCCGACGGCGCCCGCTGGGTGACCGTGATCTCGAATTCGGCAAGGTCATCGACCACCGACGCGATCGCCGCGGCCAGACCGTCCTCGGGGGCTCGGGGGTCGCCGTCGATCACCAGGACCGGCAGCGCCCGCGGCGGTCGCAGGTCCGCGCCGGGCACCCACGCGGCCGCCAACGGGCCCTCGGCCGGCACCCAGACCCGGGCCCGGCCCGTCGCCGCCAGCTGGCGCTCGAGCTCGGCGGTGTACTCGGGATCAGCCTGCGCCAGAACGGCTTTGACGAAGGCGTTGCGAGCGGGCCCACCGAGCGCGATCCGGACGTCGGGCAGGTTGGAGTCGACGTCGAGGCACCCGTAGCGCGGCTTGTCGGCCCCGCTGCAGGTGGCCGTGACGCCGGCGCGGACCAGCGCGACCATCAGCTCGCGCGCCAGCGGCCCGGACGCCGCCTCGGCCGGAGTCACCACCTCGGCCACCGACACCGCCCGCGCCGCGTCGTCCGAGCCGCCCACGACTCGGACCCGCACCGCCGAGGACAGCCCGAACCAGCCGTAGGCCGGATTGTCCAGCGTCCACGGGTGCTGCGCGGTATCCACGGAGCGGGCCCCGTCATGCAGCAACGCGAAGCCCCGCCCGACGACGGCGTCGCCGACCTCGCTGACGGGCATGGCGCCGGGCACCGGACACGGCCAGCGCAGCCGCAACAGGCGATCTTGGCCGGTGAATTCGTCGATGGCGGTGCGGCAGTCCAGCCGGGCCACCCCGTGCCACAGGGTCAGGGTCTGGGTGTAGCGCAGCAGCCCGGCGATGCGCCCGTGCACGACCAGCCGCTCGCCGAGGGGGCCGCGGTAGGCCCGCACCCGGGCCGGCGACTCCGACGAGCACACGACCGGGCCCCGGGGCAGCAGGTGCCACGGCCCCTCCCCCTGCTGCGGGTGCGACGGGTATTCCTCGTAGAGAGCGAGCTCGTTGCCCACCCGGCCGGCGGCGATCAGCTGCCGGCCGTCGTGCACCAGGGACGCGACCCCGCCGCCGCGCGCCGGGTCGGCCTGCAGCCGGTAGTGCTCGTTGCCGATAGCCGCGCCCGGCATGGGTTTCCAGCCGCTCGCTGCCGGCCCTTCTGGGGCCGGCACCAGCCGGTAGGCCCGCCAGCCCAGCGACGGCACGTCGCGCGCCAGCCAGCTGACCGAACGCCCGTCGTGCTCGACGTGCGCGGGCAACTCGGTGCCGCCGGGGTCGAGCACCCGAACCCCGGCGCCCGGCGGCCGGTCGAGGCGGGCGGTCACCACGTCGGAGCGCCGGTGCGCCAACGGATTCCACACGGTCACGTCACCACCGACCGCAACCGACAACCGCGCCAGCGAGTTGTCGCGGGCCGCCCGGCCCAGCTCCCACGCGTCGCGCCAGCCGGTCAGCAGGTCCAGGTAGACCTGGTCGGACTCCGAGCCGGTGATGCCGTCGTGGTGCGCCCCGTAGACCAACTGCACCCACGCCTTGGCCAGCGCGGCCTGCGGGTACTCGGCGCCGGTCATCAGGGCGGCGAACACGGCGAAGCGCTCGGCCTCCAGCACGGCGTTCTCGGCGGCGCGGTTGGCCTGTTTGGTGTCGATGTACGAGACGTCCTTGCCGGTGTAGATCGGGTTCATGTCGCGGGTTTGCGGCGACGGCTCACGTCCGCGCTGCGCCAGTTCGGCGCGCACCGCGGCGAAAAACTCCCGCGGCAGCGCGCACACGAAGCGAGGCCAGGTGTAGCGCGCGGCCCAGTCGCGGTGGATCGCGGTCACCCACTTGTTCGGCGGCGTGTAGTCGGTCCCCACGGGCAGCAGCACGTTGCGCGTCAGGGCGACCTTCTTGAGCCGCTCGAACAGCGCACGGGTGGCGTCCTCGGCCTCGGCGAGCGAGGCCGACGAGTCCATGCCCCAGCCCGCCCCGTAGTGCGCGGGCATGTAGTGGGTGAGCAGGCCGCGACCCGACGGCGCGATCCACTCGAACTCGCTGCAGAACTGCATGCGGTCCACCCCGCCCCCCGGGCCCCACTGGTGGTGCGGGCCGCGGGCCCACGAACTCGACGTCAGGCCCGCGTCGGCGGCCAACCCCGGGAATTGCGGGTCGTGGCCGAACACGTCCAGCTGCCACGCGGTGGCAGGGTCGGCGCCCACCACGTGGCGCTGAAAACCGTCGCCGTGCACCATGTTTCGGATGGTTGTTTCCGGGCCGGTGAGGTTGGTGTTGGGCTCGTTGTAGGTGCCGCCCATCACCTCGACGCGGCCCTCGGCCAGGAACCGGCGCAGGTCGGCGCGGTCCTCGGGGTGGGTGTCCCAGTACGGCTTGAGGTAGTCCACCTCGGCCAGCACGAACTTGTATTCGGGCTCGCGGCGGGCCATCTCCAGGTGCGCGTGGACCAGTTCGAAGCCGTTGGTCTGCCGCCCCGGCGGGTCTTCGGTCCACTCGCTGGTATAGGCGCCCTGGGTGTTCCACCAGACCGGGTCGTAGTGGAAGTGACTGACCATGAACATGGTCCACCCGGGCTCGGCCACGGTGAACTCGAATGGCGTGGTGACGCCACCCGCGTGCACCCGCGCCGCCCGTCGCTGACCGACGGCCGGGCCGTCGACGGTGACCGGCACCTCGACGACCCCGGCTGCCGGCTGAGCCGTCGCCTCCCCGCCCAGGCCGTCGCCATCGATGCGGATCCGGGTCGGCTCGACGCAGCCCGCGACGCCTATGCGCGCGAGCTGCAGCGGCGCGTCCGGCGGCCCGACGAAAAGCTCGGTCGAGCCCGCCGAAATCACCTGCATGCCCGCACTTTACGGTGCGGGGGGCCGCGGCGGATGCATCTGTACCTAGGATCTGGTCATGCCCGCCCTCGCCCCGCCCGTCACCGACGAACGCAACGCCCTGCGCGAGTTCATGGCGTTCCACCAGAGTGCGTATTTCGCCGTCTCTTACGGCCTCACCGACGAACAGGCCCGGTCCACGCCCTCGGTCAGCGCGCTGTCGGTCGGCGGGCTCATCAAGCACGCCACCGCGATGCAACGCAACTGGATGGCGCGGGTGGCTGCCGCGCCGGACGCGCCGCCGAAGGACCCCCGGCCGTTCGAGGAGATCGCCAAGGAGTTCGGCGACCAGCACGTGATGCGCCCCGACGAGACCCTGGCCGGGCTGCTGGGGGCCTTCGAAGCCCAGAACGCCGAAACGCTGCGCCTGGCCGAAACCGCCGACCTCGACGCCCCGGTGCCCGTTCCGCAGGACATCCCCTGGTTCCCCAAGAACCAGAAGGCCTGGTCGGTGCGCTGGGTGATCCTGCACGTCATCAACGAGCTGGCCCGCCACGCCGGGCACGCCGATATCATCCGGGAGACCATCGACGGCGCCACCATGTACGAGTTGATCGCCGGGCTGGAGAACTGGGAGATCGAGGGATGGGTGCAGCCCTGGAAGAAATAGGGCAGATCCGCAGCGGCGTCGCGCGCCGCGAGACTCCGCACGGCACCGTCGAGCTGTTCTACGAGGACCTCGGCGACCCGGCCGCCCCGCCCGCGCTGCTCATCATGGGGCTGGGCGCCCAGCTGCCCATGTGGCCCGACGGGTTCTGCGCGCAACTCGTCGACGCCGGTTACCGCGTCATCCGGTTCGACCACCGCGACACCGGGCTGTCGGCCAAGATGCACGGGTTGCGGGCGCAAGGCCCGGTGTACCGGCGGGTCGGCCGCTACCTGCTGGGCAGGCCCAGCCGCGTGCCCTACACCCTGGTCGACATGACCGGGGACGTGGTGGCGTTGCTCGATCAGCTGGACATCGGCCGGGCGCACGTGGTGGGCGCATCGCTGGGCGGCATGATCGCCCAGATCCTGGCCGCCAGCGAGCCGCACCGGGTGGCGTCGCTGAGTGTGATCATGTCGACCACCGGCAAGCCGTTCTCCGCATTGCCGGCCTGGCGCGTCATCAAGCTGGCGTTCGATCCGCCGGCCAAGGACGCCTCCGCCGAGGAGAAACTGGCCTTCGAGGTGCGCAACGTCGCGGTGTTCAACGGACCGAACTTCCTGCCGCCCGACGCCGACCTGCGGGCGCGGGTGCGGCAGCTCGCGGACCGCTGCAGCTACCCGCCGGGGATGCTGCGCCAATTCGACGCTGTGCTGGGCACCGGCAGCCTGCTCGGCTACAGCAGGGCGATCACCGCCCCGACCGTGGTGCTGCACGGTTCGGCGGACCCGATGGTGCGTCCGCGCAACGGGCGCGCGGTCGCCGCGGCCATCCCCGGCGCGCGCTTCGTCTTGGTGGACGGGATGGGACACGATCTTCCGAGACCGGTCTGGCGGCCGATCATCGAGACCCTCACCGAGCACTTCGCGCTCGCCGACACCTGGTGAGCGCGCTCACAGCAATTGGGACTTGACACCCACGATTTGGCACACTGCTGAGATGACTACTACCAAACACCGCGAGGTGGCCAAGCTCGATCGGGTGCCCTTGCCGGTCGAAGCGGCCCGGGTAGCAGCCACCGGTTGGCAGGTCACCCGCACCGCTGCCCGGGTCGTCGCCAAGCTGCCCGGCAGGGGGCCGTGGCAGCAGAAAGTGATCAAGCAGCTCCCGAACACGTTCGTCGACCTCGGGCCGACGTACGTGAAGTTCGGGCAGATCATCGCGTCCAGCCCCGGCGCGTTCGGCGAGTCGCTGTCCCGCGAATTCCGCGGCCTGCTCGACCGGGTGCCGCCCGCCGACCCGAAAGAGGTGCACAAGCTCCTCACCGAGGAGCTCGGCGGTGACCCCGCCGACCTGTTCGCCAAGTGGGACGAAACGCCATTCGCGTCGGCGTCCATCGCGCAGGTGCACTACGCGACCCTGCACAGCGGCGAGGAGGTCGTCGTCAAGATCCAGCGCCCGGGCATCCGGCGCCGGGTCGCGGCCGACTTGCAGATCCTCAAGCGGTTCGCCCAGGCCGTCGAGCTGGCCAAGCTGGGCCGCCGCCTGTCGGCGCAGGACGTGGTCGCCGACTTCTCCGACAACCTGGCCGAGGAGCTGAACTTCCGCCTCGAGGCCCAGTCGATGGACGCGTGGGTCTCGCACCTGCACGCCTCACCGCTGGGCAAGAACATCCGGGTGCCACAGGTGCACTGGGACTTCACCACGGAGCGGGTGCTGACCATGGAGCGGGTGCACGGCATCCGCATCGATGACGTCAAGGCCATCCGCCAGGCCGGCTTCGACGGCACTGAGCTGGTCAAGGCGCTGCTGTTCTCGCTTTTCGAGGGCGGGCTGCGGCACGGGCTGTTCCACGGCGACCTGCACGCCGGCAACCTCTACGTCGACGACGCGGGCCGCATCGTGTTCTTCGACTTCGGCATCATGGGCCGCATCGACCCCCGCACCCGCTGGCTGCTGCGCGAGCTGGTGTACGCCCTGCTGGTGAAGAAGGACCACGCCTCGGCCGGCAAGATCGTGGTGCTGATGGGCGCCGTCGGCACCATGAGGCCCGAGGCCGAGGCCGCCAAGGACCTGGAAAAGTTCGCCACCCCGCTGACCATGCAGACGCTGGGCGACATGTCCTACGCCGACATCGGGCGGCAGCTGTCCGCGCTGGCCGACGCCTACGACGTCAAGCTGCCCCGGGAACTGGTGCTGATCGGCAAGCAGTTCCTCTACGTCGAGCGGTACATGAAACTGCTGGCACCGAAGTGGCAGATGATGTCCGACCCGCAGCTGACGGGTTACTTCGCCAACTTCATGGTCGAGGTCAGCCGCGAGCATCAGACCGACGTGGAGGTCTAGGGGCGCCCCGATGGAAATCCGCAACGGCCACGCGATTTCGGGCGACCTGAAGCTGTATTACGAGGACATGGGCGACGTCGACCATCCGCCCGTCCTGCTGATCATGGGGCTGGGCGCCCAGCTCCTGCTGTGGCGGACCGCGTTCTGCGAGAAACTCGTCGCCCAGGGCCTGCGTGTCATCCGGTACGACAATCGCGACGTCGGCCTGTCCAGCAAGACGCCGAGGGCGGGCGCCGGCCAGCCGCTGGTCCCCCGGCTGCTGCGGTTCTGGCTCGGGCTGCGCGGCGAGGCGGCTTACGCGCTGGAGGACCTGGCCGACGACGCCGCCGCCGTGCTCGATCACCTGGGTATCGAACGCGCCCACATCGTCGGGGCGTCGATGGGCGGCATGATCGCGCAGGTCTTCGCGGGGCGTTTCGCCGAGCGGACCAGGAGCCTGGCGGTCATCTTCTCCAGCAACAACCGCCCGTTCCTGCCGCCGCCGGCGCCGCGCGCCCTGCTCGCGGTCCTCAAAGGCCCGCCGCCGGGCTCCCCCCGCGAGGTGATCGTGGACAACGCCGTGCGCGTCACCAAGATCACCGGCAGCCCGCGCTACCGGGCGCCCGAGGAGCAGGTCCGCGCCGAGGCAATCGAGGGTTACGAACGCAGCTACTATCCCTGGGGCGTCGCCCGGCACTTCAGCGCGATCATGGCGAGCGGCAACCTGCTCGGCTACAACAGGCGGACGGTCGCGCCGACCGTGGTCCTGCACGGCCGGGCCGATAAACTGATGCGTCCCTCGGGCGGACGCGCGGTTGCACGCGCCATCGATGGCGCTCGACTATTCTTATTCGACGGCATGGGCCACGACCTGCCTCAGCAATTGTGGGATCGGTTGATCAGCGTGCTGACTAGCAACTTCGCCGGGGCCGGCTGAGGCGAGCGTCGGACGGCTTTTGGAGTGCCCCGGTGAATTTCACGGAAGCTCTTACCGCGTTGTACGGTTGGCGTTGGGAGGATGTCTAACAATGGCCGAGCTGAAACCCTACTACGAGGACTCGCAAGCGGCGTACGACATTTCGGACGACTTCTTCGGCCTCTTCCTCGACCCCACCTGGGTCTACACCTGCGCCTACTTCGAGCGCGACGACATGACGCTGGAAGAGGCGCAACTCGCCAAATTGGATTTGGCGCTGGACAAGCTGAAGCTGCAGCCCGGCATGACGCTGCTCGACGTCGGGTGCGGCTGGGGCGGTGCGCTGGTGCGCGCCGTCGAGAAGTACGACGTGAACGTGATCGGACTTACCCTGAGCCGCAACCACTATGAGCGCAGCAAGGCCAGGCTGGCCGCGATCCCCACCACCCGGCACGCCGAGGCTCGGCTGCAGGGGTGGGAAGAGTTCGAGGAGAAGGTCGACCGGATCGTCTCCTTCGAGGCGTTCGATGCTTTCCACAAAGAGCGCTATCGGCCGTTCTTCGACCGTTCCTACGAGATCCTCCCGGACGACGGCCGGATGTTGTTGCACAGCCTGTTCACTTACGACCGGCGGTGGTTTCACCAGCAGGGCATCGCTCTGACGATGAGTGACATCCGGTTCCTCAAATTCCTGCGCGACTCCATCTTTCCGGGCGGCGAATGCCCGTCCGAACCCGACATCGTCGACAACGCCCAGGCGGCCGGGTTTTCGATCGAGCAAACGCAGGTGCTGCAGGAGCACTACTCACGCACCCTGGACACGTGGGCAAGCAACCTGGAGGCCAACCGGGACCGCGCCATCGCGGTGCAGTCCGAGGAAACCTACAACAACTTCATGCACTACCTGACCGGGTGCGCCGAGCGCTTCCGCAGGGGGCTGATCAACGTCGCCCAATTCACGATGACGAAGTGAACCGCCCGGCGTGGCCGCGAAGGACCTGACACCCCACTTCGACGACGTGCAGGCGCACTACGACCTGTCCGACGACTTCTTCCGGCTGTTCCTGGACCCCACCCAGACGTACAGTTGCGCCTACTTCGAGCGCGACGACATGACGCTGGAAGAGGCGCAGCTCGCCAAGATCGACCTGGCGCTGGGCAAGCTCGGACTGCGGCCCGGCATGACGCTGCTCGACGTCGGCTGCGGCTGGGGCGCCACCATGCGCCGCGCCATCGAGAGATACGACGTCAACGTCGTCGGTTTGACCTTGTCGAAGAACCAGGCGGCCCACGTGCAAAAGTCGTTCGACGACATGGAGAACCCGCACACCAAGCGGGTGTTGCTGGCCGGCTGGGAACAGTTCGAAGAACCCGTCGACCGCATCGTGTCGATCGGGGCGTTCGAGCACTTCGGTCATGAGCGCTACGACGACTTCTTCGCGATGGCCCACAACGTTCTGCCCGCCGACGGGGTGATGCTGCTGCACACGATCACTGGGCTGACGGGACCGCAGTGCGTCGAGCGCGGCATACCGCTGACGTTCGAGATGGCCCGCTTCATCAAGTTCATCGTCACCGAGATCTTCCCGGGCGGGCGGCTGCCGTCGATCGAGATGGTGGGCGAGCGCTCGGCCAAAGCCGGGTTCACGTTGACCCGCCGGCAGTCGCTGCAGCCGCACTACGCGAGGACGCTCGACCTGTGGGCGCTGGCCCTGCGGGAGCACCGGGACGAGGCCATCGCCATCCAATCCGACGAGGTCTACGAGCGGTACATCAAGTACCTGACCGGCTGCGCCAACGCGTTCCGAACCGGCTATATCGACGTGAACCAGTTCACTCTGGAGAAAGCAGGGGGTAATGCATATCACACTTGGATAGGGGCCGGTCGAGAAATCCAGGGGCCGCACTAGTTCAAACGCGGGGAATGGGTCTCGCCCCGTGTAGGGTGCCGGGGGATGGCATCGAGCCAAGGTGCCGGTCCAGTCGGGAGGACATCATGTTCGAGAATCGAGTGGGGGCCACGCTTAAGCGGTCGAACCTCGACAATGTCCAGGCACACTACGACCTCTCGAACGAATTCTTCGCGCTGTTCGTTGACCCGACCCGCACCTACAGCTGCGCGTACTTCCCGCGCGAGGGCATGACGTTGCACGAGGCCCAGCTCGCCAAGCTCGACCTGTCGCTCGACAAGCTGGGGCTGCAGCCGGGGATGACCTTGCTCGACGTGGGCTGCGGGTGGGGGTCGGTGATGAAGCGCGCCGTCGAGCGCTACGACGTCAACGTCGTCGGGCTGACCCTGTCGAAGAATCAGCACGCCTACTGCCAGCAGGTGCTCGACGGGATCGATAGCAACCGCTCGCGACGGGTGCTGCTACGCGACTGGGCCGAGTTCGACGAGCCTGTGGACCGCATCGTCGTCATCGAGGCGTTGGAGCATTTCGGTTTTCACCGCTACGACGATTTCTTCAAATTCGCCTACAGCGCCATGCCCGACGACGGCGTCATGATGCTGCACTCGATCACCGGGCTGCACGTCAAGCAGGTGATGGAGCGCGGCCTCCCGTTGACGATGGAGATGGCGAAGTTCATGAGGTTCATCGTCACCGACATCTTCCCGGGCGGGCGGCTGCCGACGGTCGAGACCGTCGAGGAGCACTCCGCGAAGGCCGGTTTCAGGGTGACCCGCCGCCAGTCGTTGCAACTGGACTTCGCCAAGACGCTGGACTTCTGGGCCGACGCCCTCGAGGCGCGCAGGGACGAGGCCATCGCGATCCAGTCCGAAGAGGTCTACGAGATGTACATGAAGTACCTGACGGGGTGCGCCAAAGTGTTCCGCACGGGTTACGTCGACTGCAACCAGTTCACGTTGGAGAAGTGAACTTCGGTATCGTTGCACGTCAGATATCTCGATGACGCGCGTGCCTACGTAGAGGCAGTGAACTCCCAGGAGAACAAGACAGAAAATGCCTGATCAATCGACTGGCCCGACGAAGACGCGGACGCGCTTCGAAGACATTCAGGCGCACTACGACGTCTCCGACGATTTCTTCGCGCTGTTCCAGGACCCGACCCGCATCTACAGCTGTGCGTACTTCGAGCCGCCGGACATCACGCTCGAACAGGCCCAGTACGCCAAGATCGACCTGAACCTGGACAAGCTCGACCTCAAGCCGGGGATGACCCTGCTCGACATCGGCTGCGGCTGGGGCACCACGATGAAGCGCGCCGTCGAACGGTTCGACGTCAACGTCATCGGCCTGACGTTGTCCAAGAATCAGCATGCGCGCTGCGAGAAGGTGCTCGGCGAGCTCGACACGACCCGCTCGCGCCAGGTTCGCCTGCACGGCTGGGAGGATTTCAACGAGCCCGTCGACCGGATCGTGTCGATCGAGGCCTTCGAGCACTTCGGGCACGAGAACTACGACGACTTCTTCAAGCGGTGCTTCGACATCATGCCCCAGGACGGTCGCATGACCGTCCAGAGCAGCGTCAGCTACCACCCCTTCGAGATGGCCGCGCGCGGCAAGAAGCTGACCTTCGAGACGGCGCGCTTCATCAAGTTCATCGTCACCGAGATCTTCCCGGGCGGGCGGCTGCCGTCCACCGAGATGATGGTCGAGCACGGCCAGAAGGCGGGTTTCACGGTGCCCGAACCGCTTTCGCTGCGGCCGCATTACATCAAGACGCTGCGCATCTGGGGCGACACGCTGGAGTCCAACAAGGACAAGGCCATCGAGGTCACCTCCCAAGAGGTCTACGAGCGGTACATGAAGTACCTGCGCGGCTGCGAGCACTACTTCACCGACGAGATGCTCGACTGCAGTCTGGTGGCCTACCTCAAGCCGGGCGCCGCGGTCTGAGCGCTGCCCGCTGTCGGATCGGGGCTGCGCCGTTCGTCGAGTAGGTAGAGAGTGGAACACAGGGTTTCGCTCACAACCGGAGGTGACGAACATGCAGTACTTCGCGCTGTTGATCAGCCAGGAGCAAGACCGCACACCCGACGACGCCGCCGCCGCGATGGCGGCATGGGAGAACTTCCACGCCAAGGCCGGCTCCGCGATCAAATCCGGGGATGCGCTGGCTCCCGCCGCCGCCGCGGTGGTCATCAGCGGCGGCCCGGACGCGCCGACGGTCACCGACGGGCCCTTCGCCGAGACCGCCGAGGTGGCCTGCGGCTACTACGTGTTCGAAGCGGAAAACCTCGACGAGGCGCTGGCACTCGCGCGCGACGTCCCGCTCGCCCAGTGGGGCGCGGTGGAGGTGTGGCCCGCCGTCCACTCGGTCGAGCTGTCCCGCAAGCTCACCGGCAACGACTGGCTGGCGCTGCTGCTGGAACCGGCCGAATCCGCGCACACACCCGGCACACCGGAGTGGGAGGCAGTGGCGGCGAAGCACGCTGATCTCCACGCGGCCGCGGGCGATCACATCATCGGCGGCGCCGCGTTGCACGACCGGTCCACGGCGACGACTGTGCGGGTGCGCAACGGCGAGGTCCTGACCACCGACGGGCCGTATGTGGAGGGCGCCGAAATCGCCACGGGGATCTACCTACTCAGCGCCGCCGACCGCGACGAGGCCGTCAAGATCGCATCGATGATCCCCGCCTCGACGGTGCAGGTGCGGCAACTGGCTGGAGTCTCGGCCCTGTAGCGCATGACCAACCTGGACGGCGTCTTCCGTAGGGAATGGGGACCCGCCGTCGCCGCGCTGGCGCGGTGGTCGGGCGACCTCACCATCGCGGAGGACGCCGTCCAGGAAGCCTGCGCCGAGGCGCTGCGCGCCTGGCCGCGCGACGGGGTGCCGGACAGTCCCGGCGGCTGGCTGGTGACCGTGGCCCGCAACCGCGCCCGCGATCGGCTGCGCCGCGAATCGGTGCGTCCCGGGAAGGAGTTGGCGGCCGTGATGGACGAGGTCCTGGCGCGCACCGACGGCACCGACCCGCATCCGGTTCGCGACGACGAGCTGCGGATGATCTTCACGTGCGCGCACCCGGCGCTCGACCGCCCGTCGCAACTGGCGCTCACGCTGCGGTTGGTGTCGGGGTTGACCGTCGGCGAGATCGCCCGCGCGCTGCTGCAGAGCGAAGCGGCCATCGGCCAGCGAATCACGCGCGCCAAGAACAAGGTCCGGCACGCGAACATCCCGCTGCGGGTGCCGCCCGCGGAGCTGCTCCCCGAGCGCACGCCGCACGTGCTCAGTTGCATCTACTCGGTGTTCACCGAGGGGTATTGGTCGACGGCGGGCCCGTCGGCGATCCGGGACGAGCTGTGCGACGAGGGGGTCCGGCTGGCCGGGGAGTTGTGCGCGCTGATGCCGCGCGAGCGCGAGGCGCACGCGCTGGCCGCCCTGGTGCTGCTGCACGATTCCCGACGGGCGACCCGGGTCGACTCAGCCGGAGCCCTGGTGCCCCTCGACGAGCAGGACCGTCGCCGATGGGACCGCGGCCGCATCGCCCGCGGGCTGGACCGGCTGCGCCAGGCCGAGGGATCGACGGGCCCGTATCTGCCGCAGGCGGTGATCGCCGCGCTGCACGCGACGGCGCCGTCCTGGGAGCAGACGGACTGGGTCACCATCTGCGCGGCCTACGACCGGCTGGTGGCGATCACGGACTCCCCGATCGTGCGCGCCAACCGCGCGCTGGCGGTCGGGTTCCGCGACGGACCCGACGCCGGACTGGCCGCCCTCGACGCGGTCGCGCACGACCCGCGGCTGGCCCGGTCGAACCTCGTGGCGACGGTGCGCGCCGACCTGCTCCGGCGCGCCGGGCGGCCCGCGGAAGCCGCGCGGTGGTACCGAACGGCGTTGGAGGCCAACGGCTCCGAGCCCGGCCGCGACTTCTTGCGGCGGCGCATCGCCGAGTGCGGCGGGTAATCCGCCAGCAGTGTTCGCCGGGCCCGGCCCGGCCACCAGACGCAAAAGCCCCCGACACGCCGACAAAAAGGGGCCTTGGTGTCTGTTCGCGCAGTGAAGATCAGGCCTCGGCGAAGTTGCGGGTGACGGCCGGGTCCACCGGAATGCCGGGGCCCGTGGTCGTCGACACGGTGATCTTCTTCAGGTAGCGACCCTTCGACGACGACGGCTTGAGCCGCAGCACCTCGTCGATGGCGGCGCCGTAGTTCTCCGCCAGGCTCTTCTCGTCGAACGACGCCTTGCCGATGACGAAGTGCAGGTTGGCCTGCTTGTCCACCCGGAAGTTGATCTTGCCGCCCTTGATGTCGGACACGGCCTTGGCGACGTCGGGGGTGACGGTGCCCGTCTTCGGGTTCGGCATCAGGCCGCGCGGGCCCAGGATGCGGGCGATGCGACCGACCTTGGCCATCTGGTCGGGGGTGGCGATCGCCGCATCGAAGTCCAGGAACCCGCCCTGGATCTTCTCGATCAGGTCGTCGCTGCCGACGATGTCCGCGCCGGCGGCCTGCGCCTGCTCGGCCTTGTCGCCCACGGCGAACACCGCGACCCGCGCCGTCTTACCGGTGCCGTGCGGCAGGTTGACCGTGCCGCGGACCATCTGGTCGGCCTTGCGCGGGTCGACGCCGAGCCGGATCGCCACCTCGACGGTCGCGTCCTGCTTGGCCGACGACGTCTCCTTGGCGAGCTTGGCCGCCTGCAGCGGGGTATACAGGTTGCTGCGGTCCACCTTCTCGGCGGCCGCGCGGAATGCCTTGCTGTTCTTGCTCACTGATCCATCCAATCCGATGTTGGGTCGTGGTTGTCGGCGGGCCGAAGCTGGCCCTCCCACGTGCGTTTCCTACTCGACGGTGATTCCCATCGACCGGGCGGTGCCGGCGATGATCTTGGCGGCGGCGTCGATGTCGTTGGCGTTGAGGTCGGCCTTCTTCGTCTCGGCGATCTCGCGGACCTGATCCCAGCTGACCTTCGCGACCTTGGTCTTGTTTGGCTCCGCGGAACCCTTGCCGACGCCGGCCGCCTTGAGCAGCAGCTTGGCGGCCGGCGGTGTCTTGAGCGCGAAGGTGAAGCTGCGGTCCTCGTAGACCGTGATCTCCACCGGGATCACGTTGCCGCGCTGGTTCTCCGTGGCGGCGTTGTACGCCTTGCAGAACTCCATGATGTTCACGCCGTGCTGGCCGAGTGCGGGCCCGACCGGCGGGGCGGGGTTGGCCTGCCCGGCCTGAATCTGGAGCTTGATCAGCCCAACGACTTTCTTCTTCGGGGCCATGAGATGTTGCGGTTCCTTCCGTGCGGTCGGACTTCTGTTAATTGTGGTGACCCGCTGCGCCCGGCTTCGCCGCGCTTGCGGTCACCACTTCTGTTAATTGTGGTGACCCGCTGCGCCCGGCTTCGCCGCGCTTGCGGTCACCACTAGATCTTCGAGACTTGGCTAAAGGTCAGCTCGACGGGGGTTTCGCGGCCGAAGATCGACACCAGCACCTTGAGCTTCTGCTGCTCGGCGTTGACCTCGTTGATCGTGGCGGGCAACGTGGCGAACGGCCCGTCCATGACCGTCACCGATTCGCCGACCTCGTAGTCGACCTCGACGGCCGGACGCTCCAGGCCGCCCGTCTCGGCGACGGCCGCGGTGCTGGCCGCGCCTTTGGCGGCCTTCTTCGCCGCACCCCGCGGCAGCAGGAACTTCACCACGTCGTCGAGCGTCAGGGCCGACGGGCGCGACGTCGCGCCGACGAAGCCGGTGACCCCGGGGGTGTTGCGCACCGCGGACCACGAGTCGTCGGTCAGATCCATGCGCACCAGGATGTAGCCGGGCAAAACCTTGCGGTTGACCTGCTTGCGCTGGCCGTTCTTGATCTCGGTGACCTCTTCGGTGGGCACCTCGACCTGGAAGATGTAGTCGCCGACGTCCAGGTTCTGCACGCGCGTTTCCAGGTTGGCCTTCACCTTGTTCTCGTATCCCGCGTACGAGTGGATGACATACCAGTCGCCGGGCTTGCTGCGCAGCTCCGCCTTCAGCGCGGCGGCGGGGTCAGCCTCCTCGGCCTGCTCGGCCGGTTCCGCCTGCTCAGCGGTCTCGATGGTCTCCGGGGTCTCGGCGGCTGAGGCTTCGATGGCCTCAGGGGTCGCTGAGGTTTCAGTGACCTCTTGCACGTCGACCGCTTCACCCGCGGACGTGTCACCGTCGAAGGTAGTCACGGTTTTCAGTCCTCTCTGTCTTTCTCAGCTCAGCCGAACACCAGCAGCACGAGCTTGGCCAGGCCGAAATCCGCCAGGCCGACCAGCGCCACCATGAAGGCGAGAAACGCCAACACCACCGAGGTGTAGGTGAGCATTTGCTTGCGGTTCGGCCAGATCACCTTCCGCATCTCTGCAACGACCTGCTTGAGGTAGTTGTAGGCGAACACGAACGGATTGGCCGAACGGTCGCCGGGCTTCCGCGGCTTCTTCGAGGCCTTGGCCTTCTTGGCTGCCCGGCCCTTCTTGACCTTATCGTCCCCGGCGGCCTCGGCCTCGTCCGGCGACTCCACGTCGACGTCGTCGGCATCGGCCATGCGCTGCCGCGACCGCTTGCCGGTCGGCCGTTGCGGCCGCGTCGTGGTCACCAGGGCCGTCCGACCGCCGCTGTCGCGGCTCTCCTCGGTGTCGCCGCCGTCGCGTGCGGCGTCGTTGGCAGCGTCGCCCTCGTCGCTCACCGCATGCTCCTTTGTTTGCTATGTCCCGCGGGCCGTCCCACATGATGGGGCACTGTCTTCCAGTGTCCACCATGGCACGGCTTCGCCGTCTGCAGGGGCGACAGGACTTGAACCTGCAACCTGCGGTTTTGGAGACCGCTGCTCTGCCACTTGAGCTACGCCCCTTCGCGGTTGGCAGCCCAACCTGCGCTTACCTGCCGGGGCTTACATGACACGCGCGCTCCCCGAATGCTCGAATCCCGGAAAGCGCGCTGATGCTGGGAAAACCCCGAGGTCCGAGTGTACATCGAGGCAGGTGTCAGACACTAATTACGCGGTTCTGACGACCTGCCCGGATTCCTTGTCCCATCTGAGCTGGATAGAGTCGTCACCCTCGTGTCCCATCAGGGTGGTGTAGGCGACCAGGATCACCTCGCCGTCCTGATTGGTGCAGGTGTTCTCGGTGACGACGATGTCGGCGCCGAAACGCTCGTTCACCGATTGGATGTCCATCCGGCCGTAGAGCCTGTCGCCCACAAATATCGGTTTGTGGTAAACGAACTTCTGATCGACCTGGACGATCTGCATGGTCTCCATGCCGACGTCGACATTCCGGAAGAAGTCATCCTGGATGATCTTCGCGAAGATCGATACAAAAGTTAACGGTGCGATGATGGCGTCGTAGCCCAGTTCGGCGGCCGCTGCCTCGTCGAAGCATGCCGGATCGTCGCACTTGATCGCCCGTGCGAATCCGCGAACTTGCTCACGGCCCACTTCGAAATAGTCCGGGTACTTCCAGCTCATTCCGCGGACGTCGGTTTTGAGCGCCATGTCTTATGCCAGATTCGCCGACGCGATCGCCCGGCCGAAGATCTTTTTGCCGCCGGTGGTCGCCGTGAGGGCGATCGTCACCGACTTGCTCTCCGGGTCGACCGACTTCACCCGGCCGTTGAAGACCAGCTCGGCGCCCTTGCCGTCGTTGGGGACCGGCACCACGGCGGTGAACCGCACGTTGTACTCGGTGACCGCACCGGGGTCGCCGACCCACGAGGTGACGTAGCCGCCGCCCAGCCCCATGGTCAGCATGCCGTGGGCGATCGCGGTGTCCAACCCGACGACCTTGGCGATCTCGTCGTCCCAATGGATCGGGTTCAGGTCGCCGGAGACACCCGCGTAGTTCACCAGATCCTGGCGGGTCAGCGGGTAGGTCTTCTCCGGCAGCTTGTCGCCCACTTTGACCGAACTGAACTCACGCAGTGGCATCAGAAAATCCCTTTTCTCCATCCTCGCCGGCACGGCCCGCCAGGGTCGTGTAGGTCTCCTGCACAACGTCACCGGCTTCGTCGGTGATGATGTTCTTGGTCACGATGATCTGGGTGCCGTGCGACTCGCGCATCGAATCCAAATACACATCGCAGTACAGTTTGTCGCCCGCCACGATCGGCTTCATAAACTTCAGCACCTGATCGACCTGGACGATCTGCGCGTCCTCGACTGCGATGTTGGCGTGCTTGAAGAACGCCGACTGGGCCCGGTAGCCGAACACGCAGATGAACGTCAGCGGGGCCAGCAGGCCCTTGTAGCCCAGCTCAGCCGCCGCGTCCTCCTCGTGAAAGCACGCGTCCTCGTTTTGCACGGCCACCGCGTACTCGCGGATCTTCTCGCGCTCGACCTCGTAATGATCGGGATAGCGGTAGTGCATCCCGACGATGTTCGCGCTCAACGACACGGCTGTAGAACCTACCTAGTCACTCTCAATAAACGCTGACGACGGCGCCTAGCGTGTCTCGCGGTGTGGCTGGTGCTTGCCGCAGTTCGGGCAGAACTTCTTCAGCTCCATCCGGTCGGGGTCGTTGCGGCGATTCTTCTTGGTGATGTAGTTACGGTGCTTGCACACCTCACACGCCAAGGTGATCTTCGGCCGCACGTCGGTACTGGAAGCCATGTCCGTTCTCTCTGCTCTCTAGAAAAGTCACATTGTTCTGTTGTAGCGATGTTCTGTTGTAGCGATGGCCGGACTCGAACCGGCGACCTAACGATTATGAGTCGTTCGCTCTAACCGACTGAGCTACATCGCCTCTGGGCCACCCCGTCTAGGGTTTGGAGCCGCCCGCCTGCTCGGCGTCCGCCGAGCCCCCTAACGGAATCGAACCGTTGACCTTTTCCTTACCATGGAAACGCTCTACCGACTGAGCTAAGGGGGCCGTTCAGCCAAGCGACAGTCGTGCCGCGGGCCTAAAAGAGGGTACAACCTGGCGCGCAACGGCACCAAACCACGGACCGGGCGGCTCCTCGGCTAGTTCCCGTCCTTGCGCGGTTGCCACGCGCTGAGATCGCTGAACTGGTCGTACTCGTCGTCTTGCTCATCCCCCGGGCCCGACTCGCCGAGCAACGTCCGCAACGCGAGATGGACGGCCTCGCGCGTGTCGGCCAGATGGAACCGACGAATCGCCTCTTGGACCAGATCGTCGTCGATTTCGATCTCGACCCTCTTCTTCATGCGCCAACAATACCCACTGCGCAGGGCCTCAACCGATGGGTGAAGGCCGCTTTCCCGGCAAAGTGTGTCCCGATGGGAAGCCGCGAGCGGCGAGCCTCCGACGAGGATCAGACCTGATCGTGCCGACCCGCTTCGCCCGGCTACGCCGCGCTCGCGATCGCCACTAGTCTGGTCGGGTGTCAGAGGACCGGCTGTACTTCCGCCAACTGCTATCCGGTCGCGATTTCGCCGCCGGCGACATGTTCGCGACGCAAATGCGCAACTTTGCCTACCTGATCGGGGACCGGCAGACCGGCGACTGCCTGGTGGTCGACCCCGCCTACGCCGCCGGCGATCTGCTCGACGCGCTCGAGGCCGACGGCATGCACCTGTCCGGGGTCCTGGTGACCCATCACCATCCGGACCACGTGGGCGGTTCGATGATGGGCTTCCAGCTGAAGGGCCTGGCCGAGCTGCTGGAGCGGGCGCCCGTGCCCGTCCACGTGAACACGCATGAGGCCCTTTGGGTTTCACGGGTCACCGGGATCGGCCTCGGCGATCTCACCGCCCACGAGGACCATGACAAGGTCAACGTCGGGGACATCGAGATCGAGCTGCTGCACACCCCGGGCCACACTCCCGGCAGCCAGTGCTTCCTGCTCGGCGACCGCCTGGTCGCCGGTGACACGCTGTTTCTCGACGGCTGCGGACGCACCGATTTCCCCGGCGGCGACTCCGATGAGATGTATCGCAGCCTGCGGCGGCTCGCCGCGCTACCGGGTGACCCGACAGTGTTTCCGGGGCATTGGTATTCGGCGGAGCCGAGCGCTTCACTATCGGAGGTCAAGCGTTCCAACTACGTGTATCGCGCAGCCGATCTTGATCAGTGGCGAATGCTGATGGGCGGCTGACCGACTCAGAGGCCATTTGCGCCTGAGTGATCACGATTAGTTCCCGGGTCAGCAATGCGCGCCAGACGCCTTTAGTATCGGGCCAGCGAAATTCGCGGCGGAAGACCGCTGTGATATAAGCGGAAGGGTGGGTCTAATGGGGTGGATCCAGAGTGCCTGGCAGGGGGTCACCCATGTTGGGTCCGGCACCTGGTTGGCGTGGGCGGCGTGGGCGGCGGTTTTGCTGGGCGTCGTCGCGCTGGTCTTCATAAGCCGGCAACTGAAACTCAACCGCCGGTTGGCCGCAGAGCAGACCCGGCCCCAAGTCGCGATGTTCATGGAACCGCATCCGGCCGACTGGCACGTGATCGAGCTCGTCGTCCGAAATTTCGGACAGACCGCGGCATATGACATCCGGTTTGCTTTTCCGAACCCGCCGACGGTGGCGGAATACGAAAACGCCGCCGACGGCTACGCCGATGTCGTCCAACTGCAGCTTCCGCGCGAATTGCCGGTTCTCGCGCCCGGCCAGGAATGGCGCATGGTGTGGGATTCGGCGCTCGACCGCGCCGAGATCGGAATGGGCATCGAGTCGCGCTTCGCCGGGTCTGTGATCTATCACGACCGCCCCGACAAGCCGCGCGGCTGGCGGTTCTGGGAGGGCGATCGGCCCGTGCTGCAGACCAGCGTGGTGCTGGACTGGGACGCGCTGCCGCCGGTTCAGCGCATCGAGTTGATGACCACCCACGACCTGGCGAAGCGGGAAAAGCAGAAGCTGGAGCTGTTGCGGGGGCTGCTGACCTACTTCCACTACGCGAGCAAGGAAACGCGTCCCGACGTATTCCGCAGCGAGATCGAACGAATCAACGGCGCCGTGCAGGAGACGCAGGACCGGTGGCGCACCCGTCTGCTCGACCAGCCCACCGACGTCAGCCTGCGCTGGGGTAACGCGGAAGCCGATCTGGCCAAACATCGCAGCCAGCACGTCTGACCCAGGATCGAAGGAGCAACCATGAGCGGCCCGGTCCTCTACAGCCTGAAGGATTCCGTCGCGGTCATCAGGATGGATGACGGCAAGGTCAACGCGCTGGGCCCGACGATGCAGCAGGCCCTGGGCGAGGCGATCGACCGGGCCGACAGCGACAACGCCGGGGCGTTGGTGATCACCGGCAACGAGCGGGTGTTCAGCGGCGGGTTCGACCTGAAGATCCTGACCTCCGGCGAGGTGCAGCCGGCCATTGACATGCTGCGGGGCGGCTTCGAGCTGGCCTACCGGCTGTTGTCCCATCCCAAGCCGGTGGTGATGGCCTGCACCGGCCACGCCATCGCGATGGGGGCGTTCCTGTTGTCCTCCGGCGACCACCGGGTGGCCGCCCACGCCTACAACATTCAGGCCAACGAAGTGGCGATCGGGATGGTCATCCCGTACGCGGCCCTCGAGATCATGAAGCTGCGCCTGACGCAGTCGGCTTACCAGCAGGCCGTCGGGCTGGCCAAGACGTTCTTCGGTGAAACCGCGCTCGCCGCCGGCTTTGTCGACGAAATCGTGTTGCCCGAAATTGTGGTCAAGCGCGCCGAAGAGGCCGCACGCGAATTCGCCGGCCTGCACCAGCACGCGCACGCCGCCACCAAGTTGCGCGCCCGGGCCGACGCGCTGAAGGCGATCCGCGCCGGAATCGACGGGCTGGAGGCCGAGTTCGGGCGCTGAAGCGCGAACGCGGTGGCCCGGAAAAGACCCGGCCACCACGTTGCTCGCCTCCTCGCCGTAAGTGTGACACGTACGCGACGTGCCGTCACGTCACTTCACCCTCGCGGCGCCCCGCGGCGCGACGGTTTACCGGAACCGGTCCAGGTATGCCCGCCAATCCCACGTCGACAGGAACAGCTGTGCGGCCGCATAGCCCCTGTCGTAGAGCTCTTCGAGGCGCCCCCGGGAAATGCCGAAGTTGAGAACGCTGACGTCGGTCGAGGCGACCGGGATGGTACGGGCGCTCACCCACGGCTGGCTCAACTGGGCCTGGTCGTGGCCGACCAGCATGGTGGTGAACAGGCTTTCCAGTAGGGCCGATTGCTTGAGAAAACGCAGCGGACGCAGCGCGGGGAACGCCTGGTCGACGCCCTCGGCGAGCTTGGGCATCACGGTGATCCCGAAGGTCGGCCAGCGCGGCGGCTTGCCGTCGGTGCGGTCCAGCGAATCGATCGGGAAATTCGACAGCACGCCGCCGTCGACCAGGTTGGACGTCAGGCCCATCGTGTTGGTCATCGTGACCGGCGGGTAGAAGAACGGGATCGCCATCGACGCGCGGACGGCATCGGCGACGGGCTGCTCGTCGGGGTCCAGACCGTAGAGCCGCTGATAGTCCCACGGCAGCCGCACCAACTGCGCCGCCGTCAGGTCAGCGACGGTGATCGCCACCTTGTAGCGCCGTTCCCTCGGCAACTCGTCGTCGTCGAGGGCGAGGTCACCGAACGTGGTCACGCCCAGGTTCTTCAGCTCGCCGCGGATCCAGTCGTGCGCGAAATCACCGCGGTACATGGCCGTGTCGCGCACCAGACCCCAGGCGGAGCCGAACACCGGAAGGGGCCCGGCGTCGCGCCACTTGCGTAGCGGCACCGACAGCGCCAGCTCTTTGAGCTGTTCGCTCGTCAGTTGGTCACCCTGGGAGGCGGCCGCCGAGAGCACCGCGACCACCGATCCCGCCGAAACTCCCGACACCCGGTAGGCCGAATACCCTGCTTCCATGAGCCCGGCGATGGCGCCCACCAGACCGATGAACTTGACGCCCCCGCCGGAGAGCACAAGGTCGGCGAGCTTCGGACTTACGGGCATAAGTCACCCTTCTGCCGAGACCCACTGGTAGGGGAGGAACTTCCCATCGAACGTCACCACGACCCGGTCGCCCGACGGGTGCGGCTTCTTCTGCAGGTCGACGCTGAAGTTGATGGCGCTCATGATGCCGTCGCCGAACTGCTCGTGGATCACTTCCTTGATGGCGCCGCCGTACACCTGAAGCGCCTCGTAGAAGCGGTAGATGGTCGGATCCGTCGGAACCGCCGTGGGCAGGCCGCCGCGCATGGGCGGCGCCGCCAAAACGGGCACCGCCGACTCGTCGAGGCCGAGCATCTCGACGAGAACCTTGCCGAGCTCGGCGGGTACCGGATGCTGCCCGAGCAACGCCGACGTGGTCCACAGCACCGGCCTGCCGATCGTGTCGGCGAGTTCCTGCCAGGTCAGCCCCTTTGCCAGCCGAGCGACGACGATCTGTTCGGTGAGTTCGTTTCTCGTCATGCGTATCAGCATTGCACCGCTGAATCGTTGGCGCCGAGCCAAGCCCAGGCGGGACCATGAGACGGTTTAGAAATCCGGTAGCGCATGCGCTACCACATTCGACGACGACCTATACCTTGGGCGCCGGGCCGGGCCTCACCCCGGTTTCGTGGCGGTGACCAGGCGCGCCGAAATCCACGGACCGCCATACCACATGCGCCATCCGAGGTTGCGGCGCTTCACGTTTCGCCATCCCAGCTCCCGCAGGCGCGCGGCATGCTGCCGCGTCTCCCACAGGTCGGCGATGGCGAGCCGACCACCCGGCCGCAGCACCCGAACCACTTCGTCGAGCGCCTGCCGCCGGCCGGCGTGTGTCGGGATGTTGTGGATGGCCAGGTTGCTCACGATGACGTCCACGCTTTCGTCGGCCAGGGGCAGGGCCGTCATGTCGGCGGTGCGCACCTCGATGCGGTCGGCGACGTTCTCCAGGGCGGCGTTGGCCAGCGTGGCGTCCCGCGAGTTGCCGGTCTGGTCGGCGTGCCAGAGGTCGACGCCCATCGCGCGTCCCCGAGGCAGCCGCTTGGCCGCGGCCAGCAACACCGCGCCGCGTCCGCAGCCGAGGTCGAGCACCGTTTCGTCGCCGCGCAGCCGCAGCTCGTCGAGCACCCGGTCCCACACGACGAACTTGCCCGAGCGCGTCGCGTAGACGTATGACGCCATCCCCGCAAGCAGCGCGACGGCCCATCCCCCGGTCAGCGCGGCCGTCACCCGCCTGCCGCGCGCCCGGCTGATCCCGGCCCACACCGCCAGAGCGGCGGCCTGGGCGACGACGCCGATCGCCAGCCCGCGCGCCGAGATGGTCTTGAATGAGCCGTCGATTCCGTAGTCGCCCCGGTGATCATGCACAGTGACGAGCTTACGACTCGACAAGGCGCCGAAGGTTTTTCAGGCTCTCATCCAGTGAACGGCCGACCCAGAACGCGGCCACCCGGTCGGCGATCAGGCCGAGCAGGCCGCCCTCTGAGCTGTAGGCCAGGCGGAACGTCACGACGGTCCGGCCCGGCCCGGCGTCGCGCAGCCGGAACCGGCCGCGCTGCGTCACGCCGGTGATGTTGATCCAGGCCAGGTCGCGCCCGGGGTCGAATTCCACCACTTCGGCGACGCCGCCCACCGGGATCGAGCCGATCTTCCACAACACGGTGTACCGGGCGCCCAGTCGGGCCGGGCCTTCCGTCAGCGTCTCCCAGCGCTCCAGGTGAGGCAGGAACGACGGGTAGCGGTCCGGGTCGCTGAGCACCTCCCACACGGTGGCGCGTTCGGCGTTGACGATGATCCGGCGTTCGACGCGCATCAGCCGAGCACCGGGAAGTGGCGTTCGGCGGCCAGGCGATCGACGCCGGCCTGCAGGCTGGCGACCACTTCGTCGTAGACGGCCTGGTCCTGCACATCCGGGTCGTCGACCTCGATAGGCTCCTGCACCTCGACGACGATCTTGGCCGGCAACGGGATGTGCCCCAACAGATCGCCGATGTTGAGGCCCCATGGCAGCGCCAGCGAGATCGGCACGCTCTTGAGTCGGACCAACTTGTCGAGCGCCAACAGTTTGGCCAGCCACTGCCCGCGCCCCAGGAACAACGCCGTCTCCTGACCGCCGACGCTGGCCACGGGAACGATCGGTGCGCCGGTCTCGCGGGCGAGCCGCACGAAGCCTTTGCGGCCACCGAAGTCGACGACGTGTCGCTGCCACGACGGGCGGAACACCTCGTAGTCACCGCCGGGGTACACCAGCACGGCGGCGCCGGATTCCAGTGCCAGCCGGGCGTTTTCGGGACTGGCAGCGACGGTGCCGAACTTGCGGAGCCAGCGCAGCGGCGGGTACAGGGTGACCAGGTTGTGCGCGAGCTGATAAAACGGGCGCTCCACGCCGAAATATGAGCAGAACGCCAGGGTGAAGACGAAGGTGTCCGGCGGGACGTTGCCGCCACTATGGTTGCCGACCAGCAGCACGGGGCCTTCCGGCGGTATGCGGTCGAGCCGGCGGACGTCGGCCCGGAAGTACAGCGACGCCAGCAACCAGGTGCCGGGCAGCTGATCTCGAATGAAGTCCGGGTCGCGCTGGTCCAGGTCCGCCTTGGGCACCCGGTCGCCAACCCGCTTGCTCACCCACCCGATGGCATCCGCGACGCCGGCCATGGTCTCAGCCTGGCACAGCCGAGCGAAAGCAAGGAGGGCCATTCGTCGCTACCGCGAAGGGCCGTGGCTCACCACCGCCCGTGGTGGACGACCTCGGAAAAGGGCCGCCGATCCGGCTTGCGGATCGGGGTGAGCGGACGGTCGGCGGGATACCCGATGCCGAGTAGGAAGGCCACCTGGTGGTAGTCGGGCACACCCAGGATGGCGCGCGCCTTCTCCTGGTCCCCCACCGACGAATGGCCCGTCCCGATGCCCAGGTCAGTGGCCGCGATCATCATCGCCATCGTGGCCTGGCCGACGTCGTAGTTGTCGGTGACGAGCCTGCGCTCATCCGGCGGCACCGGCACAACGATCGCGATCGCGGCCGCGGCCCCGGCGATGTGCCCGGCGCCTCGCCAGACCGTCGACAACTCCTGCAGCCGGGCCGGGTCGGTGACGATCACGAAGTCCCACGGCTGCCGGTTTTTGGCCGACGGCGCCCGCCAGCCCGCCTCGGCGATGCGGTCCAGGTCGGCTTCCGACACCGGTTCCGGCTTGTATTGCCGCACATTGCGCCGCGCACAGATCGCGTCCCAAGCTTGCATCTCGTTCCTTCTCGTTTCGTCCGGTCCCTTGCCATCGTGCCACCACGGTCGAACGGCATGTCGGCGCGGAATCATCCCCGGCTGTCGGTGCGGCGTTCTATGGTGGCAGCGCAATGGCCCTCCATCTCCACCGTGCCGAGCGCACCGACCTGCTCGCCGCCGGTCTCGGCGCGCTGTTGGCCGCCCCGCTCGCCGACCCGTTCGCCGAGGAGCTGGTGCTGGTCCCGGCGCGCGGCGTGGAACGCTGGCTCAGTCAGCGGCTGTCGCACGTGCTGGGGTGCAGGCCGGGCGCCGGCGACGGGGTGTGCGCGGGGGTCGCGTTCCGCAGCCCGTCTTCGTTGATCGCCGAAATCACCGGCACGGCCGACGACGATCCCTGGTCGCCGGAGGCGATGACTTGGCCGCTGCTGGAGGCCATCGATCGCGGCCTGGACGAGCCGTGGTGTGCAACGCTGGCAACGCATTTGGGTCATGGCCTTACCGACCTGGAGGCCGAGTTGCGCCGCGGGCGGCGTTACGCGGTGGCCCGCCGGCTGGCCGGGCTGTTCGCCTCCTACGCGCGGCAGCGCCCGCACCTGCTGGCCGACTGGCTGGACGGCCGGGTGGTCGGCCTCGACGCCGACCTGGACTGGCAGCCGCACCTGTGGCGCGCGCTGGTCGAACGCATCGACGCCGATCCCCCGCATGTGCGGCACCAGAAAGCCCTGACGAGGCTGCGCGAGGGCCGGACCGAGCTGCCGGCGCGGCTGTCGCTGTTCGGGCATACCCGGCTGGCGTGCACCGAGGTCGAGCTGCTCGACGCCCTGGCCACTCACCACGATCTGCACCTGTGGCTGCCGCACCCCAGCGACGACCTGTGGCGGGCGCTCGACGACCTGCACGGCGCGGTGCCCCGCACCGAGGACGCCAGCCGGCACGCCGCCCACCACCCGCTGCTGGAGACCCTCGGCCGCGACCTGCGCGAGCTGCAACGCATGCTGCCGGCCAACCTCGCCAGCGACGAATACCTCACGCGCGCAAGCGCTCCCGACACGCTGCTGGGCTGGCTGCAATCGGACATCGCCGCCAACGCGGTGCGGCCAGAAGGACGCGCGCTGGCGCCCGGCGACCGCTCGGTGCAGGTGCACAGCTGCCACGGCCCGGCCCGCCAGATCGACGTGCTGCGCGAAGTCCTGCTCGGGCTCCTGCAGGACGACCCGACGCTGGAGCCGCGCGACATCGTGGTGATGTGTCCCGACATCGAAACCTACGCGTCGTTGATCGTCGCCGGGTTCGGGCTCGGCGAGACCGCGGGCGACAGCCATCCCGCACACCAGCTGAGGGTTCGCCTGGCCGACCGGGCGCTCACCCAGACCAACCCGCTGCTGGCGGTGGCGGCCGAGTTGCTTTCCCTCGCCGGCACCCGCGCCACCGCCAGCCAGGTGCTCAACCTCGCGCAGGCCGCGCCGATCAGGGCCCGTTTCGGGTTCAGCGACGACGACCTCGAAGCGATCACCGACTGGGTCCGGGAGGCCAACGTCCGGTGGGGCTTCGACCGGGAAGATCGCGCGCCGTACGGTCTGGACCACATCGTGCACAACACCTGGCGCTTCGGGCTGGACCGCATCCTGACCGGCGTGGCGATGTCCGACGACTCGCGGGCGTGGCTGGACACCGCGCTGCCGCTCGATGACGTGGGCAGCGACAAGGTGCAACTGGCCGGACGTCTGGCCGAATACGTCGCCCGGCTGCACGACGTCGTCAAAAACCTCGAGGGCGCAAGGCCTTTGACCGGATGGCTGGCGACGTTGGCGGAGGGCGTCGCGGGGTTGACCCGCTCCGGCGACGCCTGGCAGGAGGCGCAGCTGCAGCGGGAGTTCGCCAAGGTTGTCGAGCAGGCCGGCCCGCGCAGCTCGACGCCGCTGCGGCTGCCCGACGTGCGGGCGTTGCTTTCCACCCACCTGGCGGGGCGGCCCACCCGGGCGAACTTCCGCACCGGCACGCTGACCGTGTGCACGATGGTGCCGATGCGCTCGGTGCCGCACCGGGTGGTGTGCCTGGTCGGTCTCGACGACGGCGTGTTCCCGCGGCTGCTCGTCCCCGACGGTGACGACGCGCTGGCCCGTGACGCGATGACCGGTGACCGCGACATCCGTTCGGAGGACCGGCAATTGCTGCTCGACGCGGTGTGCGCGGCCACCGAGACCCTGGTGATCACCTACACCGGTGCCGACCCGTACGCCGGCTACCCGCGTCCGCCCGCGGTGCCGCTCGACGAGTTGCTCGACGCGCTGGACCAGACGACGCCGGCGCCGGTGCGCCGGCACGTCGTCACCGAGCACCCGTTGCAGCCGTTCGACCGCCGCAACGTCACCCCCGGCGCGCTGGTGCCCGGCAAACCGTTCACGTTCGACCCGACCGCGCTGGCCGCCGCCCGCGCCGCAACCGGGAAGCGTTGCCTGCCAGCGCCTTTCATCACCGAGCTGCTTCCCCCGCCGCCGGTCACCGACGTGGCCCTCGCCGACCTGCTCGACTTCTTCAAGGACCCGGCCAAGGGCTTCTTCCGGGCGCTGGATTGCACGCTGCCGTGGGACGTCGACGAGATCAGCGACGCGATGCCGGTGGAGATCGACGCGCTGGAAGCCTGGACCGTCGGCGACCGGATGCTGCGCGACATGCTGGGCGGCATGCATCCGGACACCGCAGCCAACGCCGAGTGGCGCCGCGGGACGCTGCCGCCCGGGCGGCTCGGGGTGCGCAAGGCGAAGGACATCCGCGATCGCGCGCGCGAACTGGCGTTGGCCGCGCTGCAGCACCGCACCGTTGACGGCGCGGCGCACGACGTGGCGATCGACCTCGGCGGCGGGCGGCGGCTCACCGGAACGGTCACCCCGGTGTTCGGCGAGCGGACGGTGTCGGTGACCTACTCGAAGCTGGCGCCCAAGCATGTGCTGGCGTCGTGGATCGGGCTGGTCGCGCTGGCGGCCCAGACGCCGGGACGCGACTGGTCGGCGCTGTGCATCGGCCGCGGCCAAAGCCAAAACCGGATCGCGCAAAGGCTTTTCGCGCCGCCGTCGGCCCCGCTCGCGGTGTTGCAAGGCCTGGTGGCGCTCTACGACGCGGGCCGGCGCGAGCCGCTGCCGCTGCCGCTGAAGACGTCGTGCGCGTGGGCCGAGGCCCGCCGGGACGGCGAGGACCCGCGCGCGGCCGCGCAGGCCAAGTGGGCGGGCACCAGATTCAGTCCCGGTGACGACGCCGAACGGGCGCACGTGCGGGTGTGGGGGGAACGCGCGCCGCTTGCGGTGCTACTGGGGCCGCCCCGACCGGGCGAAGAAACGCCCGGGGAGGACACGCGGCTGGGCGCGCTGGCCGCACGACTGTGGTCGCCGTTGCTGGCGGCCGAAAGGCACCCCGGCTGATGGATCG
>Ga0335071_10000666_pt1 | contig 37346 bp, 33 predicted proteins | sample Lox_Sample_15_FD_206724 | JGI IMG/M metagenome (GOLD analysis project Ga0335071, IMG submission 206724) | Soil microbial communities from Loxahatchee National Wildlife Refuge, Florida, United States - Lox_Sample_1.5 | ecosystem: Environmental > Terrestrial > Soil > Wetlands | place: USA... | reverse complement strand
CTCGCAGGTGGTGTGGCGGAGCCTCCTCGATCAGCAGGGGCGCTTCATCGGCGGCGCGAACTACGTCCGCTACTTCAGCACGCCGGCCATCGCGGCCTCCATCACCAACAGCCTCTTCGTCTCCGCCGCCTCCATGCTGCTGACGGTGGGGCTGGCCTTCGTGTACGCCTATGCGTTGACGCGCACGCGCATGCCGGCCCGCGGCCTCTTCCGGGTCGCCGCCATGCTGCCGCTGTTCGCGCCGTCCCTCGTCCAGGCCTTCGCGCTCATCTACGTGTTCGGCAACAACGGGATCATCACGCGTACCACGGGGTTCAACGTCGGGATCTACGGGGCCAAGGGCATCATCCTCGCCGAGGTCTTCTACTGCTTTCCCCACGCCCTCCTGATCCTGGCCGCGGCGCTGGCTGCCACCGACGCGCGGCTCTACGACGCTGCCCGCACGCTGGGCGCGGGACCGCTCAAGACGTTCTGCACGGTGACCCTGCCCGGGGTGAAGTACGGGCTGGTGAGCGCGTGCTTCGTGGTCTTCACGCTGGCCCTCACGGACTTCGGCGCGCCCAAGGCCATCGGCGGCAAGTTCTCCGTGATGGCCACGGAGATCTACAACCAGGTGTCGGGCCAGCAGAACTTCAGCATGGGCGCCACCGTGTCCGTGGTGCTGCTGATTCCCGCCGTGCTGGCCTTCTTCGTGGACCGCCTCGTGCAGCGCCGCCAGTATGCCCTGGTGACCTCCTCCTCGAAGCCGCTCGTCCCGGAGCGGCACGCGTGGAAAGACAAGTCGCTGCTCGTCTACTGCGGGCTCATCGCCGGCTTCATCGCCGTCATCTACGCGGTCATCCTCGTCTCGTCGCTCGTGCATCGCTGGCCCTACAATTTCGGCTTCACCCTCAAGCACTACGACTTCGACACCGCGGGCGGTTATCGCTCCCTCTGGAACAGCATCCGGGTGGCGGCCCTCACGGCCGTGCTGGGCACCGCCCTCACCTTCATTGGCGGCTACGTGGTCGAGAAGTGCCGGACGGCGGCGGCCGGCCCCCTCTACCTCCTGTCCGTGCTCCCCGTCTCCGTGCCCGGCATGGTGCTGGGCCTCGCCTACATCTTCGCCTTCAACGCGCCCGGCAGCCCCCTCAACCTGCTCTACGGCACCCTCGCCATCCTGATCGTCTCGAACGTCGTGCACTACTTCACGGTGGGCTTCCTCACGGCGACCACGGCGCTGAAGCAGATGGACGCGGAGTTCGAGAACGTGGGCGCCTCGCTCGGCGTGCCCTTCTATCGCACGTTCTGGCGGGTGACGGTGCCGATCGCCCTGCCGTCCATCATCGCCATCAGCATGTACTTCTTCCTGAACGCCATGGTCACGCTCTCCGCCGTGATCTTCATCGTCGCGCCGGGCACGGAGCTGGCCGCGGTGGCCGTGCTGCTCATGGACGACGCCGGCGACACGGCTCAGGCGGCCGCCATGTCGGTCCTCATCATCGCCACGGGGCTCGTGGTGCGGAGTCTCTACTGGCTCGCCATGCGGGGGGTGACCGCGCGTACCCAGGCGTGGGCGCGCAGCGGCTCCGCGCCCGGAGACGCATCGGCATAGCGGACCGCCCGGAGGCGGGCGGCCAGGAGGCAACCGTGTCTCTCTCTGCGAAGACTGCGCTCGTCACCGGCGCCGCCCGCGGGATCGGGCTCGCCATCGCATCCCGGCTGGCCGCCGACGGCGCGCGCGTCGCCGTGCTCGATGTCGACGGAGACGCGGCGCGCGCGGCCGCGCAGCGGATCGGCGGCGCGGCGCTCGCCCTGACCGCCGACGTGACGCAGGCCGCCCAGGTCGACGCGGCCGTGCGCGCGGTGACCGATGCCTGGGGCCGCCTCGACATCCTCGTCAACAACGCCGGGATCACCGGGCGCTCCTTCCCGATCTGGGAGCTGTCCGACGAGGACTGGCGGCGCGTGATCGAGACCGATCTCACCAGCGTCTTCCTCTGCTGCCGCGCCGCCGTGAAGGTCATGCTGCCGCAGGGGAGCGGGCGCATCGTCAACATCGCCTCCATCGCCGGCAAGGAGGGCAATCCCACGCTCGTGCCGTACTCCGCCGCCAAGGCCGGCGTCATCGGGCTGACCAAGGCGCTGGCGAAGGAGGTCTGCACGCGCGGGATCCTCGTGCACGCGGTCGCGCCGGCCGTGATCGGCACCGAGCTGCTCCAGCAGATGGAGAAGAGCACGGTGGACCTGCTCGTCTCGAAGATCCCCATGGGGCGCGTGGGCCGGCCGGACGAGGTCGCCGCGCTGGTGGCGTGGCTCGCGTCCGACGACTGCTCGTTCTCCACCGGCGCCGTCTACGACCTCTCGGGCGGCCGCGCGACCTATTGAGCCTCGGAGGGGGCTTGCCCCCGGGCTACCGGCGGGGCGGCAGGGAGGGAGACGGAGCGCCGCGCTCGGGAGGTCTCGAGTCCGGGGCCGGCCGCGCGGCCGCCGGCGCGCGGGTGGCGGCATCGGCGAAGTCCTCGGCGATCTGCTCGACGGTGCCCTCGAAGTAGCCCTGATGCGCCCTGGCCACCGTGCGGACGAACCATCGGCCCGCGTCGGACTCGAGGAACTCGGCATAGGCGCGCAGATCCGCGTCCGTCGCTTCGCGATAGGCGTACATCAGGTCGCGCAGCACCTCGTCGGCGATGTCGTCCCGCGCATCCGTCCCGTATTTCCGAAGCGCGTCCGCGAGCTGCCGGACGTCCGGGCGCTCCGCCCCGCTCCCCAGCTGGTCGATGCCCTGGCCCAGGCCGCGCGCCGTGCTCTGGAAGGCGGCGACGGCGCCGGCGGAGGTGTGGGCGCCCTCGTCGACGCTGAAGAGCAGCACGAGGCGGTAGTCGGATGGCTGCCTGTCCTCGAGGCCGGCCAGGTATCGCATCTTCGCCGGGCCCTGACCCGGCTGGAGAGCCGCCTCCTCGAGCCGCGCGATCTTTCGGCCCGCCGGCGACCGGTACCAGGTGCGGGTCCGATCGATCCCGTCGGCGTCGTAGCCGTCGAGCAGCGCCTGCTTGATTGCCCGGAGATACGCCTCCGACGAGTACGCTCGCTTGAGGCCGGCCGCCATCCACTGCCGGATCTCCCCATTCATCCGGTCCGCGTCGAGAGAGGCCAGCAGGCGCGTGCGGAGCGAGGCGAGGTAGGTCTTCAGGTGGGAGAGACGGAGCACGTCGTCGACCTGCGCGCCCCGCTCGTCCGGAGGCCGCACGGGCGCCGGCGTCTGGGCGCCGGCGGTCGCGGCGAGGCTTCCGAGCAGCAGGCACACGAGCGACCAGGACACGACGCGGGCACCCGCCAGCGTCCTTCCGGCGCGTCCCTCGATCGGCGCGGCGGTCAGAGCCGGTGGCCTCGGCGAAGCGCCGCGGCGAGGAGCGCGACCTTCGAGACGGACTCGGTGATGCGGTCGTCGAGGGCCATGGCGATCGCCTCCCGGAAGGGCACGACCCGGCGCTCGAAGAACTCGTCGTCGTCGGCGGCGAGGGGATCGGCGGCCAGCTCCTCGCCGACATAGCAATAGGCCGTCTCGTCGAGGTAGGCGCTCGAGGGCTCGAACCGCGTGAGGAACGTGAGCCGCCCCGCGCGATAGCCGCCTTCCTCGCGGAGCTCCCGCTGCGCCGCGACCTCCGGCGCCTCGCCCGGCTGCGCCCCGCCGCCCGGCAGCTCCCACGAGTCGCCCCGGATCAGGTGACGGAACTGGCGGATCAGGAGCACGTGATCGGCGTCCACGAAGGGGACGACGCCGACCGTGGGGCCCACGTGCAGCACGGGATAGCGGCGATCCTCGCCGGTGGGCAGCCGCCACGCGTCCTCACGCAGCGTGAGCTTGCCGAGCCGCTGGAGCGGGGTCGAGCCCAGAAAGCGCCACGGGTCGGTCATGGGGGGCGATTATAACCGCGCGACGGCGTCCGGCTCGCCGCTCGCGCCGGCCTTCGATAGCTGGTAGACTCCCGGCCACTTCTGGTGGCAGGGACGTGCGGGAGATCATGAGCCGACGGCCACAGACGAGGTGTCCATTGCGACCGAGCCGCTGTCGCGCGACTGCCGCGCCGGCCCGTCGGAGATGGACACGCGGGCTCCGGCTCGGTGTGTGGCTGGGCCTGGTCGCCGTGATGCTGCTGCTCACCCCGCTCGCCTATGCCGATCCCCCGGATCCTACCTGGCAGGTCGGCGTGTTCGACGAGGGCGACTTCGACCAGGTGGTCGGCATGATCATCGCGGCCAGCGCGCTGGCCGATGCCCCGGCGGTGCGCTGCCTGGATCCCGTTGTGGACGGCATCGTTCTTCGCGGGCCGCCGTCCGATCGCCCTGCCGCATCGGTCCCGCTGTCCGCTGCCGATCCCCGCGGTCCTCCCTCGCGCTAGCTTCGCTCCACGGGCCTGACGGTCTTCTACCGGAGACGGCTGCCTCCGTGGCGCCGACGTCTCCCGTGCTGTGACATGTGCGAGCTGGAGGCTATCACCATGGGTTCGATCTCGAGAGGTCAACGAGGAGTCCCCTCGCGTCGAGCGAGCGGCCGGGCGCCGCACGGACGGAGCTCATGAACCGGCGCAGGCTGACCGCGGCGCTGGTGGTCGGGGTCGGCGTGGCCATCGTGGGCGCGTGGCTGCTGGCCGATCCGGAGCTCGCGCTGCCTGCCCTGTGGGCGACCCGCATCCTGGGGCTGCCGCTGCTCGTGGGCGGCGTCGTGTGGATGCTGGCGGAGTACCTTCGCGATCGCCGCAGGCTCCTCCGCAGTCGGTTGAGACAGCTTCGGCGGATCGACTGAAACCACGCCCGCAGGACACCCGGTGCGCGGCGACAGGGCTCGCGTGCGCGAGCCCTGTCAACCGGCCCGATCGGTCACCCCGCGAGCCGCCCTCGCGGGCTCCTGTGCTATCGTACGAGGCATGTCGTCGGATGCGCACGTGGATCGCCTGATGGCCAAGCTCGTTCGCGCGGTGGAGATCTCGCTCAAGGCCACCGAGGCCGCGCGCGACGCCGTCGCGGAGATCCTCCGGCGGGGCGCCGAGACCGGGATCTTCTTCACGCGCGGGCGCGGGGCGCCGCCCAGCACCGGCTTCGAGCTCACGGACCTGGACCGCGATTTCCTGCGCTCGCTCTCGATACGACCCGACCGGGAGTAGGTCGTGCGCCCCCTCCTGCTGATCGCCGCGCTGGTCATCTGCTTCATCGTGCTGTCGCCCATGCTGCGCGGATGGCGGCCGCGCCTGCCCGGCTCGGATCGGCCCGACCAGCTCGTGAAGGATCCTTTCTGCGGCACCTACGTGCTGCGCTCGCGCGCCGTGCGGCGCGAGAGCGGCGGCGAGGCGCTGCACTTCTGCAGTCGCGAGTGCGCCGCGCGGTTCGCACGCGGCGAGCACCCCGTGTGAGCGCCGCCCGCATCGGGGAGCGCCGGTGAGCTACCGGCTCCTCGTCTGCGACCTCGACGGCACCCTCCTCGACAACCCTCCGGATCTCGATCCGGCGCTGGTCGACGGCCTTCGGCGCGCCATGGAGCGCGGCCTCGCTTTCACCATCGCCACCGGGCGCATGCCGCTGGGGACGGCGCGCTACCGCGACGAGCTCGGCGTCACCGCGCCCGTGGTCTTCTACAACGGCGCGCTCGTGCGGGATCACGAGGCGGGCCGCGACCTCATGACGCTCACGCTGCCCCGCGGCATTCTCTGGCAGGCCCACGACGTCTTCGCGCATGCGCCCGTGGATCCGCTGTTCTACCGCGACGATCAGCTCTACTGCCTCGCGGAGAGCTTCCCCGTGCGCACCTACTCGCAGGATCAGCGGGTGCCGCTCGAGGTCGTCGACGCGCCGAGTGAGTTCCTGCGCATGGGCGGCTTCGTCAAGACGCTCCTCATCGGCCATCCGGCGAGCCTGCCGGCGGTGCGCGCAGAGCTGGGCGCCGTCGTGGGCGATGCGGCACGACTCGTCATGACACGCACCGACTACCTCGAGATCATCCCGACCGCGGCCTCCAAGGGCGCGGCCCTCACATTCCTGGCCGGGCACCTCGGGATCCCGCTCGCCGAGACCATCGCGGTCGGCGACCAGGAGAACGATCTCGAGATGATCCGGGCGGCGGGCCTCGGCATCGCCATGCCCGGCGCCCCCGAGACCGTGCGCGCGGCGGCCGGGCGCGTCGCGCCGCCCGACGAAGAGGGCGGGCTCCTCGAGCTCTTCACCGAGCTCCTGCCAGAATACTTCGCGTGACGCGGCCGCTGGATCCCTACGCGGCGATCGATCGCCAGCGCCAGCCCCACGGCTACGTCGACCACCTGGAGGCACGGAGCCGCACGCCCGCCCAGACGCGCCTGCGCCGGCGCTTCCTCCGCTTCGTGCATCTCCGCCCGGGCCTGCGCGTGCTGGAGATCGGCTCCGGCACGGGCAGCATCAGCCGCGATGCCGCCAGGCTGGTCGGGCCGCGCGGGCAGGTGATCGGCGTCGATCCCAGCCGCGTCATGACGCAGGCCGCGCGCCGACTGGGCCGTGCGGCGGGCTTCGGCCCGTGTCTCGTCCATTCCGTGGGGGACGGCACCCGGTTGCGCTTCGCCGCGGGAAGCTTCGATCGCGTGTTCGCCGTGACGGTGCTCCTGCACGTCGCGCGCTCGGCCGCCATCCTCGACGAGATGGTGCGCGTGGCGCGGCCGGGCGGCCTCGTCGCGGTCCAGGACCAGGACTTCGGCTCCCTCACGCTCGATCATCCGGACCGCGCCCTCACGGAGCGCATCATGGACGGGGTGGTCGGGCGCATGTATCCGGACCCGTTTTCGGGCCGCACGACCTATGGCCGCCTCGTGCGCCTGGGTCTCCGCCGGGTGCGCCTCGCCGTGGACGTATTCCAGGACACCCGACTCGAGCCCTACACTCATGCCATGCTGCGCCGGCGAGCCGAGAACGCGGCCCGCCTCGGCATCGCCGGCCCGCGCGCCGCGGCCCGCTGGCTCGCCGAGATCGAGCGGCTGGCCGCGAAGGGGCAATTCGCCTTCACGCTCAACTACTACGCAGCGCGCGGGGTCAAGCCCTAAGGGCTGCACACACCTGGCGGTCCGCGCGGGACCGTCCCTGTATACTGGGCGTACCCGCAATGAGCGACTCCATGGCGGCGCACGGCCCCGGGTCTTCCGCGGGCCAGGACGCTCTCGAATCCCGGCTGCGCGAGGCGACGAGCCTTCTCGCCGTGGCCCGGGTCGTCGGCTCGGCCACGGATCTGGCCGAGGGTCTCCGGCTCATCTGCCACGAGCTCGCGCGCCTCACGGGCGCCGAGACAGTCTCCGCGCATCTCCTCGATGCCCGCACCGGCGACCTCCGTCCCGTGGCCGCCCACGTCGTGCCGCGCCACGCGGTCGAGGCGCTGGCGGCGAGCACCGTGCCCGCGCGCGAGCTCGCGCCGCTCCGCGAGGCATTCGTCGAGGGGCGCATCGTATGGAGCGACGACGTCCCCGCCGACCGCCGCCTCGACGCCGCGCCGTTCCGCGGCGTGCCGCACCGCTCGGCCCTCCTGATCCCGCTCCTCCTGAACGGTGAGGTCTCCGGCGCCTTCTACCTGGTCTGGTGGGAGCGGCGCCGGCGCTTCGAGGCGGCGGAGCTGGCGCTGCTGGCGGCGATGGGAGAGCAGGCGGGGGCGCTGCTGAGCAATGCGCGGCTTCGCGAGGCCCTGGAGGGTCGCGCGGCGCGCCTGCGCGCGGTGTCCCGCATCAACCAGGTCGTGTCCTCCTCGCTCGACGAGGGCCAGGCGCTGGGCGCCATCGCCCGCGCCGCCGCGGAGATCACGGGCGCGTCCTTCGTGTCCTTCTGGATCGCCGACCCCGCGGCCGGCCGGCTCGTCCTGCGCGCCGTCTCGGACGAGCAGCCCGGTGCCGACCTGCCGTTCGCGTCCTTCGCCTTCGGAGAAGGCAGCGTCGGATGGGTCGCCGCCGCCGGGCGCATCCTCGAGGTCGCCGACGTGTTCTCCGATCCGCGCTTCCACGCGCGCGACTGGTGGCAAGGGCACGGCTTCACGAGCTTCGTGGGCGTGCCCGTGATCCTCGACGGCGCGCTCCTGGCCGTGCTCGCGCTGTGCGGGCCCCGCCCGTTCCGGCTCGACACCGACGAGCGAGAGTTGCTCGAGAGCTTCGTGGCCCAGGCCGCGGTGGCGATCCGGAACACGCAGCTCTATGCCGACTCCGCGGTCTACGCCCGCCGCCTCGAGACGCTCACCGGGCTCAGCCGGGCGCTCACCGCCTCGCTCGATCCCGACACCATCATGCCGGCGGTGGTCGGCGCCGCCCTCACCCTGTTTCCCGGATGGGCGTGCCGGCTCTGGACCGTGGAAGGCGAGCGCGTGCGGTTCATGGCCGGGTCGACCGACGACGGCGACGGCGCCGAGCCCCGCCAGGAGCTGATGCTGGGCGAGGGGCTCGTCGGCGAAGTGGCGGCCTCGGGACGCTCGGTGATCGTGGACGACCTCGCCCCGCGGGCCACGCGGGGAGCGGATCCGAGCATTCCCGCCGCCCTCGTCGAGGCCGGCATGGTCAAGGTGGCCGTGCTGCCGCTGCTCGTGGCCGGGCGCGCCGTGGGCGTCGTGTGCCTCTACACACGCTCGCGCGAGGCCCTCACACCGGGCGAGACCAAGATCATGGACGCCTTCGCCGAGCACGCGGCGGTGGCGCTGACCAAGGCGCGCCTCTTCGAGGACATCCAGGACCGGCGGCGCTTCTCGGAAGCGCTCCACGGCATCACCGTGGCCATGATGCGTTCCATGGACGTGCAGCAGCGCGTGGATACCTTCGTGCGGCGGGCCCTCGAGGCCCTCGCCTTCGACCGGATCAGCGTGCTGCTGCCGGACGGCGACGGGACCTCGCTCGTCGTGGCGGGGACCAGCGATCCGGATCCGGCGGCCCGGCGGCCCGTGCCCATGACGGGGAGTGGCGGCATCACGCGAATGTGGGAGACGGGCGAGCCGATGCTGGTGCTCTCGGACGCGGACCTAGCGGCCCTGCCGCCCCTCGACCCCGCGCTTCACGATCACCCGCTGCTGCGCGTGCGGCGCTTCGCCGCCGTTCCCCTGCGCTTCCAGGAGCGCACGATCGGCGTGGTCCTCGTGGACAACAAGCGGCGCCGCCGCACGGTCACCCGGCGCGGCGTGGCCCAGCTCGAGATCTTCTGCCAGCAGCTCCAGAACCTGATTTCCAACGCCCGCCTGTGGGCGGAGACGCAGCAGCGCGAGCGCGACGCCACGCTCCTCGTCGAGGTCACGCGCCGGCTCTCCGCCACCCTCGAGCTCGAGCAGATCCTGGACGTCATCACCGAGAGCGCGCTCGCGGCCGACGAGCTCGACGCGGCGGGGCTCTACCGCTGGGACACAGCCCGCGACGGCCTCGTGCTGATACGCGGCCTCAACCTCTCCGACGCCATGATGCGGGGCATGGTTCTCAAGCCCGGCGAGGGCGTGAGCGGCCGCGCTTACGCGGAGCGCCGTCCCGTATCCACCGACGACTGGAAGACCGATGCGTCCCTGCGGTACCGGCCCGAGACGGTGGCGGCTCTCGAGGAAGGGGAGAGCCCCCGGGCGTTCGTGGCCGTGCCCATCGTGATTCGCGACGAGGTGTTCGGCGTGCTCCTGGGCGGCGCGCGGACGCGGCGGCGCTTCACGGAGCGCGACGTCCACGTGCTGTCCAGCATGGCCGCCCAGGCCGCCGTCGCCATCGAGAACGCCCGCCTCTACGCCGAGACGCAGGACAACCTGGCCGCCGCCGCCCTCCTCAACGAGGCCGCACGCACCCTCCACCGCACGCTCGACGCGCGCCGCCTGCTGCCCGATGCCGTGGCCGGGCTGGGCCAGACCTTCAGCGCCGCCGGCGCCGCCATCATCCTCTTCGGCGACGGCGGTCCCGGGCAGGGCACCGTGATTCGCTGGGGCGCCATGCCGGAGGAGGCCATGCGCGCGCTCGCCGAGTCGCTGCGCCGGCGCGAGGCGCCGCTGCTCGTGGCCGACGCGGCCACCCGCCCCGACCTGATCCCGCCGGGCCTCCTCGAAGCCGGGCCGCGCGGCCTCGCCGCGTTTCCGGTGCGCGGGCGCAGCCGCGTGCTGGGCGGGCTCGCGCTGCTCTTCTCCGGCTCTCGCGCGCCGTCGGAGGCGGAGACGCGGCTGCTCGCGGCCTACGCGGACCAGCTCGCCATGGCCCTCGACAACACCGCGCTCTTCGAGGAGGCGGAGAACAAGAAGACGCATCTCGAGCAGGTCTTCGCCTCCACCTCGGACGGCTTCCTCGTGGCCGATCTCCACGGCCGCATCGTGGCGTTCAATCGCCAGGGCGGCGAGCTCCTGGGCATCGCGGCCGACGACATGGTGGGCGGATCGTACCAGCGGGTCGTGGAGGCGCTCAGGAACACCGTGAGCTGGGACCAGCCGGGGGCCCTCGCGCTGCTGGCCGTGCTCTCGGGCGGACAGCTCGGCGCCGCGTCCGGCGACCTGGACCTGGGGGGACCCGAGACGCGCACGCTGGGCTGGCGTGCCGCCCCCATGCGCGACCTCCTGGGCGCGACCGTGGGCGTCACCATCACGTTCAACGACGTGACGCGGCAGCGCGAGATCGACCGCATGAAGACGGAGTTCGTCTCCACGGTCTCGCACGAGCTCAGGACGCCGCTGACCTCGATCAAGGGGTCGCTCCACCTGCTCCTGTCCGACCCGGCGCTGCAGCTGGACGCGACGCAGCGCCAGCTCGTGGACATCTCGCTCAAGAACACGGACCGGCTCATCCGGCTCATCACGAACATCCTCGACATCTCCAAGATCGAGGCCGGGCACATCCAGCTCGAGCTCGGCATGCATGGGGTCGTGGAGTTCGTCTCGGTGGCCGTCGACGGCATCGCGGCGTTCGCGGAGTCCCGCCAGATCGCCATCGAGACGAGCGTGGAGCCGGGCCTGCCCCACGTGCGCGTGGACGTGGACCGCATGGTGCAGGTGGCCACCAACCTCCTCTCGAACGCCATCAAGTTCTCGCCGCCCGGCTCCACGGTCAGGCTCGACGCGCGCCGTGCCGGCCCCCAGATGGAGCTCCGCGTGAGCGACCAGGGCCGCGGCATCGCCCCCGAGGACATGGACAAGCTCTTCAAGAAGTTCCAGCAGCTCGACGGCAGCAACGTCCGCTCGGTGGGTGGCACCGGGCTCGGGCTGGCTATCTGCCGCGGCATCGTCGAGGAGCACGGGGGAGCGATCCGGGTGGAGAGCCAGCTCGGCCGCGGCGCGACCTTCACCGTGACGCTGCCGCTGCCCGAGGGAGCGGCGGCGGCCCTCGAGGACGCGCGCGCGCCGGCCGAGGGAGACGGGCCGCTCATCCTCGTCGTGGACGACGAGCCGGACATTCGGGGCCTGCTGCGGGACCAGCTCGAGCTCGAAGGCTACCGCGTGCTCGAGGCCGGCCGCGCGCTCGAAGCCGTGGAGGTCGCGCGCGAGAACCAGCCCGACCTCATCACCATGGATCTCATGCTGCCGGACCTCGACGGGTTCGAGGCCATCCGGCTCCTCCGCGAGAGCGAGCGGACGCGCGAGGTGCCGGTGATCATCCTCTCCGCCATGGAGATGAGCGCGGACGACACGCGGGCCCTCGGCCCCACCGGCCACCTGACCAAGCCGTTCTCGCGCCAGGAGCTGCTCGCCGCCGTGCGCGCCAACCTTCGCCTGGATCGGAGCCTCGGCCGATGAGCCCAACCCGCATCCTCGTGGTCGACGACGAGATCGACATCAGCACGGTGCTGAGCGTGACCCTGCGGCGGGCGGGCTTCGAGGTGCGCACGGCGGCCGACGGCGTCGAGGCCATCGAGTCGATCCGCCAGGACCCACCGGACCTGGTGATCCTCGACGTGATGATGCCGCGCTCGGACGGCCTCGAGACGCTCAGGCGCATCCGTGAGCACGGGGCGACCACGCATCTGCCCGTCATCATGCTCTCCGCCAAGACCCAGCTCGCCGACAAGATCCGCGGCTTCGAGCGCGGGGCCGACGACTACGTGGCCAAGCCCTTCGAGCCCTCGGAGATGCTCGTGCGCGTGCAGTCGCTCCTGAAGCGCACCGCGCTGGCGCGCCTCACCGCGCCGCTCCTGGGCGTGCTCGGCGACTGGTCGTCCGCCGAGGGCGTGGCCCAGCTCACGCGCGACCTCGAGGCCGCACGCGACATCCAGGCGCGCCTGGCGCCGCCCGTCCCGGCCACGCTGGCCGGGCTCGAAGCGGGCGCCGTGCTCCGGCCCTCGACCATGGTCGGGGGCGACTTCTTCGACATCCTCCCGATGGGCGAGCGCATCGCGGTGGTCGTGGGCGACGTGTCGGGCAAGGGGATTCCCGCGGCGCTGCTGATGGTCATGGTCCGCACGCTCCTGCGCGAGATCGCCCGCGGCCTGTCCGAGCCGGCGGAGGTGCTGGCGCGGCTCAACGGCTCGCTCTGCCGCGACATGCCTCCGTCCATGTTCGTGACGCTGGCGCTGGCCGTCCTATTCCCCGGCCGCGTGGGGCGGGTGGCCCTGGCGTCGGCGGGCCACCCCGAGCCGGTCCTCGTGCGGCGCGGCGCGGCGCCGAAGCCGGTGAGCGTCGGCGGCATGATCCTGGGCGTCTTCGAGGAGGCGCTGTTCGAGGAGGCCGAGGTCGACCTGGAGCCCGGCGACAGCCTCGTGTTCATGACCGACGGAGTCATCGAGGCGCCGGGGACCGACGGCAAGCGCGCCGGGCTCGACCGCGTGCTGCAGACGCTCGAGCAGGTCCGCGCGGAGAGCGCGCAGCGGCAGGCCGAGGCGCTCACGGCCGCGATGCTGACCGGCGCGGCCGGTCGCATCGCCGACGACATGACCGCGTTCGTCCTGAAGCGACCGTGACGCGCGCCCGGACCGTTCTCCTCGGGCTGGCCGTCCTGGCGCTCGCCGGCGTGGCGCCGGCCGTCGCGGCGCCCACGCGTGAAGTCGTCGTGCTCACCTCCTTCCCCAAGGAGCTGTTCGAGGCGTACAAGCAGGCCTTCGAGCAGAAGTATCCGGGCGTCAAGGTGATCGTGAAGCAGCAGCAGACCAACCAGGCCGTGACGTACCTGCGCGAGACGCGGGCCAGGCCCGAGGCCGACATCGTGTGGGCCTCCGCGGTGGACGCGTTCCAGACGCTCAAGGGCGACGGCCTCCTCGACCGGATCACGCTGCCCAAGGAGCTCCTGGCGCGAATGCCGGCGAAGGTGGGCGGCTTTCCGCTTCACGACCCGGACGGCCAGTACTGGGGCTTCGCCGTGTCCGGCTACGGGCTCATGTGGAACACGCGCTACCTGGCACTCCACAAGCTGCCCGTGCCGAAGGAGTGGACGGATCTGACCGATCCCCGCTACCACGGGCACCTTTCGATCTCGGCGCCCTCGCGCAGCGGCACCACGCACCTCACGGTCGAGGTCATCCTGCAGGCATACGGATGGGAGAAGGGCTGGGCGCTCCTCATGCAGATGGGCGGCAACATGGGCGCCATCTCCGAGCGGAGCTTCGGCGTACCCGAGGCCGTCATCTCGGGACAGCTCGGGATCGGCGTCGTCATCGACTTCTTCGGGCTCTCCGCCATCGCCTCCGGTCAGCCCATCGACTTCGCGTACCCGTCGCTGACGGCGGTGGTGCCCGCCTCGGTGGCCGTGGTGAAGAACGGCCCCAACCCGGACAATGCGCGGGCCTTCGTGCAGTACCTGCTCTCCGACGAAGGCCAGCTCAAGCTCTTCTCCCCGGAGATCGGCCGGCTGCCCGTGGTGCCCGCTCTCTACGCGAAGGCGCCCAAGGGCTACCCCAACCCGTTCACGATGAAGCTGGGTGGCGTCCAGTTCGACGACAAGCTGTCGTCGATGCGGCGCAACGTCGTCAACTCGCTCTTCGATCACATCATCACGTTCCGCCACGCCGAGCTGAAGGCGGCATGGGGCGCCATCTACGCCGCGGAGGATCGGGCGGCGAAGGTGCGGGCGCAGGGCAAGAGCCTCGACGACGGCGCGCGCGAGCTCGCGGAGGCGCGGTGGCTCGCCTCGACCGTGCCCCTTGACGGCAAGCAGGCGTCCGACAAATCATTCAACGACCGCTTCCGGGACAAGCCCGACGTGAAGTCGATGCTCGAGACCGAGTGGGACACCAGGGTGAAGGCGAGCTACGGCAAGGCCCAGGACCGTGCGGATCAAGCCGCACGCATGAGGTAGAGACGATGCCCAGGGTGCGCGAGATCGAGGACGACGGCGGCGACCCCATCCTGCAGGAGATCTTCGCCAGGGAGCGCGAGCTCTTCGGCGCGGTGTTCAACACCACCAAGGTCTACGCGCATTGCCCGCCCATCCTGAAGGCCGCCAAGCAGCTGACCGCCTCCATCGAGAAGTCGGGACGGCTCCCCAAGGCGCTCACGCCGCTCGTCTATCTCCGCGTCGCCCTGATCAACGGGTGCCCCTTCTGAATTGACATCAATGCATCCCGGGGGATGCAGACGGGGGCGGACGAGGACAAGATCCGCGAGGTGCCCGACTGGCGGCAGAGCCGGCGGTTCTCCGACATGGAGCGCGTGGCCCTCGAGTACGCGGAGGTCATGACCATCACGGGGCAGCGGGTGACCGACGAGCTGTTCGGGCGCCTGCGCGCGCACTTCGACGAGGCCCAGATCGTGGAGCTGACGGCGGCGGTGGCGCTGGAGAACTTCCGGAGCAAGTTCAACGTGCCGCTGGGGGTGGAGAGCCAGGGGTTCTGTATCGTCAAGGCGGGGCCGGGCCCCGCCGGGAAGCGCGCGACCTGAAGAGAGTCTCGCCGCGCCTGTCGCAATAGTTCCACGGACGTCGCGTACATGCGCGCACTCCTGGTCTGAGGGGCCTGCGGGGCCCCCGTGCTATTCTGGTTTTGACCATGCGTGAGGCCGCAGAGCCCAGCCCGCGGGTAAGCCTGTCGTGAGCGCGAACGCTACCGGCGGCACCTTCTCCATGACGAGCGAGGCCGAGCATCTCCTGCGCCTTCGCAAGTGGCTCCGCGACGAGCTGACCGGACACGGCGTTCCCAAACAGGACCAGTCGAATCTCCTGCTCGCCGTGGGTGAGCTCTGCGCCAACTCCATCCAGCACGCGTACGAGGGCAAGGGCGGCCAGCCCATCAAGGTCTCCGTCCGCTCCTCCGACGACTCGCTGGTCATCGAGGTGGAGGACTTCGGCAAGCCCTTCAACTCCGAAGGCTACGAGGCGCCGAACCTCGAGGCCATGCCGGAGAGCGGGTACGGCATCTTCCTCGTCAAGACGATCGCGGACAGCCTGTCGTTCGACGTGGCCCGCGAGCGCGGGACCCGCTGGACTATGGTCAAATACCGTCCAGGCCGGGGGCCGGCTGCCAAGCCGGGCGGGACCGCCAAATCATGAACAGATCCGAGCATTGATGCGAATGGGACACTCACATGGACATTGACGTCACGCAGTCGAGCGGAGTGGCCGTGGTGGCCCCGCGCGGAGACCTCGACATGGCCACGGTGCCCGACGTGCGGCGCGCCCTCACGGGCCTGCTCGACGGCGGGCAGTCGCGCCTGCTCATCGACCTGGACGGCGTGAGCTACATCGACAGCTCCGGGATGGGCGCGCTCATCGCCGCCATGAAGCAGGCACGGGCCGCGGGCGGCGACGTCCGCCTCTGCGCGCTGCAGGACGACGTCAAGGCCATCTTCGAGATGACCCGCGTGATCCAGGCCATGAGCATCCATCCGACCCGCCAGGAAGCCCTCGCCTCTTGGCGGTGAGCCGCCGGACCGCCTCCCGACTGCCCGCTCGCTCCAGGACTCACCCAGCCCCGGCCCTGCGGCCGGGACATCCACCACGCATCGCCACGTGACCCGGCGCGGCCGCGCCGAGGGCGCGCTCGTGTGGTCCCTCCTGCTCCTGCTGGGAGCGGCCGTCGTCTATCCGCTCCTGCAGGTGCTCTCGGTGGCCGTGCTGGTGGACGGCCGGCCCACCCTGGCGCTGCTCGCGGCCTTCTTCGCCCGCCCGCTCTTTCGCGAGGCGCTCGTGAACACGCTGGTGTCGGGCGTGCTCGCCGTCGTCCTCGGCAGCGCGATCGCGGTGCCGCTGGCGCTCCTGAGCGTGCGCTACGACTTCCCGGGGCGCGGAGCGCTCACCACGCTGGGCCTGCTGCCGCTCGTCATCCCGCCGTTCGTCGGCGCGGTGGCCTTCCAGCAGATCCTGGGCCGCAGCGGCATGGTCAATCTCGTGCTCCTCGAGCGCTTCGGCGTCACCGTGCCCTTCATGGAGGGGCTCCGCGGCGTGATCCTCGTGCAGACGCTCCACTACTTTCCCTTCATCCTGCTCAACACGGCGGCGGCGCTCTCCGCGCTCGACCGCTCGCTCGAGGAAGCGGCCCAGAACCTGGGATCGTCGGGCTTCCGCCTCTTCCGCCGCATCCTCCTGCCGCTGTCGCTCCCCGGCTACGCGGCGGGCGCCCTCCTGACCTTCATCCGCGTCATCGACGACCTGGGCACGCCGCTCATGCTCAACTACACGACCCTCCTCGCCCCGCAGGCCTACGTACGGGTGACGACGGTGGGGCTCACCGACGTGGACGGTTACGTGGTGTGCGTCGTGCTCGTCGCGCTGTCCCTGGCCGCGCTCTGGATCGTGAAGAGCCTGATCGGGCGAGGGGAGTTCACGGTGGTCGGGCGGGCAGGCGAGGCGCCCGCGCTCCGCCTGGGGGCCAGCGGGACCACGCTCGCGTGGGCGGTGGTCCTGATGCTCCTGGGCCCGGCGCTCCTCCCGCATGCCGGTATCGCGCTCCTCTCCGTGTCCAAGGTGTGGAGCCTCACGCCGCTTCCCACCGTCTTCACCCTGGCCAACTACGAGGAGATCCTGTTCCGCGCGCCGCACTTCATCTGGAACACGCTCTGCTACGCGCTGCTCGCGTCGCTCCTGGATGTGGGCCTGGGCGCCGTCATCGCCTGGCTCCTCCTCCGCGGCCGCGTGCGCGGCCGGCAGTGGCTCGATACCATCGCCACCATGCCGCTCGCCGTGCCCGGCGTCGTGCTCGCCATCGGCTACCTGCGGGTCTTTCACGGCTGGAGCGTGCCGGGGCTCGGCGCGCCGCTCACCTCCACGTGGCTCGTGCTGGTGGTCGTGTACGCCGTGCGCCGCCTGCCGTACACGGTGCGGAGCGCCTACGCGGCGCTCCAGCAATTGCCGCTGTCGCTGGAGGAGGCCGCGCAGGGCCTGGGCGCCCATCGCGCCCGCGCCTTCCTGAAGGTCACGCTGCCGCTCATGGCGCGCGGCCTCCTCGCCGGCGGCCTGCTCGCCTTCGTCAGCTCCTCTGTGGATCTGTCGTCGACCATGCTCCTGGTCCCGCGCGTCGAGCTCGGGCCGCTCTCCTACGGGATCTATCTCTACATGCAGTCGGCCGTGGGGCGGGGCCCCGGCGCGGCGCTGGGCGTGGTCGCCATCGCGCTCGTCGCCCTCGGCACCTGGCTGGCCACCTGGCTCGCCCGGCGCGGCGGCCGCCGGCTCCGGGTGCAGGCATGATGTCGAGGAGCCTGCGGGGTCACTGGATCCTGCCGTTGTCGATGTTCGTCGGCAGCTTCGCCTGGTCGTTCGTGTTCGTGAGCCTGCCCTTCTACATCCAGAAGATGTCGACGGTGGATGCCACGGCGACCCTGCGCTGGACGGGCTGGATCCTCGGCGTGAGCTCGCTCGTGACCGTGGTGACGGCGCCCTTCTCGGCCCGCCTCTTCGGGGAGCGCCACCCCAAGCGCTCGTACATCTGGACGCAGCTCCTTCAGGGCAGCGGCTTCTTCCTCATGGCGGCCGCGCGCACGCTGCCCGAGCTCTTCTTCTCGCGCATGCTGCTGGGCTTCATGGGCGCCGTCTCCACGTTCGCGTTCATCATGGTGGGGCGCGCCGGCGGCGACGTGCGCCGGGGGATTGCCTCCATCCAGTCCGGCATGACGCTGGGGCAGGTGCTGGGGCCGGCGGTCGGCGCGTTCGCGGCGGCGCGGATCGGGTTCCACGCCTCGTTCATCGTGGCGGGCTTCATGCTCTGGGCGTGCTCGGCCATGGTCGCCTGGGGCGTGCCGTACCAGCCGGTGACCCGCGAGGAGCGTGAGCGCCCGCAGACGGCGTCCGTTCGCGAGGTTGCCACGGTCTGCCTCCTCGTCCTGTCCGGCTCCGTCCAGATCTTCTTCCTCACGGCCATGCTGCCGCAGGTCCTGCCTCAGCTCGGCGTGGCGCCCGCCATGACGCTCGAGGTGGGCGGCCTGCTGCTCTTCGCGACGGGCGCCGCCGCTGCGACCGGCGCCTTCATCGCGCCGCGCGTGGGCGAGATCATCGGCGATCGGCGCTCCATCATCTGGTTCCTCGTCGCCTCCTCCCTGGGGCTGGCCGCCCTCGCGTTGGCGCCGGGCGTCGTCACCTTCGGCATCGTGCGCTTCCTGCAGGTGCTGTGCATCGCGCCCGTCTTTCCGCTGTCCGTCGCGGCCATCGCGCAGCGGGCCTCCGGCACGGCCATCGGCATCGTCAACTCGTCGAGGATCGCCGCCGCCTTCCTCGGCCCCGTCATCGCGACGACCCTCCTGGCCTGGATCCCTCCGGGGGCGGTCTACCTGGTGCTCGCCGGCCTCGGGCTCCTGGTCGTACCCTTGCTCGCGGGGCTCTCGGGACCTGGACGGGCCCACAAGGAGATGTCCGCGTGAAGCCAGACGAAACGGTGGTCCGCCTGTCCGAGGTGCGCATGGAGCACGTGGGCAAGCGCTATGGCTCGGCGTGGGCCGTCAAGGACGTGTCGCTGTCCATACGGCCGGGCGAGTTCTACACGCTGCTCGGCCCGTCCGGGTGCGGGAAGACCACGCTCCTGCGCATGCTGGCGGGCTTTGCCGCGCCCGACGAGGGGCGCATCTTCGTGGACGACGAGCTGATCGATCCGGTGCCGCCGTGGAAGCGCAATCTGGGCATGGTCTTCCAGCAGTACGCGCTGTGGCCGCACATGTCCGTCTTCGAGAACGTGGCCTTCGGGCTGCGCGAGCGGCGGGTGACGGGCGCCCTACTCGATCGCAAGGTGAAGGCCGCGCTGGCCCAGGTCGGGCTCGGCGGCTTCGAGCGGCGCCGGCCGTCCGAGCTTTCCGGCGGCCAGCAGCAGCGCGTGGCCCTGGCCCGCACCCTCGTCGTGCAGCCGCGCCTGCTCCTCCTCGACGAGCCGCTCTCCAACCTCGACGCGCAGCTCCGCGCCCAGATGCGCCTCGAGCTGGGCCGGCTCCATCGCGACGTCGGCATCACCACCCTCTATGTGACCCACGACCAGGCGGAGGCGCTGTCGCTCTCGACGCGGGTCGCCGTGCTCGCCAACGGGAGCCTCGTGCAGGAAGGCCGCCCGGAGGAGATCTACTGGAAGCCGCGCAACGCCTTCGTGGCGGAGTTCGTGGGCGCGGCCAACCTGGTGCCGGTGCGGGTCATCGAGCTCCGGGAGATGGGCGTGGTCGTCGAGACGAGCGGGGGCGCGCGGCTCCCCGTGGGATCGGGCGGGCACACGTGGTCCGTGGGCGACAGGGCGCTGCTCTGCCTCCGCCCGGAGGCCCTTCGGGTGGAGGAGGCCGCGCTCGCGCCCGGCGGGATACCGGGCACGGTGACGGCGCACGTGTTCGAGGGCTCGCGCCAGCTCTACGACGTGACCATCCCCGGCGCGACGGTCAAGGTGGAGATGATCACCTCGGCCGTGGTGGGCCGGAGCTTCAAGCTGGGGGATCACGTGCGGATCGAGGTGTCCCCGGAGACCTCCATCCTGCTGCCCGACGAGCGCGGCGCTGCGTGATATCTTGCTGCCGGAGGAACACACATGGCATCCGATCTGACACCCGAGGAGCTCAAGGCGCGCCTGGCACGCCCCGAGCCGCTGGTGCTGCTCGACGTCCGCCAGGACTGGGAGACGCGCCTCTGCCGGCTCGAGCATGCGCTTCACATTCCCATCGAGGAGATCGAGCTCCGGACCGACGAGCTGGATCCGGCCGCGGAGACGGTGGTCTACTGCCATCAGGGCGTGCGGAGCGCCGCCGTCGCCGAATACCTCCGGAGCCTGGGGTTCGGGAACGTCCGGAACCTGGCCGGAGGTCTCGACGCCTGGGCGCGCGCCATCGACCCCTCGATGCGCCGGTACTAGCAGGCGTGGGCTCGCTCGTCCGGGTAGAGGAGCGGAAAGGCGCCGCCTGGGTCACGCTCGATCGGCCGCCGCTGAACCTGATCGTGCCCGACCTGATCGCCGATCTGCGGGCCGTGTTCGAGCGGCTGGTGCGAGACGAGCGCGTGCGCGTGGCCGTGATCACGGGTGCGGGGCGAGCCTTCACGGCGGGCATGCAGGTGCAGGTGCTGCGGGACCTCAACCCCGTGTCCGCGAAAGCCCTCATCAGCGCGGTGCACGAGGCGATCCACCTCGTCCACGAGGCGCCGTTCCCGACCATCGCGATGGTGAACGGGCCGTGCCTCGGCGCCGGCTTCGAGCTCGCCATGGCGTGCGATCTCCGGGTGGCCGCGGCGGGCGCTCCCCTGGGCCTGCCGGAAGTGAAGGTGGGCGCGCCCTCCGTCATCGAAGCCGCGCTCCTGCCCGCGCTCGTGGGGCCGGGACGCGCCGCGGAGATGCTCCTGACCGGGGAGAGCGTGAGCGCCGAGCAGGCGCTCGAGTGGGGGCTGGTGAATCAGGTCGCGCCGGCGGCCGGGCTCGAGGCGGCCGCCACCGAGCTCGCCGACAAGATCCTTGCCTGCTCGCCCACGGCGATCCGGATCCAGAAGGAGCTGATGGTTCGCTGGCGCAACACGGACCTGGGTTCCGCGGTGCGGCTGAGCATCAACGCGTTCGCCCAGAACTACGCCACCGGCGAGGCCCGCGAGGCCGCGCTGGCCTTCCTGGAGAAGCGCCCCGCGACCTTCCCGCCGCGGCCATGATCCGAGCCGTGACGTTCGACTTCTGGCAGACGCTGGTGGAGGACTCGCCCGACAACCTCGCCCGGCAGCGGGCCCGCCGCATCGAGGCCATCGCCCAGAGCGTGCGCCGCGCCGGGCACGGGCTCGACCTCGCGCAGGCGGAGGCCGTCTACGAGCACTCGGAGCGCGTGCTCCACGAGCGCTTCTGGTCGCGCGATCGCGATCCGCTCATCGCCGATCAGGTGCGACTGGTGCTCGACCTCGCGCGGCCGGGCCTCGGTGCGCGCCTCGACGGCTCCATGCTGGAGGAGGCGATCAGGGGCTACATCGATCCCGTCCTGCACTTTCCGCCCGCGCTTCACCCCGGCGCGGCGGAGGCCGTCACCGAGCTGGCCGCGCGCGGCATCGCGCTCGGCATCGTGTCGAACACGGGGCGCACGCCCGGAATCATCCTGCGCCAGGTGCTGGACCGCTACGGTCTCCTTCGCCACTTCTCGGTGGTCTCGTACTCGGACGAGGTCGGCTACCGGAAGCCCGATGCCGAGATCTTCAGACGCACGCTTGCCGGGCTCGGCGCGGAGGCGCGTCACGCCGCGCACGTCGGCGACAATCCCGACGCCGACGTCACGGGCGCGCAGGGCGCCGGGATGCGCGGGGTCCACCTCGCCGCGGGAGGGCGCCCGGCCGCGGCGCACGCCGACCTCGTCGTCGCCGATCTCGGCCATCTGGTGGAGCGCCTGCTCGGCTGAAGAGCCGTACCGGTCGCATTTCGTGTTGCGTCACGACGGGCCGGCAGGTAAGATCCCCTCCTGTCATGGACGTCGCCTCGCTGACCGCAAAGATTCGCGATATCAAGGATTTCCCGACCGAAGGCATCCTCTTCAAGGACATCACCACGCTGCTCAAGGACGGCGAGGCGTGGCGCTCGGTGATCGATCATCTGGCCGCACGGTACCGTTCGGCCAAGGTGGACGTCGTGGTCGGGGTCGAATCCCGCGGCTTCATCTTCGGCGGCGCGCTGGCGCAGCAGCTGGGCGCGGGCTTCGTGCCGGTCCGGAAAAAGGGCAAGCTGCCTGCTCCCGTGATCGAGGAGGAGTACGAGCTCGAGTACGGCCGGGACGTGCTCGCCATTCACCAGGATGCGATCCGCTCGGGCCAGCGCGTGCTCGCCGTGGATGATCTCCTGGCGACGGGCGGGACCATGGCGGCCACGCTCAGGCTGATCGAGCGGCTCGGGGGCAATGTCGTGGCCTGCGACTTTCTCATCGAGCTCGTGTTCCTGAAGGGACGCGCGCGCCTCGGGGGATATCGCATCGAGTCGCTCATCCGGTACGAGTGAGGGCTCGCGCCGCATCACAATCTGCAGAACGTCCAGGGAGGTCGCTCGGGCATGGCCATCAAGCAGGTCGGTGTCATCGGGTGCGGGCTCATGGGCTCCGGCATCGCGCAGGTCTCGGCGCAGGCCGGCTTTCCCACGGTGGTGATCGAGGCCAACCAGGCCTTCCTCGACAAGGGGCTCGGCGGCATCAGGAAGACCCTCGACGGCCTGGTGGCGAAGGCCAGGATCGACGAGCGCGCCCGCGACGAGACGTTCGGCCGCCTCAAGGGCTCGGTGCACCTGGAAGACCTCAAGGACTGCGACCTCGTCATCGAGGCCATCACCGAGAACCAGACGGTCAAGAACGAGACCTTCGCGAAGCTCGATGCCATCTGCCGGCCGCACGCGCTCCTCGCCTCGAACACCTCGTCGTGCAACGTCACCGCGATGGCGGCGGCCACCAGGCGACCGGGGCAGGTGCTGGGCCTCCACTTCTTCAATCCCGTGCCGCTCATGAAGCTGGTCGAGGTGGTGCGGTCGATCCTGACGGACGACGCCTCGGTGAAGACCGCCTACGAGTGGGTGCAGGCCGTGGGCAAGGTGCCGGTGCTCGCCAAGGACTCGACGGCTTTCATCGTCAACCGCCTCCTCGTGCCGTACCTGCTGGACGCGATTCGCGTCTACGAGGGCGGGCTCGCCACGCTGGAAGACATCGATCAGGCCATGAAGCTCGGCTGCGGCTATCCCATGGGCCCCTTCACGCTCCTCGACCTGGTGGGGCTCGACACCACCATGTTCGTCGCCGAGGTCATGTTCGAGGAGTTCCGCGAGCCCCGCTACGCGCCGCCACCACTGCTCAAGCGCATGGTGATGGCGGGCCGCCTCGGCCGGAAGAGCGGCCGCGGCTTCTACGACTACAGCAAATGATTGTTTATCCTCGACATGGCCAAGCCATGTTGACCGTGGGCCCATCTGGTTAGAGCTGCACGCGTATCCCCAACCGACACCGGAGAATGACAATGACCAACCGCACATCGAGGGGCACCGATCGCCGGACATTCCTCAAAGTCACCGGAGCGGCCGCCGGCGCCAGCGCGCTCGTCGGCTTCCCCGCCGTCCTGCGGGCCCAGGCGCCCGCGTTCAAGATCGGCGTGGTCCATCCCGTGACGGGGCCGCTCGCCGAGCCGGGGCAGGCGTGCCGGCTGGGCGCGCAGATGGCGGCCGACGCGATCAACGCCGCCGGCGGGATCAAGGCGCTCAACGGCGCCAAGCTCGAGCTCATCTTCGGCGACACGCAGACCAAGCCCGACGTGGGGCGCACCGAGGCGGAGCGGGTCGTCACGCAGGGCGCCCAGATGCTCATGGGTTCCTTCGACTCGGGCAGCACGGCCGCCATGGTCCCGGTGGCGCAGCAGCGGCGCGTGCCGTTCCTGGTCGACATCGCCGCCGCGGACCCGATCACGGCGAACGTCGCCAAGTCCGTGCGGGACGGGCAGCAGAAGGTGCAATACGTCTACCGGAACTTCCCCACGGGCTCGTCGTTCGGCCGGAAGGCCGTCCAGTACTTCGGCGAGGTTTTCAAGGAAGCCGGCGTGTCGCCCAAGCGGGTCGTGCTCATGTACTGCAACGACCTCTTCGGCCAGAACAATGCCAAGGGCTTCCAGGCCGCGCACGCTGCCGCCAAGCCTTCGTGGGAGATCGTCGACGTGATCCCGTGGCCGGAGCCGCCCCAGGACCTCTCCACGGAGGTCTCGCGCGCCAAGGCGGCCAAGCCGGACGTGATCGCGCCGATCACGCGCCCGGCCAGCGCGCAGCTCCTCCTGCCCGAGATCCGCAAGCAGCGGCTCGACATCATGGGCATCGTCGGGCCCGGCAGCCCCGGGCTCTACGAGGCGGGCCAGCTCGCGGTGCTGAAGGAAGATCTCGAGTACGTGATGGCGAGCACGCCGTGGGCGAACTTCAAGAATCCCCGCACGCAGAAGGTGGCCGAGGACTATCTCAAGCGCTCGGGCGGCAAGACCTTCGACACGAACTCCGGCTACTCGTACGACGGCATGATGCTGATCGCCGACATCCTCGAGCGCGCCCGATCGACGGATGCGGACACCATCGTGGAGAGCATCAAGAAGACCAACTATGGCAGCGGCCTCATGCAGTACGCGGGGCCCATCGTGTTCGACGAGATCGGCGACAATCCGAACGCGGTCACGACCATGATCCAGGTCCTCGGGCAGAAGGCCGTGGCCGTCTGGCCCAAGGACGCCGCTGTCCAGAAGTTCGTCTTTCCCCGTCCCAAGCGTTGACCGGCGGCGCGCCCCGGCCGGCGGAGCCGTAGCGTGGACGCGACCCTCGTCGGGCAGGGGCTGCTCAGCGGCTTCCTCTTCGGGGGCGTCTACAGCCTGATGGCGGTCGGCCTCACGCTCATCTTCGGCGTGATGCGCGTGGTCAACTTCGCGCACGGCGACATGATGGTGTGGGGCATGTACATGGCCTGGCTCCTTTCGGTGCGGGCCGGCATCGACCCCTACGTGGGTTTCCTCGTCTGCGCCGCCGGCCTCTTCGTGCTGGGCTTCGTGATCCAGCGGGGCCTCGTCGAGCGCATCGTGGACGCCCCGCACGAGATGCAGATCCTCCTCATGCTGGGCGTGGCCCTCGTGCTGGAGAACGCGGCGCTCGTGGCCTTCGGGCCCGATCCGGCGCGCGTGCGCTCGCCGGTGGCCCAGGGAACGATCTGGCTCGGCCCCATCTTCGTGGACGTGGCGCGCCTCCTCACCTTCGCGCTGGCCATGGTGCTCACGGCCGCCCTCTGGCTCTTTCTCACGCGCACGGATCTCGGCCGCAGCATGCGCGCGGCCGCGGACAATCCCTACGGCGCCCGCGTCATCGGCACCGACGTCCGCACGGTCTACGCCGCCGCGTTCGGCGTGGGCGCCGCCTGCGTGGGGGCGGCGGGGGCGCTCGTCTCGCCGATCCTGCCGTTTCAGCCCACGAGCGGGCTCGGGCTGTCCGTCACCTCGTTCAACATCGTGATCATCGGCGGCATGGGGAGCCTGCCGGGCGCCTTCGTAGCCGGCATCCTCGTCTCGGTGGCGGAGTCGATGGGCGCGGTCTTCCTCTCTCCCTCGATGAAGGAATTGGTGAGCTTCGGCCTGCTCATCGCCATCCTGCTCTTCCGTCCCGCCGGGCTCTTCGGCAAGACAGCGGCCTGAGCCCGATGAAGCTCCTGGCCCTCCTCGCCGTGGCCGTTCTCGTGGGGCTGCCCTGGGTGGTCGGGTCGTACCTCGTCACCGTGATGATCTTCATCTTCTTCTACGCCTACCTCGGCCAGGCGTGGAACATCGTGGGCGGCTATGCCGGGCAGCTCTCGGCCGGGCACGCCGCCTTCGTCGGCATCGGCGGCTACGCCGCGGCGCTCCTCTCCGCGCGCGCCGGGCTGAGCCCGTGGCTGGGCATGTGGATCGGCGGCGCCCTCGCCGCCGCGCTCGGCGCCGTGATCGGCTACCTGGGCTTTCGCTTCGGGCTGCGCGGCTTCTACTTCGTCCTGCTCACGGTGGCCTTCGCGGAGATCTGCCGCGTGGTGGCCCTCAACGTCGACGCGGTGGGCGGGGCGCTCGGCCTCTACATCACCTTCACGGGCGATCCGCGGCAGTTCCAGTTCCAGGACAACCGCGTCTACTACTACATCGCGCTCGTCCTGATGCTGGCGGCCACCGCGCTCGTGTGGGCCATCGAGCGGCACCGCTTCGGTGCCTACCTCACGGCCATCCGCCAGGACGAGAGCGCGTGCGAGGCCCTCGGCGTCGACACGCTCCGCGTGAAGATGCTGGCCATGATCCTGTCGTCCTTCCTCACGGGCATCGGCGGCACCTTCTACGCTTTCTATCTCTTCTCGCTCCAGCCCAACGCGGTCTTCGGCATCCCCCTGTCCGTGGAGATCGTGATCCGGCCCATCGTGGGCGGCGCCGGCACGGTCATGGGCCCGCTCCTGGGCTCCTTCATCCTGAGCCCGCTCGCCGAGATCTCGCGCACGTACTTCGCCCAGGGCGGCTGGACGGGCCTACACCTGATCGTCTACGGCGTGCTCCTGATCGCCGTGGTGCTGTTCCTGCCCCAGGGGGCCTATCCGGCTCTGCGGCGGCTCGTGCCGCGGCGTCCGGCATGAGCCTTCTCGAGGTCTCGGGGCTCCGGAAGCGCTTCGGCGGCCTGGTGGCCGTCGCCGGGCTCGATCTCTCCATGACGGACGGGGAGATGCTGGGGCTCATCGGGCCGAATGGAGCGGGGAAGACCACGGTGTTCAACCTCCTGTCCGGCTTCCTGGCGCCGGACGGCGGCGAGATCCTCTTCGGCGGACGGAGCGTGGTGGGGCTCAAGCCGCACGAGATCTGCCGCCTCGGCATGGCGCGCACCTTCCAGATCGTGCGGCCCTTCCCGCAGCTGTCGGTGCTCGACAACGTGAAGGTGGCCGCGCTCGCACGGCATCCCGCCATGCCCGCCGCGCTCGAGGCCGCGCGCGCCGTGGTCGAGCGCGTGGGACTGGGCCCGCGCGCGCTCTCTCTCGCGTCGGGCCTCACGCTGGCCGACCGCAAGCGGCTCGAGCTTGCCCGCGCGCTCGCCACGGAACCAGCTCTGCTGCTCCTCGATGAAGTGATGGCCGGATTGAACGCCACCGAGATCGACGCGATGGTCCGCCTCGTGAGCGGCATCAATGCCGGCGGCATCTCCGTCCTCCTGATCGAGCACAACATGCGCGCCGTCATGTCGCTCTCGCATCGCATCGTCGTGCTGTCCTTCGGCGAGAAGATCGCCGCGGGGCCGCCGCGTGAGGTCGCCGCCGACCGGCGCGTCATCGAGGCCTACCTCGGGGAAGAGTATGTCCATCCTGCTCAGGCTTGAGGGGATCGAGGTCGGCTATGGCGACATGACCGCCGTGCACGAGGCCTCGCTCGAGGTGCAGGAGGGCGAGACGGTGGCCCTCATCGGCGGCAATGGGGCCGGCAAGACGACGACCTTGCGCGCGATCTCGGGGCTGCTCCCGCTCCGCCGCGGGCGGATCGAGTTCGCCGGCGAGCGCGTCGACGGCCTCGGCTCCTCCCAGGTCGTGGCGCGCGGCATCGCGCACGTGCCGGAGGGGCGGCAGCTCTTCCCGACCATGACCGTCCGGGAGAACCTCGAGGTCGGCGCGCGCTCGCCGGAGGCGCGGCGGCGGCGGCCCGAGACGATGGCGTGGGTGTTCGAGCTGTTCCCCCGGCTCCGGGAGCGGGAAGGGCAGCTGGCGGGCACGCTGTCGGGCGGCGAGCAGCAGATGTGCGCCATCGGACGGGGCCTCATGGCGCGGCCGCGGCTCCTCATGCTGGACGAGCCGAGCCTGGGCCTGGCCCCGGTCGTCGTCCGCACGATCTTCGACGACCTCCACCGCATCAACCGCCGCGGGCTCACCATCCTCCTGGTCGAGCAGAACGTCCTGCGCTCGCTCCAGCTCTGCCAGCGCGGGTACGTCCTCGAGAACGGCCGGATCGCCCTGGCCGGCGGCCGCGAGAGCCTCCTCGCGAGCCCGCACATCAAGCAGGCCTACCTGGGCCTGTAGTCCCGGGAGGGGCGGCGCCCCCTACGCCTATTGCCGGAGGGAATACCAGGGCTCGGGAAACGTTGCCCTCCGGTCGCGTTCTGCATATGCTGGATTTGATCGGGTCACGAGCCCGGTCCCCGCATGCGTCCTTCGACCCGGAACCTGCTCTTCGGCGTTGCGCTGGGAGCGCTCGTGCTCTCCGCCATCGGCATCGGTGGGGCGGCCGTTGCGCTCCGGCAGCTTGCCATCGCGCGAGAGGCCGCGGTCGGGCGCAGCCAGGAAGCGCTCGCCGCCCTCCTGGCCGATACGCAGGCGGCGCTCCGGCGCGAGGCCAGGCTCCTCGCCAAGGACCCCGCGCTCGTGGAGGGCGTGGCCAAGGGCGATTGGGCCGTGGTGGCCCGCGGCGCCTCGCCGAGGCTGGCCGGCCTCACGCTCGAGCGCATGGCCGATCTGGTGGCCGTCGTCGACAGCTCGGGTGTCACGATCCTGCAGGTGCCGGCATCGCCTCCCGTCTCGATTGTCGATTCCGCCGCCCTGAGCCTCTCGCCTTCTGCCGTGGTCGTGCTCAACGGCCTGCCGTACGTGGCGGCCGCTGCCCCCGTGACGAGCGGGGCGGAGGGTGCGGGAGGGCGGACGGGGCTCGTGCTCGTCGCGCGCCGACTCGACAGCATCCTCTCCGGCGCGCCCTCCACCACGGATCGACCGGGGATCGCGTTCGTCGAGCGCGGCAGGCCGATCGTCTCGACGCCCCCCGTCCGGGAAGCCGACTGGGCCCGGGCGGCGGCCGCCGGCACGCTCCACCTCGATGGGCGCGAGCTCCTTCTCCGACCCGCGAGCCTCGTGCCAGTGACCGGCCCCGGACAGCTGTGGGTGCTGGTGCCGGCGGCGAGCGAGGCCCGCCGCACGGTGCTCACCGTGGCGCTCGCCGTCCTCGGCGTGTGCGGCCTCGCCAGCGCCGGCGCGGCGCTCCTGCTCAATCGCGGCGCCGAGCCGGAGGAGCGGCCCGCGATGAGCGCCGGCGGCATCGACGCGGACGCCGAGCTGACCCGGCGCAACCGGGAGCTCGAGGCGCTCAACGCAGTGGCGCTCAGCATGGGGCGCTCGGCCGACGTGGTCGCGACGGCCGGGGAGATGCTCGACGTGGTCCGCGTGCTCGCGCAGATGGACGTGGGCGGCGTGCACCAGCTCGATCCGGGCGACGGCACCGTGACCCTCATCGCCCAGCGCGGCCTGCCGCCGGAGTTCGCCGCCGAGATCCGGGTGCGGCCCGTGGAGGGCTCCTACGTCGGCGAGGCGGCGCGCACGGGCCGGCTCATCGTCACCCACATCGACCCATCGGCCATCACCGATCCGCGGCTCACCCGCCTCCAGGCCTTGCGCGCGCACCGCACGCAGTTGGCCCTGCCGATTCCCGTGAAGGGACGCACGTGGGGCGTGATGTCGCTGATCTCGCAGGAGCAGCGCGATTTCCCGGCCGAGGAGGTCAAGGTCCTCGAAGCCGTCGCGCACCAGATCGGCCAGGTCGTGGAGCGCTCGCTGCTCCTGGCGGAGATGCAGGAGCAGAGCCGCCGGCTCGAGACGCTCGCCCGCATCGGCAAGACCCTCTCGGACACCCGCTCCCTCGACGACGTCCTGGCCGCCGTGGTGGGCGCGGCGCGAGGGCTCGTGCCGGACGGCGCCGCTTGCCTGGCCATCGCGGAAGGCGAGAGGCTCCGGTTCTCGGCGGAGGCAGGGCTCCGCGACCACACCGTGGCCGAGCGGGTCGAGAGCGTGGGCCTCGGCGAGGGCCTCACCGGACGCGCAGCAGTGAGCCGCGTGCCCGTGGTAGTCCCGCAGATCGAGGCGGAGCCCGGCGTGGTGGGCCTGTCGTGGATGATGACGGAGGGCTTCCTGTCGGCGGTGGCCGTGCCGCTTCTCCTGCGCGAGCGGCTCGTGGGCGTGCTCAACGTCTTCACGCGCACGCGCCACACGTTCGCGCCCGCGGACATGGACCTCCTGCTCTCGTTCGCGAGCCACGCCGCCATCGCCATCGACAACGCGCAGCTCTTCGCGGAGGCGCAGCAGAACGCCGCGCACTACCGCGCGCTCTTCGAGGTGAGCGGAGCCCTCACGTCCTCTCTCGAGCTCGACCAGATCCTCGACGCCATCGTGGAGCGCTGCCAGATGCTCACCGGCGCGCAGGCGGCCGGCATCTTCCGCGCCGATCCCGAGTCCGGGGTGCTCACCTACGTGCGCGCCTCCGGCGTGTCCAGCGACTTCCTGCGCGGCCTGCGCGTGCGCACGGGCGAGGGCACGACGGGCCGAGCCATGCGGGAGCGGCAGCCGGTGTGGACCGCGGACATCCTCAACGATCCCAGCATGGACCTGTCCGCGGACACGCGGATGCTCGTCGAGCGCGAGGGCTACCACAGCGTGCTGTCGGTGCCCATGTTCATCAAGGGCGAGCCGTACGGGGGCCTCAGCGTGTTCTGGTGGCAGCCCCATCCCGTGACCAGGGCGGAGATGGAGGTGATGACGGCGCTCGGCGGCCAGGCGGCGCTGGCCATCGACAACGCGCGGCTCTTCGCCGACGAGCGGAACGGCCGCGCGTCTCTCACGGCCCTGCTCGAGGTGAACAAGAAGATCGGCCTCCTCGCGCCCACGAACACCCTGCTCACGGGCGTGGCCGAGGAGGCGATGCGGCTGCTCGATCTCGACAATGCCGGGTTCCGGCTGCTCGAGGGCGACGAGCTGGTCGTCGCGGGCCTGGCCGGGTTCGCGCCGTCCACCATGCTCAAGCCCCGCATCAAGGTGGGTGAGAGCCTCGCGGGTCGTGTCGTGGGCGAGGGCCGCGCCATCATCGGCCATCTCGACGCGCTGCCCCCCATGGCCCCGGAGCACCTGGCGGCCGACCGCCGCCTGGGCTACACGCACTTCATGGGGCTGCCCCTGCGCTTCGGCGAGCGCATCATCGGATCGCTGACCTTCCGGGCGCGGCGCCCCTTCAGCAGCCGGGACCAGGAGGTGGCGGAAGCCTTCGCGGGGCAGGCGGCCGTGGCCATCGAGCACGCGCGCCTCTACCGCGAGGCGGCGCAGCAGGCGGAGCGGATGCGCGCGCTCGCGGAGATGGGGCGCACGCTCGTGTCCACCTTCGACGCGGATCGCATCCTGAGCCTGGTCACCTCGCAGACGCGGGAGACGCTCGGCGTGGCCGTGGTCGCCGTGCACCTGCACGATCCCGATCTCGGGCTGCTCCGCTTCGCCCGCCACTCGGGCGGGCCCGAGGAGTTCGTGGGGCCGCCGCTGGTGGAGCCGAGCGAGGGCGCCTCCGGGCTCGCCTTCTCCGAGCGCCGCGCCGTGTGGACCTCCGACATCGTGAACGATCCGCGGATCCGCCTGCGCCCGGAGACGCGGGAGCGCATCGTGAACCACGGGCATCGCGCGGCGCTGGCCCTGCCCCTCATGCGCGAGGAGCCGTTCGGGACGCTGGCCGTCTATCACGAGACCGGCCACGCCTTCTCGCAGGCGGAGATCGAGTACCTCTCCACCGTCGCCAGCCAGCTCGTGGTCGCTCTCGACAACGCCCGGCTGTTCGAGGAGGCGGAAGTGCGCGAAGGGCGCCTGCGCTCCCTCGCGCGCCTGAACCAGCTCGTGTCCTCCTCGCTCGACACCGATGAGGTGCTGGCCGGCATCGCGCGCGCCGCGGCGGCGCTGATGGGCGTGCCCGTGGTGTCGGTGTGGGTGGCCGACGGCGACACGGAGACGCTCAGGGTCCGGGCCTTCTCGGACGAGGCCATGGGAGCGGCCTACCCGCTGCGGACGATCACCTACGGGCAGGGCACCATGGGGTGGATCGCGCGGGCGCGCGAGCCGCTTTCCGTGGCCGACATGCTGGCCGACTCGCGACTGCTCGCGGAGTCGTGGTGGCTGGAGCATGGGCTCCGGAGCTTCCTGGGCCTGCCCATCGTGCTGCAGGACAAGCTCCTGGGCGTGCTCGCGCTGTGCGGCCGGGCGCCGTTCGCCTTCGGCACGGACGAGAAGGAGCTGCTCGAGAGCTTCGTCGCCCAGGCCGCCGTCGCCATCCGCAATGCCGGTCTCTACGCGCAGACCGCCCAGCGCCTCGAGCAGACGCGGGCGCTCCTCGGAGTGGCGGAGGTCCTCAACACGACGCTCGAGCCCCGGCGCATGCTGAAGGAGGTGGCGCAGCGGATCGCCCAGGTGTGCCGGGTGGACCGGTGCAGCCTGGAGCGCTGGGAGGGCGACCGCGTGCTGCCGCTCATGTCGCAGTTCGCCGACGGGCGCCGCCGGCCGGAGCTCTGGGCCGCCTTCCAGACAATGGTCGACGACGTGCCCCGCCAGGTGCCCATCCACGCGCAGGCCATCGAGACGCGTCGTCCCGTGGTCGTCCACGATGCGTCGGAGACCGATCTCATCCCGCGCACGTGGATCGAGGCGTTCCACATCAAGTCGTACATGGTGGTGCCCCTCATCCGTCAGGACGAGGTCATCGGCGTGATGACGCTCGACTACACCGAGCGGGTCACGCCGTTCGAGCAGTGGCAGCAGGATCTCGCCATGGCCATCGGCAACCAGGTGGCGCTTGCGCTCGAGAACCAGCGCCTCTACGGCCTCGTCCAGGAGCGGCTGCAGGAAGCCACCGCGCTCCTCGCCGTCAGCCGTGTGCTGTCCGACCCCGACGTGGGCGGCGAGGCGCTCCGCCGCGTGGCCCGCGAGGTGGGCGGAGCGTTCGGTGCCGACATGGTCGGGGTGTACACGATGTCCGCCGACCGGAAGCTCCTGGTGCCGGCGGCCGGATGGCACGTGCCCAAGGACAGGCTGCAGGCGTTCCTCGAGCGTCCCCTCGTGCTCGAGCGCATGCCGGTGCTGCAAGATCTGTGGCGGGACGGGCGCGCGGCCTGGTCCAGCGACGTGAAGCGCGATGCGCGCATGGATCAGGAGGTCTTCGAGGGGATGCCGTCGCACTCGCTCCTGATGGCGCCCGCGATGGCGCGCGGGGTCGGCGTGGGCGGCGTCTTCCTCGTGTGGTGGCAGCCCGGCCGGCAATTCACTCCGCAGGAGGTGCGGCTGCTCGAGGGCGTGGCCGCCCAGGTGGGCCTCTACCTGGACAACGCCGACCTGACGCGGCAGACACGCCTGCGGCTCGAGGAATCGGAAGCGCTCCTCTCCGAGCTCTCCGTGCTCCACGATCTCTCGCGCGCGGTGACCGGGCAGCTGCGCCAGGAGGACGTGGTCGAGGCCATCCACCGCGAGGTGGCCCGCCTGCTCGACACGCGGCACATGTTCCTGTCCGTCGTCGACGACGGGCGGGCGGAGCTGGTGCCGCTCCTCGCCATGCGGCACGGCGTGCGCGACCCCGAGCCGCAGCGCGACTCCATCAACGGGCGGGTCGGGCTCATGAGCATCGTGGCGGCATCGGGTCGGCCCATCCGGACCGGCGACTACGTGGGCGAGTGCGCCCGGCGCCAGGTGGAGCCCGTGCCGGCGAGCGACCCGCTGCCGAACTGGATCGGCGTGCCCATGCTCGTGGGCTCGCAGGTGGTGGGTGTGCTCGCGCTCCGCAGCGCCGAGCGGGCGTTCTCCGAGGCGGACGAGCGCATCCTCACGAACATCGCCGGCCTGTCCGCCCTGGCCCTTCGCAGCGCGCGGCTCTACCAGGACCGGACGCGCGCCTACGAGGATCTGGCCCAGGCCCAGGATCAGCTCGTGCGCAGCGAGAAGCTCCGCGCCCTCGGCGAGATGGCCTCGGGCGTGGCGCACGACTTCAACAACCTCCTGGCCGCCATCCTGGGCCGGGCGCAGCTCTTGCTGCATCGGGTGACCGATCCCAAGGCGCGGCAGTGGCTGCAGATCATCGAACGATCCGCGGAAGACGGAGCGAAGACCGTGCGACGACTACAGGAGTTCACGCGTATCCGCCGCGACCAGCCATCCGTGGCCCTCGATCTGAACCGCGTGGTGCGCGAGGCGCTGGAGCTGACGGAGTCCTCGTGGCGCATCGAGCCGCCGCGCCGGGGCATCAGCATCCAGGCCGTGACGGAGCTGAGCCCGGACCTGCCCCGGACCACCGGCGATCCCGCCGAGCTGCGCGAGGTGATGACGAACCTCATCCTGAACGCGGTGGACGCGATGCCGCACGGGGGCACGCTCACCCTGGCCACGGCGCGGCGGGGGGAGTCGATCGAGGTGCGGGTGAGCGACACCGGCGTTGGCATTCCCGAGGTCGTGCGCGCCAAGATCTTCGATCCGTTCTTCACCACCAAGGGGCCGAAGGGGACGGGGCTCGGCCTCTCCATGACCTACGGTATCCTGTCGCGGCACGGCGCGAGCATCTCCGTGGAGAGCCAGGAAGCGCAGGGAACGACCTTCACGCTCCTCTTCCCGATCAACGCGGTGCCCGAGACGCCGGCGCCCGAGCCGGAGGAGCTGCCGGATGCGGTGCCGCTGCGCTGCCTGGTCGTGGACGACGAGGAGACCGTGGGCGACATGCTGGCCGACGTGCTGCGCTCCGCCGGGCACACGGTGTCCGTCGCGCGCAGCGCCTCGGAAGGGCTCAAGCACGTGCAGGCCGAGCGGCTCGACCTGGTCTTCACCGATCTCTCCATGCCCGGCATGACCGGCTGGGAGCTGGCCCGCGCGGTTCGCGCGGCGGCGCCAGGCCTGCCCGTCATCCTCGTGAGCGGCTTCGCCGTGGAGGTGCCGCAGGCCGAGCTCGAGGCGAGCGGGGTGCACTCCGTCCTCGCCAAGCCCATCAACATCGGCGACGTGCTGGAAGCGGCGTCCGCGATCCGCCCGCGGGAAGAGCACGAGCGGATGCGGCCGTGACCAGCCCCATCATTACAGAGGCCGTGCGGGCGCTCGTCGAGCGCAAGAACCTCTCGCGCATCGAGGCCGCCGGGGCCATGGAGGCGATCATGTCCGGCGCCGCCACGGATGCTCAGATCGCGGCCTTCCTCGCCACCCTCCGGATGAAGGGCGAGACCGTGGAGGAGCTGATCGGGTTCGCCCAGGTGATGCGCGAGAAGGCGGTGAAGGTCCGCGCGCGGGCCGGCGAGATCGTGGGCGCGACGGGCACCGACCGCGAGATGCTGATCGACACCGCGGGCACGGGCGGCGACGCGTCCGGGACGTTCAACGTCTCCACCGCGACGGCCTTCGTGGTGGCCGGCGCCGGGCTCAAGGTCGCCAAGCACGGCAATCGCTCCGTGTCCTCCCTCTGCGGCTCGGCCGACGTCGTGGAGACCCTCGGCATCAAGGTGGAGCTCACCCCGGCGAAGATCGGACGCTGCATCGACGAGGTCGGGATCGGCTTTCTCTACGCCCCGCTGCTCCACACGGCCATGAAGCACGTGATGACGGCTCGGCGCGAGATGGGCATTCGCACCGTCTTCAACATGCTGGGACCCCTGACGAATCCCGCGGGCGCGAACGCGCAGGTGATCGGAGTCTACGCGGAGGCGCTCACGGAGCCGCTGGCGCGGGTCCTGGCGGAGCTCGGCACGCACCGAGCCTTCGTGGTCCACGGTGCCGACGGGCTCGACGAGATCTCCAACACGGGACCGAGCCGGCTCTCCGAGGTCCGCGAGGGCGTCGTGCGTACCACCACGGTGCAACCCGAGGACTTCGGCATGCGCCGGGCCTCCATCAAGGACCTCGAGGGGGGCGACCGCGAGGAGAACGCCCGCATCATCCGGCGCATCCTTGCCGGAGAGGAGGGGCCGCGGCGCGATATCGTGGTGATGAACGCCGCCGCCGCGCTGGTGGCGGGCGGGGCGGCGCCTGATCTCCTGGTGGGCGTGTCCGTGGCCGCGCGCTCCATCGATTCGGGGGCGGCGGCGAAGAAGCTGGAGGGGCTGATGGCACTTTCCCAGCGCCTCGCGGCCGAGTAGGGGGCCTTCAGGGCGCCCATTGACCGGGCAACCCAGGCCCGGTTACAATGCTCGCGGTTGCCGTAACTGCCGACTGTTCCTGCTGGAATCCCGTCCCACACGACGGCGTTGAGCGGCCACCACAGTTCTAGAACACCCACACGAAAGGTCGACGCGTGAAGACTCGGGTGCCCCGGTATCATCAGATCGCTCACGCCTTGCGTGAGCGGATCCGCAACGGGGACATCGAGCCGGGTGCCCGCCTCGACAACCAGCGCCGGCTCGCCGAGGAGTTCAGCGTGACGCTCATGACCCTGCGCCAGGCGCTCGAGGTGCTGGAGCGCGAAGGGCTCATCACGAGACGACACGGTCTCGGCACCTTCGTGGCGCGGCCGTCGGTCGACTACGATATCCTGCACTTCCGCGCCTTCGCCGGGGACCTGAGCGCGCACGGCGAGGACGTCGCCACGCGGTTCATCCGCAGCCACTTCGGCGCGGCCGACCGCCTCGCCGCCCGCGAGCTCCGCCTCGAGCCCGGCGCGCGCGTCTTCGCGCTCGAGCGGCTCCGGCTGGTGGACGGGCGGCCCACGAGCTTTCAGATCTCGCATCTCCCGGCCGCCCTCGGCGAGGAGGTCGCTCGCGTGGATCTGGCCGTCACGCCGCTCCGCCAGGTGCTGTCCTTCAAGCTCGGCATCGAGATCACGGCCGCCCGTGAGACCGTCTCCGCGGAAACGCTGCCCGCCCGCGCCGCGCGCGAGCTCGGGTGCGCGCCGGGCGTGCCCTGCTTCCGTTCCGATCGCGTCTCGGCCGACGCCGACGCGCGGCCCATCGTGTACGACCGGGTGTTCATCCCGGGAGACCGCTTCCGGATCACGCGACAACTCCACTACGACAGGAGCGTCACGGCATGAAGATTCTCGTGATGATCAAGCAAGTGCCCGACACGGCCACCCAGGTCAAGATCAGCTCGGATCCGAAGGCCATCGAGACGGCCGGGATCACCTGGATCGTGTCCCCCTACGATGAGTTCGCCGTGGAGGAGGCGCTCCGGATCAAGGAGAAGCGCGGGCAGGGCGAGGTCGTGGCCGTGTCGCTGGGCCCCGATCGGGTCAAGGAGGCGCTCCGCTCCTGCCTGGCCATGGGCGCCGACCGCGCCATCCATCTCCTGGATCCCGCGTGGGAGCACGCGGACACGCTCGTGACCGCGCGCGCGCTGGCGGCCGTGATCAAGCAGGAGCAGCCGGCGCTCGCGCTCTTCGGACGCCAGGCCATCGACGACGACATGGGCGCGGTGGGCGCGGCGGTGGCCGAGCTCCTGGGCTGGCCGTGCGCGTCGTGGATCATGGAGGAGGCCGTGGACGAGGCCGGCAAGGCCATCCGCGTCGGCCGCCAGGTCGAAGGCGGGCTCGAGGTGTTCGATTTGCCCCTGCCGGCCGTCGTGTCGGCCCAGAAGGGACTGAACGAGCCGCGCTACCCGACCCTCAAGGGCATCATGGGCGCCAAGAAGAAGGAAGTGAAGGACGTGAAGGCGGGCGACGTGGGTCTGTCCGCCGAGGCGCCCGCGCTCTCCGTCGTTAAGCTCGAGATGCTGCCGCCGCGCCCGCCGGGGCGGATCATTCCCGGCGAGGCGGGCGATGCCGCGAAGGAACTCGTCCGCGCCCTGCGCGAAGACGCAAAAGCCATCTAGTCCACCACCCTTTCAG
>Ga0335071_10000665_pt1 | contig 37360 bp, 23 predicted proteins | sample Lox_Sample_15_FD_206724 | JGI IMG/M metagenome (GOLD analysis project Ga0335071, IMG submission 206724) | Soil microbial communities from Loxahatchee National Wildlife Refuge, Florida, United States - Lox_Sample_1.5 | ecosystem: Environmental > Terrestrial > Soil > Wetlands | place: USA... | reverse complement strand
CTGCCCGAGGACACGAGCCCGCTCACCGCCCAGCGACGCCCCGGCGGTGGGCAGACCAGCCTCCTCCACTGACCTCGCGCGGTCGTGCCCGGGCTCCTCCGCCGGGCCCCGGTCCCTGCCAGGGGAGTGCCCGTTCACGGTAGGTGATCGTACCACTCGACCCGGCTCCGTCCGGGGAGGGGCGCGCTCGGGGCCCCGGCGGCAGGGGCTGCCCCTGCTATCCTGGGCCGGAGCAAGATCGAGAGTCGTCGGGAGGAGGCAACGATGCGCGATCTCCTCGCTGCGCGGCCGGCCATCGCCTGGGCCGTCCTCGGTGCCTCGCTGTGCGCGCTCTTCCTCGCCTGCACCCGCCAGGCGGCCACGCCCGAGGAGCGGATCCGAGCGCTCCTCGACCAGGCCGCGCGCGACGCCGCGGCGCGCAAGCCCGACCGGGTGGTGAACATCCTCGCCCCGGACTTCGCCATGGACATGGGCGGGGAGCGGATCGGACGCGACGAGGTGAAGCGCTTCTTGGCCCTGGAACTTCTCCGCGGGAAGTGGATCTCGGTCACCATCTCCGGGGCGGAGGTGGTGGTGGATGGCGGCCGGGCCAAGGCCACGGTGGACGCAGTGCTCTCCCGGGCCGCGGACCGGGGGAAGGGGCTCGCCGCCCTCTTGCCGGGCGAGGCGGCCGCGCACCGGTTCCGGCTCGACCTGGCCGAAGCAGAGGACGGCTGGCGGGTGGTCTCCGCCTCGTGGCGGGCCATCGAGCTCGGCGATGCCCTCTCCGGGCCGCCTGCTCCCGATTGGTGACTGCGGGCGGGCAGGCTATCCTCGGTAAGGCGCCGCGGGTCGCCCTACATGGCCGAGTACACCGTCCTCGACAGGCAGCAGCTGACCGAAGTGCTGGCCCACTTCGGGCTCGCCCCGCCCTCCCAGGTGAAGCCCGAGCCCAAGGGGGCGGTCAACACCGGCTACCACGTCTGGTCGGGCGGCCACCGTTATTTCCTGCGAGTGACCGAGGGCCGGGTCGAGGCCGACGTCCGCTTCGAGGCGGAGGCGCAGGCGTACCTCCATGCCGCGCACTTCCCGGTCCCGGCGCTGCAGGCATCGCTCGACGGTCGCCACTGGACCCACGTCGCTGGCAAGCCGGCCATGCTCTTCGCCTACGCACCCGGGGAGGAGCTGCTGTCGGCGGCGATCACGGCCGACCGCTGTCGCCGGCTGGGTGAGCAGATGGGCCGCCTCCACGAGCTGGCCGCCGGGTTTGCCCACTCCCGACCCAATCCCTTCGGCCGGGGATGGGTGGGCGAGCGCCTGGCGGAGATCGTGGCCGCGCCCCCGGCCGACGCCGAGGCGGTCGCTGCCCTGCCGCTGCTCGAGGGCGAGCTGGACGCCGCGGCACGGCTCCCCGGGGCGCCGGCCGGGCTGGTACACGGCGACCTCTTCGTGGACAACGTGCTCTGGATCGGCGACCGGGTGAGCGCCGTACTCGACTGGGAGATGAGCTGCACCGAGCCGTTTGCCTACGACCTGGGGGTGGCTCTCAACGCCTGGTGCTGGGCCGGCGGTTACCAGACCGACCGGGCCCTGGCGCTCTGGGCGGGGTATCGCGGGCGCCGCAAGATCGAGCCGGAGACGGCGGAGGCGCTCTACGAGTGGTCCCGCTTCGCCGCGCTCCGCTTCGCGGTGGCCCGCCTGCGCGGCTACGTGCCCGCCGGGGCGGCACCAACCCCCGGCAAGGACTGGCGCGAGTACCGGGATCGCCTCTCCGAGCTCCGAGCGATGGGCGAGCCGGCCTTCCGCAAGCTCTTGGGGATTTGACCGCGAAGCGACAGCCTCGAAAGCGTGCCCGTCAGTGCTCCCCCGGCCCAGGACACGAGCTCACAGGCCGCTCGTGAACTTCCAGGCTCCCCCCACCTTCTTGAGCGCCATGCGGTGGACGTCGGCGTCGTGCCGTGCCACGTCCCCGTTGGGCGTGGCCACCCGGTAGTATTGGTCGAAGAAGACCTCGGCACGGGCCGTACCGTCCTTTATCTCCAGGGCGCGCAGCGCGAGCTGCAGCCGCAGGGAGGTCAGCTTGGTCAGGTCCTTCAGCCGCGCCTCCAGCCCGGCGCGGTCCACGTCGTCGCCGGGCGCATCCGTGCCGGAATTGTCGAAGTAATCGGGGGCCACGAGCTGCATGACCGCCTGGGGCTCGCGCTTCTCCATCGCCTCCCGGTACGCCTCGAGGACCGAGGCGATACCTCGGGTGTCGGCGGTGTCCCGGATGTCCGTGCCGGGGAGCAGGCGCGGGGCGCAGGCGAGCGCCAAGGCGAGGAGTGGAACGAGGTGTCGTGCCATCATGGGCCGGGACTGTGGCCCGGGGGCTCTGCCGGGTCAACTGGAAGCGACAGCGGCTCGCGCGGGGCCTACGGCACCGGCCGGAAGTGCGTAGACTCGGGCTCGATGGAGGGCGAGAGCTTCGCGGCCCTGAGGCAATTCCTGGAGACGGCGCCCGTGGCGCTCCGGGCGACCCGGCCGCTCTCCCCCGCTGCCTGCGTGAACGTGGCCCTTCCCGATGGTCCGGCCCGCTTCACCATGGAAGGAGCTGCCCCGGCGCTCCTTGCCGGGTCCGCCCAGGACCCCGACTTCACCCTCACCCTTCCCGGCGGGGCCGTTCGCCGGATCACCTCGCTCGAAGGCGAGGACGTGGGCCGGTTCGGCATCGAGTTCTTCAAGCTGGTGCTGGAGCGCGACCCCGACCTCAAGGTCCGGATCCACATCGACGCGCCCGCCTCGCGCTTGCTCGCCCATGGCTACCTGGGTGTGCTGGCCGCAGGCGGCTTGAAGGTCACCTGGTGGCTGCTCAAGAAGGGGGTGAAGAACCCGCTCGCGGCCATCGAGCGACTGCGTGGCGTGCGGTGAAGCGGCTAGCGGCCCTCCCGGCCGCCCGCCTCGACCCTGTCGAAGTCACACCGCCGGCGCGCCTCGGCCAGGCGCGCCCGGTCGGCCTCGCCGGCAGAAGCGAGCGGCGCGAGGAGCGGAGCGTCGCCTTGCTGACAGCGGGCCTCGATGAGGGAGAGCCGCGCCTCGAGCAGGACCAGGGGTGGCAGCCCGGAGCCGGCCGCCCGGGCCAGTTCCGGCGCGGCCGAGGCTCGATCGCCCCGCGCGAGCAGGGCGCGCCCCACCAGGTAGGCGGCCAGGGGATCGGCGGACCGGGCCACCCGGACGAGCCCGTCGGGATCGGCTGGATCGAGCAGGTAGGCCCGCGCCGCCGGGGAGATCATCGGGTCGGCAACAGCCCGGAGCTTCACCTCGAGCAAACGGGCCTCGGCGCGTTCCAGCGGAAAGCGGGCCGCTTCCTCCCACCCGCGGACCGCGCCGGCGAGGTCGCCCCGGCGCCAGGACAGGTCTCCCTCGGCCGAGAGAAGCAAGCTCCTCCTGGCCCGGTCTTCGGCCGGGATGCGTGCTCCCGCCGCGCGGAAGGCATCCAAGGCGGCGTGGAGGTCGCCCGAGGCGGATAGGACCCGTCCCTCCATCAAGAGCGCGTCGGGCGCCACCCCCACCTCGGCGTCGCGCGCGTACAGCCGGCAGGCCTCGGCACTCCGACCCGCGGCCGCCGCCGCGGCCGCCTGGCGCAAGAGCGCGGCCGATTCGCGGGCACAGCGGCGCTCGAAGATGCTTCCGCGGCCGAACCAGAGCGCCGCGGCCTGGGCCAGCTCCGGCGGGACCGACACCGCGTCCAGGGAGCGCTGCCACTCGGCGGCCAGCTCCGGAAGCGGTCGGCCGAACGCAGTTGCCAGATCGCCCGTCCGGTAGGCCTCGCGCACCGGCGCCGCCCCGTACCGCCGAAGGAGGTAGGCGAGGAAGCTGCCGGCGGCGGTGTAAGCGCGGGCCGGCGCCTGCGACCAGAACCCCGCCGGGCCGAGCAGTCGAACCACGTCGGGCAACAGGCCGAGATCGCGAGCCGCCTTCGACCACTCGTGGACGGTGAAGCCGCTGCGAGGCGACTCGAGCGCCACCGCCAGCCCCTCCACCAGCGAGAGCTGGGGCAGGACCCAGGCCCGGGCGGGCAGGTGCAGCGGCCCGGGCGCCAGCGCCGAGGCGATGGCGTGGACCATCTCGTGGCGCAGCACCGGGTGCGGCAGCGGTTCGTCGTTGACGTGGATCTCCGGCAGCCAGGGCTTGGTGTAGTCGGTGCGGGCGGCTCCCACGAGCCGCCGCTTCTCCTCCGGGTTGCGGTAGACGAACACGGTCACGCGAGGAGGGTGGTCCACCCCCAGGATGGCGGCGACGTCGGCGGCGTGGAACTCGCACTCGCGGAGGATCTCCTCGGCCGCCCCGGCCGGCTTCTCGCCCGGGAGGTAGACGATGCAGCGCGGCCCCTCGCGCCTCCCCCCCAGCTCGCGGACGATGGCGGTGCGGAGATCGGGGGCACCCTGAAGGCGGGCTTGGGCCAGGTGGGTGACGCCGGCGGTGCAGAGGCCGAGCGCGGCGAAGAGCGCCGGCGTGCGGAAGAGGCAGGGCTCGCTCTTGCGCCGGGCGGCGACGGCCAGGCCGGTGAGGCCGGCGATGAGGGCCGCCCAGCCGAGGACGCCCACCCGCTCCACCCAGAGCCGGGCGTCGAGCGGTATCACCTCGTCATAGAGCGGTCCGGGGAAGTAGCCGAGGAGCGGGTCGAGCAGGAACGCCGCCGGTCCGCGGTAGAGCTGGTCGAGGCGGACGGCCAACAGGAGCACCACCGCGCCGGCGTAGAGCGCCCCCGCAAGAGCCCTCCGCCCGCGGGCGGCAAGGCCGGCGGCGACCGCCAGGGCGGCGCCCAGCAGCGCCGAAGGGAGGGCGAGCACCGGGAAGAAGGCGGCGGCGAAGAGCGGCCGGCAGGGGCCGAAGGCGGCACGCAGCGCCGAGCCGGCGAAGAGCCCAGCGAGGATGGCGACCGTGCCCAGCGACGAGGCGAAAAGGGCGCGGAGCGGAGAGAAGCCCGCCCGCGCCCGCTCCCGCCGGGCGGCGCCGATCCCCAGCCAGGGGGCCACGAGGAGCGCCGCCAGGAGGGCCCCGGCTTCCCCCAGCTCGTAGCCCGGGACCTCGAGGAGCGGAAGGGTACCGGCCAGTGCACCCAGGGCCAGGGCAGCGGTCGCAGCCGCGGCGACCGCACGCAGGGGGAGGATGGGCGACAGGGTGGGAAGCATGCCGGCCACTGTGGGATACCGCGCTCCGGGGGTACCGGCCCGGCCCGTCCCCGGGATAACATGCCCGGCAATGCCGGAGCACCGGGAAAACCGCCAGCATGGGCGCGCGCCCATCGAGCTGAAGGTCGACTACAAGAAGCTGAACAGCTTCTTCGCCGATTACACCAAGAACATCTCCAAGGGCGGTACCTTCATCAAGACCAAGAAGACGCTCCCCATCGGGACCCGCTTTCTCTTCCGCCTGACGGTGCCGGGCCAGCAACGCCCCTTCGAGCTCGCGGGCGAGGTGATCCACGCCGCGGCCTCGGGGGAGGACGCGGGGATGGGAATCCGGTTCGTGTGGAGCGACGAGGCCCGCCGGGCGGAGTTCGAGTCGGTGGTCGAGTCGCTGATGCAGGAGAGTCTGGGCCCGCTCGTGGCCCAGCGCCTGCTCCACAAGCAGTGAAGGTCAGTAGAGGACGTTCTCGAATCGCACCCGGTCACCTGGCTTCACCCGGTGCTGTCGCGCCCAGCCACCGTTCACCTCCAGAACGTAGCGGCTCGCCACCCCGCCGTCCTCGACCTCGAGCGAGAGCGGCTGACGCTCGGTGATGGCCGCCACCCGCCCGTCCTCGCCGATGAAGAGGATGTCGAGGGGGATGAGCGTGTTCTTCATCCAGAACCCGTGCGGCTCGTCCAGGTCGAAGAGGAAGATCATGCCGGCGTCGGGATCGAGGTGGCTGCGGCCCATGAGCCCGCGCTCTCGCGCCTCGGGGGTCCGCGCCACCTCCACCGAGACCACCGCGGTGCCGGTGGGGGTCTCGAGCAGCACGCGGGGGGACGGGCGCTCCGCTCCCTCCTGCCGGGAGCAGCCGGGATCGACCCCGGCGAGGAGTGCGGCGATGGTCGCGGCCGCGCCCCGGGCGGTGCCGGTCACTGGCGGGGCACCACGCAGTAGTTGGTGTAGCGGATCTCGCCCAGGTAGCGGTTCAGCGTGTCGGGGTCGGTCTGCTCCAGGGTGGCGATGAAGACCGGATCGAGGATCACCTGGTCGCAGACCAGGCCGGTTTGCCCGGAGTAGCAGTCACGGTCGGAGACACACGGTTTGGAGCAGTACCCGCACGCGTCGCCGTCACAGCTCCCGTACTTGCTCGAGGCCGGAGCGGGCGAGACGATGCAGATGAGGTCGTCGCAGGCGAAGTTGCCCGACTCGAAGTAGTCGCCCTGGGCCGTGAGCGGCGTGGGCGGGGGGGGCGTGCCGTCCTGTTGCCAGTTCGGGTTCCAGGCCAGCACGCAACGGGCCCCAACATCCGGCTTGTTGCAACCGCTCGACGCGGCCAGGCTGATGACCGCCAGGGCAGCGGGGAGGGCGCGAACAGGCCTCATCACCGAGAATCGTTAGCACGTGCGGTCGGCGGGGACAAGGAACGCCCTGGGTGAAGCCACAATGTCCTACAGCCGCTCCTTTGTTGGCGTTCTCGGGGGAGCGTTCCATTGCTCCACCGGCGCGCTTTGGCTACGATGCCCCAAGTACGCGGGACGCACCGGATGAGAACTCCGCTCACGCTAGCGCTCCTCTTCTGCGCGGTGCCCCTCGCCGGGCGGGCGGACGAGATGCCGGGCATCGATCTCTCCCAGCCCGCACCCGCAGAGAAGGCACCCCAGAAGCCGCCCGAGAAGCCCCCGGCGGAGGGCGAGCTCCCGCCGCTCGACCTCTCCAAGCCGGCGCCCCCTGCCCAGCCCCCGGCCGCCGAGACCCAGGAGGCGGCGCCGGTCCTGCCCTTCTCGGAGAAGGACGTCGCCTTGGGTGACAAGGTGAAGGCGGTCCAGCGCAAGGGCTTCATCAAGAGCCACCGCTTCGAGCTCACGCCCCAGCTCTCGACCACGCTCAACGACGCCTACTACATCAAGTTCGGCGGCGGGCTGCGGCTCGCCTACAGCCTCAACGACAACTTCGCGATGGCCGTGCGCGGCACCTACTTCACCCCCTACCGGACCAGCGCCGTGCGCGAGGGCAAGCTCGCCTTCCAGAGCCAGCTGCTCAGCTCCCAGCTCTACGGGCTCGTCATGGTCGACGGCGTCTGGTCGCCGGTGTACGGAAAGTTCTCCTTCCTCAGCCGCAACATCATCCACTTCGACCTGTTCCTCTCGGCCGGCTTCGGCGGGGTCTGGACCGCGACCAGCCTCTCCCCCCGCAACGAGGGGCCGCACATCGCCGCCGACTTGGGCGGCGGCGTTCGCTTCTACCCGACCGAGTGGCTGGCCTTCGAGCTCGGGCTCAACGCCACCTTCTACCCCGACCAGCCCATCAAGTCGGTCCCCGGCACCATCCAGAAGGTGTTCGTCTCCAACGTCGGCTTCTCCTTCTTCTTCCCTCCCCACTTCCACTACGTCTACCCATGACCCCCCGGCTCATCCAACTCCCGCCGCCGCACCCCGGCCGCCGGACCGGGAGGATGGCCGTGCTCGCCGCCCTGTGGGTGGCGGGGCTTGTCGGGCTCGCTCCCCCGGCGCTGGCCCAGAGCAAGTCCGACGCCTTCGCCGGGAAGATCCCGCCCGTCTCGAACGAGCTCTACCGCAAGGCGGGCCGCCTCGAGGCGTCCCTCTCCGGGAACCTCTCGGTCAACGACCCGTTCTACTCGAAGTACTTCGCCGGGCTGAAGCTCGGCTATCACTTCACCGACTCGCTCTCCGCCGGTGCGCTCCTCGCCAGCGGGTTCAACACCAAGGCCGGCTCGGCCCAGGTCTGCCCCACGAACAGCGGATGCCACTCCGCCTCGCGCACCCAGATGTACCAGGTGCCGGGCAACATCCGGATGATGGCCGGGGTGGAGGGGGCCTGGGCACCCATCTACGGGAAACTCAACGTCTTCTCCGAGCGGGTAGCCCACTTCGACCTCTCGCTCATCGCGGGGGTGGACTGGATCCAGTACCAGAAGGTGATCTCCCGGGTGGAGGCAGAGAACCTGGCCGCCAGCGGTGGACACCCAGGGCTCACCTCCAGCCTCGGCTGGCACGCCGGGGTCGGCACCCGCCTGTTCCTCTCGGAGTGGATCGCTGCCCGGCTGGAGTTCCGGCCCTACTGGTACTTCGTCAACGTGCCCAACCTCCAGGAGGGCGGAGGGTCCAAGCGGGACCTCCAGACCCAGCTGTTCGTGGAACTCGGGGTCTCCTTCTTCTTCCCCATGCACAACCGATCGGTGCAGTGAGCGCCATGGCTCGCCCGAGACACGCCAACCCACGCCGTCTGGCCCGCCTGGTCGGGGTCCTCCTGGCGCTGTCCTTGGGCGCCCCGGCCCGGGCGCAGCTGGGCATCGATCTCTCGAGCCCCGACCAGCAGCAGGGCGAGCAGAAGAAGCCGGAGCCGAAGAAGAAGGCCCCGGCCGCGGCCAAGAAACCCCCGGCGACCGTCAAGAAGCCAGCGTCCCCGGCCCCCGCCGAGCCGGCCGCTCCCTCCGCCCCGGTCTCGCCGCCCGCCCCGGCCACCGCCGAGCCGGCTCCGCCGTCGAAGACGGACATGGCCCCGCTCGACCTCTCCCGGCCGGTTCCACCCCCGCCGGCCGCCGGCAAGGCTCCCCCACCGGCGGAGGGGAGGGCGCTCGGCCTGGAGCTGGGAAAGGCGGCGACGGGCAAGGCGAAGGAGCGGCTGGACGAGGCCAAGAAACTCCTCGACGGGGGCCAGAGCGAGCAGGCGGCGCTCGCCCTGGACGAGATCCTCCGCGACCCGCAGTTGGCCACGGCCCACGACGAGGCCCGCTATCAGCTGGGGAAGGCGCTCTTCCAGCTGGGGCTTCCTCACGCCGCCCTGAGCACCTTCGACGAGGTGCTCGATCGGGGCCCGCAAGGCACCCGCTTCTACGGCTCGGCGATGGAATGGCTCTTCTCGGTGGGCAGCCGGCTGAAGAACGAGCAGCCGCTCATGGCCCGGGTGGCTCGCCACGCGCACGAGGCATTCCCGCCGGGTTACGAGGACCGCTTTCACTTCCTCCTCGCCAAGTACGAGTTCGAGCGCGGCCGGGCCCTGGCCGACGCCGGCCGGACCAAGGAGGCGCAGGCCTCCTGGACCGAGTCGCTCCGGCTCGCCTCGCTGGTTCGCGAACAGGCCGGCGCCTCGCCGACCAAGGCGGGCGAGGCTCCGGCGGCAGAGGAGGGTGACCTCTACGCCAAGGCCCGCTTCGTCGACGGGCTCGTCCAGTACGCCCAGGGGAACGACGCCGGGGCGAGCGAGTCCTTCAAGGACGTGGTTCGGCTCACGAACCCCAAGCGCGGACGGCGTCCGGACCCGCAGCTGCGCGAGGTCGCCTTCCTGCAGCTGGCGCGCATCCACTACCAGAACCGGCAGAACCGCTACGCCATCTTCTACTACGACAAGATGCCCTGGGGCGGCGAGAACTGGCTGGAGGGGCTATGGGAGGCCTCGTACGCCTACTACCGGGTGGGCGACTATGAGAAGACGCTGGGGAACCTCCTCACCCTGCAGTCGCCCTACTTCAAGGACGAGTACTTCCCCGAGTCCTACGTCCTCAAGGCCATCGTCTACTACGAGAACTGCCGCTACCCGGAGGCGCGGCTCGTCCTCGACACCCTCAACACCACCTATGAGCCGGTCTTCGACGAGCTGAACCGGCTCACCGCCACGCCCCAGCCTGCCGCGGCCTACTACGATCTCGTGGGCCTGGCGGCCCAGGGCGGCTCGGCGGTGTCGCGCAAGGTCCGCAAGCTCGCCTTCACCGATCAGAACGTTCGCCGCCTGGTGCAGTCGGTCGAGGAGGTGGAGCGGGAAATGGACGTGGGCGTGGGCGGGCGGGGCCACGATTTCCGCGACTCGCTCCTGGGCAAGCGGCTCGTGCAGATGCTGGCGGCGGAGAAGGCGGCGCTGGTCGAGGAGGCCGGGGCTCGGACCCGGGCCACGCTGGAGTACGAGCGCGACGGCCTGCGCACCCTCCTGGCCCAGGCACTGCGCATCCAGATCGAGGTCACGCGAAAGGAGCGGGAGGCACTCGAGGGCTCGCTGGCGGCCGGGTACCAGGTCGAGGTGGTCCGCGACCTGAAGTACTCCTACGCCGTGTCCGACGAGCACCTCTACTGGCCGTACCAGGGGGAGTTCTGGCGCGACGAGCTGGGCACCTACTCCTACACGCTCACCCGGGGCTGCAAGGACCGCCTGCCCCGATCGCAGCAGAAGGCCGAGGCCCCAGCTTCGCGCTGAACGAAGGAGCACGCGTGACGACCAGGCAGCCAGGGCTGGCCGGGATCCTTCTCCGCGCGGCGGCGGCGCTCGTGATCTGTGCCGGGACCGCCCGGGCCGCCTCGCCCCCGCCGGCACCCCGGGCCAAGGAGGCCGACCTGGGGCCCAAGCGCTCGACGGCTCCCGACGCCTCGCTGGGCGGCACGCTCGAGGCCAAGAAGGCGGCGCCCGGCGCGGCCGGCCCGGCCCTCGACTTCGATACCTTCCGCCGCGGGGTGGAGGTGGACATCTCCGCCAAGCGACGGGAGGAGATCGCCAGCCTGCAGAAGCTCATCAAGCTCGGCGGCGGCAGCGACGAGGAGACCCCCGGGTGGTACTTCCGCCTGGCGGAGCTGCTCTGGGAGGAGTCGCAGTACTACTTCTTCGAGGCCAACCGTCGGGACGACCGGCTCATCGAGCTCGGCACCCGCGGCGACCCGGCGGAGATCGATCGGCTCACCACCGAGAAGCGGTCGCTGGAGACGGAGCAGCAGAGCCTCCAATCCCAGGCGGTGGCCCTCTACAAGGCCATCATCCAGCGCTACCCCAAGTACCCGCGCCTCGACGAGGTGCTCTACTTTCTGGCCCAGAACCTCCAGAAGCGCGACCGCAACGATCCCGAGGCGCTCAAGGCCTACCGAGCCCTCATCCAGCATTACCCGCAGTCGCGCTTCGTGCCCGACAGCTGGATGGCCTTCGGCGAGTACTACTTCGAGCGGGCCAACAAGATCGAACGGAACCAGAACCTGAACCGGGCCCTGGAATCGTACAAGCACGCCGCCGAGTACCAGGAGAGCTCGGTCTACGGCTACGCCCTCTACAAGCAGGGCTGGGTGCACTACAACCTCGGCAACTGGAACGAGGCCCTGGAGCTGTTCCGGGCGGTGATCTTCTTCGGCGAGATGCCCACCTCGACGGTGGCCCAGGACCGCAAGCTGGCCCTGGTGAAGGAGGCCCGCAAGGACTACGTCCGCACCTACAGCCACGTGGGCTCGGCCGAGCGGGCCGCCGACGAGTTCAAGCGGGTGGGCGGCGAGACCGGCTGGTGGGACATGCTGAAGACGCTGGCCGGCCTCTACTTCGACGAGGGCAAGGACCGGGACGCCATCCTGGTCTACGCCCGGCTCATCAAGGAGAAGCCGGTCTCGGTGGAGGCCCCCTTCTTCCAGTCGCACATCGTGACCTGCGTGGCACGGCTGGGACGCAAGGACGCGGCCGTGCAGCAGGGCCACCTCTTCGTGCAGATGCTGCGCGACGTCGAGGCCTCCCCCGAGGGGAAGGAGCCCAAGAACGCCAAGTTCCTCACCGACGCCCGCGCCGACGCCGAGCGGACCCTGCGCATCCTGGCGGTCCAGTACCACAACGAATGGAAGAAGACCCGCGACGAGCCGGTGGCCGGCTACGCCGCCAGCGTCTACCGCGACTACCTTTCGGTCTTCCCCAACGAGCCGCCGGCCTACGAGATGCGCTTCTTCCACGCCGAGCTGCTCTATGCACTGGCCCAGTTCGAGGAGGCCGGCGCCGAGTACGACCGGGTGGCGCAGGCCGACGTCGAGGCGGCGGACAAGCAGGGCAAGCCGGGCAAGTTCTTCCAGGATGCACTGGAGAACGCGGTCTTCGCTTACGACCTCGTGGCCAAGAAGCTGGACGAGACCCAGAAGGTCCAGCCCGGCGATCCCCAGAAGCGCATCCCCATCGCCCCGGCCCGCCAGAAGCTGCTCGACGCCTGCACCCGCTATCTCAAGTACCAGCCCAAGGGCGAGAAGTGGGTGGAGATCGCCTACAAGGCCGCCAACCTCTACTACCGGCACAACGCCTTCGGCGAGGCGAGCGACCTGTTCACTCGCATTGCCCTCGATCACCCCGCCCACGAGCTGGCCGGCTACTCGGCCAACCTGGTGCTCGACGCCTACAACCTGCTGGGTGACTGGCGCAACGTGAACGGCTGGGCCAAGCGCTTCTACGCCAACAAGCCCCTGCTCGACGCCCACCCGCAGCTCAAGGACGACCTGGCCCGGGTCATCGAGCAGAGCGCGTTCAAGGTCATCGAGGAACGGGAGCGGGCCAAGGACTGGGATGCCGCCACCCAGGAGTACCTGGGCTTCGCGCACGACTGGCCGGGGTCGCGGCTCGCGGCCACTGCCCTCTACAACGCCTCGGTGGACCAGGTCCGGGCCGGCCGGCTGGACCGGGCCATGGACATCCGCGACCAGTTCCTGCAGCGCTACCCGAACGACGCCCTCGCCCCGAATTGCCTGTACGACAACGCCGAGGCGTTCGAGGCCATCGGCGACTTCGCCGAGGCGGCCGAGCGCTACGAGCGCTACTTCGCCGGCTGGAAGCGCGCCTCGCAGCCGGAGGCGCGAGCCCCGGCCCGCCCCCCGCCCGCCGCCAAGGGGAGGGGGAAGGCGGTGCCCCCGCCCCCACCGCCCAAGGTGGCGGAGCCCGCCGAGCGGCCGGCCTGGGAGGAGAAGAAGGCCAGCGACGCCATCATCAACGCCACCGTGTTCCGGGCCGGGCTGCGCGACTTTGCCCGGGCCGAGGCGGACAGCCAGGCCTACGTCGATACCTGGCCCGGCGGTGCCGACGCCGCCCGGCTCTTCCTCTCCCTCGCTGACCTCTACGAGGCCAGGGGCCAGGTCCAGAAGGAACTCGCCCAGCTGGAGGAGTACCAGAAACGCTACGCCAAGGACCCCGACGAGTGGCTCGCCGTCCAGCTCCGCATGGCCAAGCTCTTCGAGAAGGCCGGGAACGAGCCGTCGGCCCGGCGCGCCTACGAGCAAGGGCTCGCCTACTACCGCCAGCATCCGGGGGGGGTCAAGGAGCGAGGGCTGGCGCTCGTCGCCCAGGCCGAATACCTGGCCCTCGAGCCGGAGTTCGCGGCTTACCAGCGCATCGCCGTGAACGTGAACGTCTCGCAGAAGGTCCTCAAGGCACAGCTCCAGCTCAAGGGGAGGAAGCTCTCGCAGCTCGAGGAGGAGTACGGCAAGGTGGTGAAGATGAAGCAGGCCGAGCCGGCCATCTGCGCGCTGCACCGGATCGGGCTCGGCTACAGCCTCTTCGCCCAGGCGCTCTACGACAACCCCGTTCCCAAGGACGTCCGGGCCAAGGGGAAGGAGTTCGTCGACGAGTACAAGGCGCAGCTCGCCCAGGTGGTCGAGCAGCTCGGGCTGGAGAAGAAAGCCGTCGACGGCTACCAGCTGGCGGTCGACGCCTCCCGCGACTACGGCGTCTCGAACCTCTGCTCGCGCGAGGCGGCCCAGTCCCTGAAGAAGCTCAAGCCCGAGGCCGGGGAGCCGTCGGTGGAGGTGGTCCCGCCGCTCAGGGAGCTTTCCGTCGACGGACAGCCCCAGGGCTACGGGCTCCTCGCCTCCACCCAGGCTCCAGCGGCGCCGCGTCCCTCCGCCGGCCGCGACGAGGCCCTCCCGGCGCTCCGGGCGCGTCCGGCCACCGCCGAGAAGGAGACCTCGGCCACCAACGACCCGCAGCGGCGCCAGCCCGACCCTGACCAGCCGCTTCCCCCCCGCAAGGGCGGGGAGGACGAGGATCTTCTGCCGTGACGGCCCTCCCCCAGCGAGCGGCCGCGCTCCTTCTCCTGGCCGCGGCCCTGGACTGCGCCGGCGGCTCTGCCGGCCCGACCCGGCCCAAAACGACGGCCGCCCCGGCGTCGAGCGCCCCAGCCCCGGCCGGCAGCAAGACCGCGGCCGCGCCCGCCGCCTCAGGGAGCGTGGCCGAAAAGGCCGCTCCGGCGCCCGTCCCGACCAGCCTGGAGGCCCTCTCGCCTCGCGGTCAGCGGCTCTTCGCCGAGGCGGTGGCAGCCCACGACGACCTGGAGAAGCAGAAGGTCCCCATGGACTGGGCGCTCTTGGAGCGGCGCTGGCGGGCGGTCCTGGACGAAGCCGAGGTCCCCGAGGCCCGCTACAACCTGGGCGTGGCCCTGGAGCAACAGGGCCGGCTCAACGAGGCCCGGGTCGAGTACCAGCGCGCCCGCGCCGAGAAGCCGTCGCTGCGCCAGGCGGCGGTGAACCTGGGAGTGCTCCTCGAGCGGGCCGGCGACCTGGCCGGGGCCCAGGCCGCCTACGCCGCGGTGGTGCGGGACTTCCCCGAGGACGCCCGGGCCCGGGAGCGGCTCGCGGCCCTCTACCTGGGGGCGGGCCAGCTCGACGAGGCCTGGCGGCTGGCACGCGAGGCCCTGCTGCGCGACCCCCGATCGGTCCCGGCCAACAAGGTGATGATCCGCGTCGCCGAGGAGCGAAAACAGCTCGACCTGGCGAAGCTCATCGCCCTGCGCACCGCCAAGCTCGATCCGGCCGATCCGGAGATCCCCTTCCTCACCGGCGAGCTGCTAAAGGACCAGGGCGACGGGGCGGCAGCCGAGGTGCAACTCAAGAAGGCGCTGGCCCTCGATCCGCACTTCCTCCCGGCCCGCTCGGCCCTGCTCCGGGCGGCGGTGAGGAGCGGCCGCTGGAGTGCGGTCCTGGAGAACGCCCAGGCGCTGTTGCAGGACCAGCCCGGCGACGCCGCCGTGCAGATGGCGCTGGGCGTGGCCTTGCGCCACACCGACAAGCCCGACGAGGCGCTGGCCGCCTATGCCCGGGCCGAGGAGCTCTCCGGCGGGAAGCTCGCCGCGGTGTACCTGGCCCGCGGCGTCCTGCTCATGCAGGTGAAGAACGCCTGCGAGCCGGCGCTGGAGGAGTTCCGCAAGTACGCCCAGGCGGCCGGACCGGTGGCCACCACCGAATCGCCGGTCCTGAAGCTCCAGCGCGAGTGCGAGGCCATCCTCGACGAGAACCGTAAGGCGGTCGAGGCCGCACGGGAGATGCAGAAGGCGGCGGAGAAGAAGGAGGGGAGGGCGGCGGCCGGGCCGGCCCCACCCGCCGAGGACGGCGCCGTCCCGCCTACACCGGCGCCGGTCGAGGTTCAATGAGGCAGTGGTAAGCTGAGGATCCGAGAAAGAGGCTTCACCATGCGCGGTATCTCGCTCCTGATGCTCTTGGCCCTGCCACTGGCGGTCCGGGCGGCCGACCCGACCCCACCGGCCGGCGCCGCCCCACCCAAGGTGGAGTACGAGAAGAAGACGGTGATCAACTTCGAGGACGACACCATCGAGGGCGATCTCAAGCGCCCCGACGGCGAGTATGTGGAAGCCCGCAAGCGGGTCGACCACTCCAACCTCATCAAGATCCGCGAGAACTGGCACGACAAGGTCATGCAGTCCTCCGGCGATCTGTAGGCCTCCGCCCGCCCGAACCCCCCTGCCCCCATGCCCAGGCCCATCACGCTCAAGGTGTTCCGGGGGAGCGAGCTCGTCCGCACCGAGCAGTTCAACCGCGAGATCATCAAGATCGGGCGGCTGGCCTCCGCTCACCTCGTGCTCGACGACGAGCGGGTCTCCCGCATCCACTCGGTGATCGAGGTAGCCCCCGACGGCGCCGTCTCCATCATCGACATGGGGAGCGCCGAGGGGACCTTCGTGAACGGCAAGAAGGTCACCCGCGGGGCGCTGCAGCCGGGCGATCAGATCACCCTGGGCGGACTTCGCATCGTCTTGGAAAGGGCCGAGGCCGAGGCGGTGGCCGGCGCGCCGGAGGAGAAGGTGAACCGGGCGGTCTCGGTCCCGGCCGCCGCGGCCCGGCCCGCCGCCCCCGCCCAGAAGAACGGCCACCTGCGCCAGGCGGCCAAGGCCGCCGAGCCGGCCCCGCCTCCCGCCCCTGCCTCCGCCCCCGCGCCTGCGGCCGCGCCCCCCCGGCCCCGCCGCGCGCTCCGACCACGCCCTTCCGCGCTGCGGCCAGCCGAGCGTGTGGCCGAGGATCTCACCGGGGTGGAGGACCTGGGGGTGGAGCTCCGGCTGCTCTGGGGCGCAACGCTGCTCGACGCCGCCACCTTCGTCCGGCCGCCCTCTCCGGTGCTCGTGGGCGGGAGCGCGCGCTGTGCCATCAAGGTCGAGGGGCTGCCGCAGGGCGACTTCGCCATGCTCCGCTTCGCCGGGGGGGACTACCAGTTCTCCTTCGCCCCGGGCATGAAGGGGGTGCTCGAGGAGAAGGGGGCCCGCACCTCCTTCGGCGATCTGGTCCGCTCCCGCCGCGCTGCCTCGGACGAGAAGGCCCGCGGCGCCTTCTGGATCCCGGTGCCCCGGGCCGGGGCGGTGCGCGCCGACCTCGGCCAGCAGCTTTCCATCGAGGCTCGGCCCCGGCGGCCCGACCGCTTCCAGAAGACGCCCTGGTGGGAGCGCATCAACTACCAGTTCTTGAACCTGTTCCTGCTCTTCCTGTTCCTCGGGGCCGTGTTCACCATCGCCGCCTACAACTATCCCTACGACACCGACCTCAGCGCCGACGACCTGTACAAGAACCCCTCGCGGATGGCCAAGTTCATCATCAAGCCGCCCGAGGTGCAGCCGCCCAAGCCGGCCGAGAAGGGGCCCAAGGGAGAGGAGAAGAAGGACACCGAGCCGGGCGAGATGGCCGAGCGGCACAAGGGAGAAGAGGGGCAGATGGGGAAGAAGGACGCCCCGAAGACCAACGGCCGCTCCGCCCCGCGGGCCATCGATCCCAACGCCAAGGAGATGGTCAGCCACTCGGGGCTTCTGGGCGCGCTGGGGCGCGGCGGGGGCGGCCTGTCCACCGTCCTCACCCCCGGCGGCCTGGGCGGCGACGTGCGCGGAGCGGTGGGCAACATGTTCGGCTCGACGGTGGGAGACAGCTACGGCCTGGGGGGGCTGGGCATCCGCGGCTCGGGCTCGGGCGGAGGCGGATCGGGCGAGACCATCGGCATCGGCGCGGTGGGCACCAAGGGCCGGGGCGGCGGCCTGGGCAGCTACGGTACCGGCGTGGGCGGGCTGGGCAAGAAGACCGATCGCGACGTCAACGTGCAGACCGGAAACGCGGTAGTGATGGGCTCCATCGACAAGGAGCTCATCCGCAAGGTGATCCAGGAGCACGCGGCCCAGATCCGCTACTGCTACGAGCAGGAACTGGCGCTCAACCCCCGCCTGCAGGGCAAGGTGGCCATCAAGTGGATCATCCAGGCCGACGGCAGCGCCACGAGCCCGCAGGTGGAGGACGGGGCCACCACTCTGGAGAACGCCAAGGTCCAGGAGTGCATGATGGCCCGCATCACCAGCTGGATATTCCCCAAGCCCAAGGGCGGAGGCATCGCGGTCATCACCTACCCGTGGATCCTGCGCGCCTCGGGCAACACCGAGTGAGGGAGCCGGTCGTGACCAAGCGGATCCTGCTCGTCGCCGCACTCAGCCTGGCGCTGCCGGCGCTGGTCCCGGCCCAGGACGCCGCCCCGCCGCTCGAGGAGAACCCCAAGGCCCCCCACTTCAACGACGTGGAGCGCGGCTTCTACGTCGGGTTCGACGCCGGATACCTGGGGCTGTTCCGGACGCCCACCGCCCAGCCGGACCGCTATCCCTATGCCGGCAGCTCCGGCGGGAACGCCGGGGGCGTGCTCGTGGGGCTGGAGATTGGCCGGGACCTCACCTCGCGACTCTCCTTGGGGATCGTGGCCCAAGGGGGGAACGAGCGCGCCCGGGTGAGCTACGGCGCCTTCAGCATCTACGGCGCTGGCCTCGACCTCCGCTACGCCTACTACGGCCTCAAGGACCGCAACGACTGGGAGCGGTTCTTCCTCTACGTGCACGCGCGGGGCACCTACTCCCGCACCTATCCCAGCGGCCTGTTCGGGAGCACCGAGTTCCTGGTCCAGGGCGGCCCCGGCCTCGAGTACTTCACCCACCTGCGCCACTTCTCCCTCGGCGCTGCCCTCGACTATGTGTACGCGGCGAGGGCCCGGGCCAGCGGCTTCGCCGTGTACCCGACCGTGCGGTACACGTTCTGATTCCGCTCCTCGCGCCCGCGCCCCCTCCCGTTCGCCCGCCGATATCGCACCACCGTGCGCCGCGCCCCGGGTGGCGGAGCGTCCCTGGCCGCCGATGTAGGCAACCGCCCGTAAGGGCTGGTGTTTTCATTGGTGGTGAGATTGACCCTCCGCCGGGCCGGGACCTATACTCCCGGAGTATCTCCGTTTTCTGCCAAGACCTCCAGTGAACCCATCTTGAGCGCACCCAGCCTGGACGAGCAGATCCGATCGCACCTGGAGGCGCTCGAGGCGGCTCCCGGGGACGTACAGGCCTTCGAGGCCCTGGTGGGGCTCTACGAGTCGGCTTCGCGCTGGGAAGACCTGGTCGCGCTCTACGAGGGGCGGGCCCGAGTGGTGCCGGGTGTCCCACTCCTGGCCCGCGCCGCCAGCCTGGCTCAACAGAAGCTCCGCAACGTGGCCCGGGCGGAGGAGCTGTACCGGCAACTGCTCCGGCTCGACCCCGGAAACGCCGAGGCTCTCCGCGCCCTGTGCGAGCTTCTGGAGCAGCAAGAGGCATGGCCGGCGCTCGCCGCGGCCCTCGAGCAGGGTGCGGCCCACGCCCCCGACCCGCGCGAGGCTGCGAGGCTCACCCTGCGCCTGGCCCGGGTCCACGAGCAGAAGCTGGGCCGGCGCGACCGGGCCGCGCTGCTCTATGCCCGGGCCCACCGGCTCGATCCCGACCAGGCCGAGGCCCGGGCGCGGGCCCTCGCCTGCTTCCTGGCGCTGCGGCGGCACGGGCAGGCGAAGAAGCTGCTCGACTCGGCCCGCGAGCACGGTGCCGAGCCCCGTACCCTGGCCGCCGAATACGCCAAGCTGGGGGCGACCCTGGTCGACGAGCCACTGGAGCACGGCCTGGCCATGGACGCGCTCATCGAGGCGCAGTCCCTGGATCGCAATGCACCCGGCACGACCGAAGCCCGGGAGCGGCTGAAGAGCATGCCCCGGCTGTGGCGGGAGGAGGCGGCACGGATCGAGGCGGCCGCGGCCGAGGTCCACGACCGGCGCAGCGCCGCCGCGCTGCAGCTGCGGCTCGCCCAGCTGCACGCCGCCTACGATCCGGAGGGCCTGCCCAAGGTCTTCGAGCGGGTGGAGAGAGCCTGGACGCTCTCCCCCGGCAACGAGGCCGCCCTGGGCCTGCTGGAGCGCGTCTGCGTCGAGCGCGGCGACCACCGCGGCCACGCGGACGCGCTGGCCCGCCTCTTTTCCCAGACCCGCGACCGCGCCGCCCAGGTGGCCCTTCTCCTGGAGCTGGCCCGGGTGGACCTGGTCCGTTTCGGCGACGCCGAGCAGGCGCTCTCGGCGCTGCACCGGGCCCTTTCCCTGGACCCGGCGAGCGAGGTGGCCGCGCTCCACGCCTTCGAGCTCGAGGTGGACGCCGGCCGCTTCGCCCCGGCGCTCGACACGCTGGAGCGCCACCTGGCCGCCGCCCCGGAAAAGCCGGCCCACGCCGCCCTGCGCACCCATGCCGCGGCGCTGGCCCGCGATCGCCTGGGCGATCCCGTCCGCGCTCGCCGTCACCTGGAAGCCGCCCTGCGCGCCGACCCGGGGTACGGCCCGGCCGGCCGGGTGCTGGCGCCCTTGCTCGCCGACGCCGGCGAGTGGCAGCGGCTGTGCGAGGTGCTGGACGTCACCGCCCGCTGGGAGCGCGATCCGGCCGAGCGGGTGCGGCTTCTCGAGCGTCTGGCCGAGGTGCAGCAGGATCGGCTCACCCGCCCGCGCGAGGCGCTGGGCACCCTCTCCCGGGCCCTGGCCACAGACCCCGGCCGCGCCGCCACCCGCAAGGCCATGGAGGGCGCGGCCGCCCGGGCCGACGCCTTCCTGGAGCTGACCCGGGCCTATCGGGCCGCGGCCCGGGCCCCGGAAACCGACCTCAAGGCCCGCAAGGTCCTGCTCCGGCGGGTGGCGGAGATCCTGGACCACGACCTGGGCCAGCCGGAGGAGGCGGTCCGGGCCTGGCGAGCGCTCACCGACCTCGACCCGGAGGACAAGGGCGCACTGGCGGCGCTCGAGGCCGCCATGGCCAGCGCCGGCCAGCAGGAGGAGCTGGCCCGCACCTTGGAGGAGAAGCGGGGACGCGCCACCGGCGAGGAGCGGCTTGGCCTCTCGGCCAAGCTGGCCCGGGTGTGGGCCGAGGGGGGCGAGGTGGCCCGGGCCGCCGCGCTGTGGCGTGAGGTGCTCGCCGGCCGCCCCGACGACGAGGAGGCGCTGTGGGGCCTCCATGCCGCCCTGGAGGCGCAAGGCGGGAAGCGGGCCGCCGAGGAGCGCGTCTGGGTCCTGGCCCGCCTGTCGCTCCACAAGAAGGGACACCCCGAGCGCGCCCAGGTGGAGCTGGCCCGGGCCGAGATCCTGGCCGATCCCCTGGGCCGGCTGGGCGAGGCGGCAGGGATCTCCGTCTCGCTCCTCACCGCCGGGGGCCTTTTGGCCTCGCAACAGGCCGAGGCGGTGGCGCTCCTGGAGCGGCTACTGGGACGGGGGGTGGACCCGCTGCGGGTGGCCCAGGTGCTGGCCCCGGCCTACGCCGCGGCGGGCGAGACCGCCAAGCAGGTGGCGATGCTCGAGCTCGTGGCCCGCCGCTTGCCGCCCAGCGCCGATCCGCGGGAGAGGGCCCGCCACCTGCTCGACGCATCGACCCTGCGGGCCGAGCGGCTGGCGGATCCGCGCGGCGCCCTCTCCGACGCGGCCGCGGCCCTGCGCGCCTGCCCCGACCACGTCGAGGCCCGGCGCCGCTGCGAGGAGCTGGCTCGCGGCGTCGGCGCCTTCCGCGAGCTCTTCGCGCTGCTCACCGACGTGGCCGGGAAGCTGGGGGCGCGGCCGGAGGAGGAGGCGCGCCTGCGGGCTCGCGCCGCGGCGGTCGCCGAGGAGGACCTGGGCGCCTTCGACGAGGCGGCCGCGCAGCTGGCCCGGGCGGTGACCCTCGCCCCGGGCGATCCGGGGCTCCTCGCCGCGCAAACCCGGGTGGCGCTGGCCGCCGAGCGCTGGGAGGAGGCCGACGAGCTCCTGGCGGTGCGGTCGCAGCGGGCCGAGGGCGCGGAGCGGGCAGCGCTCTTGGCCCAGCGGGCCGAGGTGCTCCACGAGCGAAGGCGGGATCCCCGGGGAGCGGCCGCCGTCTGCCGCGAGGCGCTCCAGCTCCTCCCCGCACCGACCCCGCCGGGCGTCCGCTCCGAGCCCGGTCCCAACGCCCAGGCGCGGGCCCGGCTCCTCGCCCGGCTGGCCGGAGCGCTGGGCGACGCCGGCGACACCGCCGAGCGGGCGGAAGTGCTGGCCCAGCTGGCCGCCGAGGTGGGCGATCCCGCCGAGGCGGCCCGGGCGGCGGTGGAGAGCGCCAAGCTCCACGCCGGCATGGGCCAGGCCCGCCGTGCAGCCCAGGACCTGTCCGCAGCCTTGAAGAGCAACCCCGAGGACCCGGCGGCGCTGTCCGCCCTGGAGGGCCACCTCGAGGGCGAGGATCCGGAGGCGGCCCTGGCGGCGTCCCGGGCCATGGCCGAGCTCCCCGATCCGCGACGCCGGCTGCGCGCCCTCGCGGTCCAGGCCCGCCTGGCGGAAGACCCCGGCGCCCGGGCCGCCGCCGCCCGGGCCGCGGCCCGCGTGGCGGAGGCCGAGCTGCGCCAGGCATCCCTCGCCTTCTCCCACCTGGCCGCCGCCGCCCGCGAGCTGCCGGGCGACGCGGGGCTGCGGGCCGAGTTGCGCCGGCTGGCGGGTGAGGCCCAGGAGTGGGAGGCCTGCGCCCGGGTCCACGAGGAGCTCTTCGGACGGGCTCTCCCCGAGCACCGGCTCCCCATCGCCCGCGAGCGCGCCGAACTGTGCGAGCACCGGCTCGACCGGGACCGCGCCGCCCAGGCCTGGGCCCAGGTGCTCCAGATCGCGCCCGGCGACCGCGAAGCGTTGCTCGCGCTGCGCCGCATCCACCGGGCCCGTGAGCGGTGGGGCGAGCTGTGCGACGTCTGTGCGGAGATCGCCCGGCGGGCCGCCGAACCCACCGCTCGCGAGGACGCCCTGCGCGAGGAGGCCGCGGTGGCCGAGGCCAAGCTCTCCGACCCGGCCCGCGCTGCGCTGGCCTGGTCGGGGGTCTTGGAGATCGCGCCGCACGACGCGGAGGCGGCGGCGTCCCTGGAGCGGCTCTACGCCCAGCTGGACCGGCCCGAGGCCCTGGCCGGGGTCCTGGAGAAGCGGCTGGCTCGCGGCTTCGACGCCGCGGCCGCAGCCCGTCTCGCCGAGCTGCGCCGTCGGCGGCTGAACGATCCGGCCGGCGCCCTCTCCCTTCATGCCGAGCTTCTGCGCCGCGATCCCTCGCGCGCCCCTTCCCGCGACGCCCTGTCCGAGATGGCCTCCCTGCCGGGCGCCACCGGCCGCGAGGCGCTGGCGGTGCTGGACGGGGCGCTGCGCACCACGGGGGACCACGCCCGCCGGGTCTCGGTTCGGGAGGCGCGGCTCGGGGCGGTCACCGACGCTGGCGAGCGGGCCCGGCTCCACGCCGAGGTCCGGGCCGTGCTGGAGTCCGACCTGCACGAGCCCTCCCTGGCCTACGTGGCCGCCTGCCGGGCCTTCGCCGAGGGCGGCCCGGCGCGAGCCAGTGCCGCCGAGGACTTGCCCCGGCTGGCCCGGGCCTGCGGGGCCGAGGCCGATCTCCCTGCCGTCTACAGCCAGGCCGCGGTCGCCGCCCATCCCGGCGAGGCCCTCGACCTGCGCCGGGAGGCGGCCCGCCTCTCGAGCGGCCCGGCGGCGGTGGCCGCCTGGAAGGAGGTGCTCGCGGCTGCGCCCGCGGACGTCGAGGCGCTGGAGCAGCTCGAGGCCCTCTTCGCCCAGAGCCGCTCGGCCCGCGACCTCCTCGACGTCGCCCGGCAGCGCGCGGCCCTGGCCGGCGGCGAGGAGAAGATCGCCCACCTGCTCGAGGCGGCAGCCCAGGCCGAGGCGCTGGGGGATCCGGCCGCAGCCGCCGATGCCTACCGCGAGGTACGGGCCGAGGATCCGGCCCGCCCCGAGGCGCTCTCCGGGCTGCTGCGGCTGCTCACCCAGGGCGCGCCGGGCGAGGAGCTGCTGGAGGTGTTGGCGGCGCTGGCCGCCCAGGCCGAGCCCGAGGAACGGTCGGCGCTGCTCCTGCGGCGGGCGGGGCTTCTCGAGGCCGACCGCGATCCGCGCCGGGCGGTCGAGGCCTACGCCGAGGTGCTGGCCGAGAACCCCCGCCAGGCGGGGGCGGTGGCCGGGCTGCGCCGGCTCTTGGAGCGGCCCGACGCCCGCGAGCCCGCCGGTCGGCTGCTCGAGGACGTCCTGCGCGCCTCGGGCGACGCCCGCGGTCTGGCCTCGCTGCTCGAGGTGCGGCTCTCCACGGCCGACGCCGCCGAGCGGCAGCCGCTGCTCGCGGAGATCGCTGCGCTCGAGGAGCGGCTGGGGGATCGGCCCGCGGCCTTCCGCGCCAAGCTCCGCGAGCTCGAGGACGCGCTCATGGGCGGCGCCGACGCCCCCGCGGCGCGGGCCGACCTCGAGCGGCTGGCGGCGGCCACCGGCGCCTTCGAGGAGCTGGCCAAGGCCTTCCAGGCGGCCCTGGAGCGGCCGCTGCCGACGGCCACGGGGCTGGAGCTGCGGCGCCGGCTGGCGGTCATCCATGCCGAGCGGCTGGGCCGCCTGGACGAGGCGGCTCGCTGGTACGAGGAGGTGGCCGCGGCCCTTCCCTCGGCCGAGGTGCTGGGGGCGCTGGCCCGCGTCTACCGGCGGCTGGGCGTCCCGCGCGAGCTGGCCGCCACCCTGGCCCGGCTGGCCGAGGTGGCGCCTGCGCCCGCGGCGCGGAAGGAACTCTTGCTCGAGGTGGCGAAGATCATGGCCGAACAGCTCGCCGACCGCGACGGCGCCGTCGCCTCCTACCGCAAGATCCTGGCGGTCGATCCCGAGGATCCGCAGGCGCTGCGGCTCCTCGGGAAGCTCCTCGGCGCGGCCGAGCGATGGGACGAGCTGGCCGAGGTCCTCTACCGCGAGGTGGCCATGGCCGACCGGCAGCCGAACCTCGTGGCCGAAGCCGCCGAGCTGCGCTACCGCCTGGGCCGTATCCGCCACCAGCGGCTCTCCGACCCCGACGGCGCCCTGGCCCTCTACCGGGAGGTCCTGGAGAAGGTCCCCAAGCACCCCGCCGCCCTGGCGGCCCTCGAGGACCTGGCCCGCGGCTCCGGACCGGCGGCGCTGGAGGCGGCGGCCATCCTCGAGCCGCTCTACGCCGGTCACGGGGAGCACGCGAAGCTCGTGGAGACGCTGGAGTCGCGGGCGGCCAACGAGACCGACCCCTCCCGCCGGGCCGCGCTCCTGCGGCGGGTGGCCGAGGTCCACGCCGGCCCGCTCCGCAACCCGGAGCTGGCCTTCTTGGCCGCCGGCCGCGCCCTGGCCGCCGACCCGGACTCCACCGACTCCCTGGACCTGGCGGTCCGGCTGGGCGAGGTGGCGGCGTTGCCCGAGGAGCTCTCCACCTTGCTCTCCGAGAACGCCGACCGGGCTCGCGAGTCCACCGCTCGGGCCGAGTACCAGCGCCGGATCGCCCGGCTGGCCCAGGATCCGGCCGCGGCGGCGCTGGCCTGGCAGCGGCTCCTCGACATCCACCCGGAGGATCGCGAGGGCCTGGTCGGACTCATCGATGCGCTCAAGGGCGGCCCCGATCCCGACGCCCATGCCCAGGCGCTTCGCCGCGCCTTGGCCCTGGAGGAGGAGCCCGGCGCCCGGGCGCACCTCCTCCGCGAGCTCTCGGCGGTGCTGGATGAGCGACTGGCCGATCCGGCGGGCGCCATCCAGTCGGCCCGGTCCCTGCTCGAGCTCGTCCCCGCTGACCGGGAAGCGCTCTCACGGCTCGACCGGCTCTGCCAGAAGGCGGAGCGCTGGGTGGACCTCTCCGAGGTGCTCTCCCGAGAGATCCAGTTGGCCGACGAGGGGGACGATCCCGCCCCCCGCATCGCTCTGCGCCAGCGCCTGGCCGAGCTCAAGGAGGCCCGGCTGCTCGACCGCGAGGGCGCCCTGGTCCTCTACGAGCAGGTGCTCTCCGCACGCCCGGATCACCCGGAGGCCATCGCCCGGCTCGAGGCCATCCTCCAGAAGGATCCGGCCAACGGTCGGGCCGCTCGCGTGCTGGAGGCAGCCTACGCCGCCGGCGGCGACCCGGTACGGCAGGCCGGAGTGCTGGAGCTGCGCGCCGCCGAGCGGCCCGATCCCGCCGAGCGGAAGGCCCTCTACCTGGAGCTGGCCGAACTGCGCGAGAAGCGGCTCAAGGACCCGGAGATGGCCTTCCTCGCCCTGTGCAAGGCCTTCCGCGAGGACCCGGCCGACGCGGCGCTGCGGGCCCGGCTCGACGCCCTGGCGGTGCAAAGCGGTCACGAAGAGGAGCTTGCGGCCATCCTCGAGGACGAGATCGAGCGGTTGCCCCCGCCGGAGATCGCCCAGGTGGCGCTGCGGCTCGGCGATCTGTACGAAGAGAAGCTCGGCGAGCCGGGGAAGGCGGCGGGCTTCCTCCGGCGGGCCATGGCCCTGGACAGCGAGGCGGCCCCCCTGGCGCTGCCGGCCCTGGAACGTCTCTACCAGAAGCTGGAGGCCTGGCCGGAGCTGGCCGACGTCCTCGCCTCGCGCGCGGCCAACGCCCCACCGCCGGAGCGGGTGCAGCTGCTCTTCCGGCTGGGGCAGCTTTCCCAGGAACGGCTGGCCGCTCCCGACCGGGCCGCCGAGGCCTTCGAGGGGGCGGTGGCCACCGACCCGCGCCACGCCCCGGCCCTGCGCGCCCTGGAAGCGCTGTACGAGGGGGCGGGGCGCAAGGAGGACCTGTTCCGCAACCTCTCTGCCCAGCGGGCCGCCTCGGTCGACTCGGGGGTGCGCGAGCGGGTTCTCGCCAAGATGGGCGCGCTCGCCGCCGAGCTGGGCCGGCTGGACGAGTCGGTGGTGCTGTACAAGGAGCTGCTCTCCATCCGCCCGCGTCACGAGGGCGCCCTGGCGGCGCTCGAGGATCTGTACGGGAGGCTGGAGCGCTGGCAGGAGCTGGCCCAGCACCTGCGCCTGCGCATCTCCGCCACCGTCGACCGCCGGGAGATCGCCCGGCTGAACGACAAGCTCGGGCAGGTGCTGGGGACGCGCCTCGGAGACGCCACCCAGGCCATCCAGTCCTACAAGGCGGTGCTCGACTCCGATCCACGCAACAAGCGGGCGCTCGAGGCCTTGCGCGACATCTACGCCGTCCAGGGCGACCAGGAGGGGCTGACCGCCGCCTACCGGCGCCTGGTCCCGCTCCAGGAGGACGCCGCCGGGGTGAAACGGGTCCGGCTGGAGCTGGCCGAGGCCCTGCTCCGCGGAGAGCAGAAGCGAGAGGCGGTGGAGCAGGCCAAGCTGGCCTTCGACATCGAGCCGCATGCTGCCGAGGAGCTGGTGCGGATCGAGGAGATCTTCCGCCAGGGGGGCGCCGCCGCCGAGGGGGTCCGCGCCGCCGAGGCCCGGGCGGCGCTCCTCGCCGCCCAGGGCGGGCCGGCCGAGGCGGTACCGGCCTGGCTGGCGGTGGCCGAGCTGTGGCGTGCCCAGAAGCGGCCCGACGCTGCCGCCGCCGCCCTGGAGAAGGTGCTGGAGCTGGAGCCGGCCAACCGCGCCGCCTACGAGCAGCTGCGCGACGTGCACACCCAGGCCGGGAACTGGCGGGCCTTCTGCCGGGCCTGCGATCTCTTCGCCCCGCAGCTCACCGACCCGGCGGAGAGGCTGGCGGTGCTGAAGGAGGTGGCCGGGGTCCACGAGAAGAAGCTGGGCCAGAAGGAGATGAGCTTCCTCTCCTGGTGCCGGGCGCTGTCCTTGGCCCCGGTCGACCCAGAGGTGCTGGCCGCCTGCGAGCGGCTGGCCGGCGAGACCCAGGCCCACGACGAGCTGGCCGCGGTCTTCGAGCAGGTGGCCGAGGAGGCCCGCGGCTCGGTACGGGCCAAGCTGCTCATTCGCCTCGGCAAGCTCCGGGACGAGCGGCTCGACGATCCGGCCGAGGCCGAGTCCGCCTACCGGCGGGCCCTGGAGGCCGACCCGGCCAGCCCCGACGCCCTCGAGGCCCTGGCAGTCCTGTTCGAGCGCCGGGGACGGGTGCGGGACCTGGTCATCACCCTCGAGCAGAGACTCGAGGCGGCCGCCACCCTGGACGACAAGAAGACCACCCTTCTCGAGCTGGCGCGCCGCTACGACGCCGACCTGAAGGACGTGGACGAGGCCATCGGCACCTTGCGCCGGCTGCTGGAGCTGGACGGCGCCGACCCGGACGCCCTCGAGGGGCTCTCCACCCTCTACCGTCGCGAGCAGCGCTGGGCCGACCTGGCCGGCGTCCTGGCCCGGGCCCGCGACCTCGCCCCCAGCGAGGACGCCCGCATCGGCTGGCAGCTGCAGATCGCCTCGCTCCTCGAGAACGAGCTCTCGGACGACGAGGCGGCGGTCGATGCCTACCGTACCGTGCTGGGCCTGGACGACGGTCGGGTGGAGGCGCTGGCCGGCCTGGAGCGGCTCTACACCAAGCTGGACCGGTTCGCCGAGCTGAACCGGGTCTACGAGCGGCAGATCGCCCTCGCCCAGGACGTGCGGGAGAAGATCCGCGTCTTGGGGCGGAGCGCCGCCATCCACGAGGAGAAGCTGCACGACCCCCGGGCGGCCATCGAGAAGAACGAGGCCATCCTCTCGCTCGACGGCGGAAACCTGCCGGCGGTGAAGGACCTGGAGCGGCTCTACCGGGCCGAGCTGCTGTGGGATCGACTCATCCCGCTCATGCAGCACCACATCACCCTGGTGCAGGACCGGCGGGAGCAGGTGGCCCTGGAGGTGGCCATCGGCGAGGTGTTCTGGAAGGAGATGGCCCGCGTCGACCGGGCCGAGGCCATCTTCAACCACGCGCTGCAGCTCGACCCCGACTCGCGCGAGGCGGTCTCGGCGCTGGGGCGCCTCTACGAGCGCAGCGGCAACTGGAACCTGGCCCTGGACATGCTGCGCCGGGAGGCGCGCATCGCCGGGGGAGCCAAGGACGCGGTGGAGATCCACGTGCGCATGGGGGCCATCTTCGAGGACATGCTCCTCGATCCCCAGAGCGCCAAGGAGGCCTACGGACATGCCTTGGCGGCCGATCCCGGCCACCTGCCCGCCATCCGGGCCCTGAAGGCCATCGCCGAGCGGGAGCGGAACCGCGACCGCTTCCTGGAGCTGCTCGTCGACGAGGCGCGCTACAGCACCGATCCGGCCGAGAAGACGGAGCGCTACACCGAGGCCGGCCGCATCGTCCAGGAGGAGAAGGACGACCGCGATGGTGCCGCCAGGCTCTACGAGGAGGCGCTGAAGCGCACCCCCGGCCACCTGCCCGCGGCCCGGCCCCTCTCCGACATCTACGTGGCCCAGCAGCGCTGGGCCGATGCCGAGCGGGTGCTGGACGGGGTGGTGGAGGTGCTCTCGGCCGGGGGCGATCCCAAGGAGCTGTGCCGGCAGTCCTATCGGCTGGGTTACGTGGCCGAGAAGCTGGGCAACCGGGAGAAGGCCCTCCCCGCCTACCGGCGCGCCTACGACCTGGACGCCACCTACCTGCCGGCGCTGGAGGGACTCGGCAACCTCCTCGTGCGGGAGGGGCAGTGGGAGGAGGCGCTGCGGATCTTCACCGCCATCCTCATCCACCACCGCGACGGCCTCACCGACCTCGAGGTGGTGGAGACCCACTGGCAGATCGGCGAGATCGCCGACAAGATGGGCCAGGCCGACCGCGCTCAGAACGCCTTCCGCAAGGCGCTGGAGATCGACGCCAACCACGAGCCCTCGCGGCGCAGCCTGGTCCGCATCCTGGAGGCATCTGGCGACTACGAGGGCGCGGTGGAGCAGCGGCAACGGCTCTTGCCGCTGCTCGAGGGGCAGGCCAAGTTCGAGGACTTCGTGGCCATCGGCGAGGCCTGCCGCGATCGCCTCCAGGATCCCTACCAGGCCATCGACGCCTTCCTGGGCGCTTCGCGCATCGACCCCACCTCGCTGGCGGTGACCGAGGCGCTGCTCGGCCTCTACCGCGAGACGCGCCAGGGGCAGAAGGCCGCCGACGTGCTCGGCCAGATCGTGTCCCGTCCCGAGGTGCAGGCGGATCCCGCCCGGGCCGCCAGGTTGCATCTGTCCCTGGCCCAGATCCTGCGCGAGGAGGTGAAGGACGAGAACGCCGCGCTGATGGAGCTGGAGCGGGCCCTCGACAAGAACCCGCGGCTGGTGCAGGCGTTCGCCCTGGTGGAGGAGCTCCTCACGAAGGGCCAGCGCTGGCCGGAGCTGGAGCAGGCCTATGTACGGATGATCCAGCGCCTGCCCAAGACCCCCGACGCGGCGCAGGCCCGGCTGGCCCTGTGGAAGACGCTCGGCGATCTGCACCGGAACGTGCTGCACAACGACGAGGGCGCCCGGACCGCCTACCAGGTGGTGTCGCGCGCCGATCCCGAGGACGCGGTGGCGGTGGAGACCTATGCCGACCTGGCGGCCCACAAGGCCGGCGAGGAGGAGGAGGCGATCCAGGCCTACCGGCAGCTCCTGAAGCTCGGGGCCAAGTCGGCCAAGGCAGCCCAGGCGCTGGTCAAGCTGCACGCCACCCGGCGCGAGTACGACAAGGCCTACTCGGCGGCGCAGGTGCTGGTGAACCTCCTCGGCGTGCAGACCGGCGAGGAGGTCCAGGTGGTGGGGCGGCTGCGCAAGTTCGCCCGCGACCAGGCCAACCGTCCGCTCGACGACGAGCTGTGGGCCCTCGCCCGCCACGAGCGGCTCTCCGGACCGCTGGGCGACATCATGACCGTGCTCGCCCTCCACGCCCGCCCCATGTTCCAGCAGAAGGAAAGGGACCTGGGGGTGAACCCGAAGAAGGACGAGCTGGACGTGGACCAGTCCACGCTCTTCTTCGCCAACATGTTCAAGTACGTGCAGCGCACCCTGGGGCTCAAGGGAATGCGGCTCTTCAAGAAGCAGGCGGTCCCCGCCGGGCTGCAGTTCGTCCCCACCTCCCCCCCCGGCTTCTTGGCCGCCGACGACCTGTTCGAGGCGCGGCCCAAGAAGGAGGTCTGGTTCGCCATCGGCAAGGCGATGATCTTCGCCCGGCCGCAGCTGACCATGGCCCGGCTCATGCCGCACGACCAGCTGGACCTGGTCTTCCAGGCCGCCTGCTCGGTGGGAACCTCCCGGTTCGTGATCACCGCCGATCCCCATCTCGTGGAGAAGCTGAAGCGCGAGGTGGAGCGGACCCTTCCCGAGGGGATCCGCAAGAACACCCTCAAGCTGCTCGCCCGGGCTTACTGCGACGTCCAGCAACCCGGTGACGTTCGTTCCTACCTCGACGCCGCCGAGCTCACCTCCAACCGCGTGGGGGCGCTGCTGGCCTGCGACCTGGAGGTGGTGCGCAAGGCGGTGGTCACGGAGAAGGCGCAGGTCAGCAAGCTGCGCGAGGAGACGCGGTTGCGCGATCTGGCCGTGTTCTGCGCCTCGGAGGAGTACGCCACCCTGCGAGAGAGGATGGGGCTCTCGTGCGTCGTACCCGGGTGAAGCCGGGAGGCGGCCGGGCGGCTTGACGCTGCGCGCGATGGAAACCTAGGATCCTGCGGGTCTCGAGCTCATGAAATTCACCTGCGATCGCTGCGACGCCCAGTACATGATCTCGGACGAGAAGGTCGGTCCGAACGGCGTCAAGGTTCGCTGCAAGAAGTGCAGCCACGTCATCCTGGTCAAGAAGCCGGTGGAGAACGGTGCCGCCGCTTCCGAGGCGCCCGCCCCGGCGGCGGCCGGCTCCGGCGCCGCGGGCGAGGGGCTCGACGCCGAGTTGGGCCAGGCCTTCGACAACGTCTTCGGCGGGGGGCAGGCGAGGCCCGAAGCAGCCGCGCCGGCAGCCCCGGCCCCCGATGCCGATGCCACCCAGGCGGTCTCGCCCGAGGAGGCGGCGAAGCTGGCGGCGCGCTCCGCCTCGCCCGAGCCGGCCGCCACCGAGTGGTATGTGGCCATCGGGCAAGCCCAGGTCGGGCCGCTGCCGCTCACCGAGGTGCGCCGCAAGTGGGAGGCCGGCGACATCGGCCCCGACTCGCTGGTCTGGCGCCCGGGAATGGGCGACTGGGCCCCCCTCAGCGGCGTCTCCGACCTGGCCGCCTACCTGGCCCCGGTGGTCCGCGGTACGCCCCGCCCCAGGCCGACCCCGACCCGGGCCGCCACACCGGCCGCCGCTCCCGCCGCCCCTGCCGCGCAGGCCCGGGCGGATGTCTCCTGGAAACCAGTGGGCGCGAGCGCCCTGGCGGCGCTGGCCAGCGAGGAGTTCTCCGCCCCCTCCGGCGCCGACAAGCCCGAGCCCAAGCCGGCGGTGAGCACCAAGTCGCTCGTGGACGGGCTGCCCGATGGCGGCGGGGTCGATCCGACCGGCGCCGTGCCGCTGCAGATCAAGGCGCTCGAGACAACCGGCGAGGCGCCGGCACAGTCCTCGGTGGCGCGCGGCGCCGAGCGGATCCGGAAGAAGCGCAGTTCGGCGCGGGTACTGGTGGCAAGCTTGACCGTGCTCGTCCTGGTGGCGCTGGCCGGCGGCGGGTATCTCACCTACCGGACGTACTTTGCGGGCGGCGCCCGGCCCCCCACCTCGCCCCCTCCGGTGGCGGCGGCCACCTCTCCCGCAGCCGCTCCCGCTCCGGCGGCCGAGAAGCCTGCCGCCGAGCCGGCGGCCGCCCCGTCCCCGGCGCCTCCAACCTCGGGCAGCGCCGCGGCCGAGCCCGCGCCCCAACCCCCGCCCGCACCCGCCGCCGCACCACCTCCGGCGGCGCCAGCACCTGCCGCGCCGCCCAAGGAGGCGGCCGCGGTGCCCCCAGCGCCCTCGCCGGCGCCGGCCGCGAATCCGGTCGAGAAGCCAGAGAAGGTCAAGCGGGAACCGACGCGCACCGCCAAAGCCGAGAAGAAGCCACGGGAGGCGGCCAAGCAGGAGCGCCTCGCCCGCGCCGAGTCGCCCCCCGCGGAGCCGCCGGCCCCACCGCCCCCCCCTCCCAAGAAGAAGGGAGGCGACGTCTTGGACTTCGACAACTCCAATGACGCAGCCCTCGACGAGGCACTGGGCAAGGGGAGCGGACGTTCCGTCTATGTTCCGCCACCGGCGGGCGGCGGGGATGCCATGCCCGATCGCGTCAGCGACTCCCAGGTGAACGAGACCATCATGACCCGCGTCGCCGCCCTCCAGCAGTGCCTGTCCGAGAACAAGTCCGGCGGCGGGGTGCTGAAGATGCGTTGGTCCATCGCCCCGGACGGGTCGGTGCAGAGTCTCAAATGCGTGTCGCCGGAGACGGCCAACACGCCCTTCGCCGGCTGCGTCACTAACGTGCTGAAGGGGCTCCACTTCCCGAAGTCGGTCCAGGGGCGTTCGGACGTCACCTTCCCGTTCAAGTTCTGAGGGCGGTTGCCTGTCCGCTCACCTTGACCGCAGGGGAGGGCGCTGACATCTTCTCGCGGCCGGCGGGGTGCGCCGGCCCTGGCGAGGCGACGTGACCCTCGAGATCCGCTGTGCTGATCCGCAGGAGGTCTTCCGCCCCCTCGAGCGCATGGGGGTGGCGGATCTGGAGCAGCTCCGGCTGCTGCTCCGGGGCGGGTCGGTCATCGACTGGATGCGGCTCGACTTCCGGGACGGTGCCGAGGTGGAGGACTTCCTTCGCCTGAACCTGTTCGACCTCGACGACCCGTTCGACGTGGGCCGGATGCGGGCCATCCTCGCCCAGGCGGTCGAGTACCTGCGAGGAGCCTTCGGGTACCGGGTGGCGGCGCCGGTGGCCGATCCCGAGGACCTGCGCAGCCTCTTTCTGTGGGCCTCGGGCGTGGACGATCCCCACCGCTACCGGCGCATCGCCTGCGTGGTGCTGAAGGTGATGCACGTCATCCACCACCTGGAGGCGCGGGAGTTGCTCTTCCGGACGGCCATCCGCGAGTCCGACATGGCCGAGCGGGTGCACCGGCGGGTCCTGGGCGAGGCGGAGCGGATGAAGTCGCTGGGGCTGCCGGTCATCGAGTTCGCCGGCTCCACCAAGAGCCGCGGCTCGCTGGTGACCAAGCTCCTGGCCAAGAAGGAGACGGTGGCGGCGCAGATCTTCGATCGGGTGCGTTACCGGATCGTCACCGAGACTCGCGACCAGATCGCTCCCGTCGTCCACTACTTGTCGAAGCACCTCTTCCCCTTCAACTACACCGTCCCCGGCCAGACCCAGAACAACCTCATCCAGTTCCAGGATCTGCTCGCCCAGCACCCCCATGGCCCGGAGATCGCCATGGAGATGCAGCTGCCGCCGGACCTGGAGCGGCGCGACGCCGGCGGACAGCGCAACGCGTTCAGCGGACAGAACTACAAGGCGCTCAACTTCGTGGTCGACATCCCGGTCCGAATCGACGACCTCATCCCTCGCCTCGACCCGCTGGGCGACGAACTGGGGCGGATCGTCTTCGCCCTGGTCGAGTTCCAGCTCTTCGACCGGGAGACGGCCCGGCGCAACGAGGAGGGCGACTCCTCCCACGAGCGCTACAAGCGGCGCCAGCACCAGGAGGTGCTGCGCCGCCTCTCCCGCGGCCTGGTGGTCCCCCGGCGCAGGAAGAGAGGTGAGCCATGAAAGGCCCGCAGGGACGTAGCCCGCAGGACGAGGGCCAGGTGGAGGTCCGCGGCATCTGCCAGGTGTGCGGTGCCGCTGGACCGGTCATCGCCCTCCCCGGCGCACCGCCGCCCAACGCCTTCTGCGCCCGCTGTGCCATCGAGTACGGACCGGCCGCGGGCGAGGAGGAAGGGCCGGGCGAGTGAGGGACCGGTGGCCTTGCCGGGCCAGGGGGGCTGGAATATGGTCGCCGGCGCCCATGCCCGCGCTCTCGGCCGTGATCATCACCAAGAACGAGGAGCGGAACCTGCCCCGCACCCTGGCGCCACTGACGTTCGCCGACGAGGTGCTGGTGGTCGATTCGGGCAGCACCGACCGCACCGCAACGCTGGCCCGCTCGCTGGGAGCCCGCGTTCTCGAGCATCCCTTCCTGGGCGACGGCCCGCAGAAGCGCTGGGCCGCCGCCCAGGCCCGCCACGACTGGATCCTCGGCCTGGACGCCGACGAGGTGCTCGACGCCGAGCTGGCCGGGGCCATTCGCTCCCTGCTGGCCCAAAGCCAGCCCGCCTGCGCCGCCTATAGCCTGCGGTACATCACCATCTTCATGGGCCAGCCGCTGCGGCACGGCCCAGAATCCCGCCGCCGCCACATCCGCCTGTTCGACCGGCGCCGGGCCGGCTGGACCGAGGCCACGGTGCACGGGCAGGTGGTGACCGACGGTCCGGTCGGCGCGCTGCCCGGCGCCGTCCTCCACTACACCATCCGCGACCTCTCCGACAGCGTCGCCAAGATGAACCTCTACTCCTCCATGGGCGCGGCCGAGGTGGTCCGGCGCGGGAAGCGGCGCAGCGCCGCCGCGCTGGTGCTCACCGCCCCGGTCCAGTTCCTGCGGCACTACCTCTTGCTCCAGAACTTCCGCAACGGGATCCCCGGACTGGCCTGGTCGTTCATGAACGCCATGGGCTCGACCATGAAGTACCTCAAGGCCCGGGAGCTGCAGGGCTCGAGCCCTCCAGCGGAAGGTCCGCCGTGATGGTCGGGCTACTGGCCCTGGCCGCCCTGGCGGCGCTGGCGCTGGCGCTTCACCTGCAGCTGTCGCTCTTCACCCCCCTGCCGCGCCGCGCCCTGCGGGTGCTCATGTACCACCAGGTCACCACCGGCCCGGCGGGACGCTACAGCATCCCCGCCGAGGCGCTGCGGCGGCAGATCCTCTGGCTGCGGGCCCACGGGTACGCACTCGTGTCCTTGCCGCAGGTGCTGGCGGCGGTGGAGAACGGCGGGCCGCTCCCCGATCGCGGGGTGCTCCTCACCTTCGACGACGGCACGACCGATGCGCTGGAGGTCCTCCACCCGCTCCTCCGCGGGCTCGGGGCACGTGGGGCCCTCTTCGCCGTCCCGGGCTGGGCCGGGAGCGTGCGCGAGCTGGGAGGCCGGCGCGTTCCCGTCCTCGACGCCGCCGGACTCCGCGCCGCGGCGGCCTCCCTGGACATCGGCCTGCACGGCCACGAGCACCTGGACCTGCGGCGGCTCGAGCCGGAGGAGGTGGAGGCGGAGCTCGCGCGTGCCGCCAAGTGGCTCGAGCAGCACGGTGTGCCCCACCTCCCGGCGCTCGCCTATCCCTTCGGCGCCTACCCGCGCAAGGACCCCGCCCGGCGGGTGGCCTTCCTCGAGGCGGTGCGCCGGGCCGGGGTGGTGGCCGCCTTCCGCATCGGCAACCGGGTCAACCCGCTGCCACTCAGCGCCCCGCTGGAGATCCACCGTACCGAGATCCGCGGCGACGAGCCCTTCTGGGTGTTCCGCTGGAAGGTGCGGACTGGCCGGCTGCGGGCGCTGTGACGCGGCCTATCCGGCCGCCGCCGCGAAGGACACGCTGTCCACACCGTCGCTCCACTGCTCGTAGTGGAGGAGGCGGGCGCCCGTCCCGGCGGCGCGCAGGGCGGCGTAGATGGGCGCCGCGCCGCATAGCCGGCGCCGGTGGTCGTCGCGGATCGCTTCGCGATGAAAGGCGGCCGGGTCGCCGGCGGCGGCCGCCGCCAGGGTGCGCCGGTCCGCCTCGGCCAGGCGAGCGAGCTCGCCCCTGGTGGGGGGACGGGGATCGCCGTAGAAGGGGCCGACGTGGGCCAGATCGGCACCGGCCAGGTAGCAGACCCTCCGGCCGCCCACCGCACCTCGCAGCGCGGCCAGGAAGCGGCCGGTGGCCGGGGCGGGATCGGCGAGGTGGGAGAGGTTGGAGCAAAGCACCGGGACGACGGTGAAGGGCCGGTGCACGAGATGGGCGAGCAGGACCAGTTGCAGCTCCACCGAGTGCTCGTCGCGGTGGACCAGCTCGTCGGCAAACAGCTCCGCCTCCCCGAGCTCGGCGGCCAGCCGCTCCACCACGAGACGATCGGTGCGGACCGGTCCGAGCGGCGTGGCGTGGTCGAGGCGGGTGAGGGTGAACAGATGGGGCGGGGTGGCGTGGGCGGTCCCGAAAACGACGAGCAGATCGGCCTCGCTGCGAGCCAGCGACCGGTAGGCGTGGGCATAGCCGGCGGCGCCGCGGGGGTAGTCGATATGGGGGGCGATCACCAGCCGCACCGGGCCGCAGGCCGCCTCCGGACCGGTGGGGTGGGCCAGCCACCGGTCGAGAGCGGCCCGCAGCGCCGCGGGCTCGGCGGGGTAGACAGTCCCGGCGCAGGCCGGCGGCCGCTCGGGCTGCGCCCGGAAGGCACGCAGTTCCGCGCTGCGTGCGGCAGGGGAGGGCGGGCGGCGGTCGAGGTCCATGGCCGAAGCCTCTGGTTCAGCGCTTGTTCCTCCGCCGTGCCTTCTTCCGCGCTTGCCGCTCCGCCTTGCGCTTCTTGTTGCGCGCCTCGCGCTCCTTCCTCGACTCCGCGGCGATGGGCTCGGGTGCGTAACCCATCATCCGGGCACGGGCCATGGCCCCGGCGGCCATGGGCGGGGTGTATCCCCGGGGCAGCCCGGCTGCCTGGGCCGCCGCTCGCGGATCGGCCCCTCCGCCCTGCAGGGCCCGCTCCACCGCCGCCGCGTCCGAGCCGAGCACGTCGTCCATGCCCTTGCCTTGGAGTTTGCGCAGCTGCATGAGCTGCTTCACGCCCGGCAGGCGAGCCAGCAGGCCGGGGGCGTCGCCGATCTGCCGCATGATCCCGCGCATGGCGTGGTACTGCTTGAGCAGGTCGCGGACGTCCTTGTCGGTCCGGCCCGACCCGCGGGCGATGCGGCGGACGCGCGGCTCGGTGATGGAGTCGGGCCGCTGCCGCTCGGAGGGGGTCATGGAGTCGACCATGGCCACGATCCGGGTCAGGGCGGCGTCGTCGAACTGGAAGTTCTCCGGCAGCTCGCCGAAGAGCGGGAACTTCTCCATCAGCTCGCCCAGCGGGCCCATCTTGCGGACGAGCCGGATCTGGTTTACGAAGTCACCCAAGGTGAAGTCGCCGGAGAGGATCTTCTGGGCCTCGGCCTCGGCGGTCTCCTCGTCGACGTGCTCCTCGAAGTCCTTGACCAGCCCGATGATGTCCCCGAAGCCGAGGATGCGCGAGGCCAGCCCCTCGGGCCGGAACTCCTCCAGCCGGTCCAGCGACTCG
>Ga0335071_10000664_pt1 | contig 37378 bp, 22 predicted proteins | sample Lox_Sample_15_FD_206724 | JGI IMG/M metagenome (GOLD analysis project Ga0335071, IMG submission 206724) | Soil microbial communities from Loxahatchee National Wildlife Refuge, Florida, United States - Lox_Sample_1.5 | ecosystem: Environmental > Terrestrial > Soil > Wetlands | place: USA... | reverse complement strand
GCAGTGCGCGGCGAAAGCCTCGAGGTCGCCACGCGAGCGCTCGCCCGCGTCCTTGGGCAGCGCGGCGTAGCGCGGGTCCGCCAGGAGCGCGGCGTGGCGTTCGGCGTCGCCGACGAGGACCTGGACTACGTCGCCCGTCTGCCGGTCGAAGAAGTGGGTGATCTTCTGGGAGCGATTTTCGAACGCGACGGTCAGCCCCTCCCAGTCGATCGCCAGCGGCATAAACCCGATATGATACGGGTTTCGGGAGACGAGAAAGACCGATGAAGAAGATCGCGACGTTCGACGACTGGATCGACGCCTTCCGGGCGTGGCAGGGCGACATCGGCCTGCGCCTGCCCAGGTACGGCGATTACCAGTTCGAGGCGAAGTACGGCGACATCCCGACCGACGAGATCGAGTACGGGGATTTCCGGGGTCAGAAGAAGTGGGAACGGGTCACCCAGATCCCGTACCAGCAGATCCGGGACGCGCTCTGCAACCTCATCGTCTACCAGGGCGACACCGAGTTCGCGTCGGTCGAACAGCAGCGCAACCTTCTCGAGACCTCGCCCTCCGACTACGACACCGACAGCGTCTGCCGGATCATGGTCGAGGAGATGCGGCACGGGTGGCAGATGTGCCACCTGCTCGTCAACTACTTCGGCGAGACCGGCAAGATCGAGGCGCGCAAGCTCCTCGAGCGCCGCTCCTGGCAGAACAACCGGCTCCTCGGCTCCTTCAACGTCGACGTGGACAACTGGGTGGACTTCTTCACCTACACCGAGTTCGTCGACCGCGACGGGAAGTTCCAGCTCAACATGCTCTCGACCTCCGGCTTCGCGCCGCTCGCACGCTCGATGGGACCGATGCTCCGCGAGGAGGGCTTTCACCTCGGCACCGGCCACATGGGACTGCAGCGCATCGTGAAGGCCGGGCGCGTGCCGCCGAAGCTCCTCCAGAAGTACATCAACAAGTGGCTCTCGACCGCGTACGACCTCTTCGGGAAGGATTCGTCCTCGTCGGCCGAGTGGTTCTACGTCTGGGGGCTCAAGGGCCGCTACGACGAGGCGCGGCAGACCGAAGCGGCCGACAAGGCCCACTTGAACGAGCTCTCGCGCGAGCTCTACCGGCAGGAAGCGGTCAAGCTTCTCGCCTCGATCAGCAAGCTCCTGCCCGAAGGCGAAGCGCCGCTCGTCGCGCCCGACATGAAGTTCCACCGCTCGATCGGCGAGTTCGTCGGGCAGCCGTTCTCCGTCACGGGTGAGCTGCTCTCGCCCGAGGCCTACGCGCGGCACGCCGCCGAGGTGCTGCCGAACGAGGACGAGAAGGCCTTCGTGCGCTCCCTGATGAAGGAGCCGGGCTGGATCGCTCCGCGCACCGAGATCACCGCCTCCTGAGCCGGTCCGGCGCGCCGCCGTCCCCCGCCGACGCCCTGCGCGGGGCGCTGCTTTCCTGGTTCCGGCGGGAACGGCGCCAGCTCCCGTGGCGAGGCACGCGCGACCCGTATCGCATCTGGGTCTCGGAGGTCATGCTGCAGCAGACCACCGTCGCGACCGTCACGCCGCGATACGCGGCCTTTCTGCGCCGCTTCCCGACACTCGCGGCGCTCGCCCGGGCCTCCGAAGAGGACGTGCTCGCGGCCTGGTCCGGCCTCGGGTACTACGCGCGCGCCCGCAACCTCCGACTCGCGGCACGCGAGATCCGGCGCGTCCACGGGGGCCGGCTTCCCCGCGATCCCGAGGTCCTTCGCACGCTGCCGGGGTTCGGGCGGTACACCGCGGCGGCCGTCGCCTCGCTCGCCTACGGCGCCCGGGTTCCCGCGGCCGACGCCAACGTGGCGCGCGTGCTGTCGCGGCTTCATGCCCTCCGCGCCGCGGCGGGATCGAGCGCGCACGCGAAAGAGGTCCTCGCCCGCTCGACCGCGCTCCTGGCGCGGGGCCGTCCGGGCGATGTGACGGCGGCGCTCATGGACCTCGGCCAGCTCGTCTGTAAGCCGCGGCGTCCCGCCTGCGACGCCTGCCCGCTCGAGACGCACTGCGAAGCCCGCCGGCGCGGCGCCGCCGGGTCGTTCCCGCGCCCTCGCGCGCGACCCGAGACCCGGCGGGCCTGCGTCGCCGCGGCGTGCGCGGTTCGCGGCGGCCGAGCCCTGCTCGTCCGCGGCGACGACGTCCTGCTCCGAGGCCTGTGGCAGTTTCCGGCCGCCGAGGGCCGCTCGCCGCAAGATGCCGCGCGGCGCCTGCGCCGGGCGCTCGCCCCTCTCGGGCTCGAGCTCGAGCGGGGCGCGGTTCCGGGCCTGACGCGACACACCATGGTCCACCGGCGGCTCGAGATCCGCGTCTATCCGGCGCGGGCGGCCTCGCGAAACCCGACATTCGAGACCCCGGACCCGAAATCCGTGCGGTGGTTCTCGGCGAAACGACTCGCCGTGGCGGCGATCCCGACGCTGACGCGGCGGGTCGCCCGGGCGGCCGGGTTCCTCGCCGAGCCCTCCCGCGGCTAGTTCCGGGCGCCCGACTCGCGCCGTCTGCTATCATTTGCGCCAAAGTCGCGCCAAGAGAGTGCTTTTCACCGAGCCTCAATCCGCCCGCATCCTCGTCATCGACGACGACGAGTACGTCCGCCGTCTGCTCCGGCGCCTGCTCGGGCCGGTCGGCTACACGGTCGAAGAGGCCTCCACGGCCGAGGAGGGCATGCTCCAGGTGCGGGCCGACCCGCCGGATCTGGTCCTGCTCGATCTCCACCTGCCCGACCGCAGCGGCCACGAAGTGCTCGAGGCGATCCGCGCCGACCCGGCCACGCGCCTGCTGCCCGTCGTCATGCTGACGGGCATGGCCACGGCGGCCGAGAAAATGCGGGCGCAGGCCGAGGGCGTCACCGACTTCATCGCGAAGCCGTTCTCCCAGGAGGAGCTCCTGCCGCGCGTGCGCGCGCTCGTGATGCTCAAGCTCTTCGCCGACGAGCACGAGCACGCCGAGCACGTGATCCTGACGCTCGCCCGGACGATCGACGCGCGCGATCCCTATACCGCGGGCCACAGCGGCCGCGTCGCCGAGTACGCCGATCACATCGCGGTCCGCATGGGACTCGACGCCGCCGCGCGCAACGACATGCGCCGCGGGGCCCTCTTCCACGACCTCGGCAAGATCGTCATTCCGGATGCCATCCTGCGAAAGCCCGGGGCCCTGACGGCCGACGAGCGCGCGATCATCGAGGAGCACCCGGTCGTCGGCCACGAGCTTCTGTCGCCCATGAAGACCATGCGCCGGACGCTGCCGGTCGTGTACCACCACCACGAGCGGCTCGACGGCTCGGGCTATCCCGAGGGCATCTCCGGCGCGGCAATCCCGATGACGGTGCGCATCGTGACGATCGCCGACATCTTCGACGCGCTGACGACCGACCGCGCGTACCGCGGCGCCCTGCGCGTGGACACCGCCTTCGAAATCCTGACCGAGGGCGTGACGAAGAACTGGTGGGATCGCGACGCGGTCGCCCTCCTCCGCGCGGTCGTCGACGAAATCGGGCTCTCGGCCTCCGGCGGGGCCGGCGGTCTCGCCGCGGGCTAGACGGCGCCGGGAGCGGGCCGGTGGACCTCGTCTGGAAGGGCACGCCGGTCCGAATCCGCGAGCTCGGCGCGGGACCGCCGCTCGTCCTCCTCCACGGCTATCCGCTCGACGGCGCGATGTGGTCGGGCGTGGCGCGCGCTCTCGCGCCGCGCTTCCGGGTCCTGAAGCCGGACTTCCCCGGCCGCGGCGAGACCGCGGCGCCGTCGGAAGGCCGCCTGGACGACTACGCCGACTTCGTGGGGGCGATCCTCGAGGCGCTCCCGGGCCCGGCGGGCCTCGCCGGCTTCTCGATGGGCGGCTACGTGGCGCTCATCCTCGCGCGCCGCGCCCGACCCGGGCTTGCCGCGCTCGCCCTGGTCGACACGCGCGCCGGCGCCGACGACGAGGCCGGCCGGGCCAGGCGCGACGAGGCGATCGCGCTCGTGCGCGCGCAGGGACCGACGGCCGTCGCCGACGCGATGCTGCCGCGCCTGCTGTCGCCGGCGTCGCTCGCCCACGGCGACCTCGCCGAGCGGGTGCGCCGCATCATGCAGCGCCAGAAGCCCGAAACGATCGAAGGCGACCTCACGGCGATGCGCGACCGCTCGGACTCGCTCGCGGCGCTGCCCGGCATCGGCGTCCCGACCCTCGTGGTCGTCGGCGCGGCCGACGCCCTGACGCCTCCCGCGGACTCCGAGGCCATGGCCTCCGCGATTCCGGGGGCGCGGCTCGTCACGATTCCGGCCGCCGGCCACCTGACCCCGATGGAGCGCCCCGGCGCCGTGGCCGCGGCGCTCGGCGACTTTTTCGCGGGTGCTCTCGGGAGCGCCCCGCCTCCCTCTCCCCCCGTCGGGGGGAGAGGCTCAGCGTGAGGGGGGCCGGACTAGAACCCCACCTTCAGACCGAATCGGACCGACGTCGGCAGCGTCCGTGCGATCGGCTGGCCGTAAGTCGGGTTGCACTTGGATTCGTAGATCGGGTTGGAATTGCTTCCGCAGACGTAGGTGGGATTGGTCGTGTTCGTGTTGGGATCGTAGAACTCCGCGAGGTTGTAGCGCTGGTCGACCGCGATGATCCGCTGCGTGTTGAGGATGTTGAAGACGTCGACGAGGAACGTCAACGTCGCGGGCCCGAGCTGCAGCGGATATCCGAGGTGCAGGTCCGCGTCGTACGAATCCGGCACGCGGCCGACCGAGCCGCGCGGCGTCAGGAAGAACTCGGGCCGCGTGTAGGCGTCGGAAAACCCGATGGCCGAGATCGGGGTCCCCGTCTGGTAGTACGTGACGAGGCCGACCGACAGATTGAAGGGCGTCACGTAGACGCCGGAGAGCTTCGCGACGCTACGGCGGTCGTTGGAGAGATAGCCGCTCGACGTCACGGGCTGCGCCACCCCGTTGATGACGCGCCCGGCGGTGAAGAAGTCGTAATAGTCGTAGAGCGCCGAGATGTTCGGGTCCGCGCTGCCGCGGGGCTGGGTGTACGGGGCGAAGAGCCCGTCGTAGTTGCCCTTCAGCGTCGAGTACACGTAGGACGCGAGCACCGTCCAGTTGTCCGAGAAGCGCTTGGTCGCGTCGAACTGGAATCCCCGATAGATGCGCTGCGCCTTGGGAGCCGGGAACTGCGACCCGTAGTCGAGCGAGATCAGGTTCGCCATCGTGCCGACGGTCGGGTTGCCCACGCAGTAGTCGCCCTCGGTGTCGCAGAGGAAGTCCTCGACGACGCGCGGCAGGTCCCGGTAGATGTAGCGGGCGCCCACCGCGACGGACGGGACGATCTCCCGCTCGACGCCGATGATGCCTTCCCGCAGGTACTGGCCCTTGAGGTTGGCGTCGGTGATGTCGTTGAAACCGCCGAGGATCTTGCCGCCGCCCTGCGAGATCGCGCTCGTATCGCCGATGATCGTCGCCGCGTTGACGTCGGGCACGATCGACGTCGGATCGAAGTTGTAGATGACCGGCTGGCGCTCCGAGCTGTACGAGCGGATGACCAGGTCCATCGGGATCTGCTCGTAGAAATAGCCGAAGGAGCCGAAGACCTTCGTCTTGCTGTCCTTCGTCGGATCCCACGTGAACCCGATTCGCGGCGCCCAGCTGCCGGTCAGGTCGATCTGCCGCGTGCCGTCGCTCGAGAAGACCTGCTGGTTGTCGTAGCGGATGCCGACGTTGAACGTCAGGTTCGGGAGCGCGGTGATCGTGTCCTGCAGGTAGAACGAGTAGGTGTGGTGATACGGCGACGCGTTGAGCTGGGACGTCGGCACGTTGTCCGGCAGACTCGCGGTCGGGATCGTCCAGTAGAAGTGGGAGTACACGGGCTGGTTCGGATCGTTGGGGTTCTCGTAGATCGTGACCTGCTGCCCGCCCGACATGCGCTTGATCACGTCCGCCTGGTCGCTCTGGTACCCGAACCCGGCCTTGATCTCGTTGGGCCCGAGGTACTTCGTCACCGAAATGTCCCCGAGCCAGCGCTTGAAGTTCTTTTCCTGGATCAGTCCGAACCCACCCTCCTGGAGGTTCGTCATCGTGTTGACGTACTGGATGGTGTCGCCGCCCGGCAGACCCGGATCGACCGAGTTCTGCTCCTGGTGCAGCGCGCCCTGCGCGGAGACCACCCAGTTGGAGCCGAAGATCCCGTTGTAACGGAGCGAATAGTCGCTGCCGCCGAGCGTCTGCAGGCCGATGAAGCTCGTGTAAGGGCCATTGACGGGATGCGCGCCGTCGTTGACCGCACCCGTGGAGCCCTGCGGGTCCTGGAAGTAGCTCGCGACGAGCGAGTTCGACGCGTTGAGCATCCAGGTCAGCTTCGCGGAGCCGAGAGTCGTGTGGCTGTCGGTATTCGCGGGCTGGCCGACGTTGGGTCCGCTCGTCAGCGTCTGCTTCGTCGTGTTCTGGACGCGGTCGTAGGCGCCGAAGAACCAGAGTCGGTCTTTCAGCGCGAAGCCGCCGAGGTCGAAGCCGTAATCGAGCCGGTTGTAGCCGGAGATGAAGGAGAAGAGCTCGGAATCCTCGGGGTGCTTGTTGGCGGCCTGCACGTTGTTGTTGCTGTAGTAGACGAAACCCTCGCCGTGGTATTCGTTCCCCCCCGACTTCGTGATGACGTTGACGATGCCGCCGGTCGAGCCGCCGAACTCCGCCTGGTAGCCGCCGGTCTTGACCTCGACTTCCTGGATGAACTCGTAGTTGAGGTCCTTGCCCTGCTGTCCGTACTCGACGCCCGTCGTGTTGACGCCGTCGATGACGAACCCGTTCTCGAGGCCCGTCGAGCCGTTGATGACGATCGTGTTCGCGAACGCGGCCGTGTTCGAGGTCTGCTGGGAGACGCCCGCCGAGATCTGCACGACCGACGAGTAGTCGCGGCCGGTGGGCAGCGACTTGATCTGGCGGCTGTCGATGTTGTTGCCGATCGTCGCCGACTCCTGGTCGATCAGCGGCGCGTTACCCGAGACGACGACCTCGGCCGTCGCCGTGGGCCGCAGCTTGAAGTCTCCCGAGGAGGTCTTGCCGAGGCTCACGATGATCGTCGACTCGATTTTCGCGAACCCCTGCAGGCTCGCCGTGACCTTGTACGTCCCGGGCGGCAGCAGGACGAGGCGATAGACGCCGTTCGCGTCGGTCACGTTCGTGCGCGTGCCCTGGAACGCGGGCCCTCGGGCCTCGACCGTGACGCCAGGAAGTACGCCTCCCTGCTCGTCGGTGATGTGGCCGGTGATGTCGCCGGTCGTCTGGGCCAGACCTGAAGATGCCGTGAAGGCGAGCGCGAGGAAGAGAATCGCCAGAGAGAGACGTCGCATGGGAGCTCCTCCGGTTACTTTGGGGCGGATCGTAGCACGGGTCCGACCGGCCGGCCGGCCCGGACTGTGGTAAACACCCGCGGATCGCCATGGGACTCTTCCGCCGAAACCGCGCCGCCGACCCCAAAGCTCCCGCGCAACCGACGCGGCTCCACATCGGCTGCGGCCAGCAGGCCCTCTCCGGCTGGATCAACATCGACAACCAGGGACTGCCGGGAGTGGACCAGGTCCTCGACGTGCGCCGCGGCCTGCCCTTCGCCGGAGTCGCCTCGATCTACGCGGAGCACTTCCTCGAGCACCTCGCCTTCGACGACGGCCTGCGGTTTCTCGCCGAATGCCGCCGCGTGCTGGCGCCCGACGGCGTGCTTCGCCTCTCGACGCCGAATCTCGACTGGGTCATGCAGACGCACTGGCGCGGCCCCGAGACCACCGGCGAGGACGCGCTCGTCGACTGCTTTCGTCTCAACCGCGCTTTCCACGGCTGGGGTCACCAGTTCCTCTACAACCGGACGATGCTGGCGTCGGCGGTCCGCCAGGCGGGCTTCGCGCGCACCGCGTTCTTCCGTTACGGCGAGAGCGACACGGTCGAGCTCCGCGCGCTCGAGCGGCACGAGACCTGGGACGACACGCCCGAGCTCCCCCACGTCCTGATCGTCGAGGCGTCGGGCGCGGCGCGCGGCGAGGGCGTGCCGGAGAACCTGCTCCGGGAGTTTCGCGAGGCGATCGCCGCCCGTTGACGGCGGCCGGTCCCCGGACCCTCGTCCAACTCCCGATGAGACACCCCGGCGCTCCGTTCTGGGTTCCCTCGGCAGCCCTGCAGCGGCACACGAATCGGATGGCGACCGGAGATCCCGCCGTCGACTGGCTGACGCACGTGCGCTCCCGGCACTTTCGCGCGGAGCCGCGGCGCACGCTCGTCGTCGGCTGCGGCGAAGGGTTCCTCGAGATCGCGCTCGCCCGCGTGCCGGCGGCGGGGTCGTTCGTCGCGGTCGACGCCGACCCGGAAGCCCTCGCGCGCGCGCGGCGGCGGGCGGAGCGGCGCGGCCTTTCGGCGGTCCGGCACGAGGTCCTCGACCCGGACGCGGCGCCGCTGCCCGAGGGACCCTGGGACGCCGTCTACGCCGTCGGCGTGCTTCACCACGCCGAGGATCCCGAAGCGCTCCTGCGCCGGCTCCACGACGCGCTCGCGCCGTCGGGCCGGGTCGCCCTGGTCGACTACGTCGGCCCGAATCGCTTTCGGACCGCGGAGGCGGAAGCCGCGATGCTCGACCGCTGCTTCCGGCTGCTTCCGGAGCGCCTGCGCCGCGACCCGGAAACCGGCGCCTGGCGCGCGCGACGCGCCGCGGCGGACGCCGATTCGTTCACGCGAATCTGGCCGCACGAGGCGGCGCAGAGCGAGAAGCTCCTCGCGCAGGCGCGGCGCACCTTCGTCGAAGAGGCCACGTATGGCCTCGGCGGCGGCCTGCTCCATCCGCTGCTCTCGGGACTCGAAGGGACCTTCGGCCAGGACCCTCCCGGAGACGAGCGCACGCTCGAAGTCCTCGGCGCTGCCGAGGAAGATTCGCGGCGTCGCGGCGCGCTCGGCGACGCCTTCGCCGTCTTCGTCGGCCGACGCCGGGTGACATAATTCCGGGGTGCCACGGCCTCTGAACGTCATCCTCGACCTGACGGCGCGCTGCAACCTGAAGTGCGTCATGTGCTACTTCGCGGCGACCGACCGACTCCTGTTCCCTCCGTACGACCGTCAGCTCTCCGAGGACGGCAACCTGCCGGTCGAGGTGTTCGAGCGGATTGCCGCGGATCTCTTTCCGCGGGCGTGGCGCGTGGCCCTGGCCTGCGCGGCCGAGCCGATGATCCACCCGCGATTCCGCGACATCCTGGCGATCGCCGGCCGCTACGGCGTCCCGGACCTCTGGTTTCCGACGAACCTGCTCGCGCTCTCGCCGCCGACCGCCGAGGCGCTCGTCACGAACCACGTCACGACGGTCGCGGCGTCGATCGACGGCGTGACGAAGGAGACCTACGAGAAGATCCGCGTCCCCGCGAAGTGGGAGCGGCTCCTCGCGTGCCTGGATCTCCTCGGTGCGGTCCGGCGCGACCGGAAGTCGAAGACGCCGCGGCTGCGCATCATCTTCACGTGGATGCGCTCGAACCGGGCCGAGCTCGCGGCGCTGCCCGAGTTCGCGGCCGCGCACGGCGCTGCCGAGATCGACGTGCGCTTCGTGTCGCCGACCTCGGGCGTGGACGTCTCCCCGGAGCTCCTCTCGGACGAGGATCCGGAGACCCTGAACGCCGAGCTCGCGTCGGCGGCGCGCGAAGCGGTGCGACGCGGATTGAAGCTCTCGTCCTACCCCGAGTTCGAAAAGCAGGGCGAAGGGTCGCGGAGCCTCGTCGCGCGCGCGAAGCGCCGGCTGTGGCGCTGGCGTGCGGGGATGGACCGGTACGAGTACCTCCGTTACGCCTGGTACCAGGGCCTCTTCGGGTGCGCGTACCCGGCCCGCAACTACGTCATCCGTCCCAACGGCGCCGTTCATCCCTGCATCTACTGGGACCAGGAGCCGATCGGTTTCTACCCGGCCGACGACCTCGAGCGCATTGCCGCGGGCGCGCCGCTCGCGCGAATCCGCGAAGGCCTGCGCTCGGGCGAGCCGATCGGCACCTGCGCGGGCTGCGGCGAGCGGCGGACGGCCCTGTACCGCCTGCGCGGGACGCCGCCTCCCGAGACGGCCACGTCCCGGCGGCTCCCGACGCACCCGGGCCGGGGCTAGGGCGTCAGGGCGCCGGCAGCGCCCAGAGGCCGCCCGTGCGCGTCTTCTCGAGGAGAACCCAAGAGCCGGGCACGCGCGGGAGGGCGTCGGGGATCTCCCGATCGAAGACGAACGCGTAGACCGGAACGCCGCGCTCTCCAGCGCGCGCCCGGACCAGCGCGAAGTCCTCGGGCGAGATCCGATCCCACCTCAACGGCATCAGATCCGTGTAATAGCGCAACGCCGCCGAAGTCTCCATCGAGACGACGATGGCCGGGCGGCGCCCGGCCCGCTTGGCAGCCGCGCGGCTCCCGAGTTCGAACTCCGCGCCCCGGTCTCCGCCTCCTCGCGCCCCCAGGCTCCGCACGGCCCGCCACTCGACGGCGAGCACGACCGCCACGACGGCCGACGCGACGGCGGCACGGAGCGGCGTCGACAAGCGCGCCGTCAGGCCGCGGACCGCGAGGAGCAAACCGACCACCAGGGCCGGCGCCGCCGGCAGGAAGTAGCGGCCGTAGGTCCAATTGTCCGACGGGCCCCAGAAGCAGTAGAAGCCGAAAATGGCACCGAACCAGGTTCCGAGCAGGGCCCGGTCGCGCCGCCGAACGTGCCGATTGACTCCCGCGACGGCCAACAGCCATCCGAGCGGCACCACGAGCGACAACTCGGCGACGAGCCAGGCTCCATACCGCCGGATCCGAAGAGGAAAGTTCTCGAGAGCGAGCTCTCCCTGGAACTGGTGCGTGTAGCCGGTTCGGAACGGGCTGCCGAAGGCCGCCCGATTCCAGAAGCCATAGAAGGCCGCCAGCGGCGCCGCACCGGACAGGAACAGGACCAGGGCGCGCCGGGTGGACGGCAACGCCAGCAGGAGCGCCGGAAGCAGGAGACCGTTGGTCGGGCGCACGAGCACCGCGAGCCCGAACGCGGCGCCCGCGGCCAAAGCCCAGCCGGGAGTCTGCCGGGCCCGCAGGCCCGCGACGACGGCCGCCGTCGCCCATACAGTCGCCGCCATGTCGCTCATCGGCTGGATGGCATGAAAGACGAAAACCGCCCAGGCACCCAGGATCAGTGCCCCCGCCGCCGCCTCCGGACGCGACAGCCCGAGCTCGCGTCCGAGCTGGTAAACCAGCAACAGACACAGGACTGCCAGAATCGGGCTCACGAGAAACGGAGCGGACTCCCAGCCAAACGCCGTCGCGGCAAGAGCAATGTGGATCGGAAAGCCGGGCGGGTAATACGGGACCATCGTGCCCGGCTTCGGCCCGAGCTCGTGGGCGAGGGGGATGAACTCCATCGTCAGTCGTTCGTCGAGGCCGAGTCTCGACGGTGCCTCCACGGGAAGAACCAGGGTGCCGGCGGCGATGTCCCGCGCCGTGCAGGCGTAGCCCGCGGTGTCCGAACCGCCGACGGCCACGGTGCGATGCGCGCAGGCGAAGACACCGTAGGCGATGGCGCCGCCGAAGACGAGCGCGGTCCCGATCGAGCGCGACCTCATTTGCCGTTCGTTCTAACCCGGGACCCGAATCTGCGCAAAAAAGAAAAGCTCAGGAACGAGTCCTGAGCTTCGAAATAATTCCCCGGCAACGTCCTACTCTCCCACACGGTCTACCGTGAAGTACCATCGGGGCTGAAGGGCTTAACGGCCGTGTTCGGAATGGGAACGGGTGTGGCCCCTTCGCTAAGGTCACCGGGAAACTCTGTTTCCAAATTCATTACCTCCCGCGGGCGGGGACAAGCCCCGCCCCTACGGGCGGTCAAGAGAGTCGTCGGTAATGCACTTACGATTCGCGCCTTAAATATTTTATGGTCAAGCCGCTCGGCCGATTAGTACGGGTCAGCTTCACGCCTCACAGCGCTTCCACACCCCGCCTATCAACGTGGTCGTCTCCCACGGGCCTTCAGGGGATTGCTCCCGGGAAATCTCATCTCGAGGAAGGCTTCCCGCTTATATGCTTTCAGCGGTTATCCTTTCGAACTTCGCTACCCGGCCGTGCCGCTGGCGCGACAACCGGTGCACAAGAGGTTCGCCCGTCCCGGTCCTCTCGTACTAAGGACGGATCCTCACAAATTTCCTGCGCCCACACGAGATAGGGACCGAACTGTCTCACGACGTTCTAAACCCAGCTCACGTACCGCTTTAACCGGCGAACAGCCGGACCCTTGGGACCTGCTTCAGCCCCAGGATGCGATGAGCCGACATCGAGGTGCCAAACCTTGCCGTCGATGTGAACTCTTGGGCAAGATCAGCCTGTTATCCCCGGCGTACCTTTTATCCGTTGAGCGATGGCCCTTCCATGCAGAACCACCGGATCACTAAGCCCTACTTTCGTACCTGCTCGACTTGTAGGTCTCGCAGTCAAGCTCTCTTCTGCCTTTGCACTCTACGGCTGGTTTCCAATCAGCCTGAGAGAACCTTTGGGCGCCTCCGTTACAGTTTAGGAGGCGACCGCCCCAGTCAAACTACCCGCCAGGCATGGTCCTGGACCCGGATTACGGGCCTCAGTTAGAACTCCGGCGCCATCAGGGTGGTATCTCACCGTCCACTCCCCCGAGGCCGAAACCCCAGGTTCAAAGTGTCCCACCTATCCTGCGCAGACACCGCCAAAATTCAATGCCTGGGTATAGTAAAGGTGCACAGGGTCTTTCCGTCTACGTGCGGGTAACCGGCATCTTCACCGGTGCTACAGATTCGCCGAGCGCGTTGCGGAGACAGTGACCAAATCGTTACGCCATTCGTGCAGGTCGGAACTTACCCGACAAGGAATTTCGCTTGATCGTGTTACTCCACGTCTCCGTGGGGGCCGGTCATTTCTGCCGACCTCTGCATGTCGCCATGCAGTCCGGACTTTATCTTCAGCCTCCGATCTCGGCGGGATCGAGGCGCCTGGCGTAAAGTCTCTGAGGATTCCGCGTCCCATGACGCGGCCTTTCCTGCTGGTTACCTGCACTCCCTGCATTGTCACTGCCGCTTTCGCGGCGAGTAGCCGGAGATACTCAGGCGTTCCAGCACATAGCCAGGTTTTACTAAGGCAGCGAATGCAACCTTAGGACCGTTATAGTTACGGCCGCCGTTTACTGGGGCTTCGGTTCAAAGCTTTGCCTTGCGGCTAACCTCTCCCCTTAACCTTCCAGCACCGGGCAGGCGTCAGACCCTATACGTCGTTTTACGACTTTGCAGAGTCCTGTGTTTTTAGTAAACAGTCGCTTGGCCCATTTCTCTGCGACCCCGATGCGCTTCAGGGGCGAACCCTTACACGCTCCGGGGCACACCTTCTCCCGAAGTTACGGTGTTAATTTGCCGAGTTCCTTCGCAACGCTTCACTCGAGCGCCTTAGGATTTTCTCCTCATCTACCTGTGTCGGTTTGCGGTACGGTCACCCGTTCATCTCCTTAGGGGATTTTCTCGGCAGCGTGGCATCGGCGAGTTTGTGGCCTTACGGCCTCCCCATCGCTTCTCGGCGTTGAATGAAGGAGCGGATTTACCTACCCCTTCCGCCTACGAGCTTGGCCCAGGACATCCAACACCCGGTACGCCTAGCCTCCTGCGTCCCCCCTTCGTGATAACGACAAACGAGCGGTTCCGGAATATTAACCGGATTTCCATCGGCTACGCCTTTCGGCCTCGCCTTAGGGACCGACTTACCCTGAGCGGATTAACCTTGCTCAGGAATCCTTAGATTTACGGCGAGCAGAGCTCTCATCTGCTTTCTCGCTACTTGTGCCGGCAGGGTCTCTTCCTAGCGCTCCACCAGTCCTCGCGGTCTGACTTCACTGCGCTAAGAATGCTCTCCTACCACGTCTCTCGGCCGAAGCCTCGAGACATCCGCCGCTTCGGTACATCGCTTTAGCCCCGTTGAATTGTCGGCACGGAGCCGCTTGACCAGTGAGCTGTTACGCTTTCTTTAAAGGATGGCTGCTTCTAAGCCAACCTCCTGGCTGTCTGGGCGTCTCCACATCCTTTTCCACTTAGCGATGATTTGGGGACCTTAGCGGGCGGTCTGGGTTCTTTCCCTCTCGACAATGAAGCTTATCCCCCACTGTCTGACTCCCGCACTGAGATCGACGGCATTCGGAGTTTGGTTGGATTTGGTAACGTGGAAACGCCCCTAGTCCATCCAGAGCTCTACCACCGTCGTCAATCGTGCGAGGCTAGCCCTAAAGCTATTTCGGAGAGAACGAGCTATAACGGAATTTGATTAGCCTTTCACCCCTAACCACAGCTCATCCGAGTTGTTTTCAACCAACACCAGTTCGGGCCTTCACTGCGTGTTACCGCAGCTTCACCCTGGCCATGGTTAGATCATCCCGCTTCGCGTGTAATCCCAGCGACTCAATCGCCCTATTCAGACTCGCTTTCGCTACGGCTCAGCACTTCGCTTCGCCTTGCCGCTGAAATTAACTAGCCGGCTCATTATGCAAAAGGCACGCGGTTCCACCGTCTTGCGACATGGTGGTTCCACTGCTTGTAGATGGACGGGTTCAGGTACTATTTCACTCCCCTCACAGGGGTTCTTTTCACCTTTCCCTCACGGTACTGGTTCACTATCGGTCGCAGAGTAATTTTTAGCCTTGGGTGATGGTCCACCCGGATTCCCACAAGGTTTCTCGTGCCCCGTGGTACTCGGGAACGGAACGGGAAGAAACCTCGCCTTTCGCCTACGGGGCTGTCACCCTCTTTGGCGGCACTTTCCAGTGACCTTCGACTAGGCGGGTTTTTGTTGACTTCCTGGCTTGCGCCGTGTTCCGCCCCACAACCCCCCGAGAACCGAAGCCCTCGAGGTTTGGGCTGTTCCGCTTTCGCTCGCCGCTACTGACGGAATCGCGTTTGCTTTCTTTTCCTCCGGGTACTGAGATGGTTCACTTCCCCGGGTTTGCTTCTCCCTGCCTATGCATTCAGCAGGGGATCTCCGGACTTGCCTCCGGAGGGGTTGCCCCATTCGGAAATCCCCGGATCAAAGCCTGTTTGCGGCTCCCCGAGGCTTATCGCAGCTTGCCACGTCCTTCATCGCTTCTCTGCGCCAAGGCATCCACCGTCCACCCTTAGTAGCTTGACCATAAAATACCTAAGACGCGAATCGTTTTCTTTTACCCGACTCTCTTGTCAAAGATCCTGATCACCGCGGATCAAAAAGCCCCTCGCTTCGTACGCGAGGAGCTGTCTCATCCGCGCTAACCCGATCGAGTCATCGAAGCACTTGCCACTCGCCCACGGATTTGGTGGAGCTGAGCGGAATCGAACCGCCGACCTACGGCTTGCAAAGCCGCCGCTCTCCCAGCTGAGCTACAGCCCCACGTGAGGTGGTTCGCATCGGTAAGTGGTGGGCCTAGGTAGATTCGAACTACCGACCTCACGCTTATCAGGCGTGTGCTCTAAACCAACTGAGCTATAGGCCCAGTGCGGGGTCCGGGGACCGCAAGGCCCCTGGCTCAGAAGAGCTGCTTCGATGACTTCAAAGAACACGGCCCGGAACGCCCTCGCGGGCGGCCAGGAGGCCGATGCCTTCAAAACTGAGTAGAGGCGTTTGCCGATCGAATCGGCGCCGGACGTATCGACCGTCGAGTGTCTCGAGCTCTCTTCCGGAGAAGAAGGAGCCGAGAGAGGCTCTAGAAAGGAGGTGATCCAGCCACAGGTTCTCCTACAGCTACCTTGTTACGACTTCACCCCAATTACCGACCATACCTTAGGCGGCTTCCCCCCTTGCGGGTTGGAACACCGACTTCTGGTACAGCCGACTTTCGTGATGTGACGGGCGGTGTGTACAAGGCCCGGGAACGTATTCACCGCGGCGTGCTGATCCGCGATTACTAGCGATTCCAGCTTCATGGGGTCGAGTTGCAGACCCCAATCCGAACTGAGACCGGTTTTTTGCGATTTGCTCGAACTTGCGTTTTCGCGTCGCTTTGTACCGGCCATTGTAGCACGTGTGTAGCCCTGGACATAAAGGCCATGAGGACTTGACGTCATCCCCACCTTCCTCCGGTTTATCACCGGCAGTCCCACTAGAGTGCCCGGCCGAACCGTTGGCAACTAGCAGCAGGGGTTGCGCTCGTTGCGGGACTTAACCCAACATCTCACGACACGAGCTGACGACAGCCATGCAGCACCTAACCAGCTGTCCCTTGCGGGAAAGGGAGATTTCGCCCCCGATCAACTGATCTTCAAACCCAGGTAAGGTTCTTCGCGTTGCTTCGAATTGAACCACATGCTCCACCGCTTGTGCGGGCCCCCGTCAATTCCTTTGAGTTTCAGCCTTGCGACCGTACTCCCCAGGCGGGGCACTTAATGCGTTAGCTTCGGCACCGCAGGGGTCGATACCCGCGACACCAAGTGCCCATCGTTTACGGCGTGGACTACCGGGGTATCTAATCCCGTTTGCTACCCACGCTTTCGCGCCTCAGCGTCAGTACCGGTCCAGGGGGCCGCCTTCGCCACCGGTGTTCCTCCCAATATCTACGCATTTCACCGCTACACTGGGAATTCCACCCCCCTCTCCCGGACTCGAGCCTTGCAGTTTCTTCCGCACGTCCTCAGTTAAGCCGAGGGATTTCACGGAAGACACGCATGGCCGCCTACGCGCCCTTTACGCCCAATAATTCCGAATAACGCTGGCCCCCTCTGTATTACCGCGGCTGCTGGCACAGAGTTAGCCGGGGCTTCCTTTGCTGGTACAGTCAACGCACGGTGGTATTAGCACCGTACGATTTCTTCCCAGCCGACAGGAGTTTACAACCCAAGGGCCTTCATCCTCCACGCGGCGTTGCTGCGTCAGGCTTTCGCCCATTGCGCAAGATTCCCCACTGCTGCCTCCCGTAGGAGTCCGGACCGTGTCTCAGTTCCGGTGTGACCGATCGCCCTCTCAGGCCGGTTACCGATCGAAGCCTTGGTGAGCCGTTACCTCACCAACTAGCTAATCGGGCGCGGGCCCATCCGGTTGCGCGAGATCTTGCGACCCCGCTTTGATCGCCAGGACTTTCGTCCCGGAGATGTCATGCGGTATTAGCTCGAGTTTCCCCGAGGTATTCCCCACATCCGGGCAGGTTACCCACGTGTTACTCACCCGTCCGCCGCTCGACTCCGGGAGTTGCCCCCCGGGCCTCGCTCGACTTGCATGTGTTAAGCACGCCGCCAGCGTTCATTCTGAGCCAGGATCAAACTCTCCACTTAAAAGTGTTCTCACGGCGCGAGCCTTTCGGGCCCGCTCCGATCGATTCGAGTCAAACCCTGTTTCTTTGAGAAAACAGTTTCTGGTTTTGCGTGAAAACCAGAGAAAAATTGACGTCTGGCACGCTCTACTCAGTTTTCAAGGAACCGCGCCTCGAGGCACCCTGCCCCGGGACCGCGTCGTACCGCCGACGCGACTTCGAAAGAACATCCGCCTTGCGGCGGACCTTCCAGTCTAGCGAATCTCGGCTGGCTCCGTCAACGCGAAGAAAGCTCGCCGCCTCTCGTCGAGACGCGACGGCTCACGCCGCGGACGTAACCCTTGGAAAGAACCACCCTTGCGGGGAACGGGAATATAGGGCTGCCTCAAGCCCCTGTCAAGCGATTTCGGAAAAACGCGAAAAAGCCAATAGGGACGGGCGTTTTCCAAGGCTCCGGATGCACAGAAACGTGGGCATTTTCAGCGCCCGGGCAGGGTCTCGAGCACGCGAACGATGGCTTCCGGGTACGCGCGGTGCTCCTCGGCGAGAATCCGGGCCGCCAGCGACCCTTCCGTATCGCCCGAAAGGATCGGAACCCGCCGCTGCAGGACGATCGGGCCCGTGTCGGTCCCCTCGTCGACGAAGTGAACCGTGCAGCCCGACTCCTTTTCGCCGGCCTCGAGGGCCCGCCGCTGCACGTTGAGGCCCGGGTACTTCGGCAGGAGCGACGGGTGGATGTTGAGCAGGCGGCCTCGCCAGCGCGCCACGAAGTCCGGCGAGAGCAGGCGCATGTACCCGGCCAGGCAGACGAGCTCCGCCCGCGCCGCGTCGAGGACTTGGAGGATCCGGGCCTCGTGCTCCCGCCGCGTCCCGGCGCCCCGCGGGATCGGAAACGCCGGCAGGCCGCGCTCGACGGCCCGCGTGAGGCCCGGCGCGTCGGCGACGTCGGACACGACCGCGACGATCGTCGCGCCGGGGATGCGCCCGTCCGCCACCGCGTCCGCGATCGCCTCGAAGTTGGAACCGCGGCCCGAGAGAAGAACGGCGAGACGCCTCTTCCCGGCCATCAGGCCTGCGGCGCGGGCTCGACGACGACGCGGCGGCTGCCGCCAGCCTTCACGTTCCCGATCGCGAACCAGCGCTGGCCCATGTCCTTCCAGATCTGGCCGACGCGCGCCAGATCCGCCGGCGCGACGAACACGACCAGGCCGACGCCCATGTTGAAGACCCGGTGCATCTCCTCGAAGGAGACGGCGCCTTCGCGGCCGATCACCTCGAAAACGGGCGGCACCGGCCACGCGCCGGACTTGACCACGACGTCGAGGCCCTCCGGCAGCACGCGCGGGATGTTGTCGTAGAAGCCGCCGCCGGTCAGGTGCGCCATGCCGTGCGCGAGGTCCGCGTCGAGAAGCGGCTCCATCGCGTTCAGGTACGCCAGGTGCGGATCGAGCAGCACGTCGCCGATCGCGCGCCCGCCGAGCTCCGCGAGCTTGTCCTTCGGCCCGTGACCCATCGTGTCGAAGAAGACCTTGCGCGCGAGCGTGTACCCGTTGGTCTGGAGGCCCACGGACGGCAGGCCCACCGCCACGTCGCCCGCGGCGATCCGCGAGCCGTCGAGGATCTTCGCGCGGTCCACCACGCCCACGATCGTGCCGGCCACGTCGTACTCGCCGGCCGCGTAGAAGCCCGGCATCTCGGCCGTCTCGCCGCCGAGCAAAGCGATGCCGCTTTCGCGGCAGGCCCGGGCGATCCCCTCGATCACGGCCTCGATGACGCCCGGCTCGACCTTGCCGGTCGCGATGTAGTCCAGAAAGAAGAGCGGCCGCGCTCCCTGGACGAGGATGTCGTTGACGCAGTGGTTGACGAGGTCCGCGCCGCAGGTGTCGTGGCGGCCCATGTCGATCGCGACCTTCAGCTTGGTCCCCACGCCGTCGGTCGAGCCGACGAGCACGGGCTCGCGATACTTCGAGAAGTCGGGCTGGAAGAGACCGCCGAAGCCGCCGACGTCGCCGAGCACGCCCGGCGTGAACGTCGAGCGGATCGCCTTCTTCGCGCGGGCGAGCGCCGCGGCTTTGGCGTCGATGTCCACGCCGGCGTCGGCGTATCGCGAGATTTTCAATGAGGCTCGATTATATCGGTTCGTCTGGAAGCGCGGCGCTCGTAGAGCGCCGCGGGCCGCCGGCCAACGATACGGTTCGCCCCCGGTAGCTCCTGTCGCTGGTAGTGGGCCTCGATGTCGTCGGCGAGGCCAAGCCCGTAGTCGACGCCGAACCCCTTCTTCCCATACCACGCTTCCGGGCCGCTCCAGACGACGACCCATCGAGGCGCGGCCTCGCCGAACAAACGCCGAATGCGAGCCTCATTGCGCTCGTTGAGGTACCCGGGAATGAGGAGTTTGTCTCGGAGCGGATTGGAGAGGCCAGTCAGATCGTTGAGCACGGCGCCTTCGGGAATTACCACGAGCGAGTCGCCGGCGGTGCTTCGAGCGCTGATCGCCGCCGCCAGGTCCGAGATTTCGCGGGACACGGTCTCTGAAGCGGAAAGCATGCGGTCGGTTCCGGGGACGGGGATACGACGGTCGCCCCGATAGTGCAGCCACCGGTCCGTAAAGGAGAGGCCGATGAGAACGCCGACGGCGAAACGCAGCCCCGCTCGCAGCCTCACACGACCCTCTCGCGATGTCTGAGCGGCGACGGAGAGGGACGCCAGGCCCGCGACACAGACGAGGGCCGCGAGCAACGGGGGCGCTACATATCCGGAGTCCTGAATATCGAACGGCCGTCGAAGGGCCATCGAGAAGCCGAGAAAGGCAAACCCGGCGAGCGCCGGGCCGCGTGACCCGAGGAGTCCGAAGACGCCGGCGGCGAGCGAGGCCAGGCAAAGGAACGGAGCGGCGCTGAAGATCAGGGCCCGCCATTGCCAGATCGGCGACGTCGCGGCGAATACGACGAAGACCGCCGTGCAGCCGATCCAAAGAAGAAACGCTCTTCGCCGCCGCTCCCGGGTTGCCTCTGGAGCAAGAGCTCTTCGCACCGACAGGAATCCAGCTCCCCAAAGCGCGATCGACCCGGCCGCGATCACCAAACCATGCCGCCACCGGGAGACGTTCGAGTACTCCCACAGGAAGTGGCGTGTTTCCGCCGGTATGACTTGAAAGAGCAGGGTCCCGTCTCCAAAGACCGCCTCCACTCCCGCCTTCCAGGCGAAGAGGCTCATCGTCAGCCCCCAAGTGGTAGCGGCCGCCGCAACTGCCTTTGCCGACTTCTCGAGAGTCGCGAAACGACGATGGCTGCGCCGATGCATCGTCCAGGCAGACACGACCGTGGCGAGAACCGCCGCAACGCCCCACTCGGTACGACAGAGCCCGGCAAACCCAGCCGCGAGTCCGGACGCGATCCAAGGTCCGGATCGACCGCGCCGGCCACTCGATCCGACGGGTAGGGCAACCGCCACGAGAGAAAACCCGGCGGCATGCCACATCCGGTAGCCCATGCCGAGAATCGATCCGCCCGAGTAGGGCATGAAAACCAGCGACGGAATCGCCGCCAACGTCCAGATCCACGACTCCCCCGGACGAGCGACGCGCCTCAGGGCGACGTGGAGCGACGCGAGAACACCGACCGTGCCGACGACCCCCGCGACGACGAGAGAACGAAAGCTCGAGCCCAGAAGCCGGAAGAAACCGCCAGAAAGTACGGCGTCACGGGTCCGAACCAGTACGTCACGTCTCGATAAAGCAGACCGCCCCGCGCGAGGGCGTCGGCGTACGCCCACTCGCTGCCGACGTCGATTACCGCGTCGGACCATTTCCCGCGAGACGCCAGAAACAGAATCAGCGTCGCGCCCGCGGCCGCCGCACTGAGAACGACTCTTCGCCCGACTCGACTCACGGCTTCGAGTCCTTCCTTTGCCCGATTCGCACTGTGGAACCCGTTCGGCTGCGGACTCGGTCGCCCTCGAACTCGGTCCACGAATAGTGTTCGTCGAGGTACGCGGCGATCCGCCGCCCATAGTCTTCGCCGAAGAGACTCGGGCCGTATTCGCTGGTCGGACGGAAGAGCACGACGACGGCGCGTGGCTGAGCCCGCTCGAACGCTCGGATAACGTCCCCTTCGTTGGCGTCCGTGAGATAGCCGGGCAGGAAGAGCATGTAGCGCATCGGGTTGCGCCGGCCCGACAGCGCGTTGAGGATCTCACCTTCCGGCAGGACGACGAGGCCATCGCGCGGGTCGAGCGTGTCCGCTAGCCGGCGCGACAACCGTTCGACCCGCGCGGCGAGCTCGGGCCGCGCCGACAGCATGCCGCCGGTGCCCGCGACCGCAACTCGATCGTCTTCGACGTAACTCTGGATCCTCAGCGCGAATGCGGCGGCGACCAGACCGCCCAGCGCGAGTCGAAAGAAGCGCCGGCCGCGGGACTCGAGTCCTCGGACGGCGCCGGAACGCAGGGCGACCTCGGCCAATCCCGCGGCGCAGACGAGCGCGAACACGAGCGGCGGCCCAACGTAGCCCGAGTCGCCGATGTGAAACGGGCGGCGATAGGAAAGCACAGCGCCCGCGACACCGCAGCCCGCGAGCATGGTCATCGGGCTCCTGCCCCGACGGGCCAGGCCGATGAGCGCGGCACCCACGCAGATCCAGGGGCCCCCGCTGTACGGTCTCGCTCCCCAGCCGCCGGCGACGCCGGTGGTGACCATGACCAGCAGGCACGCGCTGAGGGCCGCCGTCAGACGGCGCGTCGTTGCGGGCCCGCTCCTCCAGGCCGCAGCCGCCGAGACCGCCAGAAACACGCCGACCCAACTCGCGGCGCAATAGAGACCCTCGGCGACGCCAGCGCGCCAGTCCGCGATGCCGGAGAATCGGACGAGAAACGTCCGCGTTTCGGGTGAGAGCCCGGTCAAGAGGACGTGGCCGTCCTCGATCACGCTCTTCCAGCCTGCCGCCTTCACGAAGAACGCCAGCACGCCGCCGAACGCAACGAGAAAGGCCAGGACCGCCGCAGCGGCTGACCCGACCCCTTCGCGTCCGACCCCCTGGTCGAAGAGAATGACGGCCACGCTGACCGCGAGCGCCACCAGCCCCCACTCGGTCCGGCAGAGTCCGGCTCCCGCCGCGAGGAGTCCGACCACCGCGCTGCGGCGGATCGAAACGCGGCCGCCCGCCGCGAGGGCGATAGCGGCCAGCGAGAAGCCGGCGGCGTGCCAGATGCGATAGCCCATCCCGAGCAGCGAACCGCCCGCTTCGGGCATGAACACAAGAACGGGAATCGCGAGGGCCGTCCAAAGCCAGGCTTCGGTCTTCCCGGTCACCCGGCCGAGAGCCCATCGCAGGACGACGAGGAGGGCGGCCGAGGCGACGGCTCCGGCGACCACGAGCGCCGGGAACCCCGAGCCGAAGAGCCTGAAGAATCCCGCCTGGAAGTACGGCGTGAACGGGCCGAACCAGTAGACGACGTCGCGGTAGAGCAGCTCGCCCCGCGCCAGGGCGTCCGGGACGATCCACTCGCGGCCCGAGTCGATCATCGCGTCCGACCATTTCCCGCGCGAGACGACGAAGAGGGCCGCGGTCGCGGCGGCGACGGCCGCCCCGGCGAGCACCGCGCCCCGCCGGCTCACGGGCCGCGCCGCTCCCGCGTCGGGGCGACCTGCTCGCCGCCCTTCCAGACGCCGTCGACGTCGCGGACGCTCGAAGGACCCGCCGGGTCCGACGCGAGCACGACCAGGTCGGCGCGCTTGCCCTTCTCGAGCGTGCCCCTGTCCCCGTCGACGCCGAGCGAGCGCGCGGCGGTCTGTGTCGCCGCGCGCAGCGCTTCGAGGGGCGGCAGGCCGGCGGCGACGTAGAGCTTCATCTCGACCGAGACGGCGGCGCCCGGCAGCGCCCACATGTCCGTGCCGAGAGCAACGGGCACGCCGGCGGCGTAGAGCTTGCGGAGATTCTCCCGCAGCACGGGCAGGCGCGCGTCGACGCTGGCGAAGTTGGGATAGCGCTCGCGATAGCCCGCGGCATACGCGTCCGACCGGTAGCGCGCCACGGTTTCGGGGCGCAGAAACGCTTCGATCCCCGGCGGCCCGAGCGCGCCGGCCAGAAACCGCCGCGCGTCCGCCAGGAACTCGAAGATGTCCATCGTCGGCACGTAAGAGACGGCACGCGCCTTCAGGGCCGCGAGCGTCGCGTCGTCGATCGGGTCGAGCACCCCGTGCGCGAGCGCGTCGGCGCCGCCGGCGACCGCCGCCTTCGCGTCTTCGAGGTTCGGCGCGTGGACGATCGAGCGCATCCCCTGCGCCCTCGCCTCGGCGAGCAGCGCCTCGAGGACCGCCGGCGTCGTCTTTGGAAGCGCCTTCAGCGGCGCCCGGCACCACGCCATGTCGTCGAGCATGACCTTGATCTCGGAGCCGCCGAGCTCGCGCGCGCGGCGCACCGAACGGCGCGCCTCCTCGGGCGTCGCCGGAAAGCGGTTCAGGTTCGGGTCCGCGGGCTCGTCCCGCCCCCACCAGCCGCCGCGCACCGTGAAGATGGGCGCCGCGGGAAAGACTTCCGGGATGTCCTTCCGCGTCCGCGACTCGGCGGCGAGCTTCTGCGAAGCGGCGACGTCCTCGGCCATGAGGCGCACCGACGTCACGCCCCATTGGAGCATCGTCTGGAGGTCCGCGTCCGACTCCGCGTGAACGTGCGCGTCGATCAGGCCCGGCACGATCCACCGCCCTTCGCCGTCGATGACCCGGGCGCCCGCCGGCAGCTTCGCCAGCGCCTCGGGCGTCGCCGCGCCGACCGAGACGATGCGGCCGTTTTCGACGACGAGCAACGAGCTCGGAATCGGCGGCGCGCCCGTCCCGTCGACGAGGGTCGCTCCGCGAAATGCGATGGTCACGCCGAGCAGGATCCTTCCGCTCAATGGTTCTGGGTCAACGCTGAGCGCTGTCCGCTGAACGCTACTTGGCGTCGAGCGCGTGTTCCTTCTCGCGCTCTTCTTCCTCGACCTCGACCGGGTAGAGCCCCGTGAAGCAGGCCGTGCAGGTCGCCTGCTGCGGCCGGCCGAACGCTTCGAGCATGCCCTCGACCGACAGGTAGCCGAGGCTGTCGGCGTCGATGAAGCGCCGGATCTCGTCGACCGACTGGTTGGCCGCGATCAGCTCGCCGCGCGTCGGCGTGTCGATCCCGTAGTGGCAGCTGTTCATCGTCGGCGGCGAGGAGACCCGCACGTGGACCTCGCGCGCCCCGGCCTCGCGGAGCATCTTCACGATCTTGCGGGACGTCGTGCCTCGGACGATCGAGTCGTCCACGAGCACGACGCGTTTGCCCTCGACGACCTCGCGCACCGGGTTCAACTTGACCTTGACGCCGAAGTGGCGGATCGCCTGCTTCGGCTCGATGAAGGTCCGGCCGACGTAGTGATTTCGGACGAGGCCCAGGGCGAACGGGATGCCCGACTCCTCGGCGAAACCGAGCGCCGCGTACATCCCGGAGTCCGGCACCGGCACGACGACGTCGGCCCTGGCCGGATGCTCCCGGGCGAGGCGCCGGCCGAAGCCCTGGCGCGAGGCCGCGACGCTGCGCCCGAAGACGCGCGAGTCCGGCCGCGCGAAGTAGACGTGCTCGAAGACGCAGGGCGTCGAGATCGGAAACGCGAAGCGGTGCGACGTGAAGCCGTCGTGCGAAAGCTGGACGATCTCGCCCGGCTCGACGTCGCGTTCGTAGCTCGCGCCGATGAGGTCGAAGGCGCAGGTCTCCGACGCGACCACGGGCGACCCTTCGCGGATCCCGAGCGTCAGCGGGCGGATCCCGTTCGGATCGCGCACCGCGAAGATGCCGTCGCGCGAGAGGATGACGAGCGAGTAGGCGCCGCGGACCTCGGACAGCGCTTCGGCGATCGCGCCGGCGAGCGTCGGCGCTCCCGAGCGCGCGATCAGGTGCAGGATCACTTCGGAGTCGGACGTCGTCGTGAACAGGGCCCCTTTTCCCTCGAGCGCGGTGCGGATCTCCCGCGCGTTGACGAGGTTGCCGTTGTGCGCGAGGCCGAGCGGGCCGCGCCCCGTGGCAAAGACGATCGGCTGGGCGTTGGCGAGCAGCGACGCGCCGGCCGTCGAGTAGCGCACGTGACCGATCGCCGTCCGGCCGGGCAGGCGCGACAGGCGGGCCTCGTCGAAGACGTCGGCGACGTAGCCCATCTCGCGCTCGACGTGAATCTCGCCGCCGTCGAGCGAGGCGATTCCCGCCGACTCCTGGCCCCGGTGCTGGAGAGCGTAAAGCCCGAGGTATGCGAGGTTTGCGGCGTCGTCCGAGTCGGCGACGCCGAAGACGCCGCATTCGTCGGAGAAACCTCCCCGGTACGCCATTGGAAGCCAATCTTAACACTCGAGACTGCGCGGCTGTTCCCGACGCGCGCCTCGAGTGCGCCGCGCTATCGCAGACCGTCGACGAGGAAGAGATCGTCGAGCAGCCGCTCGTAGGAGCTCACGAACGAGCTGCCGTCGGCCGAGAGAAGCACGCGGCGCGCGGCGCGGGTTGCGCCTTCCGCCGGCGCGAGCATGACCCAGGGCGCGCGGCGGCCGGCCGCGAGGTCGATGCGGGCGATCGTGCTCGCGTTGCGGTCGCCGTCGCCGCCGTCGGCGGCGACGAAGAGACCGCGCCCGTCCGCCGTGAAGCGAATCGGCGCGTCGCCGGCGCTTCCGCCCGGGACCTCCACGCCCTCGCCGCCGCCGATCGGATAGAGCATCGGGCCGCGTCCCGGTTCCGCGGCGGCGACCGACGCGCCGTCGGGCGAGACGGTCCAGTCGCCGGAGACGCCCTCGGGCGTAATCGGGCGCGGCGCTCCGCCGTCGAGGGGCTGCACGTAGAGGCGCGTCGCGCGTCCCGGCAGGTTCGCGGCGAGCACGAGGCGCTCGCCTCCCGGAAGCCACGCGGCGCGCTCGACGCGCGCGAAGGCGGCCGTGCGGACGCGGCGCGATTCGCCGGCGCCGGTCGGCAACAGGACGAGTTCCGACGGCGACGCCGGGTCCGACGAAAGCGCCCACTTCCCGTCGGGCGAGAGCGCCAGGGCGTGCCCCTCCCCGAGCCGGACCGCCGCCGCTTCGCCGGCCCTGCGCACGTAGACGGCGCACGCGGCGCCGCCGCCCTCGCCGGCCTCGTCGAAGAGGACGGTTTCGCCGTCGTCGGCGACGTCGACCGGGCGGGACCGGTCGTGCCAGGAGATGTCGCGCGCCTTCGCCTCGCCGGCGAGCTTCGCCATCATGCCCTCGCGCGCGTGCTCTTCGGACATCAGCACTCGTCCTTCCCGGGAAATGTCGTGCAGCGTGAGCGAGCCGGGGACCCGCGCGACCAGGCGCCGGTGGCCGCCCAGGGTCACGGCGTAGAGCGCCCGCGACCCCCCCGAAACGGCCGCCGTGAACCAGACTTCGCCGCCGTCCGGCGCCCAGGCGAGGCCGCGCACCGAGCACCACCCGGCCGACAGCGTGCGGCGCCGCCCCTCGCCGTCGACGACGGCGACGTCGCCGGCGTCGTCGTCGCGCACGGGGTGCTCGACGAAGGCGACGAGGTCGCCGTCCGGAGCGACGCGGACGTCGCCGAGCGACCCGGCGGCGGTCTCGTACCGGACGCGGCCCGGCGGGAACTCGAGACGCTGACGGCCCCCGGAGGAACGGACGACGGCGAGGCTCGCGCCGTCGGGAGCGAAATCGGCCGCCTCGACCCCTTCGAGGGTCTCGCGAGGCGCGCCGCCGGCGAACGACGCGCGGGCGAGCGTGCCGCGCGTCGAGAAGAGGCCGTCGGTCCGGGGCGACAGCTGCAACGCCAGCTCCCCCGCCGAGGAGACGGCGAGCAGGTTCGACGGCGGCACGGGCAGCTCGGCGGACTCGGGCGTCTCCGGGCGCGTCGTGTAGGCGCGGATCGGCCCCCCGTTCCACGCGGCGCCGTAGACCACGGTCCGACCGTCGGGCGCGAAACGCGCCGACCAGATCGTGCCGTCCCGGAAGGTGAGCCGCCGGAAAGACGGCGGCGCCGGCGCGCGCGCGCTCGTGCCGAGCAGGTATGCCGACGCGACGAGGGCCGCGAAGGCCGCGGCCACGCCCGCCGAGAGACTGCGCCGCGCGCGGCGGGGCTCGGCCTTCAACAGCAGCGGCGCGCCGTCGGCGCCGCTGTCGATCTGCGAGAAGTGGTCGCGCACGCTCGCGAGATCGCGCGCGAGATCCCGCGTCGAGGCGTAGCGTTCATCGGGCAGCTTGGCGAGGCAGCGCTCGACGATCCAGAGCAGGGGCACCGGCGCGCGTGGGCACAGCGCGGCGAGCGTTTCGGGCTCGTCGCGGATGACCGCGGCGAGCGTCTCGGCGCGGGTGCCGCGCTGGAACGCCCGCTTTCCGGACAGCATCTCGTAGACCAGGGCGCCGAAGGCGAACTGGTCCGAGCGGCAGTCGACCGCCTGCCCGCTCGCCTGCTCGGGCGACATGTACCCCGCGGTGCCGACGACCGCCCCGCGCGCTTCCTCGGTCAGCGTGAGGTCCTCGCCGTGCGAGCTTGCGCCAGGCTCCCGCGCCTCGACTCGCGCGAGGCCGAAATCGAGGATTTTCGCGAACCCGTCCCGGTTGACCATGACGTTCTCGGGCTTGAGGTCCCGGTGCACGATGCCCGCGTCGTGCGCCCGCGCCAGGGCGTCGGCGAGCTGCGCCGCGACGTGGAGCGCCTTGCGCACGGGCAAGGGACCCGCGTGAAGCATCTCGCGCAGCGTGCGGCCCTCCACGAGCTCCATCACGATGAAGGGACCGGCGGCGTCGTGGCCGACCTCGTGGATGGTGACGATGTTCGGGTGGTTCAGCGCCGAGGCCGAGCGCGCCTCGGTCTCGAACCGCGACAGACGCGACGCGTCATGGGCCACCGCTCCCGACAGCGCCTTGACCGCCACGTCCCGGCCGAGGCGCGTGTCGCGGGCGCGGTAGACCTCGCCCATGCCCCCCGCGCCGAGGCGCGCCACGATCCGGTACTGCCCGAATTGCGTTCCAGCGACGATCTGCATGGCTCCTCGGGACGGGGCGGAACCCATGGCCAAGATACGTGGCCGACCGCGCGTGGTTGCGCGGCCGGTGACGGAGTCGCGGTTCCGGGGGACGGGATGCGGGATCCCGGATTCCGGAGGCGAAGCGGTCACTCCAGAACGGTCGCCGTCGAGCCTGCCGCGGCGAAACGGCGCAGCGTCAGCGACGCCGGTCCGACCCGGATCACGTCGCCGTCGGCGAGCGGCTCGGAGGCCGCGATCCGTCGGCCCCGCAGCCACGTGCCGTTCTTGCTCCCCAGGTCCTCGAGGCGGGCGCCCGGCGCGCCCACGAGGATGCGGGCGTGGTGCCGCGAGACCGTCGCATCGTCGATCGCGACCGTGCAGGCGGGGTCGCGGCCGAGCAGGCTCTCGCCCTCGACGAGCGCGAATTCGCGAGCGCCCCACACGAGGCGGAAAACGGCGTCCTCGTCCGCGGCGGCGACGGCTCCGTCCGAAAGGGCGTAGCCGACGCCGTGCACGGTGCGCAGGAAGCGCGGCTCGCGCGCGTCTTCGCCGATCCCGCGCCGGATCTCGGCGACGAGGCCCGCGAGATTCGCCTCGCCGACGAACGTGTCCGGCCAGAGCGTCTCGAGAATCGCGTCCTTCGACATCGCGTGCGGCCGCTTCGTCACGAGCAGGGCGAGAACGTCGAACGCGCGGGGAGACAGATGCACCGCGCCGTCGCCGCGCCACACCTCGCGGCGCACCGCGTCGAACGTGCAATCTCCGAATCGAACCCGCATCGGCGACCCTCACCAAAAAGCCAGGAAATCCAAAGCGGATCCTCAAGACCCGCCGCCCTCTCCGGAGCGACCGTCACGGATAGCGGCGGAGGCGCCTCGCGAATTCCCGACCCGGCGCTCTCTTCCGCCCGTGAGGCGCGATGGCGATGCGGCGCGAGGGCTCGAGCGGGCGGCGAGGCCTGCGCGCCGCCGCCGGGCTCGCCGTGGTCGCGGCGCTCGCGGCGCCGCTCGCCGCCGAGACGGGCACGTCGCTTCCCGCGTCGGGCGCGCCGACGCTCGGCATCCCGTTCTTCGTGGATCGCAGGCTGGGCGCGGGATTGAACGATTCTCTCGAAGAAGCGGCGCGCCGGCTCTCCGACAGCCGCTGCCAGGAAGTCCTCGCCGACTTCGCCGACGGCTCGGGGCGCCGGCTCGACGAGAACCTCCACGCCATCGGCCAGAGCATGCCGGCGTACCTCGGCCTGGTCCTCTTCTACGACGGCACCGCGACCGAGCCGTGCGAGAACGAGCGCGTCCTCGCCTGGACGTCGCCGGGCAGCCGCGCCGTGCACGTCTGCTGGAGCCAGTTCGCGTACTGGCAGCGCGCGAACCCCGGGTACGCGGCCACGATCATCATCCACGAGGCGCTGCACACGCTCGGGCTGCGCGAGAGCCCGCCGACGCCGGGCGCGATCACCGCGAAGGTCATGGAGCGGTGCGGCAAGTGACGCGCTGGAGGCCGCGCAGGAACTCCGCCACGGCGCGCGCGAACGCCTCCGGCTGCTCGCGCTGCGGCAGGTGGCCCGCGTCGGGAATGAGGACGAGTTGCGAGCCCGGGAGAAGGGCGTGGACTCGCGCCGCGTCCGCCGCCGGAATCAGGCGATCCTCGCGGCCCCAGATCACGAGCGCCGGGCAGCGCACGCGGCCCTCGACGCCGCGGTGCGGCCTCGGGTCCGAGCGGATCGCCGCGAGCGCGGCACGGCGGGTCCCGGGCACGCGGAGGGGCCGCCACGCATCGTCGACGACGTTTTCCGTGACGCGCTCGGGCCGCGCGAAGAGGCGCCGCCGCAGCCCGCGCGCGACGAGGGCGCGCGTGGCGAGCGCGAGGGCCAGCTCGCCGAGCAACGGCAGGCGCATCGCGCGGATCGGCCAGTCCATCGGCATTCCGGGCGTGGCCGGCGCCGCGAGCACGAGAGCCGCGATTCGCTCGGGATGATCCGCCGCGGCGAGCAGCGCCGCGCCGCCGCCGAACGAGTTGCCGACGAGGATCGCCCGGTCGATTCCCCGGGCGTCGAGAAACGCCACGAGCGAACGCCCCTCGCCAGCCGCCGTGTAGTCGTACGGCCAGGGGCGATCCGAGGCGCCGAAGCCGGGAACGTCGACCGCAATCGCCGGGTGTCCGGCGGAGGCCGGCCCGAGCACCGCTCCCCAGGTCGCCGACGAGGCCAGGTGACCGTGAATGTAGAGCACCGGAATTCCCTGACCGCCGATCTCGCGCGAGTGCCAGCGGACCCCTTTGACGAGCGTGTCGCGCTCGAGGATTCCCGTCGTGGACGCCGCGCTTTCCACCATGCCCCCGATTATTTCCGATCCCGATAGACTCCACCGCCATGCCGACCTGGAAGCTCACGGTCGAGTACGACGGCACGCGCTATCGCGGGTGGCAGTCCCAGAAGAACACGGACCGCACGGTGCAGGCGGTGCTCGAGCGCGCGGCGCGGGAGGTCCTCGGCGAGGACGCGGCCATCGGCGGCGCCGGACGCACCGACGCCGGCGTGCACGCGCTCGCCCAGGTGGCGCATCTGAAGGCCCGGCGGGCGATGCCCGAGACCGAAATCGCCTGGAAGGTCAACGAGCGTCTCCCCTTCGACGTGCACGTGCTCGCGGCCGAACCCGCGCCGCCGCGATTTCACGCGCGCCACGACGCGAAATCGCGAACGTATCTCTACCGGATCTCGCGGCGCCGCACCGCGTTCGGAAAGCCCTTCGTCTGGTGGGTCAAGGACCGCCTCGACGCGGCCGCGATGCGCCGGGCCGCAAGACTCTTCGAGGGCCGCCACGACTTCGCGTCCTTCTGCGAGAACCCCGAAGGGCAGGAGTCCACGATCGTCGTCGTCGAGAAGTGCGAGGTGCGCGAGGAGGGCGACGAGATCCATTTCCGGATCACGGCGTCGCACTTCCTGTGGAAGATGGTGCGCCGCCTCGCGGGAACCCTCGTCGAGGTCGGGCGCGGCAAGCTCGACGCCGCCGGGATCGAGAGGCTGCTGAAGGAGCGATCCGCGGCGCCCGCGAAGTGGACCGCGCCGCCGTCGGGCCTGTTCCTGGAGCGTGTGACCTACTGACGGGGAGTCGCCGCGGGCGGGCGCGCGGCGAGCTCCAGCAGCGCGAGCGCGCCCGGCTCCCGCTGGAGAACGGCCGTGCCGTAGCCGTCCTTCGTCAGGAAGTCGAAGGACGCCTCGTTGTACGCGATCGACGGCGGCAGCCGGTCCCGGCGGTAGCGCCAGGTCTCGCGCCGGCCCTGGATCCTCTCGGAGCTCTTGGCCTCGAGCGACACGGACTGGAGAGTCACCCTGCCGTTGACCTCCTTGACGAGCTCCTGTCCCGGCGCCGCCCGCGCCGTCTGAATCGGGTCGTCCTCGCTCTTCAACGATCCGGTGACGACCGCGCTCGGAGGGCCCATGAGGACGAACACCATGCCGCGATCCGTTTCGCTTCCCCGCTTCTCGCCCTGTGCGAAGGCCGCGTTCGCAAACTGGATCCGGCGCTCGATCTCGGCGCGGTACTCGTTCTCGGGCGTCTCGGGCGTCGGATCCCGGCGCTGCCAGAAGAGGGCGACGAACTCGGCCCGGGCCACGGTGTCGCCGAGTCCCTGCCACTGCGCCTTCTCTTCCGCGGTCATGAGGAACCGGACCGCGCCGTCGGCCCAGTTCTCGTCGGCCGCGGCGGCAGACGCGGGAGTCGCTCGAAAGCGCGCGTAGGCTTCCGCGAGCCCGGACTCGGCGCCGCCCGCCGGCGCGGACGATTGATGGACCTCGTCGCGCGCTTCGGCGAACGCCTCGAGAACCGGCTTCGGGTACATCGAGGGATCGAGCCTCGAGGCGGGCGCCGACGCCAGGTATGTCTTGAATTCCGCCACCGCCTCGCTCTTCCGGCCGAGCGCCGCGAGATCGGCGCCTCGATAGAAGGCGACGGACGGCGCGATCTTCTCGCGGGCCGCCTCGAGACCGGGCGCGCGGGCCGCCGCGTCGAGCTTTTCGAGCGTGGCGAGGGATTCGGCATAACCGCCGCCGCGGAACTGCGCCTTCGCCTTCGCGAAGAGCTCGGTCATCGCCGCGATCCGGGGGTCCTCCGCCCGCGCCTCCGAAAGCGCGAGCAACGCCGCCAGCGCTGCCATCCCCGCGCGATGCCGGAGCCTGACCATGTTTCGCTCTCCGCGAATCCTACGCCCGGACCGCGGGCATGCCGCCGCGCCTGAATCGTCAAAAGGAGATACGGAGTGCGGCCCGAAACAGGCGAGGATCCTGACGGCTGACGACCGCCTGCCAATTGTGCCCCTGGTAATCGGGCGGGGCCACCGGATCGTAGATCGTGTCGGGATAGCCGGGGGGATTCGCGTTGCGGTAGATCGTCCAGCGGTACGTCACGATCTGGCTGTTGAACAGGTTGAAGAGATAAAGCTGAGCCGTGACGGTCACCGGGCCGATCGCGAACGGGTAGCCGGCCGTCAGGTTGGCCGCCCAGAGCGTGGGCAGGCGCCCCTGTGAGCCACGCATAACGAGATAGACTGGCACAGTGAACGGCAGGTTCACATGCGCGAACCCGATCCGATTCGTCGGACTACCGGACTGCACGTACGCTCCCAGACCGACGAACGCCTTGAACGGAAACGTATAGCTCAAATCCAATCGGGCCGACTGCGGGTGATCGCCGGTGAGATCGCCGTAGTTGTTCTTGCTGAACTCAGGGTAGTCGAAGTCTGCGAGGATTCCGGGGTCCGTCTGGCCGAACTCGCTGACGAGGCCCTCGTAGTTGCCGCGCAACGAGGAATACGTGTACGACGCCTGAACGAAGAGCCGGTCACCGATGGTCTGCCGGGCAAGGATCTCGATCCCGCGGTAGATACGCTTGGCGGCCGGCATCGCAGCGCCCGTCTCGGAGCAGGCGTTGTACGGGTCGTCGAGACCGTTGCAGGTCGGCACGTCACCGCGCGCGTAGCGGCCCGACGAGCCCGGGTTTGCGATCGCACAGCTGTTGTAGTCGTTCAACGTCGGGTTGAGGTCGCAGCGGTCCTCGATCGTCCTGCCGAGGCTGCGGTAGGTGCCCTTGAGCCCGACGGCGAGCGTCGGCGTCAGTGCTCGCTCAAAGCCGACGGTCAGCTCGTCCTGGTAGATCCCCTTCAGGCCGGCATCCACCGGCGTCGCATAGTCGTTTCCGGTGATCAGCGGATCAGGGTGCTTGACGACGCCGAGCGCTTGAGCCGTACCCAGGGGATCGAAGTTGAAGGTCGATACGTTGTAGGTCGGGATGCCGAAAGACTTCGCGAAGTCCAGGGGCAGCGCGTCGTAGAAACGCCCGACCGACGCATAGGCTCGCGTCCTGCCGTCGTTCCAGGGATCCCAAACGACCCCGACGCGCGGCTGCCACTCGTTCGACGTCTCCAGGACGGTCGTCCCGACCATGTTCTTGAAGGTCTGCTGATCGAAGCGCACTCCCGCGTTGATGGTCAGGTTCGGGGTCACCCGGAAGGCGTCCTGGCCATAGAAGCTAAGCTGTTGCCCGCGGGGCGCCTGGGGGGCGGCGACGGGCGTCAGTTCGGTCGGGCTTCGGGAGAAGAAATCGTGGCGATAGTACTCCTGGCCGTACTCGTTCAGCAGGCTGACTGTCTGGCCGCCCGTGTAGTAGTTCAGCGCCGTTTGCTCAACGGTCTGATACTCGCCGCCGGCTTTGACCTCGTGATTGCCGACGTAGAACGTCGCGCTGCCGCCGTACTGAACGCGCTTGGACCGGGCATTGTCGGTCGTCCCGTTGACGAAGCCCAGCCCTCCCGAAACCTGGGGGGGGTCGTCGCGGGTACATGGAATGTCGGGTGTTCCGCCCTCACATCGGCCATCCGAATTTTGAACGGCTGCCCCGGCTCCGGTGGCCTCGAGGCCGTAACTGTCCCGGTGCTCCGACGCCTGCAGCGACATGAACACATGGGTACCGAGGAGCTGATCGAGACGAAGGGCGCCGTCGAGCCCACCGTAGGTTCGGTTGCATTGCCAGGTCCCCGGATCGCTGCTGCTGATCGGGTCGCCGCAAGCGGCGCCCGAGGCGGACGTCGGGTCGGAGAAGACCGTTCCGACGAACGTGGTGGAGCTCGAGACGTTGACGCTCAGCTTGCCACCGTACATGGAAGTGACCGTGGCGAGCGGAAAGGCGGCGGGGTTACTCGGATCCTGACGATCCGAGATCGTCGACGGCGTGTCGACGCGATTGTACAGTCCGTAGAACCACACCCGGTCCTTCACCAGAAACCCGCCGAGGTCGACGCCGAAATCGAAGTTGTTTCCCGGCGTCACCAGGATGTCGTTTCGCGAAAAATCCACCCCAGGCGTGAATGGCAAGGGGTCGGCGCGCGTCGACCCGGAGTCGTAATAGACGAAGGCCGCGCCGTGAAAGGCGTTGCCTCCCGACTTCGTGGCGACGTTGATCACGCCGCCGAGAGCGCCCCCGTACTCGGCCTGGTAGCCGCCGGTCTTGACCTGCAACTCCTGGACGAACTCTTCGCTCAAGAGCTTGCCCTGGGTCCCGTAGACGACGTCGGTCGTGTTGATCCCCTCGATCAGCCAGAGGTTCTCGGCGGACGTCGATCCGTCGATCGTCAGCGGGAGGACGCGGCCATGAGTGCTGCCGAGATCCGAAGAAACACCCGGATTGAGTTGAACGATGGAGGCGTAGTTGCGGCCGACAGGAAGGCTCATGTACAGCCGACCCGAGTAAGTCGTCCCGGTCGTCGTCGAGGTGGCGTCGACGACGGGCGCCCTGCCGGAAACCTCCACCCGCGCTTCCGCCGAAAGCGTGAGCGTCAGATCTACTGTTGCCGTTGCGTCGATCCACACCACCGTGGTCGTCTCCACGGGACGGAAACCGGGTAGCGCGGCTTTGACCCCGTACGAACCCGGAGGCACTGCCGGAAAGCGGTATCGACCACGTGTGTCCGTGACCGTGATGCGGGCGCCTTGCAGGTTCTCGCTCGTGACTTCCACCGTCACGCTGGGCATCGCGGCCCCGGCGACGTCGACCACGCGGCCGACGATCGATCCTGTCGTTTGGCCGGACAGGAAACGTGAAGACACGGCGTAGACGAAGACGCCCGTCTCGACAAGTCGGCGGAATCCCTGTCTGCTCCGCATCACTTCCTGACTGCTTGAAACACGGCCGCGCGCAGGATTCGGACGGCTCGGCGTGGATCTCCCTTGATTCTGTTCCCCGACTCAGAACCGGGTCAAGATCGCCGAGAGGGCACCGGGAAAAGGCAGGGACGGGGCAGGAACTCGTTCGACCGACGGCGCGCGAAGAGGCGGGAACCCTAGCGCAATCCTTCGACGAGAAAGAGATCCGACAAGTCGCGGGAGCAGTTGTAGGCGTAAGACTTCCCGTCGGGCGTGAGGACGAGATCGCCGTTCCAGATGCCGACGGGGTCCTGCGGCATGATCGTCTTCCACGGTTCGCGCTTCCCGGTGGCGAGCTCCACGCGCGAGACGCGGAAAGGAAGTTGCGTCGGGTCCCAGGCGTAGACATACCGGCCGTCGGCGCTCCAGTTTCGCCAGACGAAATCGACGCCTTTGCGCAAACCCGCGACCGGACGCTTCGGGCCTCCATCGACGGGATAGATCCAGTAGCCATCCTCCTCGACGAGGACGAAGCGTCCGTCGGGCGAGATCGACGAGCTCTCCGTGTGAAGACCATCCGGTGTCAGCGGACGGGGCGCGCCTCCAGCGACGTCCTGAAGATAGAGCCGGGCGCCATGGCCCTTCTCGTGTGCTCCGAAAAGCAGTGTCCGCCCGTCTCCGGACCATCGAAAGTCCAGGCGCTTGTACCCTTCGATGTTGCCGGCCTCGAGTGCTCTTTCCTCGCCGGCGCCCGTCGGGACGAGAACCAGGCGCGACGGGGGCCCCGGACGCACGACGGCGGCCCACTTCCCGTCGGGCGACAGCTCCGACGCGAATCCCTCGCCGAGCTTCTTGGGAGGGGTGCCATCCGTCCGGAGCAGGTAGAAGCTGCCCCGCTCATCGTCGAGAAGAGCCTTCCCGTCGGCGGAGATGCCCATCACGTTCGCGTTGCCGAAGACGGTCAGGTTCTTCTCGCGGGGGTCTCCGAACGAGGCGACCCAGACCTCGCTGCGGTAGTTGTCCAGGCCGATCAGCATGCGACCGTCCGGCGAGACGTCCTTGACGGCCACCACGCGGGGCAGCCGAAAGAGTTCGCGTTCCTTGCCCGCGAGGTTCATCGCGGTGAGGGAACCGCCATCGCTGAAGAGGACTTCCTCGCCGGAGGGGCTCCAGGCCAGACCCCCGACGGCGAACCCGTGCCGTCCCTCGCGCGATGCGACCAGTTGCCTGCCGGACAGGTCCGTCACATGGACTCGGTCGTCTTCGACGAAAGCCACCCTCTCGCCCGACGGAGAGAACCGCGGAAAAATCGCCGGCCCTTCGTGAATCACCTTTCCCACCGGGAACTCCATCCGATCCCCCCGGATGATCAACATCCCCTTCCCGTCGGGAGCCCACTCCGCGAACCGAACGTCTTCCGCGACCTCTCGGGGAGTTCCCCCCGCGAGAGGTACGGTCGCCAGGGTTCCGCCGGCGAACCACCAACCGGCGCCGATCGGCCACTTGCCCGAAACGACGGCGAGATCTCCGCTCGAGGAAACGGAAAGCAGGCTCGCATCGGGCAGGTCGAGCCTCTGCGACTCGGGCGCCTCCGGCCGCGTCAGGAAGAGGTGCGGAGCCTTCCCGTCCCAGTGCGCGCTGTAGATGACCGTTCGGCCGTCCGGCGAGAACCGCGCCGCGTCCACGAAACCGAGACCGAATGTGAGCCGCTGGAACGTGGGGAGCCGGGCCGCCGGCGCCTTCCAGAGCAGCCGACCTCCGGAGAGGCTCGCCACGACGAGGGCCGCGGCGGCGAGCGCGAGTTTCCAGCCCCTTGCTCGCCGCGGCGCGACGGCCGCCGCAGTGCCAGAGCTGACCTCGGAAAGATGACTCCCGACGGTCGCGAGCTCTCGCGCGAGGTCCCTCGTCGAGGCGTAGCGATGCTCGGGGTCCTTGGCCAGGCAGCGTTCCGCGATCCACCGCAGCGGCGGCGGGACCTGAGGGTTGATCGACCCGATCGGCGGCGGCTCTTCGTTGAGGATCGCACCGAGCGTGTCCACGCCCGTCTTCTTCAGAAACG